>Ga0316198_10001079_pt1 | contig 15648 bp, 12 predicted proteins | sample OudBieAanoxic_MG_FD_204935 | JGI IMG/M metagenome (GOLD analysis project Ga0316198, IMG submission 204935) | Coastal sediment microbial communities from Oude Bieten Haven, Netherlands - site A anoxic | ecosystem: Environmental > Aquatic > Marine > Coastal > Sediment | place: Netherlands...
GACGGAGATGATGATATCGCCGGCATCAACCCGGATGGTGTAACCGCAAATATTTTTTATACGACTGATTTGGTTAATTGGAATATTATTTTTGGTGCGTTGGACATGATCACAACTGGTAACTTTGACGCTGATGGCAGAGATGATTTGGCTGGAGTTGATAGCTCCGGTATGACCTATTACACGACCGATCTTGCCACTTGGACAGACATCCCATAATTACCTGTTTCAATTAATTAATCGGGGTACAGCTATGCTGCAATGCCAAATAATGCTCTGATATAATATAATTGATTGACTGGGGTTACCGTTGATTGCTTGAAATTATCGGAAGATTATCTGTGAAGGATGAAAATCGGCCATTACCGGTCTTCCCTGCCTGGTTATCAGGACCGCTTAAACAATTTCATCAGTTGATCAAGCCCCCTGGTGTTAAGCACATCTTGCGGTTCAAGCCAGCCGCGGCGGGCCTGGGCAACGCCAAGGCGCATGAAATCGAGGTCACTGATACCGTGGGCGTCGGTTGAAATCGCGACCCTGACCCCTTTATCTTTGGCCGACCGGCAGTGAACATCATCAATATCGAGGCGCTCGGGATGGGCATTGAGTTCCAAGAAGCAGCCCCTTTCAGCCGCTGCGGTGATCAGACGGTCGAGATCCACGCGATAGGCCGGACGTCGATTGAGCAATCGGCCGGTCGGGTGGCCCAAAATGTTGAAGTAAGGGTTGTCCATCGCCCGCAGAATGCGTTCGGTTTGCTCTGCGCGTGACAGACCGAAATGTGAATGGATCGAGCAGACCGTAAAATCGAGTTCTTCTAAAATATCATTTGGCAGGTCCAATTCACCATCTTTCAGAATATCAACTTCCATCGATTTCAATACGACCAAATGGGATAATCTCTGATTGAGGCGGTCGATCTTTTTTATAAGGTGTCTGACATCGGCAGCCTTAAGGCCGCGAGCGATTTTCAGGCTGCCTGTGTGATTGGTGACGGCGATATATTCGTAGCCCTTGGTTTCAGCCGCACGGACCATTTCTTCCAGACTGTTGCGCCCATCGCTATCGTCGGTATGACAATGAAGGTCTCCGCGAATGTCATTCAACGCAATCAGGGCAGGCAAGCGTTTTTCCCGGGCCGCCTGGATCTCACCGCTGTCTTCACGAAGCTCCGGTTCGATATAGGGGAGTCCCACGCTAGTGAATATCTCTTCTTCCGCTTGACCGGCAATCCGCCGGTCACCTTTGAAAACCCCGTATTCGTTTATTTTAAGCCCCTTCTGCCGACCGAGCCGTCTTATGGCGATATTATGGGCTTGAGATCCCGTGAAATAGTGCAATGCTGCGCCGAGGCATGAAAGCTCAACGACCCTTAGGTCGACCTGGAGACCCGAACGTAAAAGTATCGACGCACGTGTATGACCGTTGGCGAGGACCCGATCGATCTGATCGAAGTTTACGAAGCGCTCCATAATTGCTTTCGAATCCCGGCTGGCGACCAGCACGTCGAGATCACGAACGGTTTCTTTTCGGCGCCGGAAACTGCCAGTTACGATGAGGTCCCGGTTTGAAAGGTCAAAACCCAGATGTTCCCGGAGCGAGCCGGCAATATTTTCGGCCGTGATCCACAGGGTTCTTTTTTCGTTGCTGTCCAACCGATCGACATCCCTCAGGATCCGATTTTCGGTCTTCTGTCCAAAACCCGCCAGTTCCCGGATTCGTCCCTCCCGGGCCTCACGCCTGAGATCTTCGATGTTTCGAATGCTTAGCTTGTCATATAGGGCTTTTACCTTACGAGGCCCAAGACCGGGAACTTTGAGGACCCGATGAAGACCGGCCGGCACGCGTTCTTCAAGTTCTTCAAGCTTGCCCAATTTTCCGGTCCGAATAATCTCCTTGATCTTGTCATCGAGTTCCTTGCCGATTCCGGAAAGTCTTGTCAAATCAGGATCCTCGGTCAAAAGATCGGTGATCGAGCGGGCCAACGATTTGATCGTCCTGGCAGCATTGCGATAGGCGCGCACCCGGAAAGGGTTGGTTCCTGCGATCTCGAGAAAATCGGCCGTCTTCTTGAATAGATCGGCAATCTCGGTGTTACGGGTTTCCATGGCGATAAGTCAGGCGAGTACCCTTGCATGAGTCGTTGGTGGCAAACTTGAGAGTCTTTTCCATGATTTAGAAATTATATCACTGGGCAAGGCGGCACAAAGGTTTGCAGACAACCGTAAACCGCCGGCGGAAAACGGCGCAGAATGCCGCCCAGCGCAAAAGTCCCCATTAGTGAATGGACAATAGACTAAGAATGGAACGATAATTGTCAAATTGTACCGTCAACCTGTCTATAATTTTGTCGTTATTGAGTTTTTGGGTAAATGATAGGGAAAGAAAGAAAAAAACACCATACTTAAAGGGTAATTGATTTCATACTTTAGGCTTGTTTAAATATATTATCAATCATAGTATTCTGTAATTATTACATTAATAATAATTGAGGGTGATTGCATGTTTTTTGCATTAGATAAGATAGGAATTTCAATCCTGCGCTGGTCTTAACCGCTGTTTAATGATATACTACTCACATCTTGAAGCTTGGTTAAAGCCGGATTTCGATTTCAGATCGTGGACGCCGCAAAAAATACTTTGGAACCGTACTTTTCAAGGTTAAATGTGCAGCAACACGATAATTGCAACGACAACTGGCGGGCACGGGTTATCAAAACGTGTCGATAGAGGGGCACAACAAGGGTGGCTAGACGAACTGACATGACAGACAAAGGCGGCCGTCGTCGGTTGGCGGACAGGCGCAAGCGCACATCTGCATATCGATTCCCGGAGCGCCGCTGGCAACGGTATCGGAGAAGCGGCTCGGATCGTCGAACAGCGCTGCTGATGCGTATCCGTACTGATCTTGAAAGAAGAGACGCGTACCAGGAACTCTATGAAGGTCAAGAACAAATGAGCGAAGAGGACGGTTAAACCGCTTCAGAGCCCTTCTCAGAATTAATTCCTATATCAGTCATTCCCTCGGACGTTCCTCCCATTCGCAATATCACCTATTCGGTTGTTTCTATTCAATCACCCCATGTAAAGATTTTACAGAATTATGTCTTATTGTGGTTGTCAAAAAATCGTATTGTTATGCGAACGTTTTTTTTACAACTACTTATACCACTCTTTCGTATTTCGGTATTTATTGTTGAAAGGCGGTATAAATTTGGCGTTTGATTTTGAATATTCCATTGACATGCGCTCAGTTATAATGAGACGAATCGAACGGGGATTGATCTGAAAAGAAGGTGAAGGAAGATTAAGACATGATACCGAGGACTTGCGTCGAACCGTCCGGCCGCTTTGTATATGGTATTCACAAACCGTCCTATGTTGTCAGGAATCTGAGGTACGGTGATCTAATTCAATCGCTCGGTGCTGACAGAGGTTTCCAGCCGGTAGACAATCATGTCAATTTTCCACCCGGTGACATCGAAGAACGAGAGGCGGAAGTTATCTATGAAATCCCCAATCCTTTCGCCTTTCGAGGGGTCACCTATATCCTCAAAAGATGGGCAGAGGCTAAAGCCGCTGACCCGACGGCCATCACGCTACCCAACCTGCAGGAGTGCTCTTTCTCTAAATTTATCAATGAATGGAATGACGGGATTGAATTATCGGAAAGTCGGTTTAGCCGGATGCTGCGTTCGCTCCCGGACGCTCTGAAATTGGCCTTGGCCGCGACGTCCACCGACCCGGAGGACCTCAGACGCCTGGCAGACCAGTGCTGTGATTTTATACGTGATCCAAAATCCGGACGGCCCGTCGGATTGGTATTTGAAATCGATGAAACTGGTCATTCTCGGGCGATCATCTCAAACTTGCACCTGTTTGAGGCTTTGGCCAACAATGTTTTTCTGCCAGATGACTACAAGATAGTGATGGTGTTGCGTCCCGGTGCTCAAGGCAGCAGCGAGGTTGTCGGTGACTGGCAGGCGCAAGGCCTCGGCAGTCATGTGTTCGAGTATCTGCGTCGCAACAGTTATATCCCATGGGGACATTATGCCGCCAACATGGCCGATGATGACATTCGCTACCGGATAGACGATCTGAGTATAACCGATATCACCGGTATGCGCCATTTGTACTACCAGCGGACATACGTACGAGTGGCTCACGAACTGGGGATGGAGCCACTGCCGGCCCGTTCGTCTATGAATCCAGAGAAACTAGAAGAGTTGCGCCGAAAGATCCGACAAGTGCTCGAGACCTCAGGCAGAGCATCACAGCTCCGGTTCAACGCCACCCTTTGGGGCTGGAACTTCGGATTTGACTATTCTCCCAGCGGCTACCGCCTGCACGCGTCCCACCAGCAAGTGCACCAACAATATGCCATGGTACCGAGGGAAATGAAATCCAGTAACACCAGCGAACCATCCGGAGGTTCGCTGAACACCTTCTGTTGCGGCGATATGATTCAGGAATTTACAGCGCAGTACCGGCGCAATACGGGCAGGCCGTTTTTTGAAGCCTACCTGAAGGCGATTCGTAGCAATCAGCGCCTGGATGGTCGCCGGGACCTGGAAAAAAGCCTGATCGTCTACGAAGATGACCGGGTCATGCTTTTCGTTCCCAAGGCCCAGACCTCGCAGTGGGAGCTTCAATTAGCGGCGCACGGCGCTGTCGGTAACATCATTGAAGCAGACAGCATCACTCGTGCGGCTCTGGATCGAGCGATGCTCATCGCCATGAAAATTCTGTCATCCTTGGGGGCCAGGATGGTTACCGTCATCGAATACGCCAAGCGGTTTGACAACGAAGATAGCGATCAACGACTTCTTTACATGTTTCTGCCGCGCGTTCCCGAGTCGCCAGGAGCTTTTAGCGAAGCCCAGATGCGCTGGATCTGCGGGCACTATCCGGAGGATTTTGCGATCGCATGCCGGCGACAGCTGGAGGGTGTTTTGGAAAATATGGGTTAGGTAAACCGGGCCGTTTTAATGGTCGGTTGTCGTTACCCATCGGAAATATTAAATAAATGGACCTGTCCGCAATACGATTCTAACTTGGTGCTAACTTTAACCTAACAAGTGTGCTGTAAATCCTGCATCCACGGCTTTGTATTCGTCGAAAATTTGGTGCCTTTCGGGTAAATCAACCAGGACAGATTGACATGGCAAAAGAAACGATTCTCGTTGTCGATGATGAAGAAGACATTCTTGAGTTGGTGCGCTACAATCTCAATAAGGACGGATATAAAATCACCAGTGCAATGACCGGAGAAGACGCCCTGAAAAAGGCCCGATCGGAGACATATGATCTTATCATTCTCGATCTGATGCTACCGGGCATCGACGGGCTCGAGGTGACGCGAAAACTCAAAGACAATCCAAAGACCCGCAGTGTGCCGGTGGTCATGCTGACTGCCAAGGGTGAGGAGTCGGATGTCGTTGTCGGTTTGGAACTCGGCGCGGACGATTACATTACCAAACCATTCAGCCCCCGAATTCTGACCGCACGCGTGCGGGCGGTGTTGCGTCGCAATACTGCCGATTCCGAAGACGATACTGCAGTTATCCGGATTCACGGGTTTGAAATCGATACCGGTAAACGGAGTGTTACTGTTGACCGCCGACCAATTGAGTTAACCTTCACGGAATTCCAGGTTCTATGCAGCCTGGCCCGCAGACCCGGTTGGGTTTTTACCCGCTCACAGATCGTTGATGCCGTGCGTGGCGACGACTATCCCGTGACCGACCGCAGTGTCGATGTCCAAGTCGTCGGCCTCAGAAAAAAGCTCGGAAACCACGGCGAATACATAGAGACGGTTCGTGGTGTCGGGTACCGTTTCAGGGAGAAAGAATGAAGCGCAGACGGCGATTGATATGGCAGCTCTACCCGCCTTATCTGATCATCACGATATTGTCTGTTGTCGCCGTTACCTGGTATGCATCGGATTTGCTGGCTCGATTTTATCTTGACCAGACCGCCAAGGACCTCGAGGCTCGGGCTTACCTGATTAAAAGACAGATTGCCGGTCTACTCGACCCTCTCGATCCTGCTGCTGTCGACTTCGCTTGCAAAGAGGCCGGGCAGGTAGCCGCCACACGGATCACCGTCATTATGCCGGGCGGCAAAGTAATTGGTGATTCCAGGGAAACGCCCAAGTTCATGGTCAACCACGCCGACCGGGAAGAAGTTGTCGGTGCCTTGGCAGGCGCGGTGTCGCGATCCGTCCGCTTCAGTGACACCCTCCATCAGAAAATGATGTACGTGGCTGTCCCGCTGCTGTCGGATGGGCGGGTCAATGCCGTTCTCCGTACCGCCGTCTCCGTCGCCTCGCTTGGTCGGACTCTGAATTCGGTGCAGTTGCAAATTGCGTTCGGCGGCCTGGTGATTGCAGTATTAGCCGCCTTCGTTAGCCTGTTGGTTTCACGCCGCATCAGTCAGCCGATTGAAAAAATAAGGCAGGGCGCTGTTCGTTTTTTCGAGGGAGATCTTTCGCACCGGCTTCCGGTGCCGAACACAGAAGAAATGGCTGGCCTGGCCGAAGCGCTGAACCGCATGGCCGTTCAGCTTGACAACCGTATGAAGACGGTGCACCAGCAACGCAACGAGCTCGAAGCCGTGCTCTCCAGCATGCTCGAAGGTGTGGTTGCCGTAGATCTTAATGAGCGTATCATTAACATGAATCCTGCCGCCGGCTGGATGTTCGGCTGCAATCCCCTCCAGGTGCCGGGGCGCAACCTTCAAGAGGTAATCCGCAACCTTGCCTTGCAGCGGTTTGCCGTTCGTGCCCTCAAGACAACCGAAACCTTAGAAGACAACTTTGTCCTGTACCGGGGAGAAGAGAGTATTCTCAACGTTCACAGCTCGCCACTCTATGATGCGGGCAATCAGCCGATCGGGACGCTACTGGTTATCAATGATGTAACCCGTCTTCGTCATCTGGAGAATGTCAGAAGCGATTTTGTGGCCAACGTGTCCCACGAAATCAAAACACCCCTGACAGCCATCAAAGGTTTTGTGGAGACCCTTCAGCAGGAAACGGGGCAAAGCCGGCAGGAGCAGGATCGATTCCTAGGCATCATCCTCAAACACGTCAACCGGCTCAACGACATTCTCGAGGATTTGCTGGTGCTCTCACGCATGGAACAGGAAAACGGCAATACGGGCATACGTTTGGCCGAAAACCGGATTAGGGACATCACCCAAACGGCTGTCCAGATCTGCCAACCGAAAGCGGCGGCCAAGAACATCACCATCGATCTCGATGTTTCGGATGATATCATGGCCAGCCTGGATGCCACTTTGCTGGAACAGGCTCTTGTCAACCTGATCGACAATGCCATCAAATACAGTGACCAGGGAAGCCGGGTGCGTATTGCCGCCGTGAGCCAGGCAAAGGAAGTCAACATAAGAATTTCCGATCGTGGTTCCGGTATTCCCCAGAAGCATTTGCCCAGGCTATTCGAAAGGTTCTACCGGGTCGACAGGGCCCGAAGTCGCAAGATGGGTGGCACGGGGCTCGGCCTGGCCATCGTCAAGCATATTGTTCAGGCTCACGGCGGCCACATCAGTGTTGAAAGCACCCTGGGGCAGGGGAGCACTTTTATTATCCAATTGCCGAGCCAACAAAATGAGATCGTGACCCATTCATGAATGAGACACTCAAAGTGCTTTCAACCAAAATTGAATCGGTACCAGGTATTCGAAAAATTCTGCCCCCATCGTGTGCACTATTCGAGCGCTGCAACAAAACCTCAGATATCCAATCATCCCGCTATTCCTATTTAATCGTTGATTAAAAAGAGCCTCCATGCTATGGGTCGCCAGTCTTTCCTAACCGTATTCTCATGAATACCTGACAATTCCTTAACGAACGATAAGGCGATCTGTTATCCAGTCTGAGTGGTTGAGATAGAAGCTGGCTGAAACTTGGTTGCGGATTTCCCGATATTGCCCGTTCAAATTTCCAAACCAAACGATTTTTTATATTTGAAAAACGATGACGTCTGAATACTCCGTCCTGATCATCGGTTATATATTCGGTTTTTACATGGCCTGGAACATCGGCGCAAACGATGTTGCCAATTCAATGGCCTCAGCTGTGGGCGCCAAGGCGATCACCATTCGCCAGGCCCTCTTCATTGCCGGGATATTAAACGTTGTCGGCGCTGTCTTTATCGGATCACACGTCACTGACACCATTCGCAAGGGGATCGTTTCGACCGACGTTCTCACCGATCCCCATCTGGCCTTGATCGGGGCGCTCTCCGCCTTGCTGGCTGCAGCCCTGTGGGTTTCTTTTGCCACATGGCGTTCCCTGCCGGTTTCAACCACCCATTCCATCGTCGGGGCCATGATCGGATTCGGCATCATGGCCGGTGGTTTTTCGGTCATAAATTGGGGCATACTGGGTGCCGTGGTCCTGAGTTGGATCATTTCGCCGGTATTTAGTTTGGCGCTTGGGTTTCTTATCTTCAAAATCATCGTCAGGTTGATTTTGACACGAGGTGATCCTTTTGATCGGGCCCTCAGTCTTTCACCCTGGTTTGTCGGTGCGACAGCATTTGTGATGGTGCTCTCATTCCTGTTCAAAACACCTCTGGGCAAGACTCTGTCGCTGGGAACCCCAAGCGCACTGTTATTGGCCCTTTTGATCTCAGCCGCCCTGGGGGTGGCCGGAATGAAGCTGCTGAAACGCATAATCCGTCCCAAAGGCCCGCATGGAGAAGAGGCTATTTTTAAAAGAATCCAGATCGCCACAGCCTGTTACGTGGCCCTGGCACAGGGGGCCAATGACGTGGCCAATGCCATCGGTCCTTTGGCGGTGATATATTTCCTGGTCAAGACCGGTGGAATCGGGGCCCAGGTCCCGGTGCCGACATTCCTGCTCCTTTTCGGCGGTGTCGGCATCGCATGTGGCATCGGAATGGCCGGCCACCGCGTCATGGAGACCATCGGCACCAAAATTACGACCTTGACCAATACCCGTGGCTTCTCAGTTGAATTTGCAGCTGCCACAACGGTGCTGGTCGCCTCCAAACTGGGGTTGCCGGTCTCAACCACTCATGCGGCTGTGGGCGGGGTCATGGGTGTCGGGCTGGCCCGTGGACTGGCGGCGGTCAATTTCCGTATCATATTTCAAATTATCATTTACTGGGTGTTGACCGTCCCAGCGGCAGCGATAACCAGTGTTATTATCTTCAAGATCCTGGAGTATTTTTTGTAAAGGAGATTAGAGATATGCGGATACCATTTATTTCCATGTTCATAACCTCGCCCTTTGACGGGCTGCTTGAGCACGCCGAGATTATCAAAGAGTGTACCTGGATCTTTCAGCAAGCCATCGAGTGCCACGTATCAAAGGACTGCAGACAATTCGAAGAGTTCCGCCAGGAAGTACACCGGCTCGAACACGACGCCGACGCCGTCAAACGACGGATCCGGGGGCACCTGCCCAAGGGCACCCTGCTGCAGATGGACAAGTTTCAGCTCTTCCGCTATCTGCGGGAACAGGACCGTGTGCTTGATTCTGTCGAAGAAACCCTGGACTGGATTTCCTATCGTGACGAACCCGGTATACCGGAAGATTTCCAAAAAGATTTTGCTCTTCTGGTGGATGCGGTGATCGAACCGATCGAGGAGTTGAGCACGATGGTCAGTGAAGGGCGGACGTTCTTCCAGAATTTCTCGGAAAAACAGCGGGTGGTGGTCAAGGACATTATACGCAACCTGCGCAAGCACGAACATGAAGCGGATCAACTGGAGGATCGGCTCAAGAGAAGAATGTTCAATTCAGATTTGGACCCGGTCACCATATTTCATATGGTCCGCTTGGCGGAAACCATTGGCTCGATTGCCGATCACGCTGAAAATGCCGGTGACATGATGCGGGCCATGGTGGCGAAGTAGAGCCGGCAGAGGAAATTTCTCGCGGAAGGAAATAGACTTTTTATTGACTCACTGCGTTTACATTCGGTTCCATTTTTATCAATTCGCTATTGCAGTGTGGGCAAAAAATAGTTGCACAGTTGTGTTCATCAACACACGCTTCCGGTGGAATCGTTAGCATATATGAACCTTTACCTTCGTAAGGGCACTCTTTTCTATAACAGGTAAACTCCATAATTTGTTCTCCTTTTTTTATCAAGCCTTGAGATAGAAATAATAATGATATCTTCGGTGTTGTCAAATTTTAATTCATAGCTCGTTCGTATAATTTAGCCCGCTAGGGCCATCATTCCATGGACGAGGGCTTTATACCGCTTTTCAAAAATAAATTCCGAAATACGGAAGGGTAGTATAGGTGTATATAGAAGAAAACGTTCGCATAACGGAACGTTTTTTGGACAATCACTATATGATCGATAGATCGCATTCAGCCTGGCGAACTTTTGGCTGCCTGCCGCCGGCACTGGCGGATGGGTGAAGCCATGATGCCGCCGCCATGGGTCACAATTCAATCATGACCGGGCTGAGATACAGTTTTTCGATCACCAGTAGAAATCGTGGCTGCTATTTGACAACTGCGGCACAGCAGCGTTTTCCAGATTTTTTTCATCCCGGCGGAATATCTTGTGCAGGAAGAGGACCACCCAGTGCGTTACGCTGTTTACAAAGACTCCTATGCTCTCCTCCCATGTGAGCCTATCGTGTAAAAAGCGGTGGTTAGGGGAAAATATGGTGGGGATTTGATTTTATTGAAATATGCGGCCTACAAACCGGACCGTATCACCAGATCAGTTATCGGGCCCCGGGATTTGTCTCCCTTCAATACCATGTGGGCGTAGATTTTGCTTCCCTTAAACTTGTTTACCACCCAGTTCATCCCATTGTTGTCCTGGTTCAAATACGGATTGTCGACCTGGTGTATGTCCCCCAGGCAGATGCATTTGACCCCTTCTCCCATCCTGGAGAGGAGCGAACGGCATTCGCTGCGCGACATATTCTGCATTTCGTCAATAATTACCACTGCGTTTTCAATGTTCATTCCCCTGATGTAGGCCAGGGGGAGGAGTTCGAACTTTTTCGGATTGTATTTCGGCGGGACTTCGTTGGGGTCGAAAAAAATCCGGTTGGCCGGTCGCAATCGGTGGAGCTTGAGAACAAGGTCAGAAACGTAGCGGGTGTAGGGTTCCATTTTTTCTTCGATTCGGCCAGGCAGGTAACCCAGTTTTTGACCGATTTCAATCATCGGTTTAACCACGAAGATCTTCTGGTGACTCTTTTTTTCTAAGGCATGGTAAAGGGCCGTTGCCAGCGCCAGGTAACTTTTCCCGTAACCGGCGGCGCTCTGTATGGTAACGATCGGGATATCAGGGTTGTTCATCAATTCCAGGGCCAGGTTCTGGTATACATTGCGTGGTATGACGTTCCAGGTTTTTAGCTGGTAGTCGATAACCTTCTCTCCGCGCGGTCCGTAAAAAACCGGTTTACCCTTGTCATTCCACATATAACAGTTGGGGGTGATATCGTCACCCGGGGAGATAAATCCTGTAAATCGTTCGGCTTCGGATTTCGACGGTACCGATTCTTTGTAGTTTTCGCTTTTGATTCCGAAGAGACCGGCCTGGAGTTGAAACACCCTGTCATTGGTGACCAGGATCGGCTCTGCCAAGCCGTTGAAACGGATCTCTTCCAGTATATGGTTGTCGACCTGATTTGAGAATGAATCGGCAACACGATCAGATTTTAATAGTTTGAACTGGTCGGGGTAATCGGAGATGTTGTGGATCGCCTTGGAAGCGATGTGACCCAGGCGAGGGTCCTTTTTGAACTTATTGAGTTCGAGGAGAACATGGTAAGGGATATAGACGAGATTTTCGTTTCCATTCCGAAGCTTGAAAAGTGCATTGGGATCTTCCAGTAAGACATTGGTGTCAACAACATAGAGTTTGGCGTTTTCCATGTACAAGCCTTTCTTGAAACGAAATTTTTAAAGAACCATTCCAAAACTGTACGTGGTTTCGCAACATGAGATCTGAATTGCGTGGATACTCAATATACTATATATAGCACTCATTACGATAAAAATATACAACAAAATGTATATGGCCTCGTAGACACGGCCATCCAAACGATGTGTCCTTTCGCCGATCGGCCGCTCGTTGAATTTCCGGATGGCATCGAATCAAGATTATTGAAAAGAAACAGCATCTTTTTCAAATTGGGCGATTGTCTAACGGCCGTTGACACTTTTCAGTCGATTCGCCAAGATATAAGAAAAGGGTTTGACCGCCAATATATCGTCAGCCGTTGAACACTTGATAATTATTTGGGATTCAACGGCTGCATAACAAAATACTAACCGGCGTCTAACGGGATTTTAACATTTGTATACCACTATCAATCTGTTCTAAGGTGACCACAATGGTGGTCTGGGGTTAGAACGGTTACCTTTTGGTTGGGTTCTTTTTGTATTAAAGTTTTTAGATAATGAGGGGGGCACGTATGGCCAAAATTTTTATTCGTGAACTGGACAACATAAAAAAAATGGTTTTGTCACTTGGCGCCATGGTCGAAGAGCGTGTCCGCATGGCCGTGGAGGCCGTGGTCAACCAGGATTCACATGCTGCCCAGAAAATCATAAAAACAGACTATGAAATCGACGAGATGGAAGTTGAAGTCGAAGAGGAGTGTCTGAAGGTGTTGGCCTTGCACCAACCCGTGGCCGTTGACTTACGTTTTCTCATCGCTGTAATAAAGATTAATAACGACTTGGAGCGCATCGGCGATCAGGCCGTTAATATCGCCCAGAGGGTCGGCGTATTGGCAAAACACCTCAATCCGGGTTTCAGTTTTGATTACACTCTTATGGCTGAAAAAGCCGAGAGTATGCTTCGGATGAGCCTGGATGCACTCGTTAACCTTGACGAGGATATCGCCCTAAAAGTGGTGACAATGGATGATGAGGTGGACAAAATTCAGAGAGAGGCCTACGATCGCATAAAAAACGCCATGAAGGAAAATTCCGCTGAGACAGGATACCTGATTAACCTGTTTCTTGTCTCGCGCCATCTGGAACGCTTGGCAGACCATGCGACAAACATTGCCGAAGAGGTCATTTATTTGATCGAGGGCGAAATCATCCGTCACGGCAATTATTAAAAAGTGGTTTTCGAAGGCCGGTGAAACTTCAGAGGATGGCCGGGAAATTGGTTAATGAAGTAGAAGGAATACGAAAGATGACTTTGGAGAAGAAATATAAAAAGAACTTTTCAGCTGATCAGCTGGCCGGTTATTTAAGACAGTTGGCTGCTCTGATCGACGGGTCGACCGATCGAAACGCGGATGATTTGGAGGGTGTCCGTATGGGCAACATCCAGTCGATCAAATTAAAAATCAAACGCTATTCCGCGGGATATTCAGTCAAGTTAAAGGTGAAATCAGATAAAAAAGAGATCTCCGATAGCAAAGAAACGCCTCCGGTGTCCGATATCTTGGGCCCTGCAGACGTTGCTATAACCTTCAAGCAATTGAAAAAAAGAATGAAATCCTCCTTCAAGTTGATTAACGAAAATCTTGTGGCCGACCGTTTCCCCGACAGAGCGGTTGTGGACGGTTTTCTGGAGGATGTTGATCGAATGTCCCGATTCCCCGATCAATGCGGCGGCAAGCGTTACTCTGAATTCCAAAAAGCCTGTGGCGGCTTGTTACACGCATTTGAAAATGAGGACCTCGGCGTTCTGCAGGACCGGTACGCCGACGTCAAGAGACTGCGGAATGAGTGCCACGGAAAAAAGAAATAGCAAGGGTCCATCCATCACTTATCCCATCTTTGCGAATTTCGGGATTCTTTTTCAAAAGCAGTATAGAGCCTAAATCAGAGCGAACATCGCGATATGTGACTGCTAACTTGTCGGTTGAGATTAGCCGAAACGGCCAGTGATGTAATCCTGAGTCAATTGGTGGCTGGGTCTGGTAAAAATCATTTTCGTCGGGCCGACTTCGATGAGATCGCCCAGGTGGAAGTAGGCCGTGCGTTGGGAAACACGCGCTGCCTGCTGCATGGAATGGGTCACGATAGCGATGGAATACTGTTTGCGGAGTTCATTGATCAGATCTTCGATTACCGATGTCGCGATCGGATCGAGAGCCGAGCAGGGTTCGTCCATCAAAATGACTTCAGGGCCGACTGCGATGGTTCGGGCGATACAAAGGCGCTGCTGCTGACCACCGGAGAGGCCAGTCCCCGGCTGTCCGAGACGGTCCTTGACTTCGTCCCACAGGCCGGCTTTACGCAGAGACGTTTCAACGACTTCATCCAGCTCGGCTTTGTTTTGTGCCAGACCGTGGATCTTCGGCCCGTAGGCGACGTTATCGTAGACTGATTTGGGGAAGGGGTTCGGTTTTTGGAACACCATGCCGACCTGGGCCCTTAATGGAACCACATCTATGTTCTTTCCATAGATATCGACACCGTCCAAAGTAATCTCTCCGGTCACCCGGCAACCCTCGATTGTATCGTTCATACGGTTCAGGCAGCGCAAAAAAGTCGACTTGCCGCATCCGGATGGACCGATCATGGCGATAACCTCGTTGCGTCCAATGTCGATAGAGACATTTTTGATTGCCTGTTTGTCTCCGTAATGGACATTGACCTCGCGGCAGGTCATGCGGGGATTTTCAACCGTGATGTCTCCAACAGTTCTCCGATCGTTGCGACCAATCAGTCTGTGGCCGGATTTAATATTCGTCCGCATCGCAACATCGATTCCGCCGTTGCTTTCCAACTTTTTGTCGAACGACCGGTTATGCGTTGAATCTGATACATCTATGTCTTGCATGAGAGTGTCCATTGCCGAATTCTTTGGTTATCAAGAGCCTTTAATCTAATTTGAGCGATTGTCGAGGTAGCCGCAGCTACAAGGAAGATGTCATTCCGCTATAGTCAGCTATGCGGGATGGCATATGACGCCGTAGATGCGGCAAGATCGGCAATCCCGATGGGGTTTCAAATTTTAAAATCAAACTTTGATAGAATTCCTTATAGATAAAGCAGTTCCCCCGCCATTTAAAATTTGAAACGCTCACTTTAGTTTTAACATAAAACCGATAGGGCCAAGCTGTCAATCTGTCCATCTAATTTTGAAATCAGCGACAACCTGAGCAACCAAAATGTTAAGCAGGCCGGATGAATGATCCGGCCTGCCTGCAATTGCATTCGCTTCTATTCTTATCAATTTACATAGAGAGCGGTTTCAAGCTCGCTACATCTTTGCTGAATTGTTCCCGCTCCGCCTTCGGCATCGGAATCAAACCTTTTTCCGATAGGTAGCCATCATCGCCCCAGCATTTATCGCTGGTGAACTCAACCAGGTAGTCCTTCATGCCTGGGATGACATCCACGTGCGCTTTCTTGACGTAAAAGAATAGCGGGCGGGAGACCGGGTAATTGCCCTCGGCGATATTTTCGAAAGTCGGCTGCTCACCGTCGATATGAGAACCCTGGATCTTATCCGTGTTCTGGTCCAGGAAGCTGAAGCCGAAGATTCCCAAGGCATTTGGGTTGGCCTCGAGCTTTTGCACGATCAAGTTATCGTTCTCGCCGGCCTCGACATAGGCGCCGTCTTCGCGGACCGTGTGCGCGATACCTTTGAATTTTTTCTTGTCACTTTTTCTGAGCGCCTTGAGCCAGCCAAATTCCTTGGCACC
>Ga0316198_10001081_pt1 | contig 15645 bp, 16 predicted proteins | sample OudBieAanoxic_MG_FD_204935 | JGI IMG/M metagenome (GOLD analysis project Ga0316198, IMG submission 204935) | Coastal sediment microbial communities from Oude Bieten Haven, Netherlands - site A anoxic | ecosystem: Environmental > Aquatic > Marine > Coastal > Sediment | place: Netherlands...
TTCTTCAAACAATTTTTCAATTTTATCAGGAACTAAATATTAGTAATATCTCTTTCCTTAATAAAATCCTTGCCGGTAGTAAAACCTCTAAACAACTTGAAAAACTGATTGGCTCCAGGGTCTACCTGGGCGATAATGTATTTAGTAAAACCTTCAACAGAATTATTACAAACTCATTATTATTTATTGATGTTCTTACATTCAAATATTACCTGAACGGTGGCAAAAACATTAGGGAACACGCTCAAACATTAGAATACCTGACCATAAATGTTACCTCACATGCACTAAACTCCAAAGAAAAAAATAAAACGGACGAGCGTTTAGCCCAACTTTTTGCATCTTCAATGACATTTATTGATGGTGAAAAACAAGAATTTGATGGTTCGTACAGAGTCCAGCTATTGAAAAACTCCTCAATCTGGGAAAATCATTATTTTTTGGATGTGGCCTGTCTTACTGTTTGGGAAGATAAAACACTGGAATATCAGGAATCCGAGTTTATCTTTGGTATTGGCAAGGATCTTGGGTTTGAGAGAAAAGAGATTTCCAGATCATTAGAAGAAATTACTTCCTTCTTTGAAAAAAATTCTGCAAATATTCCTTTTCTGAAAGACCCCAACATGGCAATTCAATTTTATGATAGCATGTCTAAAGTGGTCAATAAACTAATTTTAAGAAATAATAAAAGACTTCAAAAAGAATTATCAGAGAGTAAAGAATTGATGCAGCTACTTTCCAAGTCTACGGTCAAGGACCTCAGTCAGGAAGAAAAGAAAAAAGTCCAAAATCAGCTTATCGATATTTTTAAAAGCATACCCTCCCTGGCAATATTTTTATTACCCGGAGGAGCAGTTTTATTGCCAATTTTTATTAAATTAATCCCTAAATTACTGCCATCTGCTTTTGATGACAACAGAGTAGATAAAAAATCCTGAAATACAAGAAAAACACAACTATAAGAAAAATCTATAGCTATACTTAAATAGCTTTATTTCAGGTCTTTAATTATATTTACTCTAACCATAACTTGAAATCCCTAACCCTTTCCCTGCTAACGATTATTTCCTGCTCATTATAGCGATTTAATTTGATTATCAGGCGCGAATTGGTGTAAGAAACAATGTCTTTTATGTGATTGATATTGATATAGAACTTCCTGCTTACTCTGAAGAATATTTGTGGTGATAATTCATGTTCCAGGTTTTCTAAAGTAGTATCCAAAAGATAGTTTCTTCCTTCTGCAGTTGCAGCATAGGTACCTTTATTTTCACTGTAGAAACACTCAATTTCATCGGCATTGATAATTTTCAGATGCTGTCCAAGCCTAATAGTGAATCTTTTTTTATACTCTCTTTCAAGGGGGTTGATCAGTAATTTTTTTATATCCTCAAAATCCAGACTTATTTGTTCATGATCTGGTTTCAGGTTTTGATATTTTCTAACTGCACTCTCCAACTCTTCATCGTCAATTGGTTTTAGAAGGTAATCTATACTGTTAAGCTTAAATGCCTGTAATGCATATTCATCATAAGCGGTAGTAAAAATAATAGCACTATTAACCTCAACCAGATCAAAAATTTCAAAGGATAAGCCATCCGACAATTGAATATCGAGAAAAATCAAATCCGGATGCTTATTGTTCTGAAACCATTCAACAGCCTCTTCCACAGAATGAAGCATATTAGAAACACTTACATTTAGTTCAGTGAGTAATCTTGCAAGTCTTCTCGCTGCAGGTTTTTCATCTTCAATTATCAATACATTCATCCCAATGATTTAATTAATTACCCTTGCTTTCAAAATAATGGAATACTCTGACAAAATGCCTTTACTATTTTATTATTTGAACTTTTCAGCTTCGCGTTTGTCTTTTTCAATATATTTCTGAATTTGCCGTTCTTCCCATTTTTTACCAAAAAACGGATTAAAATTAAATACGTGCGCTCCGTGAAATGCCAAACCAATTCCCCAGAATAATAAAGTGAAAAAAGTGGACAAATTCCAGAAATTTCCACCATCGTACATTGTTCTTATATATACATTCACAAGAATAAATGCATTAATCACTATATATACAGCCAAATGTATATAAAATCCCTTTATCGCATCCACCTGCTTCTTAGCTCTTTCGAGCTTATTGTTATTTTCAATTTCCATTGATATATACTTTTAAAATTATTTTGTAATAGCCTACTCCCATCTGTTTTGATGTTCATCTTCTCGCATAATCTCCTTAATCTTGCCCTCTTCCCAGTCCTTGCCAAAAAACGGGTTTAAATTAAAGATTTTTATGGCGTGAAAAATTATCCCAATTCCCCATCCAAATGCAGCCCATAAAAACCACATATAACGCCATTCATTTGTCCAGTAGTTTAGTATTGCCAGAAAGGAAATCACGAGCACATACGATGCTAGATTTCCATAGAATTTCTTTAAGCAATCTACGCGTTCTTTTGCTCTTAAATATTTAGATTCTTTATTAAAATCTTCCATGATGCTTTTGTTAATAGTTATTTATATTTCAGCGTTGTCATATGTTGAATAACAATATAGATGTTCAGTTTCATAATAGCTCAAAAACCTTCCTTATTCATTAGTTCCTGAATTTTTCTTTGTTCCCACACTTTCCCCCATAAAGGATTAATTCCATAAGCAGCCATACCCTTACCTATCAAGCCAAGGCCCCAGCCAAGAGCCGGAAACACCGCCCAGGGAAAGCTGGTAGTCTGATAATTTATCCATATAAGAACCGGGATAATTATGCAGTATAAAAAACTACTGACATAAAATTCCCTAATTGCTTTTACCTGTTCTTTTGCCATTATATAACTGGCTTCTTTTCTATTGTTTTCCATGATTCCTGTCTTGTAAATGATTCTGTTTCTAATTACAATTCAAAATTCCGAAATACTGAACAACCCTCTAAATTTAGATTTCTCAAACGTATAATTTTAAGGATGAATTGTAATTTTGAATGGGTAGTTTTCCTTCCTAAAACTCATCATTTTCCATTAGCTCTTTTATCTTCTTTTCTTCCCAGTTCTTCCCCCATAAAGGATTATAACCAAAAGCCTCCATTCCGTGCATCAAAAGTCCAAAACCCCATCCCAGTGCAGGAAAAATTGCCCATGGAAAACTTGTTGACCTAAAATTTAACCATACTAAAAAGGGGATTACAATACAATATGCAGTAAGATTTCCATAGAATCCCTTAATTGCCTCTACTCGCTCTTTAGCTTTCTGATATCTCTTATCACTGATATAGATTTGCTGTGATTCTCTCATACTAACCATCTTGGTAAGCATGGGTAAAAAGATCGTAAAGTCCTTCGGGGTTTTGTTAATTTGAACTTCTTTGTCAGAAAGAATACTATACCGTTGCTGAATATTCCTGAGCCCTACCCCACTGCTCTTTCTGACCACCTGTTTCTCCTGCAAATTATTCTGAATTACAAGTGACTCCCCTTCTTCGAATACCTTAATATGTAAAGGCCTTGTGCTGGTGACAACGTTGTGTTTAACCGCATTCTCTAATAAAAGTTGCAGGGATAGTGGTACTATCCTGGCTTCAGGATTACTGCACTTTTCTGGAATATCGAAGACAATACTGTCTTCAAATCTCATTTTTAGTAATCGTATATATGTTCTTGCAAACTGAAGTTCCTCGTCAACAGTTACAAGATCCTTATTTTTTTGTTCCAGAACGTACCTGTATACTTTAGATAGAGATGTAGTAAATTTTTGCGCCTGATCAGGATCCTCCTCAATTAAACTGGTAAGTACATTAAGACTGTTAAATAAAAAATGAGGATCTAACTGATTCTTTAAAGCATCGAATTTTGCGGAAGCTGTCCCGGCAATTATCTTTTGCTCCTTGACTTTTTTATCTTGTAAAGCCCTGTAAAAGTATAACGCATGAAAAAACACAGAGACTACAATCGTAATTATTAAGGCTATAAGGTAATGGACAGTCCTTTCTCCGGCGAGAAATTCTTCCCAATTGGCGCCCTCAAAACCCATCCGAATCAATATTCTTATCCAAAGAATACCAATCATCGTAAGAACAACTCCACCTACAGCTCCTATAACCAGTCTGTACCTGCCGTATTTTTTCCAGACGACCTTATGATTTAAATAATCAAAAAAAGAACTATTAATAAGAGTCAGTATTACTGAATAAAGAAAATTATAACCTACACCTATATAAAATTCTCTATCAAATTGAATCGAACCATTTGCAAAAAATTTAATACTAACAAAAATGACAGATAGGATTAATCCTACTAAAAATCCTATTATCAATGTCTTACCCAGATATTTCATTTTAGTTGAGCTGTGTTAGTTTTCTATTTAACTTCCTCACTATGGCATTCATTGAGGATCATTGTTGCTCTTTCTTTTCCCCAATTAGGATAAAATGGCCCTTCAGGCTTAAAGTTAGCAAAAAGTTCCAATGACCGCTCTACATCTTTGCAATAAGGAGTCGTATCTTTTCCAAAGTATTTGGCAGAACCCATGTCCCATTCGGCTTTAGATAAAACCACTCTGGGATTATCGGGAGCCAGGCCTAATGCCTTCGCATAAATAGCAACGTTTTTGGCTGAAAGGGTCATTCCATAGGTGGCGCCATCAAAAGCTATCCAAGCTGTATGGATCAATGCCTGCTGTATTAGAATTTCCGGGTTTTCTGGTGATATGGCCATAGCAAGGTCAATAGATTCCTGTGCCTTTTCTAGCTGTTGACTTATCTTTTCTTTATCTGTTTCGCCAAACGAGCGCAAGGTATTTACCTGAGCAATGTAATAATATGGCAACCAATTGTCTAATTCCGCCATCGCAACCCTTTCAAAAAGATTGGATGCTTCTGTTTCCTTTCCCTCTCCCCAAAGGGTAAATGCCTGTTGCATGCCTTTGGTATATTTATCCTGGCCGAATACAGATAGGCCTATAAAAAAAGATATTAGCAATAAAGTGTTTTTCATTTTTAGGAGTTTTAAAGGTTAATAGTTCAAAAATGGTCCAAAACCCGTTCCGAAATAAAAAAGACTTCCTGAACTGTAGATTTTTAATGACTAATTGTAATTTAGAGCTTCCTTTGGTGAAGAATAAGTAACGGAAGACCTATGTATATACCACAACACTATAAAAATGAAAATCTTAAAGAAGTTAAGGAATTCATTATTAATAATTCCTTTGGTATTTTAATAAATCATATGAATGGTAAACCCTGGGCCACTCATATCCCATTAGAATTAGATAAGGACGCCAATGGGAAAGACATCTTGGCAGGTCATGTTGCAAAAGCAAATCCACAATGGAAATATTTTGTTGAAAACAAGGAAGTCCTTTGCATATTTAACGGGCCACACTCTTACGTTTCTTCATCCTGGTATCTGGAAGAAGAAGTTCCTACCTGGAATTATATTGCAGTACATATCTACGGATTATTAAAAATTCAGGACGAAAAGGCCCTTATGGCTTCTCTTCATAAACTGGTAGACAAATATGAGCGAAAGTCAGAAAATCCTTTATCTCTGAATAATTTATCTAAGAAAACTCTCAGACAAGTAAAAGGCGTTATAGGTTTTGAGATTGAAATCAAAGAAATACAGGCAGCTTATAAGTTATCGCAAGGACGTGAACAGGATCATCCAAAAATAATCGAGAAGTTAGAAAATCGAGATGCCAGTAGTGGGCATGCCATTGCAGAAGCCATGAAAAAAAGTAAATTTAAAAAATTTAAATGAGGAAGTCTATAGGTGAAAAAATTTGTTATTTTAACGGTTAAATGGTATGCAATCTTCCAAGTAAAAATTCCTTATATGACTTACTTATTGGAATAACCTTTCTGTCTATTTCGAGATGACTATCGGCTACAATATCCAATTTGCAGATGTTAACAATAAATGACCTGTGGACACGTATAAAACAGCTGTCTTTTAATTCATTTTCAATTGTTTTTAAAGTGCTCACGACCAGATATTTACCTAAGGTGGTTACAATATTACAATAGTTTCGTTCAGCTTCAATATAAAGAATTTGGTCTAATAATAATTTAACCATTTTTCCATTATGCCTGACAAAAATCCGATCTGGTAAAACCTCTAAATTATTTTGGTCCGAGTATTGTTTTAAACTTCCGTTATCCTTTATTTTCTCAACAACTAGCGCTATAGTGCGCTGAAGATTTAATTTATTAAAAGGTTTGGAAATAAAAGCATACGGTTGTGTTTCTTTTGCCCTGGAAAAAGTACCGTCATCATTATTGGCAGTTAAATATATTATGGGTATTTCATTTTGTACATGAATAGCAATTGCTGCATCTATACCATCTATAGCTCCTTTAAGATTTATATCCATCAAAATAATATCAGGTTTGTTTTGACTTGCATTACTAATTGCATCCTCACCACGGGACACAATACCAATGACTTCGTAGCCTAACTTTGTTAATTGTAATGAAAGGTTCGCCGCGATAATCATATCGTCTTCCACTATTAAAATTCTAATTAACTTATCCATACTTAAGCTGCTTTGTGGTTTTGAAATTCGAAAGAAACTGCTGTTCCTTTCTTAACATTTAAAGACATTTTGCCTTCTAATTGCCTGGTGAGTAATTCAATTAATTGCGTGCCAAAGCCCGTACCCTCCATCTTATCATAATAGTTTTTACCTATGCCATTATCTGACACTTCTAAGTGTAACTGATTCCCTGATTCTATAAGACTAATCTTTATAAGTCCTTTACGATTATCCGGAAAAGCATATTTCAGAGCATTGGTGAACAACTCATTCACTATCAGACCTATAGGAATAGCGGTATCAACATCCAATTTAAGTTCCTTCATCTCACAAGCAATATGTATTCTTTCTGAAGCCCCGTAAATATCTACAATATAATCCCACAGGTTCTCGAAATATTCCTTCATTTCAATGGATGAAAAACTTTTACCCTGATAAAGTTTTTGGTGAATCATACTCATACTATGAACCCTAAGCTGACTTTTCTGCATGGCGTCGGAAACCTTTGCATCATTCACCTGCTCAGATTGCAGGGATAATAAACTGGATACAACTTCTAAATTATTTTTTACGCGATGGTGTATTTCTTTTAGCAAAAATTCTTTTTCGTCATTTTGCTTTTTAAGCAATTTGTTTTTCTTCTTATTAGTTTCTATGGTATTGTATAAGAGTAATAAAATCAATAGTAATAACCCTCCGATAAGAATCATTAGCGTCTGTGTTGATCTTTGCTTTTTAATTTGATTTTCCTGTACTATAATAGTACTCTCTTTTTGAGCTACGTCAAACTCTGTAAGTAATAATGAAATATGCTGATCTGCCTCGGCTGTAAATATCTCCTTTTTAAGCTTATCATATTCTGCATAGGCCTGATAGGCTTCCCGGTAATTGTGATTGCCAGCATACGCCTTGCCTAAGGCTTCATAGGCCTGACTAAGATAAAAATCATCTCCAAAATCAGCTGTAGCAATTTCAATACTCCTCTCAAGACTCTCAATTGAGGAAATATATTTTCCCTGAAGGTTTTGCAATTTACCTATTGACAACCAGGAACGCATTAACATAAAATTATTATCCAATAATTCCCCATATTTCACAGCATTTTCACCCGCAAGATCTGCTGCTTCAAAATCGTTCATATAGGCTTTTAGATATACCATAGAAATATATACGTCACATAAATTATTATAAAAACCATATCGCTCGCCAATTGCTATAGAATGTTCGAAATAATTAAGAGCTTCTTCATGTTTATCCAAAGCCATGTAGCAATTCCCTACTACATATAGCGTAAAATCATAATCCAGGTCGTTTAAGCCTCGTTCTTCAAAAAGAGTTAAGGCCTTTTGGCCATATTCCAGAGCCTTTTCATAGCGTGATTGTTTCCAAAATAAATTGCTTAAATCACTAAAAGAAACAGCCATTGCCCTTTTATCCTTTAATTGATCTGCTAATATCAGGGTTTCCATAGCAATATCGGCCGCCTTATCCAATTTGCCCTGTCTCTCATATACATATCCCAACTGAGTATAGACCAATGGCAGATCTTTCTCCAAAACTTTTTTCATTGCCGATTCTAAGGTAAATCTGGCGCTATCCAGTTTTTCCATCCTTAATAGAATAGCTCCCTCCGTAATTTGAAACCTTCCTTCCCATAAGGTATCTTTCTTTTCACGGGTAAGTTGTAAGCCTTCCTTTGTAAAATTTAGGGCTTTGGTTAAATTTCTTGTATGCCAGTAATACCCAAGGTCATTGAGAATATTGAATTGGATAGTATCATTTTTGCTTAATGGGTAGGCGTTCTCAAGGATGTCTAAATAGGAAATTCCAAAATTATCCGTATCAATAAACACTCTTTTGTAAGAATTTTCGCTTTTAAAGTCTACAATCTGGGACCGAACAATTTCAGGGCTCAAAAATGAACATATGAAGAAAACCAAAACCGTAAAAAATCGGCTCACCGTGTTTATTTAGAAATAATCGCTGGGGGGCTCGTAATTTTCTAAATATACAAATTTTAACATAACAATTGCTTTGCTAAGTGAAAATATACATTCGGACATTAAATAGGGCCATTCGTCCATTCCTGCTTTTATTTGTGCTATTATATTTCGTCTTTAGCTAACCGCATAGGTATAATGAACGCTTATCGGGTAATCTGTGTGGAAAATTATGTCCAAATCTTTAATTAGTATTTTTATTTTATTAGTTGTAATTACTGCCTGCAAGACGGATAATAAAAGCGTAGAATCGTCTATGAACGATAAACTTTCCAATAGTTTAAGTGTATTTATTGATTCCTGTTGGAATGATCAAAATGTATCCAAATTGAATGAATTGGTAGATAAGAGTTTTATTAGAATTCTCAATGGTATCAACGTAGCAGGGAATGAAAATGAAATGGCGGCTCATATGAATGTTTATTTTACAGGTTTTCCCGACTTAAAAATACAATACAGTGATGCGTATATAGAAGGTAACAACATCTTTATGAATTGGGAATGCACTGGCAGTAACACAGGCGTGTTTGGTGAGATGCCGGCTACAGGTAAAAAAATTAAAATTCAGGGGCTCTCACATCTTTATTTCACGGAAAATGGAAAACTATACAAAGAAGACGTCTATTATAACGAACTAGATCTGCTTCAACAATTGGGTTATACCCTTACTTCCCCTGTGCTTGAATAATTTAAACCCTAAATATTAATTAATTTAACAAAAATTGAATCAACAATGAGAACACTAAAGACACGATTAACAAGTTTATTTTTAGCATTACTTACCGGGGCAATAGGTCTTGCCCAGGAAGAGAGTAATTCCCAGGCTTATTGGGTACATGAGGATGTGGTAAAACCCTCTAAAGTAGCCGACTACGAATCTGTTTGCAAAGAATTAACGGATAACCTAAAAAAACATGACATTCAGGAAATTAGTACCATAGTTACCAATACAGAAGATGACCGGTATTTATGGGTATCGCCTATTACCAGTATGGCGGATATTGATAAACCCGTTTTTGCAACACTTAAAGAAAAAATGGGTCCACAGACTTTTGAAAATATTTTTAATAGAATGGACGAATGTTATGATATTGAACAAGATTATATCATACATTTAGACAAGGCACTGTCGTATATGCCAGAAGGCATAACACAAACACCTGAAGGTGAAAACTATCGTAAATTCTTCTATTTTCATATAACGCCGTCAAACAGGACTGTGGTCAGAAAGAACATGGAGGCCATAACGAATTTATTTGCCAGTAAGGGTTCTAAATTCTATTACAGGGTTTACAAAAGTGGGTTCGGTACCAGAGGTGAGTTTTATATGGTAGCTGCCGCTGCAAAAAACAGTACTGACTATAGTGCTAAAGTAACCGCAAACAATGAACTTTTAGGTGATGAGTGGCCTAAATTATACAACGAACTAAGAAGTAATTTGCTGAAATTTGAAGTATTTACAGGAAGTATGAGACCAGAAATGGCTTATAGTCCATCTAAATAAATATTAACTATTACCCCCAATGGCCAAAAACTATTGGGGTTTTTACTATACACTAATCATTAAATTTTAAAAAATGAAAAAAATTCTATTATTGTTCTTGGCAGCAGTGTTTTTTATGAGCTGTAAAAATGCCGAACCAAAATATTTCTCTTCGTCTCCTGAAATAGATGAAGTTAAGGCTCTTGTGAAGGATTATAACGCAGGAGATTGGACCGCCTGGATGACTCATTACGCAGATACGGCGAAAATTCAACATAACACACTCGAAGATTCTACACCTGCCGAATTATTAGAAGGGTTTAAAGATTTACTAGCGGGTACATCTAGTTATGGATTTACCGATAAGGATATATTCTATGAAATGGTGATTGATGATAAAGGTGAAAAGTGGGTAAATTTTTGGGGAACCTGGGAAGGAACTATCGCAGCCAATAACCAGAAACTTGTTATACCTGTGCATCTTACTTCGCAGTTTGTCAATGGCAAAATTGTGGAAGAACATGGCTACTATGATTTATCTGAATACATGGCGATCATGCTGGAAATTGAGGCAGAGACAGTAGAGGAAGAAGTTATGGAAGAATAATCTATTTGTAGAAATAACACAATTAACTTTAATCTAAAAAAAATGAGAAAATTTATTTGTCTGATGTTACTTACACCTTTTTTTGTAATATCTCAAAGTACAGAAGAATACGTGGTCATGGAAAATGTTATGCTTACCGCTATTCCGGCAAAAACCATGGAATTTGAAGCTGGTTTAGCTGCACATAATAAAAAATACCACGCGGAAGGCACACATGGTGCGCGTGTTTATTGGATTTCAAATGGGAAAAATTCCGGAAAATATATTTGGGCAATGGGTCCTTTACCCTGGAGTGCAATGGATAGCAGGCCGGCCGCTGATGGGCATGATGAAGATTGGAGTAAAAATGTAGTTCCCTATACCACGGCTGAAAGCGATGTTACATACTGGAAGTTTCATCCGCAATTCTCCAATTTTTCCGCCGATTTTAACCTTAAATATTTATCTGTTTTCATGGTAGATTTTAAACGGTTTAAATACACTGAAATGATAAGTATTCTGGAAAGAGTAAAGAAAGTGAATGAAGAAAAAAATCCTGATGAGGCTTATGGTGTTTATACCAATGAAATGCCGGATAGCCAGGACGGTAGAGATATGGCTTTTGTAAATTTCTTTAGTAATTCAGGATGGATGGGTCGTGAAGATACTTTTCCAAAAAAGTTTGAGGAAGTACATGGTGAAGGAAGTTTTACGAAATTTCTTAAAGACGTAGAAGAAGCTACGAATGGAGAGCGTTCAGAATTATGGACATTTAGAGAAGACCTAAGCGGCCTAAGCAGTACTGTCGATACTCAGAATAGACAGTAGTTACCGTGTGTCTGAATAAAATATAATGCTGTAGTTTTAAAATGAAATAGATTTTAAACTAACCAACCATTCAAAACCCGGTATCAACCGGGTTTTGTTTTTACACTTAATCTGCAATGAAATAGGGTTTTTTTCAATTAATAATTACCTCTTCGGTAAGGATAAAAATTGTTTAAAACCATTATTAGTGCGTTTCAACAATCTTTCTTAATTTTCCCTCAAATCCAAATTACAAATCATGCAAAAAATTATTTCATTTCTTTTCATTGTATTCTTTATAAGCGCCATTGCTTTAGGACAACAAAAAACCAATCTTGAACTCACTGATATTTTTAATATGGAATTTGTCTCCGATCCGCAAATATCGCCAGATGGGAGCAAAATTATTTATGTGAGGAATTTTAAAGATATAATGACCGACAAGAATCTATCTAATTTGTGGATAGTAAATTTTGATGGCTCCCAGAACAGACCGTTAACCACGGGAAACCAAAATGATCTTTCCCCGCGTTGGTCGCATGATGGTAATAAAATTGTGTTTAAATCGAACATGCAGGATGACAAAATGAAACTTTTTATGATGTGGATGGACACAAAGGAATATGTTGCTCTAACAAATACAACTGCATCCCCTGGAGGAGTTAGTTGGTCTCATGATGATAATCATTTGGCTTTTACAATGTTTGTTCCAAAGAAATCTGAGTCTATTATTAAATTACCCCCTAAGCCTGAAGGCGCTAAATGGAACAAACCCCCTGTTTACATTGATGAGATGAACTACCGTAGAGATGGCAAGGGTTATTACAAAAGCGGGAATCAACAGCTTTTTATTCTATCAACTGATGGAGGAACACCGCAACAACTCACTTTTTCAGAATACGATCATGGGACTCCAATCTGGTCAAAAGACAATCGAAAATTATACTTTTCAGCCAACCTTCACGAAAACCATGAATTTGAACCCCGTAATAGCGAAATTCAGGAACTTACACTGGGCAATAATTCCATTAAAGCCCTTACAAATAGACTGGGACCAGATAATGGCCCAGCTCTGTCACCAGATGGAAAATTTATCGCACATACCGGCTTTGATGATAAATATCAGGGATATCAACTTACTCAATTGTACATTATGAATGCAGACGGAACCAATTCTAAAATGGTTTCCGGCAATTTTGACAGGAATATTCAAAGTATTAAATGGTCTCATGATGGTAAGGGACTTTACTTTCAATATAATGACAAAGGGGATACAAAAATTGGATATATAACAACAGCCGGTAAGGCATCACAGATTTCTGAAAATTTAGGAGGTCTTTCTTTGGGCAGACCCTATAACGCAGCATCCTATTCAGTTTCAAATAACAACAAATTTGCTTATACTTTGGGAGGCACAGAGCATCCTGCCGATTTGGGAACGTCTTATAAAGGTAATAATCAAAGAATTACCAAACTTAATGATGATTTGTTCTCCTATAGAAATGTTGCTGAAGTGGAAGAACTGTGGTGGGAATCTTCTTTTGACCAGAGAAAAATACAAGGTTGGCTGGTAAAACCACCCAATTATGATCCTTCTAAAAAATACCCACTCATATTGGAAATTCACGGTGGGCCTTTTACAAGCTATGGTTCAGTATTTTCTGCTGAAATCCAACTCTACGCGGCTCAAGGCTATTTAGTATTATATACAAATCCAAGAGGAAGTACCAGTTATGGTGAAGAATTTGGAAATCTCATCCATCATGACTACCCCAACCATGACTATGACGACCTGATGTCCGGTGTCGATGAAGTCATTAAAAAAGGTATAGTTGACGAAGATAATATGTTTGTTACCGGGGGTAGCGGCGGCGGAGTGCTAACTGCATGGATTGTTGGTAAAACCGATAGGTTTGCTGCAGCGGTTGTAGCCAAACCGGTTATTAACTGGTATAGTTTTGTACTTTATGCAGATGGGGTAGGATTTTTCTATAAATACTGGTTTCCAAACAAGCCCTGGGAAGACCCAACCAGCTATCTAAAAAGGTCTCCACTTTCATATGTAGGGAATATTTCTACGCCTACTATGCTGCTTACAGGAGAAGAAGATTACCGAACCCCAATAGCAGAATCTGAGCAGTTTTATGCCGCCCTTAAGCTCGAAAAAGTAGAAACAGCAATGGTGCGAATTCCCGGAGCATCACACGGTATTGCCAATAAACCAAGTAATCTCATTGCCAAAATAGCCAGTGTACTGGCTTGGTTTGAAAAATATAAAAAAGACTAGCGCCTCTGATATTCTGTTCCTGTTTTTAGAATATTATGTGAAATTTTAACTACCTTATAGAACCATAATACAGACAAATGATAAACAATAAATATTGGCAGGCTTTTTTCGCTCTTTCACCTATAATCATTTTATTTATTATGATGCTGGGGTATTTTGTTTTTCTGTTTTCTATACTTAGTAATATTCCTGAATTAGAGCGGACTCATGATGGGCCACCTGAACTTATTATGGAATGGATAGGCTCTTTCTTTATTGTGATTTTTTTAGTGATACTGCTTTCTGTTGCAAGTTTGGTATTCTTTATCGTACATGCCGTTCAGAATCCGAATCTCAAACAGGGTCATATGCTGCTCTTATGGATCTTATTATTCATTTTTGTTGGGGGTTTAGGAGAGTTGATCTACTGGCTTGTAGAGATTGTAGCAAAACGAAACCATAATGAGCAACTAGAATAACCTTATAATGGGGAGCAGAAGATCCTTTATTAAGAAAACAGCCCTTGGTAGTGCGGCACTTTGGTTAGGACATACTGGTGTATTTGGGTCAAATCCATTAATAAAAAGCTCCTATCCAAATATTTCCCTTGCCCAATGGTCATTAAACCGGGCATTTTTCAAAGGTGAATTAAATCCGAAAGACTTTCCGGATATTGCCAAAAATTCTTTTGACCTTAATGCAGTTGAATACGTAAATGCGTTTTATAAAGAAGTTGTAAAAAGTGAAAAGTATTGGAATCAACTAAAAAGTACTGCGAGTGCAGCTGGTGTTAAAAATTTGCTGATCATGGTTGATGATGACGGAGAACTGGGAAACCCCAATAATAATGAACGTACGCAAGCCATTGAAAATCATTACAAATGGATCAATGCAGCCAAACTACTGGGATGCCACTCAATTAGGGTGAATGCTTTTGGACAGGGGGATAAGATTTCATTGAAAAATTCATTAATAGATGGTTTAGGAAGACTGAGCGAATATGGCGCTAAGGAAAATATTAATGTACTGATAGAAAATCATGGCTTGCACACTTCAGATGGTAAATTCATGACTTCCATACTGAAAGAAGTTAATAACAAGTATTTGGGAACATTACCAGACTTTGGTAACTGGTGTCTTAATGCCAAATGGGGAAGCACCCAGAATAACAAATGCAGCGAAATATATGATCCTTACCAGGGCGTATCTGACTTTTTACCATATGCAAAAGGGGTAAGTGCTAAATCTTATAATTTTGATAGTATCGGAAATGAAACTTTTCTGGATTATGGTAAGTTGCTTAAAGCTGTAAAAGATTCGGGATTTAATGGTTATATAGGTATAGAATACGAAGGTGAAAAACTAAGTGAACCCGAAGGTATCAAAGCAACCAAGGCACTGATAGAAAAAGTCTGGCTCAATTTAGATTAAGGCAGTTTTTGAATATCTCATTTTGTCAAAACTACAGCCCATATTCATTTGAATTAGTTAAAATTTATGGCAAATAATTGAATGGCATCCTGTTTTCCCCTCAGTATCAATTTTCCAATTTCAACCAACGAAAAACTGGGATCCGGATTTAACTTTATGACCAGATCCTTGGATATCAAAGCCCTTGCTCCGTAATTATTGCATTCCGATTGAATTCTGGCTGTTGTGTTCAGAGCGTCTCCGGTATATATTATATCCTTTTTAATAATTCCAATTTCTCCGGTTGTGACCTCGCCAATATGGAAACCCGCTTTAAATCCCGGCACTAGTCCAAAATGTTTAATATAATGAGACTTTTTATTTTCAAAGGCCTTAGAAATTTTATGGAAACAAGCAATACAATTAGAATTAAATAATCCTTTTTTCTCTGGCCAAGTGACAACTATTTCATCTCCTACATACTGATATATTTCACCATTGGTTTCCAGTATTGCATCAGTCATGTCAGCGTAATAAGCCTTTATCAGGTCGAAGTATTTTCTATGTC
>Ga0316198_10001082_pt1 | contig 15643 bp, 14 predicted proteins | sample OudBieAanoxic_MG_FD_204935 | JGI IMG/M metagenome (GOLD analysis project Ga0316198, IMG submission 204935) | Coastal sediment microbial communities from Oude Bieten Haven, Netherlands - site A anoxic | ecosystem: Environmental > Aquatic > Marine > Coastal > Sediment | place: Netherlands...
AGGTTTACAAAGGTAAATTAACCTATGCTTCAAACTGGGATGAATACAAACGAACCCCCTTTTGGGAATCTCTTGACTATATAGGCATAGATGCCTATTTTCCCTTATCTGATGCCAAAACCCCAACAGTAGATGAGTTAAAAGCCGGTTGGAAGCCCTGGAAAGAAAATATTGCTGATCTTTCAAAAAGAACCTCCCGTCCTGTACTTTTTACAGAATTTGGATATCGAAGTATGGATTATACAGCAAAAAAACCATGGCTTGTTGACCGTAATGAGGAAGGTGTGAACCTGGAGGCTCAAGTAAATGCCAAGAAAGCTATTTTTGAAGAATTTTGGCAGGAAGACTGGTTTGCAGGAGGGTTTGTGTGGAAGTGGTTTCTTAATCACGAAAAAGCAGGTGGGGGAATGGATAACAGATTCACACCTCAAAATAAACCTGCCGAAGAAATCATTAAATTGTTTTATCAATCTAATTGATCACCATATTTTTCCCTTTTATTTCTATTCTGAGATACTTGCAATTTGGCAACATTTTTGATAATCTTTGTAAAAATTGATTATTGTGCCTCAAAAATTTATAAAACCACTTTTAATACTCCTTTGGTTTCCACTCTTAACTATGGTGGCACAGGATTCGCTGAAATCAGTTGTTGCCGAAAAAGGGGATGGTATTTATTCATTGCTTCGCAAGCAGGGGGTTGACCCCTATATCACCTATGATGATTTTATTGCTCTTAACTTACCCAGACTTAGAGATAGTTTGCATTTGTATGAAGGAATGGCCTATGTAATTCCCAGAACAACAGAAGATAGTCTGGAAATCGTTAAAGAAGAGACCAAAGTTTCCGGAATAAAAAATTCTGTAAAGGGTATATCCTATGATATTTTTGGTGAGAAATATGCCGAGGTAACTGGTAAAAGCGAGCGTTTAAAAGGCACAGTATATTATTTGATTTCTGGACATGGGGGCCCTGATCCTGGCGCTATGACCCAATATGTTGGGAAATCTATTTCAGAAGACGAATATGCTTATGACGTAACCCTAAGGTTGGCAAGAGAATTACTTTCCCATGGGGCACAGGTTTATGTTATTGTACGTGATCCCGATGACGGTATTCGAGATGAACGAATTCTGGAAATGGATAAGGATGAGTTAGTCTTACCAGACCAGACCATTCCTTTAGACCAAAAAGACAGGCTTGAGCAAAGGGTAGATGCCGTGAACAAATTATATCTGAAACATAAAGGGAAACATCAACGCCTTGTGGTCACTCATGTCGATAGCCGCAGTAAAGGGCAAAACATTGATGTTTTTTTCTATTACCACGAGAAAAGTAGTAATGGTAAAAAACTTGCTGAAAGTATTCATAATACATTTCAAAAGAAATACAAAAAGTTCCAACCCAACCGAAGCTATTCGGGAACTTTTGAAGACCGCAGCAATCTTTACCTGGTCAAGAAAACCTTGCCTGCAATGACGTTTATAGAAATTGGTAATATTAGAAATAAAAAAGACCAAAAACGGATATTGGATTACGATAACAGGCAGGCTTTGGCAAAATGGATTTCAGAAGGGGTAATCCTGGACTACGAGTCGAAATAGTTATCTGCAAATCCGCGGAATAAATTACGTAGAAATTTTTCTTTTATAGTAGCGGTACAATTGTTCGGGATCTGCCCCGAAATAATTCTTAAGATGAATTATTCCAAAGTAGAATTGAAGTTTTAGCTTCCCTATTTGCTCATATTTGCGAGCTGAGGTTTGCACTTTATCCGGAAGGATCTTAAAATTGGTAAGCTTATAGAGTCGGCTTGTGAATTCATTATCCTCATATATTTTATAACTCTCATCATAGCCACCTGAAGAATGGAATAATGCTTTAGTGATAAAAAGGGATTGATCTCCACCTCTGCATATCTTATGATTTATTCTGCTAAACCAGGAAAAGAAACTCAAAAAACGACTATTGCTATCAAATTTCATCCTAAAACATCCGGCTTCATTCCCTTTTTGAATAGCATCCAGGATTATTTTGTCAAAGTTTTTTGGAGGAAAAGTGTCTACGTGCAGAAAGTATAGTATTTCACCTGCGGCATGTTTAACGGCATAATTCATCTGTTTTGCGCGACCTTTTTCAGAACTGAGTACAACGGCATCAAATTTTGAAGCGGCCTCTATTGTTCCATCAGTACTACCACCATCTACTACAAGAATCTCTTTAATATTGGACGAACTTCCATTTTTCTGTAGATACGCTAAAAGCTTAATTATATATCGCTCTTCATTCAGAACAGGAATAATAATACTTATTGTAGGGTTATTACTTAATTTCATTTAAACTCCAATTGTATTTAAGATATTCAATTTTCACATCAGTATTAATGGGTGATTTTAAATATTGGTTCAAATAAACTATCAGGGAACCGTTATTTTCAAAATCTTTTTTATACCATTTAAAGATCTTGGACAATGCTACTTTATTTTTAGATATTTTATTTCGGCTGGGGTCATTTACAAAGTCTTTCGAAGCCTTATCCAATTGTTTATCCAACTTTCCTTCAGTATAGGCTTCGTTTAGTAATTTTGGACATGAATGCGAAGCACAGTTGATAGCAAAATGAATTCGGGGTTCATTCATCTTTCTTAAGACCTTATGCTCTATTTCTCCCAATGAAATGAATTCTCCTCCATATTTGATCCACGCTTTATCCCAGGGTTTGTTTATGTCTGTTATGCTAGCCAAAGGATAATTATCCAAAATTAATTTAACTGTGGCGGCATTGTAAAGATTTATATAGTATGCCAGTTTTTTTTCTCTGGACCAGTTTTCATTTACCGTATCCCTGCCCAATTGCTCTAAGTACCGGTTTAAAACTTCGGATTCCTTCTTAAATCCTTGATAATTTACATTACCTTTCTCGTCAACGAAGCTATGCAGCAATCTATCCCAGTTTTTGTGGTCTGCTTCTCCACATATCTGTTCACTTGAGATCGGATCTAAAACTAATGCGTCCTGCACTAGTGAAATGGGCTGGAAAAGACAGCATAAAAGAAGGAAATTTATTTGGAGCATTGCGTATTTTAAAACTTTAGTTGAATTAGTAGTTTAAACCTTACATCAAATCTCAATTACTTTGCGAAAGGAAATTAATGGTTCCAATTAATAAAGGTGATGCACTTAATTTATGTTAATGGAGTATTACCATTGAATGTGATACCAGTAAAACTCATAATTCTCTTATCAATTCCATAAATAATTTTATCATTTTGGGTTCGGTTTCTTCTGCGACCTTAATTATTTCGTCAATATGAACGGGCTTAAGATTGTCGGGATCGCATTCATCAGTAAGTACGGACACGGCTACTACTGGAAGATTTAAATGGTTGGCCACAATTACTTCAGGAACTGTGCTCATACCAACCGCATCTGCCCCTATAGTTCTTAACATCCGATATTCAGCCTTTGTTTCCAATTGAGGCCCAACCACAGAAGCATACACCCCACTATGTAATGTAATGTTTTCGCGGACTGCAATTCCTTTAATTTTTTCACACATTTCCGTATCATACGGCTGGCTCATATCCACAAAACGAATCCCAAAATCAGCCACATTTTTAAATGCCAAAGGCGATCCGCCCTGAAGATTAATATGATCGTCTATAAGCATGATATCGCCCATTTTATAGCTTAGGTTAATAGCCCCAGCAGCATTAGAGATAAACAACTTTTTTATTCCCAGTTCGTACATGACCCTTATGGGATAGGTAACATCATCAAACTCATACCCCTCGTAAACATGAAAACGACCTTGCATAACCACTACTTTTTTATTTTCGAGAGTGCCATAAATAAGCTTACCACTATGGAATTCAACGGTAGCCAAAGGGAAAAATGGAATGTTATGGTAATGGGCTACAACGCCAGATTCTATATGGTCTACCAATCTGCCAAGTCCTGTGCCTAGTACAATCCCTATATCAGGACTTTCAAAGCCTTTGTTTCTAAGGTAAAGAGATGATTCTTCCAGCTGTTTTTTAGTCATAGGCTTAAATTTTTACAAAGGATTGAAAAACATCAAACTCTTTTAAATCTTCGTAGACGTCAATATCATTTTTGATTTGCAAGAGTTGTACCTCTTTATGGGTTAAGTTACTGAGCGTATCTTCCAGGACAGTTTCTGTGCCCCAGTTCTTGTTTAGGAAAATTTCATGGTTCAATGTCTTCATTCCTATTAGATAGTACCCGCCATCCGCTGCCGGACCTATTACAAAATCAGAATTCTCCAAACTATTAAAACCTGCTTCAATGGTTTCACTATTTAAATCATAAATATCACTTCCTATTATGATTATCTTTTTATAACCCTTTTGAAATCCAGATTTAAAAGCATTATACATTCGTTCTCCCAAATCATTTCCTTCTTGCAACTGTTTTGCGTAATTGTCTTTATCCCATAAATCATTTTCGGGTATTTCTTCTGAATAATAAACTTCTTTTGAACAATTAAGGTCTTTTGTAATCTCGGCCGTATGCCGCAGTAAGATCATATAAATATCCAATGCCGCCTGATCTCCTAGTGTCGCGGCTAATCTTGTTTTGCACTTTCCTAATTTGGGGTTTCGGGTAAAAATAAGTAGTAATCGGTCTTTTTTTTCTTCCAAAGTCATGAATGAATTAATGCTAATATACTTTTTCTGCCTTGGTCAGGTATTTCCCCCAAAGCTTACCAAAGGCATGTACTTTTTTGGTTTTTTCACCCTTAGTATTATAAACAGGATACCCTTCATTGGTCCATTCAAAAATACCTCCATATAAATTCTTCGTATTGAAATAGCCAGATTCTAAAAGTTCTTCGCCAATATTCTCAGACCTAACCCCAATAGAACAATAAATAACAATGTTTGAATTTTTATTGGGATATTTATCTACAACTTCTGCCAATTTAAAATCATCATAACCCACCCAAACGGCATCTTTTAAATGACTTACCTCATATTCTTCCCATTCTCTGGCGTCTAGAATAATTTGGTTCTCAAAATTTTGCATTTCCGTTACCGAAATGTAAGGAACACTTTCACTGTTGTACCAATCCAGAGCCTGTTCTATAGAAGATTGGGCGTTAGCCGAGAGAAGTAGAAAATAGAAACATGAACATTTGATAAAAAGATGCATCGCTATGAATTATATCCAGGTGTAAAGATACTCATTTGAGTAAAAAATTATCCTATATGAGGGTGGTTTTCAGGTCAAATAAATAAAATGTATTTTTATAAAAATCAACTATTGGACATGAGAAATTATATCGTATTTAGCGTTCTGAGTATACTATTTTTTTCATTTTATTCCTGTAAAATCAAAGAAGAAGAAAAAAATACAGAAATGGTGTCTATACCAGAAACAACTTTTTTCAAAGAGCCATACAGACCACAATTCCATTTCTCACCAACAGAGATGTGGATGAATGATCCTAATGGACTGGTTTATAATGACGGGATATATCATCTTTTCTATCAGTATCACCCTGAAGATATTGTATGGGGCCCTATGCATTGGGGTCATGCTACAAGCAAGGACCTGGTATATTGGGAACATAAGCCCATTGCTTTATTTCCGGATGAGAATGGATATATTTTTTCAGGCAGTGCTGTTCTTGATAAAAATAATACATCTGGTTTGGGTACCGCGGAAAACCCACCTTTGGTGACCGTATTTACATATCACAATATAAATAAGGAGAAAGATGGTTCTAATGATTTCCAAACTCAAGGGATAGCATATAGTTTGGACAATGGGGGGTCATGGTTGAAATATCAGAATAATCCCGTTCTGGGAAATGATGGGATTCGCGATTTTAGAGATCCAAAAGTCTTTTGGCATGAAGCTACTCAAAGTTGGATTCTGGTATTGGTTGCAGGAGACCACGCCAAAATTTATAGATCTGCCGACTTAATTTCCTGGACCTATCTAAGTGAATTTGGAAAAGAATCAGGGGCGCATGGAGGGGTATGGGAATGCCCTGACCTTTTTCCATTAAAAGTTTCCGGTTCAGGGGAGGAAAAATGGGTGCTCATAATTAGTATAAATCCTGGGGCGCCTAACGGGGGTAGCGGCACTCAATATTTTATCGGGGAATTTAACGGGACCACATTTACATCCAATCAAAATGCGGAAAAATGGCTAGATTGGGGAACCGATAATTATGCGGGGATAACGTATAATAATGAACCAAATAATGAGCGGATATTTATTGGCTGGATGAGTAATTGGGCCTACGCACGTGATACACCAACAAAAGAATGGCGAAGTGCAATGACCGTTCCAAGAAATTTATCGCTTATAAAAGTGGGCGATTCATATGAATTAGCAAATTACCCCCTGGTTGATTTTGGAACCGTCTTTAAATCGGAAATTATAAAGGACCTTGAATTGGCAGCGGGCGAGTCAGAAACTATCGCTTTTGACAATTATAATGAGTCGGAAGTAAGGTTTAAAACCACGAATCGAAATTTTGAAATTTCTTATAATAATAGCTTGGGTGAAGAACTGGTATTGACCTTAGATGGGGATCAGGAATGGTTTTTATTAGATCGAACTAAGTCGGGCAAAACCGCGTTTAATGAAGAGTTTGCAAAAAGTCTTCAAAAAATGCCTGTTAAGAACTTGCCTGAGGGGGAATTTGAAGTGCGGGTTTTGATGGATTGGTCCTCAATAGAAGTCTTTATAAATAATGGGCAATATGTGATGACTTCACAAATATTCCCCAATGAATCGTATACAAACCTTATGTTCAAGAACCCTTCTTCCTCAGTATTGACTATTAATGCATTAGAAGTAAACAGGGCAGAATCTATCTGGTAGGGATTCAGGCATTTTCATTTAAGATTCCATACATAAGCCCTCGCAATTCCGCGAGGCCTTTGAGACGTCCTATGCCCGAATAGCCCGGATTTGTCTTAATATCCAGGTCATTTAACAACTGTTGTCCATGATCCGGACGCATAGGTAATTGTTTGTTTCTTTTCTCCTGTAATTGAAGGATTTCCTTCACTACTCCATACATTGGCACATCACCTTCTAAATGGCAGGCCTCATAAAAGTTGCCATCCGCATCCCTGCGGGTACTTCTAAGATGAATAAAGTGGATGTGATCTCCATAGTCCTTTATGATTTGTACCAGGTTATTATCGCCCCTTACGCCAAGGGAACCGGTACAAAATGTAATTCCATTATTAGGGCTGTCGTTTTCTGATAGGATTCGCTTTATGTCCGCAGCCGTACTCATAATTCTTGGCAGACCGAGTATGGGATAGGGTGGATCGTCGGGATGTATAGCGAGAAAAACATTATTTTCTTCAGCCACAGGAAGTACTTCATTTAGAAAAAGGCGCAGGTTTTTTTCCAAAGTTGGAGCATCAATATTTTGGTAACTATCTAATGCTTCCTGAAACTCCTCCAGGGTATAACCTATCTCTGCCCCGGGAAGATTATCTAAAATGGTTCTTTTGAGTTTTTCAATTGCTGTTGCGTCTAAATTTTCGTAATAAGTTTTGGCCTTTTTAATAATCCCGGGAGGATAAGATTCCTTAGCCCCTTGTCGCTTTAAAATAAAACAGTCGAAGGCGGCCAATGCCCTTATCTCAAAGTTTAATGTTTTTGCCCCATTGGGAAGTTCATGATCTAGCTCTGTGCGTATCCAATCCAGGATGGGCATAAAATTGTAGCAGATAATGTTTATACCTTCTGATGCAAGATTTTTGATAGTTTCCTTATAGTTATCTATAAGTTTCTCAAAATTTCCACTTCGAGTTTTAATGTGTTCATGAACAGGAACACTTTCTACAACAGACCATCTTAGACCTGTATCTTCTATAATTTTTTTACGTTCGCGTATGGCCTTTCTTTCCCATACTTCCCCATTTGGAATTTCATGCAAAGCTGTCACAATACCAGTTGCTCCTGCCTGTCTGATATCACTTAAGGTTACTGGGTCATTAGGCCCGTACCATCTCATTGTTTGTTCCATTGACTTCATACGCCAGAATATGCATTAAACCCGCCATCTACCGGAATAATTGTCCCGGTTATAAATTTTGAGGCATCGCTGCAAAGCCATTGCAGCACCCCGAAGAGTTCATCAGGATTACCAAATCTGCCCATTGGGGTATTCTCAATAATTTGTCTGCCACGTTTTGTTAATTGGCCGTCTGTCTCGGTAAGTAAAGTTCGGTTTTGCTCTGTTAAAAAGAAACCGGGTGCAATTGCGTTAACTCTTAAATCTACACTGTGTTTGTTGCAAAACTCGATAGCCAACCATTTGGTCAGGTTATCAATAGCCGCCTTCGCAGAACCATAACCCAATACCCTGGTTATGGGCCTTTGAGCGGCCATGGAAGAAATATTAATAATACTTCCTTTTAAATCTTTTAGAAATAAGGGCAGAAATGTTTTTATTGGGAGGAAGGAACCCATATAATTCAGTTCCATAACTTTATTTAATTCATCTATCCTCGCATCCAGTATGGTCTGCTCCGGAGTGATTACTGCCCCTGCCATATTCCCGCCTGCCAGGTTAACCAGGACATCTATTTTTCCATATTCATGTTCTAGTTCCAATTTCGCACGCTCTAAATCCCGCTCATTTGTTACATCCGCAATCAGGGGAAATACTTTGTGACGATTACCTTTAATTTCTGCGATTAGGGCATTAATTTTATCCGGATTTCTGCCCAATGCAACTACTTTGGCTCCTTGCTCTGCCAGATAGGCTGTCATAGCAGAACCTAGTACACCGGTTGCACCACTAACTACAATAATTTTGTCGTCTATAGAAAATAAATCAGACATTGATAATATGTTAAGTATAATTTCTTTAGGCCACTCAATAAAACAGATTCCTGGAATCCTGTTATTATTTCCAAATATAACTTAAGAAAGTTAAATTCCTGAAGTGCCACTCAAACTAAAATGGAAAATAAGCCTTTGCATTATGGTAGCAAATATCCGATACAATCTCGCCCAACCATTTTTCATCTTCCGGTAATTCACCATTTGCCACGTCTTTACCTATAAGATTGCAAAGTACTCTCCTAAAATATTCATGTCTTGGAAATGAAAGAAAACTACGGGAATCTGTTAACATCCCAATAAAACAACTTAGCAGGCCAATATTGGAAAGCGAGTTCAATTGTTTTTCCATGCCGTCTTTCTGATCTAAAAACCACCAGGCAGAACCAAATTGAATTTTACCCTTGACACTTCCATCGTTAAAATTGCCCACCATCGCAGCAATAACTTCATTGTCTGCCGGGTTTAAATTGTAAATAATTGTTTTGGTAAGTTGGTCTGTACTATCCAGGTAATCCAGAAAATTACTCAAGGACACTGCCTGCGAAAAATCTCCAATAGAATCAAATCCGGTATCCGGCCCCAGCTGCTGAAGCATCCTTTGATTATTATTTCTGAGGGCACCTAGATGAAACTGCTGAACCCAGCCATTTTTATGGTAGCATTTAGCAAGAAATTTTAATACGTCAGATTTAAAATAAGCTACTTCATGCGAATTGAGCGATTCCCCATTTTTTAATCTTGTAAAGATTTTGGAGGAATCAAAGCTTTCATTTTTGTAAAAGGGGAGGTATTCCAAGCCATGATCTGCTAATCTGCAGCCATTTTCATGAAAATAATTTATCCTTGATTCCAAGGCTTCAAGAAGGTCGGAGTAGGAATGGATCGAGGTATTTACAACTCCCTCCAATTGACTTAAGTATTCAAGAAAGGAGGTTGTATTTTCAACGGCATAGGCTTTATCCGGTCTGAAGGCCGGCAATAATTTCAGGGTTGCGTTCTTTGTGCCTTTTTTATGGTATTCAAGCGTATCCAAAGGATCATCAGTAGTGCAAACCACTTCAACGTTCATTTGTTCCAATAGCCCCAGGGTGCTATATGCGGGAAGTTGTAATTGTTCAGTGCACGTATTATACATTTTTTGTGCATTATTTTGGTCCAGGAGCACATCTATATTAAAATAACGCTTTAATTCAAGATGGGTCCAATGGTATAATGGATTTCGAACGGTATATGGAACAGTTTCTCCCCACTTCACAAATTTTTCCTGATCTGTAGCATTTCCGGTAATATATTTTTCTTCAATACCAAGAGTCCGCATAGCTCTCCATTTATAATGGTCTCCGTTCAGCCATACCTGTGAGATGTTGTCAAATTGAAAATTTTCTACTATTTTCTCAGGCGACAGATGATTGTGGTAATCAATTATTGGCAGATCTTTTGCAAAATCGTGGTAGAGCCGGCTGGCAAAAGGGGTCTGCAATAAAAAATCGTCATGTATAAAATTATTGACCGCCATTTTAGTTCACATTTACGGTTTCAGGTAACATTGTTTCAACCATCCTCGAAGCAAGTTCTTCCAGATCAATGCCCAATTGTTCCTTATTAACACGAAGTACTTCGGCGCGTAATTCTATAGGTAAATTAGTATAACCGTCCTTTGCTCCCAGGATCATACCGGCAACAGCAGCTACAGTATCATTATCTCTGCCATAATTTACAATAAACTGAATACTTTTTTCGAAATCCCCGTCCCCAAAGGCCAATCCGGCAATCATAATTTGCCAGATTTCACCTGCATGAAAAGGGATGGCCTTTTCGTCTTTTTCCAATAATGCGTAAACAAATTCCTGTTGTGCCCATTCGGTTTTAGTACCGTTAAAATGATTCGGTATTTTTATTTCCAATGAATCCGTTAACCTAAGAGAATCTGATATTTTAATTTCCCGGGACAGGTTTACATATTTTCTGGTGGAGTTTGCTGTATTATAGGAAATACGACCTACGAGCCTACTGTCCTGATAGCGCATAGGATCAATAAAAACGGCAGTGTTAAGTATAGAATCCATATTTGTGGTCCGCATAGCCATTTGTGTCATGGCCGCGACCAGCCCGGAAATGTCCTTGGCATATCCAAGATCAAAAATAGAATGTTTGTAAGCTGTGAGATATGCAATCTCAGGGTTGGGTTCCATCAAACCAAACATTGGGGTATATAACATGCCTGCACAAGACATTTCTCCACCATAAAACCTATTCTGAGCCTCCTGATAATCTTCCGCACTTTTCTGGTAAGCAAATGCCACCCGGGCCCATTCTTTAATCCAGTCTACTTTTTCTAACCTGGTGTCCAGGGCATCTGGAGAAGCTAAAATTTCCTTATCACTCAGCTTGGAAGCTATTGATTGATAGTAATCTGTAATAAATTTCGCAAAATTTTCTGCATTCAGGTCGGGGGAATAGGTATCAAAATATGAAACCATAAAGTACTTCCATCGGGTATCATCAGTAGTAGCACCGGCATTCAGGTTATGCTCCCAGGTTCCTTCAGGAGATTGTATGCGTTCTGCAGGGGTAAGCCCTGTGATATAACCATATTTATACTGAATGTCAGACCTGTGCCACATCTCGGTAGATGCACCCATGGCATCGCCTATGGCAGAACCAACCAGTGCACCCAGAACTTTGTCATATAGTTCTTCCTTATTTAAAATAAGAGAATCCTGGGCGTAGGCAGATTTCTTGGGCTCAGGGATATCTATTTGCGCCTTCTGATCCTCGCATGATATGATGATCACAGACAAAAATAAGACGATAGCAAAAAAGTTATATTTCATACTAATATCATTTTTCTGGCAAGTTGTAAAAGATAGTCTTTTTCCTCGATAGTTCGTTGTAGCGGTAACTGGGCCAGGCCAATTAAACGCCTCATAATTTCAATCCCTGCCACCTGGGAAACAAGATTATTATTTGCTTCTTCTTTATAGAGTTTCATTACGGTGGCTAAAGAGGAAGCGTCCATAGTAGCCATAAGCAGGTGAGCTGTCATTACACCCAGGTCGAACTCCTTAAACCCGATAAAACTGAATTCGGGATCTATAATATAGACCTCATTTTCTAACTGCATCCAGCTGCCGGGGTAATAGTCGCCATGGATCAAAACATTACCCTTGGAAAGGTACATATCTCCGAGTTTATTAACAATAGCTTTAATAGCTTTGTCCTTTTTATATGGAAGCGATAATTCCTGTAAACCTTGCTGCACATCATTTAATTGAAATCCGTTATCTTCCATAAATGGCAGCACAAAAATATGCTGATGGTTTAATTGCCTCAGGGTCGAATTTTCAGGAAAGTTTCGCACATTCCCCACTTTATGAATTGCTTTTGAAATGTTTACCAGTTTTTCAAGGATTTGAAAAGATATCTTTCGGTCTGCGTAACAGGAGGTCATATCATGACATTGTCCGAGATCTTCCATTTGTATCAGGTAGTTCTTTTGATCAAAATTTAAAATAGCAGGGATATGGGCCGATAGGTAAGCTCCTTGAACTGACTCATAAAACCTATATTCCACCTCAATCCTGTTAAGAGGGGCTTCAATTTGCCGGTACTTTTGTACATAGGGGCGCGATTGTTTTAGAATAAAGGAACGTTGATTCGTAGTTATCCGTAGCACAACATTCATATTACCTTCTCCGGGTTTGGAAATTGCACTAATTTTTTCCTGGGGATTAAGCCATTTTTTCGATTCGAGGAATTCCTGAAGAGTATTAATCGAGGTATTGGTATCTATAGAAATCAAGGTGTGGACAATTTTATTGCAAGATAGTCTCAAAACAAAAAAATACTTACGTTACACTAATATTTTTACACGTCAACAGTTTTAAATGATATTTGTCATTTAAGCCGTTATGAAATGTTGGTATGCTTAGCTTGTAGGTAAGTGCGGCTTTTACTCCAAATATATGTTTAAACAAGAGACATCCGGTTTTGCATTTGGGTTATTCATAAAATCTATGATAACCTGGTTTTTGCATTCCTGATTTCCACCTCCATGACCACCTTCATCCAGAATTAATAGTGTTCCGTTACTGAGGTTTTCTTGAAATAGATGACCATTTTTTGGAGGGGTAACAGGATCAAATCTATTTACGAAAACTAATGTTGGGACATCAGAATCCTGGAATTTTCTTTCTTCCAAAGGCAAGTTATTGGTGTGCCAATTCATCCCTGCGATGTAAAAAGCATCAAAAAAGCCAAGTTTGACAGGAATTAGAGGATATTTTTTATAGTCCTCAAAAATCACTTCTGCAGTATTTGCCGGATTAAAATTTTCAAATTTTTCTACCGAAAGTAACATGGTGAGATTTAGCCCACCAGTTAACTCATATTCAAATGCCAGCACTTCAGTAATCACTTCTCCACCTCCCTCAATGAAGGCTCTTATGAGTTCTGGAGCCTTTTCTCTTGAATTACTCTGATAGAGCAACCTTCTCAGAAGATAGATCCCATCCTGGGCATTGATAGTTACATTTATTGAATCATTCATGGTGACTGTCAATGGCTTTTCCTTCAATATCGAAATCGCTTTAAAATAATCGTCTTTTAAACCTGGATATTGTTTTTTGCAATCGGGATCGTTTTCACAGTACTCGAATATTCTACCCAAAGCCAGAGAATAGCTGTCTAAACGATTTAGAAGAAAATCTCCGCTCAGCGGAGCTGGGGAATCCAGAACAGAACTATTAATGAATTCCGGAAACATATCCTGCACAATCCTTGCTATACGAGTACCATAGGAACCCCCAAACAGATTGTATTTCTCATAACCCAAATGCTTAAAAAGCATTCCTACATCCTTCGCATTTTGTATGGAGTTGTAGTATTCCGGGCTAATATTTTGCTCCTTGCACTTATTTTTATATCGTAATATCATAGTTTCAGTCAGTGCCAGTTCCTCTTCCTCATCGGCATCTTGTGCCATTATATCAAAGGCCTCAAAAGACATGTCGGGTAAGGCTGACGAATACCCAATACCACGTTGGTCAAAAAGAATAATATCACGCTCGTTTCTCATAGGATGTTCCGATAAGAAACCTATCATGCCCTGACTCAGCGAATTTCCCCCGGGCCCGCCAGAGAAGAAAATCATCGGAAATGCAGCAGAAATACTGTCTTTGGCTTTTAAAACTATGTAGGTAATCTGAATTTGTTTGCCATCAGGGTTATCATGATTTTCAGGCACCAGGATTGCACCCGACTGAACATCCCTACTGTCCGGGAGCCAATCCAGACCTTGGGGCTGAATTGATTTCGGGAATTTCTGGGCCTGACAAACAAAAGACAGCAGGAATACTACAATGTAAAAATTAATTTTTCTCATTCAGAATCATTTTTATAAAACCTTTCATTTACTGTAATCTAATTGTATAATTTCCCTTATTCCTTCTAAATAGGGGGTTGGTTTAAAATCGAAATGATCGTTAAACTTGTCTGAATTAAACACATAATCTCTGTCGTACTGGTACATCATTTCAGGCATTTCCCGCATCAAAGGAATAAAAAGGCCAAGTAATTTTACAATGAACTTTGTAGCTGTCTGCGTTTTAGGTTTCACATTCATTTCTTTTGCAATTGTGTCAATCCATTCCCGTCCGGTAAACGGATTTTCGGCCGTAGGTAAATGCCACACCTGGTTATAAGCGTTTTCAGAATTGCCAAGAATGGCAGTTGCTTTACCGGCATCAGGGGTATAGGTAAAAGAGTGCTTAAAATTTAGGGAAGCCATCCAATTGGCTTTTTTGCCGATACTCAAGGGTTTAAATACGGTCTCTGTTAACATACTCGTATTTTTAATATCCGGCCCATAAAAATCTGCCGAACGTGCGATAAGTGCAGTAAGTTTTCCTTCTTTAACTTTAGACAGGATCATTTCTGCTATTTCAGCCCGGATTTTTCCCTTTTTACTAGGAGGGTTAATTGGTGTTTCCTCATTCATCCCGTTTAAGTGGTCCGGGTCGTACATATAGATATTGTCAAAAAATACCAGTTTGCAATCATGAGCTATACAAGCATCAATAACATTTTCCGTGAATTTAGGCCAGCATTCCTTCCAGATTTTTAAATTATACGGAAATCCAACGGTGACATAAACTATGGTTGAACCTTTTACTGCTTCATTTACTTCAGACGAATTGAGGAGATCTGCAGGGAAAGTTTCATCTGTCTCGTTCACTTTTTTGGGATTCCTGCTCACTAACCTAATTTGGGAGGTGTATTCTTTTAAGGCTTTGGCTAGTTCTATCCCAATTGCTCCGCCTGAACCTAGTATAGTTTGCATAACTTCTTTAATTTAAACCTGAAGGCTTGTTCGTGATAGTTGGGCATTAAGTTACTAATTATCCTTAAAGTTAAGACAAGAGCTTAGTAAAAATCATTTTCCATTAAAAAGGGCTCGTTCTATTTAAGGAAATGATAATATTTTTATCCACGTATTATGGTAAATGACATCAGTAGTACCTTAATAGGTTTCCTAGCCTTCGGCACTTGGTTTTTCGTTTTTCAGACCCTGAAAAAAGCAGGCTTTTATAGGTTCCATTTCATTACCTCCCACTTCGTAGTTAATTATTTCCTCCTTCGTACCTCATTTTTTCCTCCAGGGTTAACTTCGTTTCACGCGTTGTTCCTTAGGAACCTCTCCTGAAAATGCCAAACCCGCCTGCCTTTTATTTAAAGCTTAAATATGGCAAATCTTTGACGTCAAGGAATGTCTTGAAGGTTTTTCAGAAATAG
>Ga0316198_10001083_pt1 | contig 15643 bp, 15 predicted proteins | sample OudBieAanoxic_MG_FD_204935 | JGI IMG/M metagenome (GOLD analysis project Ga0316198, IMG submission 204935) | Coastal sediment microbial communities from Oude Bieten Haven, Netherlands - site A anoxic | ecosystem: Environmental > Aquatic > Marine > Coastal > Sediment | place: Netherlands...
CCACCCCGACGATGAGCTTCACATGCCGTCGCCAACCCCGCTTGCCGTCGGTTTCCTCAGTGCTCATCTCGCCTCCAGTGGTCCAATCTGCGTCTCCTGACGATAGATCGACTCCGCCCGGCGTGTCTAGATTGCCATAGCGACTCCACCGGCTTGGAAGGCATGATTCCGATCCCGGTCTGAGATGTCCTTGACGGAGCTAACAGTGTTAGCCTAGAATGGCTAACACTGTTAGCCGTTAGAAAGGTAGACCCATGAATCCACCCGCAGCCGGCCCTTTGCGTGTTGCGACGGGATCGCTACCCCGGACAGAGGCCGCTCGAAAATGAGTCGCCGCGACGAGATCATCGACGCCGCGGGCCGGCTCCTCGAGAAGAACGGCCGGGACGGCCTCACCATGAGAGCCATCGCCGCCGAGCTCGGCATCCAAGCCCCGTCCCTCTACAAGCACATTGACGGCAAGCGAGAGTTGGAGATTGGTTTGCTGACTGATGCCATCCAGCAGCAAGCCGAGGCCTTCGAGACGGTTGTCACCAACTCGGAAGACCCGCTCGCCGGGATTGCAGCAGCCTACCGATCCTGGGCTCTCGAACACCCGCACCTCTACACACTCATGAACGACCAACCCCTGCCACGCAACGAGCTCCCGGAGGGCCTCGAGGAACGAGCCGTGCTTCCGCTCCTCGACTCCGTCGGCGGTGACACAGATAGGGCTCGTGCAGCGTGGGCATTTGCGCACGGGATGGTGACCCTCGAACTCGCCGACCGGTTCCCAGAACATGCAGATCTCGAGACCGCATGGCGTGTCGGGCTCGCCGGCATCGCTCATCCAACAACACCAGGCAACCACCAAGGAGAGACAACACCATGACAACAACCCACTATCTAGAGCGACCCGACGGGCGCATCTCGTACGACGACAACGGCGTCGACGGTCCACTCGTGATCGCTGCACCGGGCATGGGAGACACACGCCACAGCTACCGGCATCTCCGTGATGGGCTCGCCGCTGCGGGCATCCGGTTCGTGACGATGGATGTCCGCGGAATGGGTGAATCATCCGTTGACTGGAGTGATCTTTCGGACGCTGCCGTCGCATCCGACTATCTCGCTCTCGTCGACGAACTCGGAGGCGGCCCGGCAGTCCTGGTCGGGAACTCCCTTTCGTGCGCGTCGTCCGTCATCGCAGCTACCGATGCGCCCGACACGGTGTCCGGCTTGATGCTGATCGGGCCCTTCGTACGCGACGTACCCATGGCGTGGTGGCAGAAGGCGGCGTTCGGCGCCATGTTGTCCCCGCCCTGGGGCCGCTCAATGTGGGTGTCGTACTACCGCAAGAGCCTGTACCCGGGTCCACAACCTCCGGACCACGGCGACTACGTTTCCGAGTTGTCCGACAACCTTCGCGAGAAGGGCCGCTTCTCGTTGTTCCGATCCATGTCGACGAACTCACATGCCGAGTCCGGCAAACGGATCAGCAGCGTTCATCAGCCGGTTGTTGTGGTGATGGGAACCGCAGACCCCGACTTCCCCGATCCTCAGGTCGAAGCCAACGAACTCGGACAGTTGATGAATGCTGAAGTCGTGATGTCGGACGGTTCGGGGCACTATCCCCAAGCTGACAATCCGACGCTCGTGGTCGACGCATTGGTGAAGCTCGTGCGCCAAACCAACCCATCTGATCCGGCGGGCTGAAATTCCACGGGCGCGCACCACAACAGAGAGGCGGTCGTCACACGGCTATGAGGTGTCCTCTATGCAGCAGGACCGACGACTCTCTCAAGTACTCGTGGGGAAAACACTCGCCGAACATGTCGTGGTCGTCGAGTGGCAGGTCACAGCGTTTACACATGAGTGTCCGCGTCGAGACCACCGGAGCCGGTGTCTTGCGAGGCGCGGGCGGCTGTGGGCTGTGCCCGTATCCGCCGCATTGGTAACACCTGCTCATACAGATGTCTTCGACGGTTACGGCCTGAATCTGTAGGTCGGTTACGGTCAGGTCGACAAAATGGGTCCTTCGACATGGTTGGAGCGGTGGATCTCACACATCAATCGCCGAGGATTCTGCGGTTCACATCCTCGACCGATTGCTCGTCAGTTCCCTTGAGGTCCGAGAGACGTTGGTAGATCTCCCGGGCGGCCTCGTGAAACCCTCCGGGGAGTCCGACGTCTTCCATCGCTGCGGCGATCTCGGCCATCTCACCTTCGAACCGCCACGCCTTGCGTCCGATTCGGCTTGCCGTGCCTTCGGCCCGTTCCGCGAGGCCCGGGATCGAGGTCTCCCACTCAGCAACGATTTCCTCACCCAACCCGTTGGCTTCGGCATAGGCCCGAACAGCGAGGAGAAGGGCAGCACTCCCCTTCGTCCATCCTGCGTAGGCGGCCTTGAGCGCGGACGCCGAACCGATGGCGCCGCTAAGCACCCGGGCGTCGAGGTTCGAGCCTTCCCACAGCGCTGCAACGGTTGCGGCGTCCGGTCCGGCGAGGTACAACCGCGCTAGTCCGGATTCTGTCGGCGGCGGCCCGACGATTCCTCCGTCGACGAACCGGTCGAAGCGAGTCGCGATGTCCCGAACAGTGGCCGGGGCGATGGCGTTTGCATCGACGTAGATGCCCTCGAACCCGATGCGCTCAATCTCCATGGCCACGTCAACAGCGGCATGCGGAGGACACACAGAGATCAGCACATCGGACGCGGCAACAAGATCGGGCACCGAACCGTTGTCGACGAGGCCGTGTGTCGCTGCTCGTGTTTTGGTTTCCGGTGAGCGGCCCTCGCTTGCCCACATCACGGGGACCGCAGCTTCGCCGGCAAGCACCGAGCCCATGGCACCCGGATGGAGAATCCCTACGTTCATGGCGGCCACCCTAGATGTGGCAATCGGCTTTCGAGGACGCGACCTCGACGATCCACGCCACTTGGGGATACCGGCGCTAGCGTGAGGGGTGGGGGGCAGAACGTTCTGACATGTCAGCCACCGATCGACCCACGGAGACGGGCGCCGTCATCGACCTCACCGGTGACGGACCGGTGCTGCAGCCCCCGGGGACCGAGGAACGGATTCGGCATTCATTCGAGCATTTGCTGGATGCGTTCGCCGCCTTCACTGCGATTCGGGACGGGGCCGGTCAGATCGTCGACTTCCGCGTGGACTACGCAAACGACGGAGCCCGCGTTGCCACCGCAGCCGCGTCGGCAAGTGACGAGAGGGTTGACCCACCCGGATCCCTCGTGGACCGCCACAAGGGAGAGCTCTTTGACGACTTCTGCCATGTCGTGGAGACGGGTGAGCCGCTGGCTACCCAGTCCTTGGAATACGAGAACGACGGGCGCAACACGAGCCAAATCAATCGAGCCTTCGAGGTTCGTGCCGAGAGAGTCGGCGACGGCTTGGCCGTTGTCTGGCGAGACGTGACCGCGCACGTTCTTGTGGAAGTGGAATTGGAGCAGCGCAACCAGGAACTGGCTCTCGTCGGCGAGATGGTGGAGTACCTCCAGGCTGTCGAGTCGTCGGATGAAGTATTCGAGATCGCAGCGAGCTTCTGTTCACGTCTGTTCGGCGCCATTTCCGGCGGGCTCTTCCTCCAGAACGAACCCGGGAGTGCTGTGGAGGCCATGACCTCCTGGGGTAGCGGCGCTTGGGGTGACCAAGTGTTCGCACCGGAGAGTTGCTGGGCGATGCGCCGGGGAAAGCGGCACGGGAGCCTCGCTCCAAGCGACTCCCCCCGTTGCGCACACGCGGCAGAAGGCGCAGAGACACTCCTGTGTATCCCCTTCATCGTTCAGGGCCAGGAGACCGGTCTCCTCGTTCTTGCCGACTCGGAAGCCGTAGACCCCCCCGATACGTCACCGTCGAGTATGGCGAGCGAGGCCCTCGCGGTCTCCGTGTGCGAGCACCTCGGATTGGCTCTCACGAACATCCGGCTCAGAGAGTCCCTTCGCGAGCAGTCGATCAGGGACCCTCTCACAGACCTGTTCAACCTTCGCTACCTGGAGGAGACCCTCGAACGTGAGATCAGTCGCTCCACCCGCAGCGGCACACCGGTCGGACTCATGATGCTCGACGTGGACCACTTCAAGGATTTCAACGATGCCTTTGGCCATCCGGGAGGTGACGCGCTCCTGTGTGAGCTCAGCGACCTGCTCCACTCCGTTACCCGCGTCGAGGACGCGGCGTGCCGCTACGGGGGGGATGAGTTTGTGGTCCTCCTGCCGGAGAGTTCGCTCGACGTCACACTCGAACGAGCTGAGGAGATCCGCCAGGCCGCAAGTCGCTTCAACATCACACACGAGGGTGCGGTGCTCGATCCGGTCACACTCACCGTCGGGGTTGCCGTGTACCCGGATCACGCCTCGGACATGGCCGGGTTGCTGCGCGCCGCCGACGAGGCGATGTACGAAGCGAAACATGCCGGAGGTGATCGCGTGCTGGTCGCCCGACCGGAGAACGGTGAGAGTTCGCCAGCCTTGTCGTAGGGCCGCGTGGCAGCAGCCCGGATCGCTGCGGAAGGCGTTCCCGGCATTCACCGCATCTCGGCGGGGAGCTACGATCGCAGCAGCAAACGGAACATGTCGACCAACAGCACCCCACCGTCGCTCGGTGACAGCCGACCCATCTATGTAGAGCGGGTGAACGCGGTCATCGACTACATCGAGGCCCACTTGGCCGACGATCTGTCGCTGGCAACGCTGGCCGAGGTCGCCCACTTCTCGCCGTACCACTTCCACCGGGTCTTCAGCTCGATGGTTGGTGAAACCCTGAGTCGGTTCATCACCCGGCTGCGCGTCGAGCGAGCCGCAACGTTGCTGGTTCAGCACCCCGACCGGGCGATCACCGACATCGCCGTCGATTGCGGCTTTGTGAACCCCTCCTCATTTGCGCGGTCGTTCAAGGAGTGGTTCGGGATGAGTGCATCCGAGTGGCGAACAAGCGGCTTCGTCGGCTTCGAGCGGGAGCCGGGGGAAACCATCCGCGACGTTGTCGGGAATCTGGGGTTCATCAACGAGGAGTACGGCATCATTGATGCACGAATCTCACCAACTGGCGGGAACCCGGCATGGGGCGTTCGCGCCGGCACCCTCGGGTCGGTGACGGTAGCGGTCGAGGAGATCCCCGCGCTGAACGTCGCCTACGTGCGACATACCGGTCGCTACCAGGGACTCGCCGAGGTCTTCGGCGATCTCTTCACCCGCCTCATGGCCTGGGCACAGCCACGGGGCCTCATCGGACCCGAGAGCCAGATCCTCTCGGTATACCACGACAACCCGAGCATCACCGAAGACGACCGGCTGCGCGTTAGCGCATGTATCACCGTGCCGCCAGGCACCGAGACGTCAGGCGACGTCGGCCAGATGATCGTTGAGGGGGGCCGTTTCGCCGTCGGACACTTCACCTTGGGCGACCAGGACTACGGGGAAGCCTGGTACTCCCTTGCGGGAGGGTGGCTCCCTTCAAGCGGGTACGAACCCGACGATCGGCACCCCTACGAGCGATACCCATTCGAAGAGGCCGACGTCGACCCGGAAAAGAGGCGGGTCGACATCTGCCTGCCGGTGCGGCCGCTCAGACACTACTGAGCATTCTCGAAGACGGATCCCCAATCGAATGTCGCCGAGTCCTCATACCACTCGGGCCATGAGGCACACCACGCCGGCGTGTGCACGTCGCGGATTCGATCGACGGCCGGGTGGTATGGCTTGATATCGAGGATCGGCGTGCCGTCCTCCGCATCGATGTACGGGACGCGCACGACGCCGTCCGCCATGTCGATCGAGATCACGGGCACTGCCGTGAGGGCGATCGGGTTTGGTCGTGCAGGGGATCGGGTAGCGAAGATGCCAATCGCTGCGGGTGCGCCGCGATACGGCCGCTCGGCGATGGTCATCTCTCGGAACATGGGGTCGTCGAGGAGATGACACCACCAGAGAACGTTCAGGTGGCTGAACCCGTCGAGTTCCGTCAGCGCCTGCCGGTACGGCTCGGCGATGACAAGAGCGAAGCCGTCCTTGTCTACCTGGACGTGGCCGATCGATTCAACGGTGAAGTGATCGTCTGACATGGTGACCTCCTTGATCTGTGCCTACCACCGAACGTAGGACCGGTTGGGCAGACGCGCTACACCCATCTTGCGATCCGTTGTTCGTCGCTTGCGGAGACGCAGGAATGGTGATCTTCGTTCGCTCTCCTGGTGAAACGGCAATCAGGACGACTGAACCCAGGAGCGGAACGCTGATCGCTTACCCACCAGCATCTCGGCCACCTACATCTTCGACACCACGGCTAGGACCATTGCATTGCCATCGAGAGCGAAAACGCTTGACACGATTGTCGGGACGCCGACCAATGAACTGGACCCGACCCATGTGTGGGTCGGGTCCAGTTGTCGGCCAATTCCGGCTAGGGAAGTTCGTTGACCCGGTCGGTGCTCGGAGGAGCAACCGGGCTGAACGCGGCCAGGTAGTTGCTAAGCGCCTCGAGATCATTACCACCGTCGAGTCTCAACGCTGGGTTGATCTCAGCGAATGTGGTGAAGTTGTCCCCGCCGTCCGCGAGGAAACTGTTGGCCGTCACGACATACGTTGATGTCGGATCAATCGCATTTCCGTTGAGCTTCACGTTCGTCACAGAAATGCCGGTGCAGACACCGGCCGCAACGGTCGTCGACAGGTCGTAGGTGAGTCCCTCCGACACGCCAAGGTGCAGGATCGGCCTACTGGCGAAGTCAGGCTGACACTGCTCCTCGAGTACCGAGATGATCTGAGCGCCGCTCATCGGGAATGTGAGCACGGTGTTGCCAAACGGCTGGAACGTAAACGCCTCACCGAAGGTGACAACGCCGTCGCCTTCATCGCCCGACTGCGCGTACGTAAGGTCGGAACGCACACCACCAGGGTTCATGAATGCAATCTCGGCACCGTTTGCCGACGTTGCCCACGCCTGGGCGTCGGCAACCAGGTTGCCGGCCGCCGACTCGACACCACGATCCGTTCCCGGTGGCGTGCCGCCGCGCGTGATGTCCGCAGAGATCGTTCCGAGGGGGATGTTGGCCCCTTCGTCGAAGAGCGGCTGCCACTTGTCGATCACGGCCGTGATCGCGGGATCGGGAGTCAACTCTGCCTGCTCGACGACATGGTTGGTCGCCACGCTGAGATCGCGCCGAACATCGTCCGTGCGTTTGTCGATGACGAGGTCGAACTCCGAAACCACCTTGCCGTACGAGTACGCGCTGGTGACGATGCGGTCATTGCCTGCCGCGTCGGGAAGCACACAGTTGTACGGCAGGTGCGTGTGGCCGGTGACCAGCACGTCGATCGCTGGATCGAGAGCGTCATTGATCGCGAGGATCGGTCCGGAAATGTTCACGCAGGCATCAACGACGCCCGGAGGAGGATTCTGGGATCCGCCCTCGTGCAACAACACGACAATCGCCTCGACACCTTGAGCCTGAAGCTCCGGGACGAGAGCGTTTGCCGTCTCGGCCTCGTCGAGGAAGTCCCATCCCTCGATTCCGGCGGCGGCAACAAGCGTGTCGGTTGCCTCGAGCGTCATGCCAATGAAGGCGATCTTCACACTCTCGAACTTCTTGATCCAGTACGGCGGCAGTGGCGTCTCACCGGTGTCTTCGCTCACGGTGTTGGCCGCGAGCCACTGGAAATCGGCACCCGCGTACGGGTCACCCGGGAAATAGCAGCCATCGACGGGATGACATCCACCGTCCTGCATGCGGAGCAATTCGGTGACACCCTCGTCGAACTCGTGGTTTCCAACGCCGGACACGTCGAGGCCCATCGCGTTCAGCGACTCGACCGACGGCTCGTCGTGGAAGAGTCCTGAGAAGGCAGGTGATCCACCAATGAGGTCACCAGCGGCAACGGTCAGGCTCCACTTGTTGCCGTTGCGCAACTCGGCAAGTTTGGCCGAGAGATACTCTCCGCCGCCAGCCGCCACTCCGGCTACAGTCCCCGAATCTTCCGACTTGACATGTCCGTGGTAGTCGTTGAACGCGAGCAGTTGAATTTGGACGAGTTGTCCGGGCGGATCCTTCTTCTTGGCGGACGCGGCATCACCCAGAATGGCGAGCGACGTCATGGCAATCACGAAGGCGGCCACGAGAACGAGCAGGCGACGGCGCCTCTCGCGTCGTGAGCTGCCCGGCGCGGTGTACTCAACGGGTGTAGACATGGAGTTCCCCCTCCCTGAAGGGCCCGGTCTGGAATGTTCCGGGCGGTGATCCCGTTTCTAGCACGATTGCGCGCAGCATGACGCGGAAATCTGCGTATTTCGTTCGCGCTCCGTTCGACGAACTCACCGTTCATCGCAGTAATCCATGCGCTCCCATGGCCCGTGTCAACCGGCCTCGGTGGGCATCTAGCTCGTCTCAGGCGGCAATCACCAAACGATGACTCCGAGAACCGGGGTATTGCGCTCAAGCCTGTGGTTGCGTATCCGGCATCCTCAGCCGCCTCCGCACCAGGCCCCACGCGCCGGCGCGCCGAGCAGCCTCCGCACGACAATCCACCTTGCTGCTTTCTGGTCCTTGGTCCTCGTCTATTCCTGCGTGTTCGCGCTCAGACTCGTTTCGTTGCCCTTGCCGTTGCCAACCGAATTCTGCATCGCCTCGACAAATCGGCGGGCGAGTTCGCGGTTGATGTCATCAGGGACCGGCTGCGCTCCGGATGGGAGGTTGTCGTGTTCCCGCACAATTCGCTCGAGCGAGAGCGCTTGCATGGCGAACCCGAGATCCATCGATTCGATGCTGTTGCCCTTCGGCTGGGGTCCCGCGAGGTTCATCATCCGGCCTCGCGCAATCACGTCCAAGGTTCGACCGTCGTTGAGGACGTGTCGTTCGATGGTGTGGCCGAGTGGTGTCCTTTCCACCGTGAGGGCATCGATGGCTCCGAGGTCGATCTCCCAGTCGAAGTGCCCGGCATTGGCGAGCAGCACGCCGTCACGCATGCGGGTGATCGCCGATTCGCCAACAACGTTCTGGAACCCTGTCGCCGTGATCACGACATCCACACCGCCGATCATCTCCTCGACCGAACCTACTCGGAACCCATCAACCGCTGCCTCCAGGGCCTTGATCTCATCGACCTCAGCTACACAAACGTGGGCACCATTTGCCCGGGCGTAGTGGGCGATGCCACGTCCGCACCATCCGTAGCCGACCACGAGCATCGATCTCGACTGCGGCATCAGATTCGTCAGCCGGCAGAACGATTCGTACACCGACTGCCCGACAGCGTGTTTGTTCTCAACGATGGCTTTGAGGGGCGAGTCGTTGATCACGATCACCGGAACGCTGACAACCTCGGCGAGCTCCGTGGTGAGGCGCATGTGCCCCGACGTTGTCTCCTCCGTTGCACCAAGGACCGGGACGTCGAGGTCGATCGCCAACTTGACAAGGTCCGCGCCGTTGTCCAACAGCACGTCCGGCCTGGATTCGACCACGGACTGGACGGTTGCGAGATGCTCTTCGCGGGAGTCCGAACCGCTGCCTCGGGCATCGATCCCCTTCTCTCGCAGCAATGCGACCATGTCGTCCCGGGTTGTTCCGTAGTTGCCGGCTGCCACCACGTCTGCACCGCCCCGGGCCAGCGCAAGAACGAGCACCGCCGTCTTGACCTCCAGATGAAGAGACACACCAATACGAATCCCACGAAACGGTTGCGTGTCCGCGAACTCGCTCGCGATCTCCTTCATCAGCGGCATGTGCGATTCCGTCCACTGAAGGTTCTGCGCCGCGTCGAATGTGTCCATCATCGCCCTCCGTTCCGGAGCAGTCGTCAGATCGCTGGACGCTAGCCGCCCGACGTCAAGCGGGGCCGGGACTCACGCCGGATGTCACAGATACTCCTTGGCGAAGTCTGCGCACGCCTTGCCGACGATCTCCAGATGATCGGGATTGTCGTACAGCGACATGTGCGAGGCGTTGCCACCTACCTGCACGAGTTTCTTACGCGGACACGGGATCGTGTTGAACGCCGGTACTTCGAATTCGGTCATGGTGATGTCGTCGTACCAAGAGGTCACCATCAGCGTCGGCTGATAGAGGATTCGTTTCATGTACGGCGTCACGTCGTACGCGAGGACGTATTCACAACTCTGGACGGTCGTCCAGTGCTCATGATTGGGGGCCGTGGTCTCTTTGAACTTCTTGAATATCGGCCAGGTCTCGGGGGCCGGGAAGGTTGACGGCGCATCGTGGGGGTGGGCGGAATGCAGAATCGTCCCGTGTTCTCCCGTCTTGAATCGTTGCACACGATCTTCCTGAATCACATCCCAGAGTTCGCGCAATCCCACATTGGAATTCGCCCTCAGGGTGTTGTACCAACCATCGAGCATCGGCACGACACTGAGAATGACCTTGACCCTCGGGTCAAGTGCCGCGACTGGGAAGACATGACCACCTGCGTAGCTGATCCCCCACACGCCAATCCGGTCGGAGTCCACATCATCACGCAGGCCGGCATACGTAATCGCATTGATGATGTCGTAGATCTGTTCCCACGGGTCGAGGTGCTGGCGCGGTTCTCCTTCGCTGTCACCGAGATTTCGATAATCGAAGGTCAGCGCTGCAATACCTGCATCCACGAAGAACTGGGCGTACTCGGGCTGTATCAACTCTTTGACGTAGCACCAACCTCCCGCCATTACGACGGTCGGATAGGGAGGTTCGATTCCTTCCGGCAGATAGAGGTGGCCTCTGAGCTTCAGTCCATCACTCTCAAACTCAACATCCTCGCGTGTCACTTGCGACCTCATTCCTCTTGGCTGAAGCCGTCCTAGTAGACCTCCGCTGGTCATCCACTGGGCGGTCATGTGTTCTTTCAGGGTCCTTCTAGAGCGCTCTCCGTGGTGAGCACACCTCCCATCCGTGAAACAGCTTCAGCGTAGTCCCGGCAGCTGGACGGTCGGTCGGCAGGCGCAGCGCCGTTGGTGGCGGCGACATGTACCTCGATTCCCGAACCAGTCACCGAAGCGACAACAGCGACTCCGACGACACAGCGTTCCTTCCGGTTGTCGCGGTGGTTGCTCCTAGGTGGGGTCGGTCAACGGCTCGAGGACTACGACGGCGGTCTCTGTCGGCCGACGAGCCGCGTACGCGTCGAGGTCCTTGTCGATCTCGCCCCAACGGGCCCACAACCGCGCCCGCTCTTCACCACCGGCCGCCCGGCCGACAACCGGGTAGTCGGCTCCTTTGATCTCAACGTGGGCTTCAGGATGCGCCTGCAAATTGAGCCACCATGCCGGCTCACCCGGCGACCATCCGTTCATCGCCATCGTCACCAGGTTCGGGCCGTCTTCGAAGTAGCCAAGAATGACGCTGCGCTTCTCGCCGGATCGACGCCCGAGCGTGGTGAGACGCAACGTGCCCCAACGGCCCGGCTTCGGCCGCCACAATCCGATCTTGCCCCGGGTGATGCGATACAGGCCGCGGTGGGTGTGCCACGCGAGGCGCACAAACCACCGCGGAGGAACTCGGGCCTTCTTTGCGGACTCGGTCGCCATGATTCCGTCTCTCCCGGTGTGGACACGACCGATACTACCCAACGATTTCGGCGCCCTCAGATGCCGGGGTCCACTCCCGTCATTTCGATTGAGAGATCCCAGAGCCGCTTGGCCTTTGCCTCGTCCTTGCTCTCTTCACTCGAGTCAACCTGTCTCGCCGGGCCTGCCATCTCCATGCGACCATTCGGGCCGAAGTAGTCACCCCCTTCGACTCCTGGTGCCGTTGCGCCGAGTTCGGTTGGCCACGCACCCTGTTCGGCGGTGTTGAAGAGCGGCCTCATAACGGGCATCATGGCCCGAGTCATCACTCCGGTGAAACCCGCCGCGTATCGAACCAGTTCTGTGTCCGAGACACCCGGGTGGACAGCAACGGCGATCGTGGACGAGTCCTTCGCCCGGAGCCGCCGGTCGAGTTCGTAGGTGAAGAGCAGGTTCGCCAGCTTGCTTGCGTAGTAGCGCTTCCTCGGGTGGTACTCCTGGTCGGCGTTGATGTCGTCCCAGAAGAGGTCGCCGTCTCCTTGGCGATGGCCTCCGCTCGACACCGTCACGATGCGGCTGTTGGGGGTGCCTTCGAGGGTCGGGAGCAGGAGCCCGGTGAGGGCGAAATGCCCGAGGTGATTGATGCCGAACTGGGACTCGAAGCCGTCCTTGGTAATGGTCTTCGGATTCCACATGACGCCGGCATTGTTTACGAGCACGTCAAGCCTCTGCTCCCGTGCAACCACCTCGGCGGCGGCCCGCACGGAGGCGAGATCCGAGAGGTCGATCTGCACGAGCGTGACGTCCGCTCCCGGGAAGGCATCGGTGATCCTGGAGAGGGCATCCTCACCCTTCTCTGAATTCCGGCAGCCGAGGAGGACCCGGCCACCCTTACCTGCGAATACCTTGGCGGCTGCGAACCCGATGCCGGTGTTGGCACCAGTGACGAAGAACGTCTTGCCCGACTGACCGGGAACGTCCGCTGCTGTGAATCCAGTGATCTCGCTGCGCATCTTCACTCCCTTTGGTCCGAGGCCTGGGGGCGGGTGACGGCCCGCCAGGTGGCGACGACGAGGGTGTCGAGCTCCTCGTCCTTTAGTTTGATGCCGGCCGCGATGAGGCGAACAGCAACACCAAGAGACAGGGCGTAGATGATCTGGTTCGGCAGATCCACGAGGAGGGAGGCAAAGCCTTCGGACTGGGCGGCCTCCCCAAGAGGGTCACCGGCCGCGACGAGGCGGGCGTGCGCCTCCTCGTAGTAGGGCGATTCCTCGAGCTGGCTCAGGAACCGTGCGCGCTCGGGCTCCTCCGACAGGAAGTCATACGCCGTCTTCAGCAGGTGGCCCCACTGGTCGAATGGGCTCGCCGCAGTATCAAGCTCCGCCAGAACCGCAACCCCTAGACCTGCCTTGATCTCGAGGTACGTCGCGTACACGAGTTCGTCCTTGGACTCGTAGTGGACGTAGGCAGTGCCGGTCGCCACTCCCGCTTCCTTGGCTACAGCCCCCATGGACGCCCCGTGGAAACCCCTCTCCGCGACGAGGTCGCGAAGCGCTTGGCGGATGGCTGCAGGACGATCCATAGTGGAGCTCACCCGTTCTCCCGTGTACTCTCGAAGTCAAGGGCAACTCCGGTTTCGCGCTCCGAGACCATCCAAAGAGTCTCAATCCTCGAGTCGGTGCCTGGTCGGAGGATCGGCTTGCGCACCGGTGCACCGTTGTTGCCCCAGCGAGGTCCGTAGAACTCTCCGCCCCTGGCGTTCGGATCGGTTGCGGCCTTCACCTGAGACAGAGCCCCGTCTGCCGCCGACATGCCGGTGTGCTCTGCCATCCACGCCCAGAAGGGTGCCGAGGCTCCTCCGCCGCCCTGATCGACGGTATGGACCTGGAGGTTCGTGTGCGAGAGGCCTGGATGAGCGACGAGGCTCTGTGCCTTCAATCCCCGCCGCGCGAATTCGCGCTGGAGGCCGATCCCGAAGTCGAAGTTGGCAAGCTTCGCCCGTCCGTAGGCGCCCCACGCCGAGTACTTGTCTTCCATATTGATGTTGTCTGGGTCCACCGCACGACCCGTGTGGTGAGCCGTGCTCGTAACGGTCACCACTCGAGCGGAGTCGGCGGCGAGCAGGGAAGGAAGAAGTCCTGCCGTGAATGTCCAGTGGCCGAAGTGATTCACTCCGAGCTGCATCTCGAAGCCGTCTTCCGTGCGTCCCTCAGGCATGGCCATCAGTCCGGCATTGTTGATGAGAATGTCGATGGTCGGGTATGCCTCGGCGATAGTCGCAGCTGCAGCCTTCGTCGATTCCTGGGATCCGAGGTCGAGTTCGACGATCTCGAGAGAAGCGTCCGGGTAGATGGCCTTGATCTCGTCGAAGGCCACCTGTGCCTTCTCCTGATTGCGGGCTGCCATGACGACGTGTGCGCCGGCGCCGGCCAGTGCCTTGGCGGACTCGAGACCGAGACCTCCGTTGGCGCCGGTGACGACGGCGGTCTTGCCGGTCAGGTTTGGGATGTCGGTCGTGGTCCATGCCATGGTGGATGACTCCTTGTGAGTGAACGTTCGCTCATTATGAATGAATGTTCAGTCTTTGTCAATACCAACGACCACCGAGGCGTAGCGAAGCTACGAGTGTGCGTTCCTCACTGTCGTGGGTTCACCGGCGGGGGTGTAGTAGCGGCGTCTTGCCCACAGGGCGACGTAGACCAGTCCGACGAGGGCGGGGACCTCGATCAACGGCCCCACCACGGCTGCGAGGGCCTCGGACGAGGCGATGCCGAATACCCCTATGGCAACGGCGATCGCAAGCTCGAAGTTGTTGCCCGCCGCGGTGAACGCGACAGCCGTGTTCGTGCCGTAGCTGAAGCGCATGCGGTAGCCAACGAGGAACGACACACCCCACATGATTCCGAAGTAGGCGAGGAGCGGGATGGCGATGCGCACCACGTCGAAGGGCAGGGCCGAGATCTTGTCGCCCTGGAGGGCGAACATCACAACGATGGTGAATAGGAGGCCGTACAGCGCGATCGGAGAGATCTTCGGGATGAACTTCGTCTCGTACCACACCACCCCCCTGGTCCGGACTCCCCACAGTCTCGTGAGGTAGCCGGCGAGAAGCGGGACACCCAGGAAGATGAGAACGGTCTTGGCGATCTCCCACATCGACACCCCGAGGACGGTGCCGTCACTGAGCCCGAGCAGTTCGGGAAGTGCCTGGAGGTAGAACCAGCCAAGGACGGCGTACGCCACAACCTGGAACAAGGAGTTGAGGGCGACGAGCACGGCGGCTACCTCGCCGTTTCCACAGGCAAGGTCGTTCCAGATGAGAACCATCGCAATACACCGGGCGAGGCCGATGATGATCAGGCCGGTGCGGTAGCCGGGGAGGTCCGACAGGAAGACCCACGCCAGAATGAACATGACAAGCGGCCCGACAACCCAATTCAAGATCAGGGAGGTAGCGAGCATCCTGCGATCTGCCGCGACGTCGCCCAGTTTCGAGTAGTTCACCTTCGCCAGAACCGGGTACATCATGGCGAACAGGCCGACAGCGATCGGCAAGGAGACGGTATCGATCTTGGCGCTGTCGAGGACATCGTTCAGTCCCGGAAAACCTCTCCCGAGGAGCAGGCCAAGGCCTATCGCTGCCAGGATCCAGAGTGGGAGAAACCGGTCGAGCGTCGAGAGTTGCGCAGCAACGTTGCCCTCGGATGGTGCACCTGGCGTCGTCACCGCAGCAAACCTTTCCCATCGAAATAGACACGGCATCTCATCAGCATCCGTCTTCCGGACCTGGAGAGGTGGCGATTTCGAGTGTCGAAAGAGAGGCAAGCACGAGGTTGTCCACTCTTTGGTCTATCGAATGGTCGATACATCATCTGCGTCGCTCTGTTGCCTCGTCGCTTGCATCGACCCCAGGATTAGCTGGTGGCGTCGACCGGATTCCGCACGATACCGTCCTACGACGCCGTGTCTTGGTCGACACCAGAGTCCGCACCCGTGCCATCGCTCGGCGTATGTAGCTGGGCCTTCGCCCTGACGAGCGCTACGTGCTGCGGATTACAGTTGGGCGCAGCCTGAACTGGAGGAAGCTTGACGGAAGAGATCTACGACCGGGAACTCGCGCGGGTTATCGACCACACGCTGCTCCGGACGGA
>Ga0316198_10001084_pt1 | contig 15641 bp, 10 predicted proteins | sample OudBieAanoxic_MG_FD_204935 | JGI IMG/M metagenome (GOLD analysis project Ga0316198, IMG submission 204935) | Coastal sediment microbial communities from Oude Bieten Haven, Netherlands - site A anoxic | ecosystem: Environmental > Aquatic > Marine > Coastal > Sediment | place: Netherlands...
ATGAGTGGTTCATGTGGCGTTCCAGACTCTGAGATTAAGACACGTCATCCCGATAGATTAACCGTCGGTCACTGCGGACTCCAATAACTAAGTACAGCTCTTCGTTTCGAAATCCGAACCACCGGTAGGGAGTGGACGGGCCTAATTAACCAGGCAGCGTTGGGAATCCCGCACGCGGTCCGATGCCGTAGCGGTCGCGGGCAAACAAGGGCGGGGACTGCATGTAAACGGTGACGAGCTGGGCGAGGGATTTCAGGGCGTCCAGGTGGATGCGTTCGTAGCCATGGGAGGCGTCGACGCCGAAGGTGATCAGCGCAGTGCGCACGTCGTTGCCGGCCTCGAGGGCTGCGGCGCTGTCGGAGCGGTAATAGCGGAAGACGTCGCGTTGGTGACGGATGCCAAATTCCTGACAGAGCTGGATGATGCGGTGGGTGAGGTGGTAATCGAACGGACCACTCTGGTCTGCCATGGAGATGGTGACGCCGAACTCGCTGGAATTCTGCCCCGGCGCGGTGGTGCCATTGTCGATGGTGAGCATCTCGGCCACGTCCTGATGCAGGGCGGCGGAGGCGCCGGAGCCCACTTCTTCGGAGATGGTGAACAAGGGATGGCAGAACACAGGCAGATCGATTCCGGCACGCGTGACTGCCTGGATTGCGGTGAGTAGGACCGCGGCACCGGCCTTATCGTCCAGGTGGCGGGAGTTGATGAAGCCATTATCCGTAATTTCCGGAGAGGTGTCGACGGCGATGAAATCCCCGACGTGCACGCCGAGTCTGAGCAAGTCTTGGAGGCTGTGCACGACTTCGTCGATGCGGAACTCGACGTTTCGCCAACCGCCCGGCTGCTCGTCAATCTCCGGCGCGAAGGTATGGCCCGATGCCTTGAGCGGCAGGATGGTACCCCGGTGCTGGCCGATGTCGGTAAACAGGGTGCAGCGAGCACCTTCTGCGAAACGCGAGTTCCAATGGCCCACTGGCACCATTTCCAGGCGGCCATTGTCCTTGAGGGATTTGACCATGGCACCGAGGGTGTCGATGTGGGCGACGATGGCCTTGTCCGGCTGCGTGACCTCGCCGGGCAAGTTGGCACGGATGGCCCCGCGACGGGTGAGATCGAAGGACACGCCGAGGTGCTCCAGCTCCTCGCACACCAGATGCACCACGCGGTCCGTATAACCGGACGGACTCGGCGTGAACAACAGCTTGAGCAGCATCTCGGTGAGATACTCGGTATCGATGTGCAACAACTTCAAAGGTCGGTCTCCCGATTGGCAGTCAGGGGGAACAGCAGATCGACGAAACGCTCCGCCGTGGGCTGGGGCTCATGGTTGGCAAGCCCTGGCCGTTCATTGGCCTCGATGATGACATAGTTGGGCTCGCTGACGGAGGGGACGATGAAATCGAGCCCGGTCACCGGAATGTCAAGTACGCGCGCTGCGGCGCAGGCGTCTTCGGCGAGCTTCGGGTGTAGCTCAGCGGTGACGTTGTAGATGGTCCCTCCGGTATGCAGGTTGGCGGTCTTGCGTACGATAAGCATCTCGCCCTCCGGTAGGATATCGCGAATCCCGTACCCGGCCTTGCGGATGCAGCGATTGGTCTCGTCGTCGATGGGAATCGAGCTCTCGCCGCCGGTGGCCGCCCGCCGTCGCCGGCTCTGGGCCTGGATCAGGTCGCGGATCGGGTGCTGACCGGTTCCTGTAACCTGGGGCGGACGGCGAATGGCGGCAGCGACCACCTTGAAGTCGATGACGACGATGCGCAGGTCGTCACCCTCCACGTATTCCTCAAGGATGACGCTCTCGCAGATGCGGCGCGCAGCGAGGATAGCCCTCCCCAGCACATCCGGGTCGCTCACGTCCACGCTGATGCCTGCTCCCTGCTCGCCTCGGGCGGGCTTGACCACGACGCTACCCATGCGCGATAAAAATGCCTCGGCTTGATCCAGGGCCTCCACTCGGGTCTGCTCCGGCAGCCGCAGGCCATTGCGCTTGAGTAAACGGTGCGTGACGGACTTGTCATCGCAACGGCTCATTGCCACGGCGGTCGTCAGCTCGCTCAGGGACTCGCGGCAGACGATGCGGCGTCCGCCGAGGATCAGGGCGAAGTAACCGGCCTCCGCATCGATCACCTCCACCCCGATGCCGCGCCGTCGGGCCTCAGTGACAATGATGGTGGCGTAGGGGTTGAGGTCCTCCTCGGGCTGCCGCCCCATGAAAAGAGGCTCGTTGTAGGCATTCTTGTTCTTAAGGGCAAAGGCGGGGATGCGATCGAATCCAAGCTTCTGGTAGAGGCGGATGGCCTTGTCGTTGTCGTGCATCACCGACAAGTCGAGGAAGGCGCGCCCCTTGGTCTGGAAATGTTCCAGCACCCGGCGCACCAGGGTTTCCCCGATCCCTGGATACGGTGCCTGAGCATCCACCGCCAGCGCCCACAGGCTGCAACCGTGTTCCGGATCGTCGAAGGCGCCAACGTGATCGACGCCATTGACGGCGCCAAGGATGGTGCCGTCTTGTTCATCCTCCGCCACCCAGTAGTGTAATACCTTGGAAGTACGATTTGCCCAGATGAATTCCGTGTCCGGAGGCACTAGGCCCCGACTGATGTAGAGGCGGTTTATTGCGGTTGCATCCTCGCGGCTGTTGAGCAGTCGGATCCGGAAACCCCTTGGCTGCCGGCGGGGGTGCTGATAGCGTTCCAGATAGAAGCGGAATGTATGGGATGGGTCTAGGAACAGGTCCTGCGGCGCGTAGGACAGCACGACGTGCGGATCGCGCAGATAAAGCGCTACGTCCCGTTTGCCCTGGCGTTCTTCTTGGAGCACGGCGGCCAGTTTATGCAGGTCCTCGAAGCTTTGACCAAACAGCAGACGGCCCCAGCCGCAATCGACAACCACATCGCTGTGGCCGGTCTCGTTTGGTCGATGTCCTGTCTCCCCGTTCGCCAGCGAGGGCGCGCGCACGCGTTCGAGACGGTGATGGATACGATCTTTCGAGGTCATGTCGGTATCTTCCTCCAGACAAGTCTTGACCGAGACGCTCATCGTTGCTTCCAAGCTGTCAAACTCAAAGTCCCTGCTCTTGGAACCACATCTCCAGCAAGGCCACTTGCCATAGCTTCGAACCACGTAGCGGTGTGATATGCTGGTCCGGCTCTGCCAGGAGTTCGTCCACATAATCTTCTTGGAACAACCCGCGTTGCCTGGCCTTCTCCGAGTGCAGCAGATCACGGACGAACTCCAGCACCTCGCCACGCAGATACTTGAGGGCGGGAACCGGAAAATAGCCCTTCGGCCGGTCGATGACAGCGCTCGGGATCACCCGCCGGCCCACCGCCTTGAGCACGCACTTGCCGTCGTCGCACAATTTGTGTTCATCTGGGATGCGCGCGGCGAGTTCTACCAGTTCATGGTCGAGGAAGGGCACGCGCGCCTCCAGGCCCCAGGCCATGGTCATGTTGTCCACCCGCTTGACCGGATCGTCTACCAGCATGATGAGTTGGTCCATGCGCAGGGCCTTGTCCATCGGGGCCTCGGCGCCGGGGCGGGAGAAGTGGCCATCGATGAAGGCGCGGCTGAAGTCCTCGCCGTGAAACCTGGGGTTTACCGCGCGGCGATATTCCAGGTGACTGCGGTCGCAGAAGGCGCGTGCATAATCCCTTGCTGGGTCCTGGCTGCCGATCATCGGTGGATACCAATGATAGCCGGCGAAGACCTCGTCCGCTCCCTGGCCACTCTGCACCACCTTGACATGCTCGGCGACCTTCTGCGAGAGCAGGTAGAAACCGATGGCGTCATGGCTGACCATGGGCTCGGACATGGCGCGCACGCAATTTGGTAGTTCGGGGAGAAGCTTGGTGGCCGAGTCGACATGGATCTTGTGGTGGATGGTGCCGTAGTGTTTGGCGATTAGGTCGGAGTACTGAAACTCGTCACCGCACTCAGACCCCACTGTTTCAAAGCCCACGGAGAAGGTGTTTAAGCCTTGCTGACCTTGCTCCGCTAGCAACCCGACGATCAAGCTGGAGTCAAGCCCGCCGGAAAGCAACACGCCCACATTCACATCGGCCACCAAGCGGCGATCAACTGCGCGGCGCAGTGCTGCTAACACATGCTCCTGCCAGTCGATGAAGGTCAGGTTGCGGTCTTCCTCAGGCGTTGCGAACACGGGCTCCCAATAGAGGCGTTCACGCTGAGTGCCATTCGGCTCGATGACGCGGATGGTGGCCGGCGGCAGTTTGCGCACACCGCGCAGGATCGTATGCGGAGCAGGGACCACGGCGTGAAAATGCATATAGTGATGCAGGGCCACAGGGTCGATGTCGGTATCGATGCCGCCGGCGGCGAGCAAGGCAGGAAGAGTGGAGGCGAAGCGCAGCCCACGGCCCGTCTCTGCGTAGTAAAGCGGCTTGATACCGAGTCTGTCGCGTACCAGAGTCAAGCGGCCGCTGTCGCGCTCCGCCACGGCGAAAGCGAACATACCGTGAAAGCGCTGGACGCAATCCGCTCCCCAGGCATGAAAAGACTTCAAAATGACCTCTGTATCACTGTGAGAGAAAAAGCGATACCCGTTGGACTCAAGCTCCGCACGCAGTTCCTTATAGTTGTAAATGCAGCCATTGAAGGCCACGGTGAGCCCCAGATCGCTGTCTACCATGGGCTGACTCCCATGCGTGCTCAGATCGATGATGCTCAAGCGCCGATGTGCGAGGGCGATCCGTCCCTGCTGCCAGGCCCCGTGCCCATCCGGTCCACGAGGTACCATGCCGGTGTTCATGGCGCTCAGGGCGCCGAGATTCGGAGGCAGGTCGTCAAAGCGGATTTCGCCGCAAAAGCCGCACATTGAGCTTCTCCTGTTGGCGGTGCCCTGGAGGATGAAGATACAGGGCACCCATGGGGTCACGAGGCTCCGCAGTCTTCACGTGGTTGTGAGTGTGACATCAGAGCAATGAAGGGGACTGGCAGCGGTAGGAAAGCAGCGCATTGCCAGTGGTACATTTCGGGGCTGGATGTCCACCAATACGACAAGATCGATGCGAAAGACTGCAGGATTGATCGGCCGCATCTTTTCTGCCTTTCGTCTGCCAAAGGTGGTTATGTAAAACGCTCTGAAGTATAACGAATTTTTCGAGAGGGGCCAAACGGACAAGCAATCGGAGATGTCATCGGGTCGCTCAATTGACGGCTTTCGCTTTCCTTTGTTCGCCGATGCCCCCACTCTTGCCTTTGGCTGCGAGTAACCCACGTCGATTGTGTTCGGGGTTTGTTCACCGAACGCTCCCTTGCCGGTCGCAAACCCTCTCTGCAAGGCGGCGACCACTCGCGGTCGAACGATGTTCCGGTGTTGCAAAGCATCGGTTAAACCGCCGGACAGGTCCTGCCCAAGCAGCCTGTGCCGGCTGATCGATCAGGATGCGATTCATGTCCGAACAGAATAAGCTATCGCGGATTTCCGGCCGTGGTCACTATGCGGAGACATTCGAGGCGGAGGTCGGTGAAGAGACCTACGACCCCGAGAAAGAAGCCCTTGTTCGCGGACTGCTCGCCAAGATTGGCGAAGATCCCGAACGGGAAGGATTGCGGCGAACACCCCTGCGAGTCGCCAAGGCCATGGACTTTCTGACCAGCGGCTACGCCATGTCCGTGGACGAGGTGGTGAAGGGGGCGATCTTCACCGAAGACTGCCACGAGATGGTCATCGTGCGCGACATCGAGTTCTACTCGCTGTGCGAGCACCACATGCTGCCCTTCTTCGGCCATGCCCACGTCGGCTATCTGCCGAACGGCAAGGTTGTTGGTCTGAGCAAGATCGCCCGCGTAGTCGATGTCTTTGCCCGCCGACTGCAAGTGCAAGAACGGCTTACCGGCCAGGTGGCGGATGCGCTCATGGAGACGTTGGAGCCCTACGGCGTGGCCGTGGTTATCGAGGCCAGCCACACCTGTATGATGATGCGCGGCGTGCAGAAGCAGAACAGCACCACGGTCTCCAGCGCCATGCGCGGAACCTTCAATGAAGACGCCCGTACGCGTGCGGAATTCATGAGTTTTCTGCATCGTAGTTGATGCGCGCGGATACAGTGCGTGGAGAGACATGCCGTTTCGTCACGAAGATCGGTCGATAAGTGTGTAGCAGCTGGTCGTGGTGATGTGCACGAATGGCGACATTGCCCGACTCGCTTTCCTACTCCGACGCATTGCCATAGCCCGGAACCATCGGCTTACCCTGCTGATTGCGGGAGATGCGGATTGGACGGCGGTGACGGCCGGTATCTGTCTGTCCCAGGTCCCAAGCGAGGGCGCCTGGCTCTCGGATCGGCCGCTGAATTTCGACCATCAGAGACTAGCCGCGGGTACCAAACTGCTTGGAAGCGAGCTCGACTACCTCGTCTACGATGCCCACAGCGGATTCGATCCGGACGCTTTCGGTGCCGCCCTCGGTGCCCTGCGTGGTGGTGGCCTCCTTTTCCTGCTCACTCCACCATTGGAACACTGGTCAAGCCTCGTTGACCCTCAGGCAGAGCGTATTGCGGTGGAGCCGTTCGACGCCGAACAGGTCTCCGGCCGTTTTATCGCCCGACTTTGTGGTGTGCTGACGCTTGCCCCTGGCGTCACCATTATTCGACAAGGAGACTCGGTCCCTCATCCGCCCTCCGAGATTCTCCTCGACACCGGCACAGCGATTTTGTCTGAAGAGACCGCTTGTCGTACACCGGACCAGCTGGATGCCGTCGAGGCCATCGTCCACACCGCCCGCGGACGTGCACACCGCCCGCTGATCATCACCTCTGACCGTGGCCGCGGCAAGACGTCAGCCCTCGGCATTGCAGCGGCCAGACTCCTGCTGGGCGGACAGCGCCGTATCCTGGTCACAGCCCCGCGGCGGGCGGCCGTCGAACCCTTGTTTCGTCATGCCGCCTGGATACTGCCGGACGCCTTGGTCCAGCCTAATCGCATCGACCAACAAGGTTGCTGCTTGTTATTCCTGCCCCCCGACGGTCTGATTGCCGGTCAGGAGGCAGCCGATCTGCTGTTCGTTGACGAGGCGGCAGGGATACCGGCGCCCTTGCTGGAAAGTTTGCTTACCACCTTTCCGCGGTTGGTGTTCGCCACCACCGTCCACGGCTATGAAGGCACGGGCCGAGGGTTCGAGGTCCGCTTTCGCCGCACCCTGCAACGTTTGGCTCCAAACCACCGCAGCATCAGACTGAGCACCCCTATTCGCTGGGCGGAGAATGACCCACTGGAGGCACTGGTCTCATGTGCCCTGCTGCTGGGCGCATCGCCCGCGCCGGATGTTGAATTGGCCCAAGTAACGCCAGAGAACTGCATCCATGAAGCACTAGACCGCGACGATTTGGTACGAGACGAAGCCACCCTGTCCGAGCTGTTTGGACTGCTGGTCCTGGCCCACTATCAGACCAGACCCCTTGATCTGCGCCACCTGCTGGATGGCCCGAACATCCAAGCTCATATACTAGGTTATGGTTCAATGGTCGCCGCTACCGCTCTGGTGGCCATCGAGGGTGGTTTCGCGCCGGATCTGGCACGGGAAGTCTTCGATGGAAGACGACGCCCCCGCGGTCACTTGTTGCCGCAGACTCTCTCCGCCCACGCCGGTCTCGAGGAGGCCCCTTTGCTGAGCTACGCCCGGATTGTCCGCATCGCGGTGCATCCGGCTGCAATGGGTCGCGGACTCGGCCGGATGCTGCTGCAACACATACTGGACCAGGCGCTCGCGGATGGGCTGGATATTGCCGGGGCGAGCTTCGGCGCTACGACGGACTTGCTGCATTTCTGGGATCGCTGCGGCTTCTCCCCGGTCCACTTGGGAACCAGCCGCAACGCCGCCAGCGGAGCCCATGCCGCCGTCGTCGTACATCCGCTATCGGCCTCAGGATACGCCCTTGTGAAACGGGCGCGTGACCGTCTCAGTCGACACTTTCCCAGCCTGCTCGCCGGCCCATTCCGTGATTTGGAGCCACAGATCGCCGCTGCCATGATCGCCGCAGGAAGCATGGGCAAGAACGCAGCTGCACCTGGGCTGGTCGACTGGAGAGAACTCGTCTCCTTCGCCTTTGCACAACGTCCTTTTGAGGCGGCCATCGGTCCCATCGACATCCTGTTGCGTCATTATTTCGCCCTGGCACTCCGCGAAGGCCGAGTGGACGAACGTGAGGCGTCAGTTCTCATCCGTGTTGTGCTGCAACATGGGGACTGGATGGATACCGCCGCCTTGGTCGGCGCAACTGGCCGTGCCCAGGTCATACAGTTGCTCCGCAAAGCCATCCGCCGCCTGATTCGTCTATATGGCCCACGTGAGTGATCGGTCTTGGATCAAGCGGGCGATCTGACTGGCCCATTGGATGGCCCCACCGAGCTGGCCTATCGGGACCAGCATGTGCGTGGAATCAGTGAATGCTGGATCGGGTAATCCACGCTAGGGGGACTGCTAGCCGCCTTCGATGAACTCCAGTGCATTGGCATCCGGGTCTCGACAGAAGAGGGCGTTACGACCGGATCGACTGCGCGTAAACGAAACTCCCGCCTCGCTCAAACGCTCGCTCAATAGGTCCAGATTGCGTACCGTCATTGCCAAGTGCCGATCCCGTCCGCCGTGTTCGGGGCGTCCCTCCACCGGGTCTGGGTTCGGTAGCTCCAGCAGATGGATCTGGCGAAGGCCAACCTGCAGCCAGGCCCCGGGATAACCCAGATCCGGTCGTCCCAGGTCCAGCTTCAGGCCCAGAATATCGTGATAAAAGGCCAACGCCCGCGCTGTGTCGGCAACGATCAGGCTGGCATGGTGCATGTCTGTGATTTCTGACATGAGCGAGATTCCCGACGATCGTCTAATCCGAGTAAATATGCTTGAGCCTGCTGTCTAGATTCATTCGTTTTTCAGCATGCATTCTCCCGCAACCAATCCACTGCCCGCGTTTCTGTCCAGAAGCCTGGGCGCCAGGGCAGGGTGCCGGTGACGAAGCCGACGTGACCGCCGCCGCTGGTAAGTTCCAATGTGACGCCGCGGCCGAGCTCGTCTGCTGTAGGGACCGAGTGACGGAACATGAAGGGATCGTCGATGGAGTGCAGGATGAGTGTCGGTGTGTCGATGCGATTCAGGAAGCTGCGGCAGCTGCAACGGGCGTAGTAGTCTGCCGCGCCGTTGAAACCGTTGAGCGGGGCGGTGATGCATTCGTCGTAATCGAACAGGTCTTCGATGGCGTTCAGATCCACCTGTAGCGGCGCGGAGCGATGAGTAAATTTCGTCCGATAGGTCTCTTTTAGCTTGGCGAGAAGGTGGTGGCGATAGATGCGCGAGAGTCCGGTGTTCAGGCGCAGCGCGGAGTCGCGTAGGACAAAGGGGACGGAGATAGCTACAGCGGCGGAGAGCTTGGGGTGCGATGATTCGCCCAGGTACTTGAGCAGCAGATTACCGCCGAGGGAGAAGCCGATGGCGGCGGTCGGTGGTCCATCCGGCCGCGTGGCCAGATGGTCGAGTACCGCGGCAAGGTCCTCCGTTGCGCCGGAGTGATAGCTGCGGGCGAGCCGGTTAGGCTCCCCGCTTCGACCGCGCAGATACATGAAAATGGGTCGGAATCCGCTGCTACCAAGCGTTGCGAGCATGCCACTGGCGTAATGGGAGCGCAGATCACCTTCCAGACCATGGATGACGAGGACTGCAGGGCCGTCGCCTGCACCTAACTCAAGATCGATGAAGTCGCCATCGGCAAGCTCTACGCGCTCCCGCCGCAGCTTCGGCGGTTGGCGGGGGCGAAAGAAGGTCGGCCACAGGGTCTGTGCATGGCACCCGGGTGCCCACCAGGCTGGGTGGAACTCGATGCGCTTCAGTGTGCCCATGCGAACACAGATTTCCCACTTTTCAAGGATATATTTAGAATCCGGCTACGCTGGGTTAGGAAGGAGTCAAGCGTCCCGCGGCTATAAGCCTGGCCTGATAGAATTTGTCTTTGAGATTCGCGGTTTCGACTGCTCTACCGGGTCCGGGAGAGTGAATGAAGGTATCTCTCCCAACGTAGATGGCCACGTGCCGAATCTTGTGGTCGGAGAAGAAGAGCAGGTCTCCGGGTTGGACCTGCTCCGGGTTGACTTGGACGGCGGCGATTTGCTGGGCATGGGAGGTCCGCGGTACCGAGACCCCGGCCTGGCGGTAGGCGTAATGCACCAAGCCGCTGCAATCGAATCCATCCGGCGTGCTGCCGCCATAGACATAGGGGACGCCTTCCATCTTCAAGGCAATCCCGATGACTTTCTTGCTGATACCCGTTGCCGGGACCTCTCGAGCCGTATCGGTTCTCACCGGCGTCATGTTGCAAGCGGCCAGTGCACTGGCCAGCAGCATGGCCAGAATTCTCGATGACGTTCGTGCCAGGCTGCCGCATGTTGCGCGACGCGCTGCTTTCGTACCGAGTAGCGACATGGATTGTTTCGCCCCGTTGTCAGCTTGCAGATTCTGTCTCATCGCCTCGGATCCCGCGGTAGGGAAGTAGCAGGCATTGGCTGCTGGTCAGACACTGGCATGCGCTGTCCGGCAAGCCAGTGAAGGTTGAGTAATTCAATGGCCGTGAAAGTATTCCCCGAATCCCACCGTCGTAGCTTTCACGCTTTCTCTGCTCGCCGGTCTCGGCCCGTCTTTTGCCGACGCTGGCGCCTCGTTGCGAGAAAATCGGCGCTGAGCTGGCGGAGCACGTTCAGATGACTGGCAAGAAGTATACTACTGGCCGAAAAGCCTTGCGCTGTTCGGTGTTAATAATGTGATCCGCTTCACAGTTATAGCGGATTTGGCGGGCCCAATGACCCGGCGGATCAGGGCGAACGCTTGGTCGCTTTGCGGAATCTCTCTGTTTCTCCTCTCCTGTGCGATCGCGCCGAGTTTGCGAGTTGCGGCTTTGACACATGCCATACACACTGAGCTTATAGCTTTCCCGATTCTGCGAGAACGACAATCGATTTACGTGCTGGAAACCAGCGTGATCTGGGATCATGACGATCCCTTCGCGATAGAGGAGCCGACGATGAATCTCTTGATGAAGCCGGAAATGGCCGCTGCGAAGCGGGAGCATACTCGCACCGGCCTGTCGAAAGAGGCCCTGAAGCAGGCCTATGTAGATAATCTCTTCTACATCCAAGGGCGCTTTCCGGCGGTGGCTACGCTCCACGATCTATACATGGCCGCCGCCTATACGGTGCGTGATCGGTTGCTCGAGCGCTGGATCAAGAGCGCGCAGACGTACAAGAAGAACAGCGCGCGCACGGTCTGCTATCTGTCCGCCGAGTTCTTGCTCGGTCCCCACCTGATGAATAATCTGATCAACCTGGGCATCTTGGAACAGGCGCGCGAAGCGGGCGAGGAGCTTGAACTCGATTTTCCCAGCATCCTGGAACAGGAGGAAGAGCCTGGGCTCGGCAACGGCGGTCTGGGGCGGCTGGCTGCTTGTTACATGGATTCGCTAGCCAGTCTGCAGATTCCGGCCATCGGCTACGGCATTCGCTACGAGTTCGGCATCTTTGATCAGCGTATCGAAGACGGCTGGCAGGTCGAACGAACCGATGCCTGGTTAAAGAACGGCAATCCTTGGGAGCTGCCACGGCCGAAACTGCGCTTCCCGGTCAAGTTGGGCGGTCACACGGAGCAGCACCGAGATGACGGCGACCTGTGCGTGCGCTGGGTGCCGGAGTTGGTACTCAATGGTGTCGCCTGCGATACACCCATCCTCGGTTATGGCGTCGACAATGTGAACCTGTTGCGCCTGTGGAAGGCGGAGGCGTGCGAGTCATTCGATTTCAAGACCTTCAACACCGGCGATTACTATGGGGCGGTCAATGAGAAGGTGTTGGCCGAGAACATCTCCAAAGTGCTCTATCCCAATGACGAGCCGGAGGTGGGTAAAGAGCTGCGCCTCAAGCAGCAGTATTTCTTCGTCTCCTGCACCCTGCAGGACATGATTCGCCTGCAACTCGGTACCGTCGGCTCGCTCGACAGGTTCCACGAGAAGTTCGCCGTCCAGCTCAATGACACTCACCCGGCGGTGGCGGTGCCCGAGCTCATGCGCCTGCTGGTCGATGAGCATCGTATGTCATGGGACCGGGCCTGGGAGATCACGCGTAAGACCTTTGCCTACACCAACCATACCCTGCTGCCTGAGGCCCTGGAGACCTGGTCTGTGGAACTGTTCGGGCGCATCCTGCCGCGTCACCTAGAGATCGTCTACGAGATCAATAGCCGTTTCCTCGATGAGGTGCGCGTGCGTTTCCTGGGGGACGAGCAGCGCGTGGCACGCATGTCGATCATCGACGAAGGTAACGGTCGGAGGGTGCGCATGGCCAACCTAGCCACGGTGGGGAGCTTTGCCGTCAACGGCGTAGCGGCCATGCACTCGGAACTGGTCAAGGACACCATCCTCAAGGATTTCCACGACTTGTGGCCGGAGAAGTTCCACAATGTCACCAACGGCGTGACCCCGCGGCGTTTCATCGTGGTCAGCAACCCGCGTCTGGCGGCGTTGTTGACCGAGCGTTGCGGTAGTGACTTGTGGGTGCGGGACCTTGCCTGTCTCAAGGAGCTGGAACAGCAGGCCGACGATTCGGGGCTGCACAGCGAGTGGCGCAAGGTCAAAACGGCCGCCAAGCGGGATCTGGCGAACTGGCTCAAGGAGCACGTTGGCGTCAGCGTCGATCCTGAGTCCATGTTCGATGTGCAGGCCAAGCGAATCCACGAGTATAAGCGCCAGCACCTGAATCTTCTGCACATCATCACCCTTTACGAGCGCCTTAAGACGAGCCCGAACCGGGAGATGGCACCGCGTACCTTTGTCTTCGGCGGTAAGGCGGCCCCCGGCTATTTTATGGCCAAGCTCATCATCAAGCTCATCAATGCGGTGGGGGAGGTGATCAATAAGGACCCGCAGATCAATGGCACCCTGCGGGTCGTGTTTATGCCTGACTTCAATGTCAAGAACGGACAACGTCTGTACCCGGCAGCGGACCTCTCCGAGCAGATCTCTTTGGCCGGCAAGGAGGCATCCGGTACGGGCAACATGAAGTTTTCCATGAACGGGGCGTTGACCATTGGCACCCTGGACGGCGCCAACGTGGAGATTCGCGAAGAGGTCGGAGGTGAGAATTTCTTTTTGTTCGGGCTCACCGCCGGCCAGGCTCGCCAGTTGCAGGCCGAGGGCTATCGCCCCGGGGATTTCTACAACGACAAGCTGGAGCTCAAATCCACTATCGATCTGATCAACTCAGGGCTCTTTTCCCACGGCGATACGGAACTCTTCCGTCCACTCACGGATAATCTGGTGCGGCACGACCCTTTCATGGTCTTGGCCGACTATCAAGCCTATTTGAGCCGTCAGGGCGAGGTGTCTCGCGCCTGGCTCGACCACAAGCACTGGGATCGGATGTCCATCCTCAACGTGGCGCGGATGGGCAAGTTCTCCTCCGACCGGTCCATTCGCGACTATTGCGAACGCATCTGGAAGGTCGCGCCGATGCCGGCGGAAGTCTAGTACAAGACAAAAAAGACACGAACAAACCACTCCTCAAGCCTTGTGGGTGTGGCTGTACCCGCAAGTACCGGCACTACAACAAGCACCGCTGTTTCTCGCCCGTGAGCCCGTGTGTGACGGTGTCGAATGTGGCGCTCAGCTGTACTCGGCATCCGTTCGGGGTTGGCCGCAACGGACAGCGGAGCGACGGTCAGCCGTCCGCGTCCTTGGCTATGACCTTGAGCAGGATCGATATGCGTTGCGCGGAATGCTCTATTGTCATGATCTCTTGATGTGCAGCAGCGCCGTGTGGGCCGGATCTTAGGTGCTGAACGGCGTCGAGTGCACGTTCGGTTTGTTGAAGCAACTGGCTGCGGATCGCGTTAATGTGCTGCACCTTCGCGAGGGCGGCGGCGCGAAGCTCATGTACCGCATCGTCCTGGTCGGCCTGCGCCTCCGCCTCGTGTAAATCGCGCAAGGCGATGGCCTCGTCCATCGATGCCTTCCACCAGCCGACGAATGTTGCTCTGTGGTCAGCCATGGTATTGAGAGACTCGGCCATGGCGTTTATTTCGTCTCGAGCACCAGGTACCGTGGGGATGCGTTCGGGTGGATTTTCGTGCGTGAGTCGATCTAGCAGGCCGGCCATTTGCCTCACGGGATGGATGATTCGCAGAGTGATGATGGTGGCGAGGAAGACGCCGAGAATGCTCGCGATGGCGACGATGAACAGATTGAACTGCTCGGTCTGTCCGGAAGATTCTTTGATGGCCTCTTTCTGTTCATCCATTAGACTCGTTGCCTGATCGACGTTCCGACGCACCAGCGGCGCGATTTGATCCGCAGCATCGCGCATCTCGAGAGCGAGCCGGTCGATGAGGTCGTTCTGTTCCGCCAGCGCGAGAAAGTCCCGCTCGTAAGCGGACAGAAGGTTCACGAGCATCGCTTTGTTCGAGTCGACAATCTTCGAGGCACTGATCTGTTCGCGGATTGTCTGGCCGATCTGGCCGACCGTCTCGATATACGCTTTATCGCCACGCAGAAGGTAGTCCTTCTCTCGGCGTCGGAGCTGGAGAATGGTTGTCTCCAGGTCCGGGACATAGTGGGCATTCAGAAAGTCTTCGATGCGGTGCGCCGTTTGGCGAAACGGTCCCTTCCCGCCATCGGTTTCCCCATCCGCGAGCACCCGCTCGGCATAGGTGTCGAATGTCTCTGCATAGACGGAGATTTCCGCGGACAACGCGGACTTGACGTCGGTTTCCAGTTCCGATGCCTCGATCAAAGAGTTGAAACCTTCGATGAGCCCTCGTGCCTTGTCTTCGTACTGGGCTTCTCGCCGAAGCCCGAGGTCCTTCTCGGCGCGGCGGATCTGGAGCAGCTGCAAGTAGAGCCGGTCTGCCTTGAAGTTGCCTGCCCTGAGTTCGAGTTCGTGGACCCTGTCGCGGAATGCCCCCTGTAGTCCGGAGTTGTGGTCCAGTCCCTTGATGCGCCAAGCCTCGACGATGGCTTGAAAGCGTTGCAGATAGGCTTGAATGAGGGTGTCGATTTCCTCTGCGGTCTGGCGGGATTCGGCATCGACCAGAGACAATGCGGCGGTCTTGCTCTGAAGTCGCCGGACATAGGCTTCGACTTCGGAAACGTATGCCTCGTCTCGGGAAATGAGAAAATCGGCCTCCGCCCGACGTGCGCCGGATAGCTCTGTCTGAATCTCGAAAGCGAGGATTTCTCTGGTACCGAACACCTCGTCCAGGTGTCGATAGTCCCCCAGAACGCTCTGGAGGCTCAAATGGTAGTGCCAGATGACGGCGAGCAACAGGATGCCGACCAGACCAGTGCTCAGCCCGATCTGTTCGCCGATGCGAAGTTTGCTAAAAAGCGTACCCACGTGTCCTCCTCGTATGAGCCGGGCTTCGATTGATATCGGATTTTTCCGTCACGTGCGCTCCGCCCGCACCTTGAGCACGGTGCGAGGATCGGCCTCCAGCACATTGAAGCGGAAACCGTCGTCCTCGATGGCGTCGCCCACTTGGGGTATACGCCGCAGGCGCGTGACGACTAATCCGCCGATGGTGTGCGCCTCGCTGACTGGTAACTTGATGTGCAGCTTGTCGTTGACCTCGGAGATGGGCGAGCGACCGCTCA
>Ga0316198_10001085_pt1 | contig 15640 bp, 10 predicted proteins | sample OudBieAanoxic_MG_FD_204935 | JGI IMG/M metagenome (GOLD analysis project Ga0316198, IMG submission 204935) | Coastal sediment microbial communities from Oude Bieten Haven, Netherlands - site A anoxic | ecosystem: Environmental > Aquatic > Marine > Coastal > Sediment | place: Netherlands...
CCGACCCGCTTCACGATCTTTGTGTTTCTTTTTGTGTCTTCGTGCCTTCGTGGTTGTGACGATGGACTAGCAACCTGCTAGTGGCTGGATCCTCAGCCACCACCTTGGTAGTAGGGGTTGGTGCCCGAAGCGTGATCGGTGCCGTCGAGGACCCGTTTGATCTCGGGAACCTCGGCGAGAATGGCGGTCTTGATGCCCTCGTCGAGGGTCACCTGTGACTGACCGCACCCCTGGCAGCCGCCACCGAACTGGATGTAGGCCGCATCGCCTTCGACGGCGGTGAGTTCGACCCATCCGCCGTGGCCGGCGAGCGCTGGCGCGACCTTCTCGTCGAGCACGGTCTGGACCTTTTGGGCGATGGGGTCGTCCCAGCTGATCACCGCCTGCGGGTTGTCGATCTTGAAGCCCGCGCCGCTGAGATCAGAAACCCAGTCCACCGACGCGCCCTCGAGGTTGGCCGAACTGGCGGAATCGAGGTAGCAGCCGAAGCTGTCGAGGCTGGTGACCTCGTCGGTGTCCCTGGTGTCGTTTTCGGTCACCAGGGAAATGTCATAGTTGAAGCGGTGCTGGCCGAGCCGACGGGCCACGATGCGGACCCCGAGGCAGCCGTCGATCTGCTCCACGTATTCGCCGATCTTGATTTTCGCTTCATCGGTAAAGGTGATCATGATGCCTCCTAAGCCGGGTTGAGCCACCGGCCCGTGTCTATCCAGAACACCGGCGCGGCGGGGCTCCATTCCGGACCGGGGGACCCTATCACAAAAGACCCTCTCAAGGCTTGACGAACATCAAGAGCGGGGAGGCATCGAATACTGAACCGCTAGGGCGCAAGGAGCGCAAGGCCATCGCGAGGAGAAACCGCAGATAACGCAGATACACGCAGATTCCATCGCAACGTCGCAACCACGAAGACTCGAAGATACAAAGACATCGCACACGAAGCCATCGCAGATGAACCACAGAGACACAGAGGCACGGAGACGCACAGAGTCGGACCGCAGCGATCTACTGAATGTGGGGGGCAAACCGGCCGGTCGCCCACGGCCCAGGGATGCCGTGGACTCTCGGCTTGAGGGTTTCGATCGCCAAGCGCCGGGCACTTTTCGATCGAAACCATCAAGCCTCAAGTCGCGCCTACGGCGCGCCTGTCCGGCCTCAGCAGCGTGGAGGACAGAGGCCTCATCTGAAACCGTTGGTCGGCCATTTGTAGCGCAGACATCTTGCCTGCGATGGTGCGATGACCGGGAATTCATCGCCCGCGAGACGCGGGCTCAACAAACGCTTCATACCGACTCGATCATCTGTTGCGGATGTTTCAGCGCCGGCGCAGGTCTCATTGCGATGAGGCGCCGCGATGAGTCAACAGTGCGATGTTCATTGCGATGTCTTCGCGTCCCTGGCGTCTTTGCGGTTCAACCCTGCGATGCTCTGTGCCTCTGTGGTGAATCTCTCTAGCGTTCACCGAGGGTGGCCTTGACGGTCTTTTCTTCGCCGTCTCGAAGCACGGTGACCACGACCTGATCGCCCGGGCTCTTTGATTTCAAGAGGGTCGAATAGCCGCGAAGATCAGTGACCGGTTCGCCGTCGAAGGCGATGAGGACATCGCCGGCTAGCAGCCCCGCCTTCTCGGCGGCCGAACTGGGCATCACCTGCTGGACGCGGACCCCCGGTCCTTCAAAACCGAAGTCGGGCATGGTCCCGAGGCTCGCCCTTCGGGCGCCCGCGGCGGGCGCGCCCCCCGGATGACCGGCCGGCGCCGCCTCTCCCTTGATGGTGACGGTGAGCGGTTCCAACCGTTCGGCGAGATAGACTACCGCTTCGTGGGCGGCTTCGGTCACGACGGCCATGCCGTCAGCGTCGATGGTGTCGGCGGTGTCGGATGGGCGGTGGTATTCAGGGGTCGGGCCGGTGAAGAGCTGGACCGCCGGAACCCCGAGCTCGATGCAGCTCATCTGATCCGAGCTGTCCAGAGGCTCCGGTACGACCTTGATCGGCGCACCTGTTGTGTAGCCGACCCCCATGAAGATAAAGCGCCATTCGCGCGCCGAGTCCGCGTTGAGAACGAAGAGCTCGCCGTCGGCGAGCCGGCCAACGGTATCGAGATTGACGCACGCGTATGGGCGCTCGTCGTCGGGGATTCCTCCGAGTAGATGTTTGGATCCGACTCGGCCGGCCTCTTCACCGGTGACAACGGCGAAGAGCACGGTCCGCGGCCGGGTCGGCTCGGCCGCCATGGTCCGGGCGAGCTCGAGCAGGACCGCGACCCCGGATGCGTTGTCGTCGGCGCCGGGATGGACGTGGCCTTCATTGCCGGACCGCACATCAGGCCAACCCGTGCCGAGGTGGTCGAGGTGGGCCATGACCAGCACCGGCGACAGCTTCGGGTCGGAACCCGGGACGGCCGCGATCAGGTTGGTGAGTTCCATGGACCGCTCGGGCTCACCCCCTCGCCAGGTCCAGGTCTGCCGATAACCTGTGGTGCCGGCAGGGCTGACTCTGGCCTCGGAGAACTCGTTCTCGACCCACGTGGTGGCGGCGTCGAGGCCTGATTCGCCGATGCCACGTCCCTCGAGGCAGGGCTGCGCCAGATAGTCGACGGTCTGCTGCAAACGATCGGAGTCGAAGATCGCCGGCAGTTGGGCGAGAGGTTGCCGAACGGGTAGAACCAGCTCCGGCATTTCATCTTCGGTGAGGTTGCGAACCAGCGGCGACGAGAGCGGCTTCCACATTCCCTTGGCCACGTTTTCGGGCTCGGAGCCCTTGAAACCGAGATAGGAGTACCGGGTGTAGTGGGGGAGCTTGCGGGCGAGACCCGGAATCGCCTCCACCGGTTCGGCGGCCACCCATCCGAGGGCCGCTGCGGGATCGGATTCGGCCCGGGCGACCAGCACGAGGGAGTGGTCGGCGCGTGGCATCTCGTCGGTCGGGAAAATGACTGATCCTTCGTTCACCGCGGCGCCCTGCTCGATGATTTGATCACCGAGAGTGTCGGCGAAGACGTTGCCCCAACCGAGGATCCACACCGATCCCTCGGGGAGGGTCTCGATCTCTCCGTCGAGGACAAGCCTCGGCTCCCCGGGTTTGGCCCAGGCCGCCGCGAGCTCGCGCCATGCGTTCTGCTCGGCCTCGGTCGCGGCCGAGGGCAGGACAAAGACCGGGCCGTCGGCGCCGAAGAGGGTGGTGAGAGCCGGCGGCACCTCGAGGGGATCGAGGCGGCGCATCACGTCAAAGGCGGGATCGACATCGAGCCTCAGCGGTCGCGTTTGACTCAGAATCTCGATGGTGCAATCGCGCCCTCCACCGCAGGTGCCCGCCTCGCTCCAGATCGGTTCGGCTTGCCCCTCGACGGTGATCGCGACGGGCACTGTCAGCGGATACGGATCCTCGTCCTGGATCTGCCGGATCGTGACGGCGACCTTCCATGGGATCTCGGCGGCTGGATCTTCGGTCACCCCGACGTGGGTGACTTCCAGACTCGGTGCGCCCGTGCGCCTGACCCATTCGCCAACAAAGCCATCCCAGTCGCCACCGACCTCGTCGCTGAGTGCCTGAGAGATATCGGCGAAACCGGCGCGGCTGTAGCGGTGATCGTGATCGAAACGGCTCAGACCCGCCAGAAACGACTCGTTGCCGAGGGCCCGACGGAGCATGTGGAAGAGCATCAGGCTCTTGCCGTAGCCCACCGCCTCGGAAGCCGCCGACTGGCGCGACCCGAACTCGGAGAGGGGAAAGTCGTTGCCGGTGGACACGAGATCGCTGAATTTCTTGAGGGTGGCGCGACGATAGGTGGCGCCTTCGCCTCGCTGTTCGGCGAAGAGGTGATCGGCCATGTAGGCGGTGAGGCCCTCACACCAGTTGCCGGTCGCGGCGTCGACATAGATTGAGTTGCCCCACCAGTTGTGGAGCAGTTCGTGTGGATATGAGGAGGTGAGGATCCAGGGGAAGCGGATCACCTGCGGACCGAGCAGGGTGAAACCGGGCATGCCATAGCCGGTCTCCCAGAAGTTTTCCACCAGCGCGAAGGAGGCGTAGGGGTACGGCGGAAGCATCCCATCGTAGAGTTTGAGATAGCGTTTGGTCGCGTCGATATAACGGCCGGCAAGACCCGGATCGTCTTCACGGAGAAAGGAGAAGATCTCGACCTCTCCGGCCTTGTCGGCGGTGGCGTACCACGGGCCCGCAACAAGATAGATCTCTTCGGTGGGGTGGTCGAGGGACCAGGTGGTCGTCCGGGTGCCGTCTGAGGTGATCTCATGGCTGGTTCGTCGGCCCTGGCTGACCACGTCCCACGGCGGGTTGAGCCCGCTGACCTCGAGGGAGAACGTGACCAGACCGTCACCGAAGGTCGGCACCCAGAATGTGGTGCCGGCAAGGAAGACTCCCTCAGCGCCGATGATTCCGGGGGTCTCGGAGAAGCTTCGTTGGTACTCTTCGCCCTGGGTGTGGAGCTCATGGTGGATGACGCCGCCATAGCGGATTTCCACCGGACCGCCCACATCCTGCGCCTGACGAAGTCGCCACGCCTCGAGCGGGACGTTCTCGGCCACGGTGTCGGTGGTGGCATTGATGCTGAAGAAGGTGGCCTCGACCGGTCCTTCGACGGCCTCGAGCCGCCAGCCCGGTGTCAGGACCTCGGGGGCGAGACCTGCGTGGAGCACCAGGTGGTAGGTCCCATCGGCGTCGAGGGCGACCTCGCGGCCGACCATGATTCGGTCCAGCACCTCGATACGGTGGTTGGTCGGATCGAGCCGAACCTCGAGCTCGTGGTGAGTGGGGGATGCCCAGCAGAGACTTGGTGCGGCCAGAACCGCGCAGATCACCAGTGCGTTTCGAACGACACTCAATATCATCATCGCCTCCACCGCGCATTCTATCGGGGTCGGCGTGGGTTTTTGTCACCCGACGGTCACCGCGTTCACTGATCGTGGTTTTTGGAATGCGGGCCGGTATTGGGGTCGTTTCATGTGGCGATGGCACAATGGGCCACCCGGGAGAAACTCATGATCACCGTCATATCCGGTACGAATCGACCCGACAGCAACACCATCAAGATCGCCAAGAATGCCGTCGACGGCCTGCGACGGGTCGGCGAGGAGGTCGAGCTTCTCGATCTCACCGAGTTGCCTCTCGAGCTCTTCGATGGTGCGAGCTATGGCGAGAAACCCGGGTCATTCGCGGTCTTTCAGGACAAAATCATCGCCACCGACGGGATTCTCACCGTGATTCCCGAGTACAACGGCGCCTGCCCGGGCGTGATGAAGTACTTCATCGATATGCTCCGATTCCCGGACAGCCTCTACGAGAAGCCGGTGGGGTTCATCGGAATTTCGGCCGGTCCGTGGGGCGCTGTGCGGGCCGTGGAACAGCTCGAGATGGTCTTTCAGTACCGGCACGCCCACCTCTTCGGCCGGCGGGTCTTTGTCCCCTACGTCGGCAAGGCGATTGACGACGACGGTCAGTTCGTCGATCCGGAGATGGCGAGGCGCTTTGGCGAAGCCTTGGAGAAATTCGCCGATTTCTGCCGCCGGCTCAAGGATTGAGGCACGCGAACACCGTCGCAACCACGAAGACGCGAAGACACAAAGACATCGCGCACGAAACCATCGCAGTTGAACCACAGAGGCACAGAGACACAGAGCCGTACCACAGCGGTCTGCTGAAAGTGGGAGGCCAACCGGCCGGCCGCCCACGGCCCAGGGCTGCCGTGGTCTGTCGGCTCGAGGGATTCAATCGAGAAGTGCGAGCTCTTCTCGATCGAATCCCTCAAGCCACAAGTCGCGCCTCCGGCGCGCCTATCCGGCCTCATCAGCGTGGAGAACAAAGCTCTCCCCCCTGTCCGCGGTCGGCCCTTTGTAGCGCAGGCGTCTCGCCTGCGACGGTGCGATGTCTCTGTGGGTTGTCCGGCTCGACCCTTGTCGTCGGCAACTCCGCTGGCGGCATGTGCGACACTCTTTGCCGACGATTGAAGGAGGCCGCACGGGATGAATTTGACACGCAGCTCTCTGGTTCTTTTGGTTTGTGTTCTCATCATTGGACTCGGTACGACCTTCGCCTCCGAGGACCTACGGCCGATGACGCCCCTCGACATCGCGCGGATCCAGAGCATGAAATCGGCGGTGATCTCGCCTGACGGCTCGACCATCGCCGCCGTGCGATCGATCCCGCGTCAGCTCTTCGAGGAAGATGACGGCAATGCCTGGGAGCACCTTTACCTCATCGATCGCGAGACGGGTGAGGCCCGCCCATTCGTCACCGGCGACGTCGGTGTCTCGGCCATCGCGTGGCGGCCCGACAGCTCTGCGGTCTCCTTCCTGGCCAAGCGCGGTGACGATGAATTCCAGAAGCTCTATCTGATCCCGATAGATGGCGGCGAAGCAACCCCGATCATTTCGCTGGGAACGGCGGCCGTGAGCTATGTCTGGGACCCTGCCGGCAGCCGGGTGGCGGTGATCGCTTCCCGAGCGCTCCCGGTGGAGATCGACGAGCTCGAAGAACAGGGTTTCGACCAGGAGGTCTTCGAGGAGGATTGGCAGCCGTTCGAGATCTTCATCGCCGATTTGGAAGACGGATCCGAACCGAAGGTCCTGGATCTCCCTGGTTCCGCCATCCAGGTGCGGTGGAGCCCGGATGGGACGCGATTGGCCGTAGCCCTGGCGCCGAGCCCCCTGGTCGACGACCGCTACATGTTTCAAAAGATTCACGTCATTGATGCGGCCACGGGTGAGATCGAGGCGACGGTGGACCGTGAGGGCAAGCTCGGCGTGATCGAGTGGAGCCCTGATGGGCGCCGCCTTGCCATGATCAGCGGTGAGGATATCCACGATCCATCGGCGTCGTCCCTCCTGGTCGTCTCCGCTGATGGCGGGGTGCCGAAGAATTTGACTCGAGGATTCGAGGGTTCGGTCACCGCGTTCGCGTGGTTGGACGCCGATGTCCTGGTGTTTCTCGCCGATGTGGGTGTGACCAGCGAGCTCTATCGAGTCACCGCCGCCGGTGGCCCGAGGAAACCGCTCGGGCGCTTTTCAGGTGGTGTTGTCTTTAGCTCCATGAGTGTGGCGGATGATGGAAGTCAGGTCGCATTGATCGGCAACTCGTACTCGCATCCCGGTGAGGTCTTCGCCCTGGATCTCGCCGGCGAACTCCCGCCGGCGAGACTGACCGAAGCCAACCCGTGGCTCACCGAGATCCGGCTCGCCCCGCAGGAAGTTGTCATCCACGAGGCCCGTGACGGTCTCGAGCTCGAAGGAATTCTCATCCGGCCGCTCGATGGTTCACCCGAGAGACCCGTTCCGCTGGTGATGATCGTTCACGGCGGACCGGAGGGTCATCGAAGCAATGGCTGGCTGAGCCGCTACAGCTCCCCCGCACAGGTCCTCGCGGCGCGCGGGTATGCGGTTTTCTTTCCCAACTACCGCGGCAGCACCGGGCGTGGAGTCGAATTCTCCAAGCTCGGCCAGGCCGATGCCGCGGGAGCCGAGTTCGACGATCTCATCGATGCGGTTGATCACCTCATCGAGATCGGCGTCGCCGACAGGAATCGGATCGGGGTGACCGGGGGCTCATACGGCGGATACGCCACCGCCTGGTTGACCACCAGGTACAGCGAGCGATTCGCAGCCGGGGTGATGTTTGTCGGGATCTCCAACAAGATCTCGAAGTTCGGGACGACCGACATCTCTCAGGAGGAGACCCTGGTCCATGCCCTTGGCTACCCGTGGGAAAAGTGGGACTTCTTCCTCGAAAGGTCTCCAGTGACACACGCTGAGAAGGGAACGACGCCACTGCTCATCATGGGCGGGGACGCCGATCCGCGGGTCAGTCCGACCCAATCGATGGAGATGTATCGTGCGTTGAAGACCCACGGCAAAGCTCCGGTGAGGTTGGTTCGTTACCCCGGAGAAGGCCACGGCAACCGCCGCGCGGCATCGCGCTTCGACTATCAGCTCCGGCTGCTGAGGTGGTTCGACCACTACCTCAGGTCGGCCGGCACCGAGCTGCCTTCGTATCGTCTCGACTATCGGAGTCCCGAACACGGGTGGGAATCCAGCGTCGAGGAATGAGTTCCGCAGAAACCCGTTGTAAGCTGAGTTGCGGTCGAACGGATGCGAACAGTTGAAAACCGCAAAAATAGACCAAGGAGACATAAGCGAATGAAAAAGATCATGTTCATCATGGTGGTGGTTCTGCTGGCCGTCGGCGCCGCCAGCGCCGATTACAAGGTCGTACTGCAGCACCATCAGGATGGTTTCACGATGATGGGACAGACCCAGGCCCCGACCGACGAAGAGCACGTGACCTGGATCGGCAACAAGAAACTGCGGATGGACCAGGGCTCGTCATCGACCATTGTTGATGTCGGGGCCGGCAAGATGATGTTGCTCGACCATGACGACAAGACCTATACCGAGGTTGATCTTCCGGTGGATCTCGCCGCGCTGATGCCCCCCGGGATGGCGGAACAGATGATGGCCATGCTCAAGTTCGATGTCACCGTCACGGCCTCGGACGAAACCAAGAAGGTGGGCGAGTGGAACGCCAAGCGCTACGACCTGAAAATGACATCGGCCATGATGAGTCTCGATACGGTGATCTGGGCATCGACGGAGACCCCCATCGACCAGGCCGCTTTCTTCGACCTGTTCTCCGTGGTGATGAGCCTGCAGCCGGGGATGGACAGCATGATGGAGCAGATGCGCCAGATCGATGGTTATGTTGTCAGCCAGGAGGCAGCCATGTCCATGAAGTTCATGGGCGAAACCACCGTCGGTTCAACTGATGTGGTCACCTCCATCGCAAAGGTCGACGCGCCAGCAGGGACCTATGACCCGCCGGCCGAATACGCCAAGGAAGAATTTGACTTCATGGCCAGGATGCAGAATCAGTAAGCACCGACCGAATGCACTCCGAACCCCCTTCCCCTGGAAGGGGGTTTTTTGCGGGCCGGGGTCGTCAGCCGCCGGATCTCCCCGCCGCCAGAAGCGTGACATCGTCGTAGGGGGTGTGGCCGCACGTGAAGGCCTCGATTTCCTCGAGGATGTGGTTGACGGCGGCCTGGGGGGAGGGCCTCGGGGCGTCGCGGAGCACCTCAGAGAGTCTTTCCTCGCCAAAAAGTTCGCCGTCGGGGGATTGCGCCTCGACCACGCCGTCCGAGTAGGCGAGAAGCAGGTCTCCTGGTTCGAGTTCGATCTCGAGAACCTGATGACCTCCGATTTTGAGCGCGCCCAGAGGAAGCCGGTGGTTCGGCATGCAGAGGGTTTCGACCAGTGAGGAGTTTCGTCGCAGCAAAGGCGGTGGTTGACCGGCGAGTGAGTATCGGACCATCCCCGTAGAGGACCGAAAGGCGAGATAGCCCAGAGCGACGAAACTCCCGCCTCGGAGGCTTCCGCGTCGGGCGCCCCGAAGGCTGTACAGCCTCTCGTTGGCGAGGCGGAAGAGCTCCTCGGGATCGGGATGGGCGAGGGCGAGGGTGTTGAGCACCTCGTGCGCCGCCATCATCATCAATGCGCCGGAGATGGATTTGCCCGAGACGTCCCCATAGGCCAGGGCGTGTTCGCCGGGCAGTCCCCCGGGGAGCTCGGTGTAGAAATCTCCGCCGACCTCGCGCGCCGGGCGGCAGACCGCAGCGAGTTCCCACCCTTCGGCGGCCTCGAGCTTTTCCGGGAGCAGCGATGACTGGATGGAAGCCGCGATCTTGAGTTCGCGTTCGAACTCGGCCTGCCGAGCCCGTTCGTCGAGGAGCAGATTGGTCTCCAAAGCGATGGACGCGTGGTTGAGCAAACCACGTAGGAGGTCGAGTTCCTCGCCCTCGAGGGCGGTCTGACCGGTCTTGCCCGACAGCAGCATGATGCCGACCGACCGCCGGGTTGTGGAGAGCAGACCGACAACCTCCACCCCGGTGGAACCGAGCTCGTCGCCGAGTTGCTCGACTTCGGCCGAAAGCAGCCGAATCGGCGCGAGTTCGTCCATCCGCAGGAGCGGACCCTTGTTCTTGAGGAAATCGTGGAGGATGCCGATGACCGGCAGTTCAGCGGGCAGTTCGGCCGGACCCGCGACGCGTTGGAGACGGTGGTTCTGGGGCAGATAAAGGGCGGCGAAGTGGAGACCGAGGAGTTCGGGCAGACGTTCGACGAGCTGAGTGACGACGGGTCCGATCTCGACCTCGTTGGTGAGCGCTTCTCCCACATCCACCATGGCTTTCTGCAGCCGGTGACGTTCGGCGAAGAAAAACCTGTCTACCGGCCGCTGCAGCCGGTGGCGGAGCGGCTCGAAGAGCAGCACGATGGCCAGGGCGAAAACGACCGGGAAATACGGCGAATCCGCGAGCTGGGTGCCCTGGAAAACCCGGTTGAACGACGCAATCCCCAGGGCATAGAGGGCGGTCACCAGCGCGGTCGTGAGCGCATAGAGCAGGCTCTTGCGGAGGATGACCCGGATGTCCAGAAGCTGGAAGCGGATGATCGCGTAGGCAAAGGTGATGGGAACGAGGACCAGCGGCACGACCCCATAGAAGATGAACCGTTCGGTATCGAGGAACGATGGGAAGGCGACCGCAAGGAGAATAAAGGGCACCACCCCGAAAAGGGTGCCGACAAAAACCAGCCCAGCGCCGCGGCGTTGCTGGACATCGGGCAGGTAGCGCGAGCTCAGACCGAGGGCGCCCAGCCCGAGCACCATGTAACCGACCATGACCCACCAGTTGGCCATGGGTGCCCCGGAGATCAACGCCATCTGGGAACCGGTCCACCAGGAGCCGGCGAGCGTCGCCACATAGACCATCGGTGGGAGCAGGTAGATGGGAACCAGGCGCGGGCTGATCCGGGCGATCCATCCGATGGTGTCAGCGATGGGATCGCGGCGCCACTCCCACACCGGTCGTGGGAAGATCAGAAAGAAGTGAAGAAAGGCTGCGGGAAGGAAGAGCAGCGCCATGGTGCCCGTGGTGAGCACGAAGGTATCGACCCACGAGTACGATGCGGGTCGAAGCCGGCACACCAGAAAGAGCATGAATAGGCTGCACATGATGTAAAAGACGCGCGCCGTCGGCAACCGTGGTTGGCGGATGACGACAAAGGCGCCGACCCAGAAAAAGAGAAAGCCGAGCAAAGCCGCATAGAGGTATGAGGTGTCGCCGATCCTTCGTCGACCGAGTTCGACTTCGCGTTCCTTGATGCTGCCGCCCGAACGGAACATATAGGGAACCGCCTCGCCGATGGAGTGCCGGTTGAGCAGTGTCTGGGCGTGGCCCGCCGAGGACAGGATCTCGCGGTCGATGCCGACGATGACGTCGCCCTGGCGGATTCCGGCGTGGTGGGCGCCCGAGCCCGGGACGACCTTTCGCACCACCGTGGATCCGGGAACATCGGCTTCGAGTATGACTCCATCGTAGGGACGAGGAAAGAACATGTCCGCCACCGAGAGGACGGCCAAGAGGAAGGCGATAGCCCCCGGTGCGAGGAGCACCGCGAATTGACGCTGGACGCGTGACATCACCTCAATGATACGCTTTCGCGACAATTCTGTTCTTGAGAATCATTCCCGAATTTGTTTTTTGCAGTCACCTACGCCCATGTGTTACAAGATTTAACATATGCGGCGGTTGGTCGACAACACCGATCAACTCCAGCGGAAGGCCGATGTGCTCACCGACGAGGTCAGAGCGCTCAGGCGCAAGCTCGCTACAATTCTTAATTTTGAATTCTCAATTCTTAATTTCATAGCACAATACTAAGAAGCTCTGCGATGTAATTAAGAATTCAAAATTAATAATTGAGAATTAGATTCCCCCACCATTCTCAAATGCCTGCGTTCGCGGCCGGCCCTGGGATATCCGGCTTCCTGCAGGGGCACCCTTGGTCAGCCAGACATTGCCGCCGATGATAGAGCCCTTGCCGATGGTGACCCGGCCGAGGATCGTCGCCCCGGAGTAGACGGTCACCTCGTCCTCGAGGATCGGGTGGCGGTCGATCCCCTTGATGGGATTGCGATTCTCGTCGAGGGGGAAGCTCTTGGCGCCCAGGGTGACGCCCTGGTAGAGACGGACTCGGTTGCCGATGATGGTGGTTTCGCCGATGACCACCCCGGTTCCGTGGTCGATGAAGAAGCTCTCGCCGATGGTCGCGCCGGGGTGGATGTCGATCCCGGTCTCGGAGTGGGCGAGTTCGGAGATGATGCGCGGAATGAGGGGCACCTCGAGTTTGTAGAGCTCGTGGGCGATGCGGTGACTTGTCAGTGCCAAAACCCCGGGATAACAGAAGATCGCCTCGGACGGACCGGATGCCGCCGGGTCGCCCTCGTACGCCGCGACCGCGTCGAGAGCGAGTGACCGTCTGATCGTGGGCAGCCGCTTGAGAAATTCTCCCGTGATGCGTTTGGCGCGGGTCAGGCAGGTCGCGGGTGTCCGGTCGACGGTGTCTCTGCTGCACGCGAAACACAGGCCGCGGTGGACTTCGTCCACCATCATCAACGACACCCTGTGAAGGGTGGTGCCCATGTGGTAACCGATGCTTGCTTCGGTGACATCGCGGTTGCCGAAATAACCGGGAAAGATCACCGAGCGCAGCAGGTCGATGACCCTTGCGATCTCTGAGCGCGACGGCAACGGGTGACCTTGGAAGGTCAGTCGAACGGACGTCGCGAGAGAGTCTCGTTGCGCGTTGAGTTCGTCGACGACATCCACGAGCACCCCGTCGATTTCGCCGGCGCCGTGGTTGTGAGGAAACTGATTGACGAAGTCGAATTCGGCCATGGTGATGCTCCCTGGGGGTGCAACACAATGGCGGCGAATTCTAGTCCGAGAGTTGGTATTGAGTGGGTTGCGGGTGGGCGATCAGAATCCGCGCTTGAGGCTTCCGCCCTGTTGCTTGGATGATGCGGCGCGATTCGCCGCTCGTTTGCGGTCGTCGTCGGCCTGGTGGCATGCCTTGTATTTCTTTTCGCTTCCGCACCAGCAGCGGTCGTTCCGCTTGAGATTGGGGATTTCCTGTTCTTCCGGTCCCAGCATCAGCCTCTTGAGGCCTGCGGCGAGATTCATGGTTCGGTCCTTTCGAGAAACTGTCGTCGCCGGTTGACGACGCTCAACCGGGACGGGACATTAACATCCTCGTTGAGGAATTTCAAGGGTGGGCGTTGGGGAAGTCCTCGATTCCAAGGAGTTTGGCGATCAGGACGCCGATGTCGGTATTGTCCATCACACCGTTGAAATGTTCGGCGCCGGGACCAAAGGCGAAGAGAGGGACCCACTGTCCGGTGTGGAATTCGGAAGCCCAGCGCACCTCGGCGACTCCGTCGTGGAAATCGCCGTCGACGATCCCGAGGCCCCCGGTGTCGTGATCGGCGGTCACGAGCACGAGGGTGTCGCCCCGTGCCTCGGCCCACCGGACGGTCAGTGCCACCGCCTCGTCAAATTCCCGGACAGCGTCGACCACTCCGGCAATGTTGTTCTTGTGGCCGGTTCCATCGGTGACCTCGGATTCGATGAGGGCCAGAAAGCCCTCTTGCCGGCCGCCCAGGGTGTCGAGCAGGAATCGTGTGCTGACGGTGAGGTGGGGCCCGTGACCGTCGGAGGAGTTTCCACGCGGTTCGAAAAGTGCGAGAACCGGCGTTCGTGCAGCCTCGAGGTCGGAGGGATTCAGGATGACGTGATAGCCGGCCGCGGCCCCGAGTTCATCGGCTCGGCCGACGAGATTCAGATAGGCCTTATCGTGTTTGGCTCTGTGGTGATTGATCCAGGTTCCCCCGATGAGGATGTCGTGGTCGGTCGCCAGGATCTCGGTGAAGATATGGGCGTACTGGTAGCGATCTTCGGAGTGGACGAGAAAACCGGCCGGTGTCGCATCGGCGAGGCCAGATGTCGTCAGGACGCCGGTGGCCAGTCCTGAAGCCTTGGCCGCCGCCATGAGGATCACGGGTCGCCGACCGTCGGCGAGGATCGAGATCGATGTCTTTGGCGCCTTGAACCCGGTTGCCATGGCCGTTGCCGCAGCAGCCGAGTCTGTGACGAGCTCATTCCCGGCCAGGGTTCGGACAAGCCCGGTGATGGGAGCGGATTCCACGAAGAGGCTGCCGTCGGGGCCGTGGATCAGTGCCGAAGCGGCGCTCGCCTGGCCGATGCCCATCCCATCACCGATCATGAGGATGACGTTGAGCGGTCGGGACTCGGCGGCGACAACGAGGTTGCGGCGGTTGCTGGTTGGAACCGTCAATTGACCGCCATCGGGAGCGGCAAATTCATGGATCATTCCGCGCTGTGCGCGGAGGATCACATTTCCGCCGGTGATCTCCCACGGGGCGAACCGGCCGGCGACAAGGATGAGCGCCAAGATGACAATCAAAGTTGCCAGCGCGTGAATGATAAAACGGCGGCCTCCCGCCGGGCGTTGAGATGGCATCTGACCTCCTGCCACGGACCCCGAGATCATACTCTTGCTCCCGGGAATGAGGAACTGAAGCCGCGAGAAGAAATCTGTTGATCTTTTTGTTGGTATAAATGAAGGTGATGTTGGGAAACCCGCCGCATCACCCGGAGGAAAACAATGTACTTCGACCCCATGTACTTCGTCTTTGTCATTCCGGCTCTCCTGCTGTCGATGTGGGCGAGCTTCAAGACCAAATCCGCGTTCAAAAAGTACTCGCGGGTGCCCACCGCCAACGGCCAGACCGGGGCCGAGGCCGCGGCCCGGTTGCTCGCCTCGGCCGGGCTCGGCGACGTCAAGATCCTGCGTGCGAAGGGGATGCTCACCGATCACTACAACCCCGGCAACCGCACCCTCAATCTATCGGAGGGTGTGTTTGATTCACGTTCGGTTGCGGCGGTCGGCGTGGCCGCCCACGAGGCCGGTCACGCCATCCAACACGCCCAGCACTACAAACCGTTGGGTCTGCGCTCGATCTTGGTGCCCACCGCCAAGATCGGGTCGAGCCTGGGCTACTTCGTCATGCTTGGCGGTCTTTTCCTGTCCTCGACGAACATGGTGCTTGTTGGAGCCGTGCTTTTCTCGGCGGTGCTGCTCTTCCAGGTGGTGACGCTGCCGGTCGAGTTTGACGCGTCGAGGCGGGCCAAGGTTCTGCTGGTCGAGCACGGCATCATCACCGGCCCCGAGCGTGTGGGGGTCGACAAGGTGCTCAATGCGGCGGCGCTGACTTATGTTGCAGCGGCGGTCTCGACCCTCATGACCCTGCTCTACTTTCTCTTCAGATCGGGGCTGCTCGGCGGCCGCAGAAACTAGGCGATTCGCGGGTCGCAGAATGACACGGTGAGCGATGAGCGCAGAAGGACTTCATTTTCCATGTCAGGTCACCACCATGGTGACCCGCCGGGTCGTGCCGGGTCGAGAAGAAGAATATGCCGAGGGCCTGCGCGAGGTGGCGCGGGTCGCGCGTGGTTTTGCCGGCCACCAGGGTGTCACCGTGCTCGGTCCTCACGGCGATTCGCCTGCCGAGTTCACCGCGATCTTCACTTTTGACTCGGCCGCGAATCTCGAGCGCTGGATGACCTCCGACGAACGCCTACGGTGGCTCGACCACGCGAAAGAACTCACGGTCGACGACGAGGACGTGGAGTCGTTGAGCGGACTCGAGCCGTGGTTCACCCTTCCCAACCGGGTGGTCAACCGGCCGCCACCTCGATGGAAGATGGCTCTGC
>Ga0316198_10001086_pt1 | contig 15633 bp, 12 predicted proteins | sample OudBieAanoxic_MG_FD_204935 | JGI IMG/M metagenome (GOLD analysis project Ga0316198, IMG submission 204935) | Coastal sediment microbial communities from Oude Bieten Haven, Netherlands - site A anoxic | ecosystem: Environmental > Aquatic > Marine > Coastal > Sediment | place: Netherlands...
CCCCTGGAGCGGCTGCGCGACCTGCTGAACCTGCTCGGACAGGTGCTCGAACGGCCGACGGCGCTGGAGATCCTCGAGGCGATTCTGCGCTACTATGTTCAAGGTACCTGACGACTGGACGAACAGGACGTGCTGACCCTGTTGAAGGCGACACCGGACGGAGAGGGCCGTAGGGCGGGAAAGCGCAGCGCATCCCGCCTTGCAGAAGCGCGTCCCCGTCTTCTGCAAATACATCCTCCCCCTTCCCGAAAGCCTGTCACCTCCAGCTCCCGCCCAGCATCTGGGCTAACCGCCGGGCACGATCACCCGCGTCCGACCGCCGAGACGCCGCGCCCGACGGGCGAAGCGGCGGTCGTCGAAGGTATAGAGGGCTTCGCAATGACCGCTGCCCGCGAGGTGCAAGGCATCGGCGAAATCCAAGCCGCGCTCGAGCAGAACGAGTGCCGCCGCGACGCGCCCGCCCTCTTCGACATTCACGTTGGGCAGACCCAGCAAGTGCTCCATGACCCGGACGATCTGCGAGGCATCGAAACGATAGAAGGCCCGCAGCACCCACTCCAGCTCCAAGGTGACGGTGAGTGGGACGAACAGGCTTGGACCGTTGGCGATCACATCGAAGGCAACGGGCCGCTGCCTGGCAGCCTCCGCATCGCCGGGATCGTCAACGTAGAAACGGGCGAGAATTTTGGTGTCAAGGGCGATCATCGCGCTCGGATCGCATGGCGTCGGCGACATCGAAGTCCGACAGGCGGCGTTCTCCGGGCCGGTCGCACACGAGCATCCCATAGCCGTCCTCGGCACGGGTTGGTGCGATGGGCCTTTGCAGCCGTACACGGATGCCGTCGCCCTCCAGCTCGAAGTCCAGCTTACTGCCCGGGGCGATGCCGAGCCGGCGCCGGATGGCGGCGGGGATGACCACTTGACCCTTGTCCGAAACGGTGACAGTGCTCATGGCGGGTACCTAGTTTCTTACATGGTAAGAGTTCAGTCTACCTTGGCAGCGGCGATGCGCAAGCCTCTCTCCACAGGATAACGTCAGCATGGGCATGCTTCGCTCCCAATCGGAAACCGATAAAAGACTGTAGGGCGGGAAAGCGCAGCGCATCCCGCCATCCGGCGGTATTCCCCGAACCTCCCGAACCGACGGGACATGTCTTGGCGCCGGGAGGCGGGAAGCGTCTCTAACGGCGGCTGATGTCTCAACCTCGAAAGCCGGATGTGTCTTTATCGGCAGTGTATGCTTCGACTTCCACGCTCCTACCGAAGGGGTAGTTTGTACCTCGACCCCAGACGGCGGGATGCGCGATGCTTTCCCGCCCTACGGTCCTGCTAAGCGTCGCCGGCAGCAGGGTCCGCAACCGGGGCGCGGGCCGGTGCGTTGGTCATGGCGCTTGCGCAGAGCACCGTCACGAGGAACTTGAAATCTGTCATCTATCACCTTCACACAATGGTCAACGTAGATGGCGCAACACTATCAGGAAATTTCCCCTGGCACATGCGCTACTCATTCGATAGCACAGGTCGATTTGATCAAGGCGATGTGCGCGTCGATCCGCTTGCTGTATTCGCCGGGTGCAATATCCTGACTTTCCCCCTCCGTACCGGCTAGGGTATTGAGCACAAAGCCGGCGAGCGCAATCGACGTCACCCCCTTCTCCATTTCTCGAGCATGCTCTTTTTCTCGGCTTGGAGCTTGGCGATGTCCTCCTTAGCAGTGTCGCAGTTGAGCGAGGCATCTTCGGCGAGAGCGCCGAAAGACAGGGTTACGAGAAGCATGATGGAAACAGCAACGAATGATCACTTCATGGTGTGTCTCTCCTGTGGATGTCTATTGGGCCCAAGCTCTTTTTCAGGGCAATAGAACAACATGATCTAATCAATTATTCGCACACAATGGTTATTGGTCCGTTTAGCGCTGCGAAAGGATGCATCGAGTTCATCCAAGGGGTCGCGCTCCAATAGAGTTTGCACCCCTGTGAACAGGCACCCGCAAGAAAACCTTTCGAGGCTCAGTCACACGGCCTGCAGGCCCCCTGTGTACGCTTCGCAGGCGAGGTCACCACCGCACCACGCAACACTCGGTTCCGGTGGATGGCCAATCCTTACCGGTTAGGGACTTGCACCCGGCGGGCCGCGATAAGCGGTTTCTGGTGGCTAGTGTTCCATCTTGCTTTTTCCCCCTCTTCCAGGCTTTGCCTGGCGCGATATGTGAAGCTTTCACACTTTGCATCTAGCCGTAGGCCAGCAAGTACACAAGGTTTTCGCACCCGATAATTCCAAACTCTACATCGTTGCGATCTACACATAGACGCTGTAAGCGGACCCCGGCGTTTCCGAGAATCTTAGGCAATGCACGACCCATCTCTGGCTGCAGCTAGATCCGTCTGTACGTCCGCAATGTGATGCACAGCTGACTTGATGCGACGATCTCTCGTAAAGCTTGACGGATCGTGCTGGTCAATCCGTCGCCGGTTGCCGGTGGGATATGGAAGATTGGACTCAGCAAGTGAATTGACAGCCATCTCGGAAAGCAGGTCCTCACCGGGTGCTTCGCTATCCGGTCTCGGAGACAATCGAAGGTGACGAGGTTCTTGCACTGGCGGAAGCACTGTCGTCAGTCTCCCGAAACATCACCAAGCGACTTGACATTCAGCATTGTTATAAGCACCTGACGACAGCCATTAATTTGCGTTCGGTGGGTACTAGGCATTAAAGTGGAAATGGGGCTGTCGTTCCGACGCCCGCCGGATTTCGGGTCCTTGCCTGCCGGTCGGTCGGAACAAGCGGCGGATATTCGTCGCAAATCTGCATGTCGCGCACCGCCTGACACATCAACAGCAGATAGCCGGAGCTGACCGCTCCGCTAACTCAGGGACTGTGCTAATCGGTTCCGTCTTAATCGAAACAATCAGCGTTTGAGAAGGGGAACAGCGAATCTGTTCCACACAACAAGGCCCATCCTGGGATGCACTGCGGCAAATGCCGTTGCGTACGCTTGTTTGCGCCGCGTAAATGAACCGCCAGTTCTCCAGACCATAGGAAGTTTGGCGTTCTTTGGTGCCAGGAAATGTCGGCTGACATGCCGGGTACTCGCAATGGCAGCACAATGACGGATGATCTACGGTCCGGCACAAGCGAAGGTGGGTGGTTGGTCACGCCGAATTTCGATCACCGGACCGGCGGAGACGAGGATCTGCTTGAACAAAGATGAGCGATATGTTGGTCGTCCAAAACCTCTACAAAATCTTCGGCCCGGACCCCGATGAAGCTATTCGGCTCCTGAGGGAAGGTCTTTCGAAGGACGAGATATTCGCGCGCACCCGTACCACCGTCGGTGTGCGGAATGCTGATTTCGCGATTCGCGAAGGCGAGGTATTCGTTGTCATGGGCCTTTCGGGGTCGGGCAAGTCGACCCTGGTACGCATGCTCAACCGCCTCATCGAACCCACCCGCGGACAGGTTCTGCTGGACGGCGAAGACGTCACGGCCATGAACAACAAGGCGCTCATCGCCATGCGCCGCAAACAGATGAGCATGGTCTTCCAGTCCTTTGCCCTGCTTCCCCACAAGAGCGTGGCCGAGAACACCGCCTTCGGATTGGAGATATCCGGACGCAACCGTGCTCAGCAGCGCACACAGGCTCTGAAGGCATTGGAAACCGTCGGTCTGCAGGCAGTGGCCGACAGCTACCCTGATGAACTCTCCGGCGGCATGCAGCAGCGCGTCGGGCTCGCGCGAGCGCTGGCGACCGAGGCGCCCATCCTGCTCATGGACGAGGCCTTCTCCGCCCTCGACCCGCTGATCCGCACCGAGATGCAGGACGAGTTGGTGCGCCTGCAGCAGAAGGACGCCCACACCATCGTCTTCATCTCTCACGACCTCGACGAGGCCATCCGCATCGGCGACCGCATCGCCATCATGGAGGGTGGCGCGGTGGTACAGATCGGCACCCCCGAAGAGATCGTCACTAACCCGGCCAACGAGTATGTGCGCTCCTTTTTCCATGGGGTGGACGTCAGCAAGGTCTTCAGCGGGGGATCATCGACAATAAGATCCAGATCCAGACCCCGGATGGAGCGGGCAAAGCCATGACAGACGGCATACCCGATTACCGAATCCCCGTCGGAGACTGGGTCGAGCACGGGGTCGACTGGGTGCAGGACAACTTCACGGGCGTCCTCGACGGCGTGTCCGATGGCCTGGGCCTGATGATCGGCTCGTTCGAGGATGCCCTGATGGCGGTGCCGCCTCTCCTGCTCGCCGCATTCATCGTCGCACTCGCCGGGTGGCGCGTCGGCTGGCGCTTCGGCCTCTTCGCCCTGGCGGCCATGGCGCTCATCTTCGGCATGGACATCTGGAAGGAGACCGTCACCACCTTGGCCCTCGTGATCGGCTCCAGCCTGGTGGCGCTGGCCATCGGTATCCCCATCGGCATCGCAATGGCCCGCAGCGATACCGTCGAGGCCATCGCGCGGCCTGTTCTGGATTTGATGCAGACCATGCCGCCCTTCGTGTACCTGATCCCTGCGGCCATCTTCTTCGGCCTGGGCAAGGTACCCGGTGCCATCGCCACCTTGATCTTCGCCATGCCGCCTGCGGTGCGCCTGACAAATCTCGGTATCCGCCAGGTCAGCCGCGAGCATGTCGAGGCGGGACTGGCCTTCGGCTGTACCGACCGCCAGTTGTTGCTCAAGGTTCAGCTACCCCTGGCCATGCCCTCCATCATGGCCGGCATCAACCAGACCCTGATGCTCGCCCTGTCCATGGTGGTCATCGCCTCCATGATCGGCGCCGGTGGACTCGGCAATACGGTGCTCACGGGCATCCAGCGCCTCAACGTCGGACTCGGTTTCGAGGGAGGGCTGGGTGTCGTGCTGCTCGCCATCCTGCTCGACCGCATCACCCAGAGCTTCGGACGGACAAAGCGGGGCGGCCCCGCGAAGGCCCGGTCCGGCCTGATCGCTCGCATCAAACAGACCTTCGGCAAGGCCAAGCCCGGCGCGGCGGGCGCCTGAGCCGGGCATCCAGCGCTTCACCCACCAATATCCAACGCAAACCAAAGGAAAAACCACATGCCCACGAAAATTCTCGGCAAGCTGCTCATTGTCGCCGTGCTCACCCTGGGGCCCGGTTCGTCCGCCCTGGCCAAGGAGACCATCAAGATCGGCTGGACCGCCTGGTCCGACGCGGAATTCGTCACCAAGCTGGCCCAGCGCATCCTGGAGGAGCGCATGGGCTACGAGGTCGAGCTGTTACAGACGGATATCGCTCCCCAGTACCAGGGGCTCGCTACCGGCAGCATCGACATCATGCTCATGTCCTGGCAGCCGGGCACCCACGATGACTACATCAAGAAGATCGGCGTCCAGGTGGTCAACCTGGGACTGCTCTACACCCACGCCCGCCTCGGCTGGGTGGTTCCAAACCACATCCCGGAAAGCGACCTCAGGTCCATCGCGGACCTCAAGAAGCCCGATGTGCGCAAGAACCTCGACGGCACCATCACCGGCATCGATCCGGGTGCGGGTCTGACGCGTCTATCCCAGAAGGCCATCGAAGATTACGGCCTAGACTACGAGCTGCAGATCTCCTCCGGCGCCGGCATGACCGCAGCCCTGGAGCGCGCCGTGCGCCGCGACGAGTGGATCGTGGTCACAGGCTGGAGCCCGCACTGGATGTTCGGCGCCTACGACCTGCGCTACCTTGACGATCCCAAGGGCGTGTTGGGCAGCTTCGAGCGCGTCCATGCGGTCGCGCGCCTGGGCTTCTACCAGGACAACGTCGAGGCGGCCTCCTTCTTCTCCCGCATGCAGCTCCCAATCGACGACCTGCAAAAGGCCATGTACGACGCCCAGGAGACGTCCTACAAGGAGGCCGTCACCAGGTACATCGAGAACAATCCAAAGCGGGTGGACTACTGGGTCACCGGCGAGCTGTGAAACAAGTCGCACCGAAACAGGTTTTGATACCGAGCGATAGCACGCGTCGTGGCGATCCGCGGGATGCGGTCGCCGCGCCAATACAATTAGGAGCCCGCATGCGCCAGAGAGACGAACGAACGAAGAAACCGATTTCCCCTGCGATTGCGACAGTCTTGATCACCCTCGCGGCCGGCATGATCACCCTTTCCCCATCGGTCCAGGCCAAGAGCGCCGATGTCGCCGCTCTGGAGCGCCGCGTCGCCGAGCTGAATCGGGAGCTTGAACAGACCAGAAGCGAGCTAGCTGCCGCCAAGCAGGAGGCGGGCGCCGCCCAGGAGAAGGCCGCCAAGGCCGAAACGGAGCTGGCCTCCCGCGGCGAGCCGGAACCGGCTAAGTTCAAGGTCGGGCCGGTCACCATCGGCGGAGCGATGCGCGTCAACTATGTGCTTGGCAGCTACACCAACGGCGATAGCGGTCCGAATCGGGGCGGCAACGGCGGTAACGTTGAGCTCGATACCTTCCGCATCAACCTCGCGCTGGACTACGAGAACATCATCGGCAAGTTAGAGTACCGCTGGTATCCCGCCGGCTCAGGCAAGAACTACAACTTCCTGCATACAGGCTGGCTTGGATACCGCTTCGAGGACGACAGCCACGTCGAGGTGGGCGTCAACCGTGTGCCCTTTGGCCCTGGCCCCTACGGTGTCTCCCAGAGCTGGTTCTTCGACCAGCACTACTATGTCGGCCTCTCCGACGACATGGACCTCGGCGTCAAATACGTGACCGAGCGCGACAACTGGGCACTCGACTTCGCCTACTACGCTGCCAGCGAGGGCAGCTACTTTGGCCGCAGCGAGAATAGCGCCCGCTACAGCTATGACGCCGTGAAGTGGCGCGAGTCCATCGACGAGGACGGAAACGTCTCCTATGGCGGTGAGAAGAACGGTTACGCCGAGCGTAACCAGTTCAATGTCCGCGCCATCTACAGCTTCGCGGACGCCGCCGTTCCAACCGACCTCGGCGTCTCGCTGCAGTACGGTCAGCTCAAAGGCCAGGATGCCGACGATGGCAGCCACTGGGCGGCCTCCGCGCACATGGTCAATCAGATCGGCAACTTCAAGCTCGCCACCCAACTCACCCGTTACGAGATCGACATCGACGGCGACAATCCCTGGGGCACGGACAAACTGATTCCCATGGGTGCCTACGACTTCGCCTGGCCGGTGGCGACCAAGGCATGGATCCCGGCCGTCTCCGTCAGCTACAAGGTCGAGACCGGGCAGATCCCGTGGCTCGATTATGTGCTGCCTTATCTGGAATACAGCAGCATCGTCAAGGACGAGAGCGACTTCAACAACAGCCAGATGTGGACCCTGGGTGCCGCCTGGGCCCGCGGAGGCTGGTACATCTACAGCGACCTGGTCTACTCGAACGGCAACTACTTCGTCGGGGACGATGGCGACGACTACTCCAGCGTCTGGGACGGGGTCGGCGACTTCGGCGTCACCGGTAACGACAAGTGGAATTACCGCTTCAATGTCAACCTCGGTTACTACTTCTGATCAGGTAAATTCATGAGCCATCTCACGCATGAACAGACCGCGCGCGAACAGCGCGCCTTTGCCATGGAGCTCAAGCGCGTCGAGGAGGACGCTCGCAAGAAGGCGATCCGCGACCGCGACCAGTTTCGGGGCCTGCAGATCGCGCCGACCGCCTCGTTCGAAGACGACGCCGAGGGAAGGGAACCGGGCGACCAAAACTGGACCGGCTACGGGTTCGACGTGCATCCCCATGTCACCTTCGTGTCCACCTTTGTGCTGGTCGGATTCATTCTGCTGACCCTGATGTTCGAGAAGGACGCCAGTGAGTTCTTCAAGACGGCCATGGAAGGAATCACAGCGACGACGGGCTGGTTCCTGGTTCTCACGGCCAACGTGTTCATTCTGGCCGCTGTCTATTTCGCCTTCGGCCGCTTCGGGCAGATTCGCATCGGCGGCAACGACGCCAAACCGGAATTTTCCACCCTGGCCTGGTATGCCATGCTGCTCAGCGCTGGAATGGGCATCGGCCTGATGTTCTGGAGCGTCGGCGAGCCCATGTTCCACTATGCTTCACCGTCGCCGATGTTCGCCGGCGTGCAGGCCCAGACCCCGGAAGCCGCCCAGGCGGCCATGGGTGTCACCTACTTTCATTGGGGCATGCATCCCTGGGCCATCTACGCCATCGTCGGACTGGGCCTGGCCTTCTTCGCCTACAACCGGGGTCTGCCCCTGACCATCCGCTCCGTGTTCTATCCGTTGCTCGGTAACAAGATATACGGGTTCTGGGGCAACCTGATCGACGTGCTCTCGGTACTGGCCACCCTGGTGGGACTGGCCACGTCGCTCGGGCTGGGGGTCCAGCAGATCAACGCGGGGTTGAACGCCCTGTTCGGCATCGGGATCAGCACCACGACACAGGTGACACTGATCGCGGGCATCACGGCGATTGCCACCCTGTCGGTAATGGCGGGCCTCGACAAGGGCGTCAAGCGCCTCAGTCAGGCCAACATGATCCTGGCCGCCGTTTTCGTCATGTTCCTGCTCCTGGTTGGCCCTACCATTTTTATTCTGAGCGGCTTCACCCAGAACCTCGGCTACTACCTCACCATATTCCCCGAGCTCAGCCTGTGGACCGAGACCTTTCGGGAAAGCAACTGGCAGGGGTCCTGGACGGTGTTCTACTGGGCCTGGTGGATCTCCTGGTCACCGTTCGTGGGCATGTTCATCGCCCGCATCTCCAAGGGCCGCACCGTACGGGAGTTCGTGCTCGGGGTCATCCTTATCCCGACGCTGCTGTCCTTCGTCTGGATGTCGGTCTTCGGTGGCTCCGCCCTCTTCGTGCAGTCCCATGGGCTCGGGGACATCGTAGCCGCGGTGAACGATGATGTGGCAACCGCCATGTTCGCGATGCTCGATCACTTTCCGCTCTCCCAGGTACTGTCCTTCACGGCCATCGTGCTGGTCACCATCTTCTTCGTGACCTCTTCCGATTCCGGCTCACTGGTCGTGGACCATTTGACATCCGGCGGCAAGCTCGATTCGCCGACGCCTCAACGGGTTTTCTGGGCGATCATGGAGGGCGTCATCGCCGCGGTGCTGTTGATCGGAGGGGGACTGACCACCCTGCAAACCGCATCGGTCAGTACCGGCCTGCCCTTTGCGCTCGTGCTCTTGATCAGCGTCTACTCGCTCTATGTCGGGTTCTCGCAGGAGACCTACGTGGAGAACGCCGTGAAACGGGCGGTGAGCACCGCGAAGGAAGAACATCGCGTCCAGGAAGCCGTGACATCCGCCATTGAGAACGGAGAAGATAGCTTCACCAGTTCGGTCGCGTTGAGCCAAAGGGAGAAAGATATGACCTGAGGGTGCGATGCCCGTAGATCTGCGGACAGAAGGGGGCTGATCGGGGCCGAGAAGTCCATTGGTGTTTTGTTCAAAGACTAGAGCCGTCTGGGAGGACTGGTTGGCATTGAGCCAACCACTCTGTCCCCACCGCATTGAGTCGCGGCACATCATGGCCCTTTGACGGTCAAACTGTAAACTTTTTTCCCGCCTCTCCCCCGCAAGCCTTGGTAGGGATAGGCTCAAAAGGTCATGCGTCGACGCTGGGGCTATGCTATGCAGTTCTCGAAACGCGAAGTTTTTATGAGGAGACGAAGGCAAGCTGAATGGAAGGACTTGATCCAAGGATCAGGATGAACACCCACATTTATTGGTCTTTTTGTCGCGCCGGTCGTGTGTCGGTCGCTGTATCTTCCGCCAGAGCCTGTGAAAGCAACTCGTTGATACGACTTGACCGACAGCTCCGAACTGCCGTTGTTGGTAAGCTTCGCCTTATAGGCGAGCGATCCGAACAAATCAAAGTTCATTCGAGCACTTTCATTGATCTTTCGCAATCTGGATAGCCCTACGCGGGTGCCGGTTGTTCGTGCCCTCGCAAACGCTTCTCGGCACTCCGTCGCGCGATACGATTCTCCGAGGGCCAGCGCCGGGCCACTCAGTGTGGGCAAGCTCGCTGCGGCAGCCGGGCTGAGTCAGCGGGCACTTGAGCTCGGATTCCAAGAGACGCTGGAGGTATCGCCGCGAAGGTTTCTGCTTTGGAACCGCATGAACGGATTCCAGCGGGACCTGCGCGCTGCGGGGGCGAGCTCCTCCTCGGTCACTGAGATTGCAAGCCATTGGGGATTCGGGGAGTTGGGCCGCACCGCCATCAACTACAGGGAGCTGTTCGGCGAGTCCCCCTTCCACAACCCTGGGACGCGACTCTCGGCGCAGATGCCCGCGACTCGCGGATGCCCCGGACGATTCGTCGGGTCGGCGAATCATCCCGTCGGCAACCTGAACAGGTCATCGAGATGTCCAGTAGAGCCAGCACCGGCTGCATCCTGACCTATGACATCGAAGAACAGAACCGCGTCGTCCCCGTTTGGCGGGTGCCTTACCATCAGCTGGCGGATATTCTGCTCGAATCACCGCATCGTTGAGTCTCGAGCTTGTTGGTCCTTTTGCCGCATCAGAGCCACAGCTCGCAATTCAGGGAATGACGAACGGGTTTGCCCTGGAGTCGACTCCTACGACGAGTATCAAAAAATCGTCCCGCCATGGGAGCTAATCCTGTGGTAGATACCCCCGGGGCAGCGGACGTAAGTCGCTAGGGCGAGCGCTTACCGTCCTCACCAGCCGCTCCACCCTTCATGCCGAGAGGACATGACACCCCACCGGCCTGTTCGAGGCGCACGGTCAAAGGCCCGCTGGCGTCGAAGTGCAGGTCCCGCTGCGGGAAGGCGATCACGATTCCCGCCTGGTTGAACTTCTCGTTGATCACCTCGTTCAGCGCGCTGATGGTGGGGTAACGCAGATCCACGTCGTCCACGAAACAGCGCAACATCATGGTCAGGGCATTGTCTCCGAAGCCCTGGAAGATCACCGAGGGACGCGGCTCGTCGAGGACGTCCTCGTGTTCTTCAGCGGCCTCCCGTAGCAGATCCATGGCGCGACGCACGTCCGACCCATAGGCCACGCCCACGGGGATTACCAGGCGGATAGTCGGATCCGACAGGGACCAGTTGAGCAGACGCCCGGTAATGAACTCCTTGTTGGGCACTAGAAGCTCCTTGCCATCCATCGTGCGGATTGTGGTCGCACGGCTGCGGATGCGGGTGACCGACCCGTCGGTATCCCCCACACTCACAAAATCGCCGACGCGAATCGGGCGCTCAAACAGGATAATGAGGCCACTGATGAAGTTGGCAACAATCTCCTGCAACCCGAAGCCGATGCCGACACTCAGGGCCGCCACCAGCCACTGGATCTTGGACCAACTGGCACCCACCGTATTGAACACGAGCACAATACCAGTGGCAGCGATGACATAGGTGGTCAAGGTGATCACGGTATACCGATTGCCCGCCGGCATATCGAAGCGGCGTATCAGGATGATCTCCAGCAATGCCGGAAAACGCCTGGTCAGTATCACGGTGCCAACGGCGAAGACGAGGCCGAGTGCGACGTCCGCCAGCGTGATCGGCAGGCGTTTGTCGACGCCATCCACGGTGACGGTTTGATGCCAGACACTGACCTGCTCGAAGATCCGCAGGGCCGGCAAGACATCGAGCCAGATGAACCAGAGGCCGACGATGCCGGCATAGATGATTGCAGTGTTGAGGAGCTTACGACCGTCGTCGCTCAGGGCAACGAGATCGACATCCGGTTCTTCCACGTCCGGCAGCCGGTCGTCAGCTGCTGACTCTTCGGACTCATGCGCCTCCTGCTGCGCCACCTGACGCTCCATGACCGCCTTATAGGCGAGGCGCCGGCGAGTGACCAGGAGCCAGCGCATGGCCAGCTCGTTGAGTACAATCAACCCAACCACCATCCATGTGGTCTGCAGCAGGTTCGCGATCATCGCACCAGCCGTATACAGGTAGCCCGCCAGGGCGAGCACGGCCAATGCCAGCGGGGAGATCACCAGCAACGGAAACCAGAATCGGTGGATCCAGCCAAACGCCCGCGTTTCGGTCTGGCGCAGGAAATCGGCCAGCACACCATGCTTCGGATTGAGTACGCGGAAGAAAAACAGCGATAGTGCCAGCGACATGACGACGAAAGATAGACGCCCGATTGCCCCGCCAAGGGTAATCGGGTCCAGATTGATGGCTAGTACGCTGACGAAGGCGGCAGGCAAAAAGGTCCATGTCAACCGGGCGAGCCCGCGGCGCAGCAGCATCAGCGAAGATGCCGGCCAGAGAAAATGCACGTCGGCCAGCCCCCCCGGCATGCAGATCATACGTGAGACCAGCATCAGGTAGAATTGCGCCGCGACGGCCAAACTGGCAATTGCGACGGCAGTCGAGAAACTCGTGCCCTCCAGCGAGATACTGAGCTGCCAACCCACGGCCGCCAATACCAACGGCCATGCGGCAGCAGCTATCAGGACCAGCGCAAGCGCCCACAGGGTAAAACCAAAACGATCCGTGGTCGGCTTGCCGAGCCTGTCGCACGTCGACCCAATGGTGTCGAGCATCCACCGCCGCTTCCACAACAAGGCGCCCAGTACCAATATCACCAGCGCGAAGGCCGGTGAGTGGGTTGCTTGGTAGATAAGCACCCGGACCACCCCAAGCCAGCCGATCGGGGACAGGAAACGCCTCGCCTCGCCGGGTAACCCGCCAAGCTCGTCGAACTGGGCCTCGGCCGTGCTGCGAATCCACAGCAGGTGCTCATCGAGAAAATCATCGTAGGCATCCGCCGTGTCCAACAGACGGCGTTGCGCCACATCGAGCTCTCCGAGTTGGCGCAAGTGGAGCTCGTCGACCTTGATCGCCTTTTCCAACAGTTGCTTGCGGTCGTTCAGGAGCCCGCGCAATGCCGGGCGCACGTCCCCTGCTGCTGCCGCCGCATCTGTCTGTGCCAGATTATCGATGTAGGTATCAAGGTCGCGCAGACGCTTGAGTTCTTCGCGATGTCGCAAGCGTCGCAAGCCCACTTCCGCGATCTGCGTCTCGCGCTCCTTGGCCTCGCGGCGGAAGGTATTGATCTCCGGTAGAGATTGGCGCTGCTCTTGCAGGACCTGCCCGAGCGCCTGGCTCAATCCGGCGATCTCGATGGTCTCCCGGGCACTCTTGTAGTCTTCTTCGATCTGCCTGCCGAATTGTTCGGCCAGCGCTTGATCCTCGGTCAACTGTTCCAGTGTGGCAGCCATGGCGGCAAGTCCATCGCTTAATATTGCATTGCGCTCGGCAGCGCTGACGATCAACGGGTGCTCGCCTTCGGCCTGACGCCGCGTCTCCTTGGCCTGCGCCTGCGCCCGCTCCGCCTCTTCCGTGCGCTTTTGGCTGATCAGTTCCTCCAGGTACCGCACCCGCCGGCCAACCCATTCAACGCTGTTAATGGCCTTGTCGTGCTTCGCCTTCAGCAGGTCGACCCGCATGGGTTGGCTCAGCAGCTCCTGGTCCAGCATCCGTAACTCCGCGCTCAATGCGGCATACTGCGTCTCCAGGAAAAGCCGTTTGGCCTCGCTCGTGGCCGGGCTCTCGTCCGCCGGGGGCTGCAGCTTCATCTCTGCAGCAACCTCTCCGTGTTGCGTCTTGGCCTCGGTCAGGCGCTGCCGTATCCACTCTGGCCGGTTTGCCTCCTCTTCCAGACGCTTCTCGAAATCGGCCCGCCTGGCATCGACGGCGGCGAGATCGGCCTTCTCCTTCTGCAGCAACTGCTCAAGCCGGGTGAGGGTCGCATCGCGCACCGACTCCAATGTGTCCTCTGGGGGGCGCGACTGGGCGTTGTCGATCTCCTCGCGGATGGTTTGGGTCTGCAGCGGCGCCACCTCCACGTCCTTTTTATAGCGGTCGGTCGTGGTATCGTCGGCAGTGACCGACTCCAGATTGGTGCGCGCCTTGCTATAGAGCTCGACGAGCTTGGTCTTCGCCGCGTCGTCCATGCCGACAGTCGCCTGCACCTCCTCGATCTTGGCATCGAGGGCATCAATGCCGACCGTCCGGGACGGGCTACCCGAAACCTCCGCGAACAGGTTGGCAGAGATAGTTGCCAGGAGCACGAACCACAGCAGACGAGTGAAGATTCGGAAACTCGCCGATAGCGAAAGATTTGCGTCTAATGCCATTTCAATGTCCGGAACAAGCGGAACAAGAGCAGGAGCTCAGAGGCGATGGTAACGTACAAAGTATGCATCAGAGCGCCACCTCTGTGCTTTGCATCCCCTCCAACCCTGCCAGGAACCGCTAGAAGCCTGGGCTGTTGCGCAAAAGGTCGCGGCCAACAGCAAACAGATGGCTGTTTTTGCTCACAACCATCTCCGATACAGGGTTTGTAGAGGCACTGACTGAGATGACCACTAGGTGGCGTGGGGCTTGCGGCCGAGCATCTCCACAACGCGCGCCTTCGCGCCGCCCGATATCTCGAAAATCTCGTAGATCGTCCGCAAACCGAGTTTGTCGGTGATGTCGCCCTCCACGAAATAAGCTTACTAGCGCCTATCCTTCTTGAAGTAGGCGTTGAGAGCATCGCGGGTCAGAGCCATCTCGGTGCGCGCGGCAGTGCTGAACCATTTCAGCGGGTTAAGCAACCCGCGGATGAGCCGGCCCTAGACGTTTTACCTAAGAAACACATCATCGAGGTCCTCGAAGATGCGGTCCCCCGTACAGTCGTAGTAGGCGGAGGTGAAGCTCCCGCAGAACACAGAGTTGATCATGTCGCTCTCGTCGAGGAGCCTGCGGGAACGCCCATCGACCACGACATTTGTGCCGCTCTTATTTCCCGTGCGCCGCGTCGAGCCGATGGTGGATGAACTGGGCCCAGTGGTCCATCGCCTGTTTGGTGTAGGCCCAGGTGCTGTAAGCCTTGAAGTAGCTGCCAAACCCCTTCTCCACCGCACTGCTTACCCCGTCATTTAGGTCGATATCGTGTTTCTTGCCGATGCGGGTCTCGATGTAGGCGGCGACTTGTTTGCTGCGCTTGCTGTCGAGTGCTTCCATCTCCACGGTCACCTCGCCAACGAAGGGCGTACTGCCGGCGTGGCCTTGGGCGGCGCCAGCACCCGCTTCCCCGACCCACAGGAACGGGACGGCAAGGGAGACCGCGGATGCCTCCGGCTTGTTAGGGACCAGATCGGTCATGGCGATGCGCAGTCGCAGCACGTCCTTACCCGGCTCCTCAACCACGGGATAGCGCTGCTTAGCCGTTATGCAAACGCCGTCGACGGTTACACATCGTTGGCTTAGGGCAGCTGATCCACTTCCGCGCCCTCGCCTTCCTTCTGCACCGGCATCAGGTCTGTCTTGCTCACTCCCATCATGATGACCGAGGTGCTAGCCACATAGATGGACGAGTAGGTGCCGATGATTACACCGATAATCAGGGCCAGTGCGAAACCGTGGATGATGGACCCGCCGAAGAAGAACAGGGCGAGCAGCACCAGCAGGGTAGTGAGCGAGGTCACCAGGGTGCGCGAAATAGTCTGATTGAGGGAGGTATTGATGATGGAGACCGCGTCACCCTTGCGAATTTTGCGGAAATTTTCGCGGATGCGGTCGTAGACCACGATGGTATCGTTGAGCGAGTAACCGATCACGGCGAGTACGGCCGCCAGCACTGGCAAGTCAAACTCCACCTGGAACACGGCGAAAACGCCGAGCGTAATGACCACGTCGTGGATA
>Ga0316198_10001088_pt1 | contig 15609 bp, 11 predicted proteins | sample OudBieAanoxic_MG_FD_204935 | JGI IMG/M metagenome (GOLD analysis project Ga0316198, IMG submission 204935) | Coastal sediment microbial communities from Oude Bieten Haven, Netherlands - site A anoxic | ecosystem: Environmental > Aquatic > Marine > Coastal > Sediment | place: Netherlands...
GAAGCCAAGGCCGTGCAGCAGGCCGAAGCCGAACACCAGTCCGAGGCGACTCTTGTGCAGCTCGCGATGCCAGACATTTTCGACCCCGACATAGGCGATGGATAGCGCGATCAGGGGTTCGACCACGCGGGCCGGCAACTCGACGAGCCCGGTCATGGCCAGGGCCAGGGTGATCGAGTGGGCTATCGTGAACATCGTGATCTGCCAAAGCAGCGGCCGTATCCGGGTGCTGAACAGAAACAGCCCGAGGACGAACAGGATGTGATCCAGTCCATCCGGGATGATGTGATCGAACCCGGCACCGACATACTCGGTGACTACGTCGAGCAGACCCGGTGTGCGGAATACCTCGCTGAGGGAAAAGGGGGTGCTGCGCGCATCGTCACGAATCCATTGCCAGCCGGACCAGTGCCACTGCTCGTTGGCCTCGTCGACCTGACGCACGCGCACCGCGTTGTCTCCAAAGGCCGCCGGGTAGTACCAGGTCAGTTCCCTGGTATCCGTCGGTATGGCGCCCTCGAGCACGATCAGGCTGATCCGCGGCACCTTGGTGTAACCCGGGACCGGGATATCCACCTCGGTGATGGCGGCGTCGGCGCGCACATTGTCGAGGCGCAGTTCGATGGCCTGCAGCATCTTCTGCCGAAAAGGCTTGAACTCCCTGAGCAGATCCGGCGCTTCCAGTTCCCGCAGCCGATCGTATGCCTCGGCAGTCGGGGCCTGCGTGGTGTCCTGATACTGACTGTTGATGCCGGTGAGCAGGGCCTCGATGCTGGCCCGGATCTCGACGCGAAAGCGCCCCTCGGTGAACACGCTGATCTCAACCAGGGCGGGTTTGACGATATCTGCGGTCGCCGGGCTGGCGAAACAGACAACGACCAGCGCGAGTAGGAAGCGCAGGGGAATAAACATGAACGAGGAGCGTCTTAAAAGGTCGGGCAGAATAAGGGTAAAGCCCGGATTGCACCATAAGCGGTTGCCGATATTGCGGCCTTCGACTAGAGCTTGTGGATTGACGTTGCTACACTCCGTCGCTCGGCGGGCCGAGCCCCGCCAACGGCGGTTGGGGGTGCATCGACCGAGGTCTGGTCAGGCTGCCACATCAATTAACTCCAATTAAAACGTGCGAGATCAGCGATATGCCAAAGATTGACCGTCGTGACTTCCTCAAGGTGATGGGACTCGGTGCCGCTGCGGCCGCGGCACCCATGATCTCCAGCAGGGCCTTCAGCGAAACCAAGATGCCAGAGGGTTTCTACGACCTGCCGATGAAGGGCAATGTGCGCCTGCTGCACATCACTGATGTCCACGGTCAGTTGAAGCCTGTCTATTTCCGCGAGCCCAACGTCAACCTGGGTGTCGGAGATGCCTTTGGCCGCCCCCCGCATCTGGTCGGCAGCAAACTGCTCGACGCGATGGGGCTGAAGCCGGCGACGCCCGAGTCTTATGCCTACACCTATCTGGATTTCGCCGCGGCGGCTCTCAAGTACGGCCGCACTGGCGGCTTCGCCCACGTGAAGACGCTGCTGGACCGGCTGCGTGAGCAGGCAGGCGGACGGGACAACACCCTGACCCTGGACGGCGGTGACCTGTGGCAGGGCTCTGGCACGTCGCTGTGGACCCGCGGCGTCGACATGGTCGAGGCGTCCAACATCCTTGGTCTCGATGTGATGGTCGGGCACTGGGAGTTCACGTACAAGGAGGACGAGGTGCTGTCCAACGTGGCACTGTTCAAGGGTGATTTCATCGGTCAGAACGTCCGGGTCAAGCCTGACTCCCTGTTCGGCGATGAATACCCGGCGCTGGTCGAGAAATATGACGGGCGCGGCCTTTTCGACGAGGACACCGGCCATGCCTTCCAGCCGTATGTGATCAAGGAGATCAGCGGCGCACGGATTGCCATTGTGGGCCAGGCGTTCCCGCGCACCGCGAATGCCAACCCGCAGGAGTTCTTCCCGGACTGGTCTTTCGGCCTGCGCGAGGACGATATGATCGCGCTGGTTGCGCAGATCCGGGAAGAAGAAAAGCCCGATGCCGTGGTGCTGCTGTCGCACAATGGCATGGACGTCGACATCAAAATGGCCGAGCGTGTGCCGGGTCTGAATGCCGTGTTCGGCGGCCACACGCACGACGGTATCCCCGCACCGATCAAGGTCAAGAATGTCGAGGGCCATGAGTGCTGGGTGACCAACGCCGGATCGAACGGCAAATACGTCGGCGTGATGGACTTCGATATCCAGGACGGCCAAATCAAGGGAATGGAATACAAGATGCTGCCGGTGGTTACCGAGTGGCTGCCGGCCGACAAGGAGATGGAGGCCTTCATCAACCAGATGCGCCAGACCAAATACGATGACAAGGTCGTCGAGTCGCGCCGCAGCGACATGTTCTATAACCAGTCGCGCCTCGGCAAGACTTATGAGGAGATCCTTTCGGAGAAGCTCGCGATCGCCGATCGGCTTCTGTACCGCCGCGGCAACTTCATGGGTACCTGGGACCAGGTCCTTTGTAATGCGCTGCGTCACGAATACGAGGCCGACATCGCCTTATCGGCCGGTGTGCGTTGGGGGACCACTACCCTCGAGGGTGACTGGATCACGATGGAAGACGTGATGACCCAGTGTTCCATGACTTACGCCGAGACCTATGTCTCGGAGATGACCGGCGCCGAATTGTTGAACATGCTCGAGGGCGTCGCGGACAACCTTTTCGACCCGGATCCCTATCTGCAGTCCGGCGGCGACATGGTGCGCGTCGGCGGCCTCGATTACACCATCGACCCGTCGAAAAAGCTCGGTCAGCGGATCTCCGACGTGAAGCTGGACAACGGCCACGTGATCGAGGCCGATCACAAGTACACGGTTGCCGGATGGGCGTCGGTCAATCGTACCCCGGAAGGCCGCCTGATGTGGGACGTGGTGCGTGACTACATCGTGGCGAAGAAGGGCTCCGACAATGTACTCAAGCTGCCCAAGATCAACCATCCCAAGCCGGTCAACGTGAAATCGAACCCCGGTATCGCGGACTATCCTGGCGAATGGAGCTGACCCGGGCAGCACCCCGCGGGTGAACGAACATGATCCCGCCCTGCCGGCGGGATTTTTTTGCTTGCAGTTCGAGCGACTTGGCCCTGCAGCTGGAGGTCGCGGTGCCGAACGTGTGCCGTTTGCGCTGGCGTCATTCGGCGCATGAACGTTGGAGCGCACTTGGTGTCGAATGTCTAGAGGTCCGCCCCAGGATGGGCCGGCCACCGCAAGAGGGCTTACGATGGCGCATTGGCGTCCGGTTGGAATAGCGCTGCTGGTTCTGTTGGCCCAGCTTATCTACGGCGTCTCCCGGGCCGCCCCGGATGCGACAGCTCCGGCTTCCGCTGTACTGGTCATGGAGATCGGCGGAACGATCGGACCGATCACCGCCGAATACTTCCGCAACGGCCTGCGTAAGGCGCAGGACAGCGGTGCCGGGCTGGTCTTGCTCAGAATGGATACCCCCGGCGGTCTGGACGCGGCGATGCGCGATATCGTCAAGGATATCCTCGCCGCCCGGGTGCCGGTGGCCTGTTATGTGTCGCCCAGCGGTGCGCGCGCCGCGAGCGCCGGCACCTATATTCTGTATGCCTGCCACATTGCCGCAATGGCGCCGGCCACCAATCTGGGCTCGGCCACGCCGGTGCAGATCGGGGGGTTTCCCAGTCTGCCCGATGACAAAGGAACCATGCCACAAGACGGCAATGACCCGGATGAGGGGTCGGTGGGGACCCCCAAACAACCGGTGGATGAAGGCCAGTCCGATGCTGCACGCGGCACCGGCGGCCAGACGTCGGGCGGCACCGCGATGGAACGCAAGATCGTCAACGATGCCGCCGCTTTCATCCGTGGCCTTGCCAAGCTGCGCGGACGCAACGTGGATTGGGCTGAACGCGCGGTGCGCAAGGCGGAGAACCTCACCGCCGGGGAGGCACTGGAGCGCGGTGTCATCGATCTGGTTGCCAGCGACCTAGACGACCTGCTGGGTCAGATAAACGGTCGCCAGGTGATGCTGCCGGGCGGGGCGGTCACCTTGCGAACGGCGAATGCGACCATCGAGGAGTTCGAGCCGGATTGGCGAGTGAAGATACTGTCGGCGATCACCGACCCCAATATCGCCTACATACTGATGCTCGTCGGCATCTATGGCCTGATTTACGAACTGGCCAATCCCGGTGCCATCATGCCCGGTGTGATAGGCGCAATCGCGCTGGTCACGGCGCTGTTCGCCTTTCAGGCCCTACCGGTCAACTATGCCGGCCTCACGCTGCTCGTGCTCGGTATGGCATTCATGGTGCTCGAGGCCTTCGTGCCCAGCTTTGGCGCGCTGGGAATCGGCGGCGCGATCGCCTTTGTCATTGGTTCGGTGATCCTGTACCGCGACGAAACCGGCCAGATCGGCGTCGCGATACCGCTGATCGCCACTTTTGCCCTGCTCAGCGTGGCGCTATTCGCAGGGGTCGTAGGCTATGCGCTCAAGTCTCGCCGCCGACCGGTGGTCAGCGGCCGCGAGGAGATGTTGCATGCGGTGGGTGTCGCCGAGGAGGATTTCGATACCATTGGGCGCATCCGGGTGCACAGTGAAAGCTGGAACGCATCGACCAGCGCGACGCTGCGCAAGGGTCAGCGGGTGCGGGTAACGGAGATGGACGGCTTGCGGTTGACCGTGGAACCGCTGAACGAGGACAGGGAGAATGATTGACATGAATCCGGTGACAATAGGTGTGCTTCTTTTCATCGCCGCGCTGCTGTTTGCGTCGATCAAGATTTTGCGTGAATACGAACGCGGCGTGGTCTTTTTCCTCGGACGCTTCCAGCGGGTCAAGGGACCGGGTCTGATCATTATCATCCCGGGGGTTCAGCAGATGGTGCGTGTCGACCTGCGTACCGTCACGATGGACGTCCCGACGCAGGATGTGATCTCGCGTGACAACGTCTCGGTCAAGGTCAACGCGGTGCTGTATTTCCGTGTGGTGGATCCGGAGCGGGCGATCATTCAGGTCGAGGACTACATCATGGCGACCAGCCAGCTGGCCCAGACCACGCTGCGTTCGGTGCTCGGTGCCCATGAACTGGACGAGATGCTGATGAATCGCGATCAGCTCAATCACGATATCCAGGCGATCCTCGACCAGCAGACCGATGCCTGGGGTATCAAGGTCTCCAACGTCGAAATCAAACACGTCGATCTGGACGAATCGATGATCCGGGCAATTGCCAGGCAGGCCGAGGCGGAACGAGAGCGTCGGGCGAAGGTGATCCACGCCGAGGGCGAACTGCAGGCCTCGGAGAAGCTGCTGGCCGCCACCGAGGTGCTTACCCGCAACCCGGTCAGCATCCAGCTGCGTTACCTGCAGACCCTCAGCGAGGTGTCGAACTCGAAGGGTTCGACCGTGGTGTTCCCATTTCCGGTCGAGATGGTCGAGTTGTTCAAGCGGGCGGAAAAAGAGCGATAAGCGGGGGCGGTCCCGGACCGGCAACGCGCAGGGCCTCCCGATCATCCCGAATCCACCTTCCCGACAGGCACAGTCTGGAGCAGCGGTTCGAGTGCCGACCACACGTTGTCGAGAATACGCGGCTGTGCCGCGACACCCGGGTGGATACCGTCCGGCTGCATCAGTTCACGCGTCTCGGCGACGCCTTCGAGAAAGAAGGGCACCAACGCCACCTGCTCCTCGCGTGCCAATTCCAGGTAGACGCGGTGGAACTTCTCGCCGAAGGCCCTGCCATAATTCATCGGCAATCTAACACCGAGCAACAGAATGCTGGCGCCAGCGTCCCGTCCCTCTTCGATCATGCCACGCAGATTGCTGAGGGTCTGTTCCGGCGCGAGACCGCGCAGGCCGTCGTTACCGCCCAGCGCGATGATCAAGACCGCCGGGCGTTCGCGCTCCAGCGTGGCAGGCAGGCGCGAGAGACCGCCGCGCGTGGTGTCGCCGGTAATGCTCGCGTTGACTACCTCGTAGTCCAGGCCCTGCCTGCGCAGTCGTTGCTGTAGCAGAGCCACCCAACCGCGCTGCTTTTCGATACCGTAGGCCGCGCTGAGGCTGTCACCGACCACCACGATCTTGGGCGCCGCGCTCGCACACAGCGGAAAAGACACAACAAGCAGAAAAATGGCAATACAGGCAAAGGTTCGCATAGGGGCTGAGCAACTGGGAAAAAGGGTCAGGATGTCGGACGGCCGCGTTCTCGACATCCTGTCGGCGATCGACATGCAGGTCAATGCCGGCGAGGTCGCGGCGATCCTCGGCCCGTCCGGTTCCGGCAAATCCACCCTGCTGGGCCTGCTCGCTGGCTTGGACCAGCCGACCGCGGGGCGGGTTTCACTGCTTGACCGGGATCTGTCTACCATGGATGAGGATGCCCGTGCGGCGTTGCGTGCGGGTCGCGTCGGCTTCGTGTTCCAGTCGTTTCAGCTTCTGCCCGGCATGACCGCGCTGGAGAACGTCGCGCTGCCGTTGCAGATCGGGCGCAAGCCAGGCGCCCGGAGCCAGGCGGAAACCCTGCTGCGCGAGGTTGGTCTAGGCGAGCGTCTGTCCCACCTGCCGAGGCAGCTTTCCGGTGGCGAGCAGCAGCGAGTCGCGCTGGCACGTGCGTTTGCCGGGGATCCTGAGGTGTTGTTTGCTGATGAACCGACTGGAAATCTCGACGCTGAGAGTGGCCAGCGGGTGATCGAATTGCTGTTCCGGCTGCGCGATCGGGTCGGCAGCACGCTGCTGCTGGTCACCCATGATCAGCAGCTCGCTGCGCGCTGCGACCGCGTGCTGCGCCTCGAAGCCGGCCGGCTGCAGGGCGACTCGTGAGCGGAGGCTGGTCGTCGTTCCTACATTGGCGCGCCGCGCTACGCGACCCCGGCCTGCGCCTGCTCGCAGCAGCCGTGCTGGTGGCGGTGGCAGCCCTCAGTTCGGTGGCCTTCTTTGCCGATCGGGTGGAGCGCGCACTGCTGCTGCAGGGGGCGGCGCTGCTGGCCGCCGACCTCGTGGCGGAACAGGGCGAACCGATACCGCAGGAGTGGCTTGAGCAGGCGGAAAGCCTGGGTCTCAACCGCGCCCGGGGTATCACTTTCCCCAGCGTTATCATCGCCAACGAACGACCGTTGCTGGTGCAGGTCAAGGCGGTCGAGGTCCCGTATCCGCTGCGTGGCCAGTTGTTGGTGGAAACCCCGGCGGGCCCGGCCGACCGGCCCCCCGGCGTCGGCGAGGCCTGGCTGGAGGGGCGTTTGCGCGACCGCCTCGGTGCGACGATCGGCCAGACCCGCGTCGAGATTGGTGAGCTGGATCTGGAAGCGGCCGGTGTACTGGTCGACGAACCGGATCGCGGCGGAAACCTCTTTCAGCTGGCGCCGCGTCTGATGATCAACTTCGCAGATGCCGAACGCAGCGGCCTGCTCGGTCCGGCCAGCCGGGTCAAATATCGTCTATTGCTTGCCGGAGATCCTGGCCAGGTGCAGCGTATGCGCAGCTGGCTGACCGCCCGTATGTCGCCCGATGGCGGCCTGGTCGATGTCGAAAATGCCCGTCCCGAGTTGCGTACCGCGCTCGAGCGCGCCCGGCGTTTTCTCAGTCTGGCCGCACTTTGCTCCAGCCTGCTGGCCGGCGTCGCGATCCTGCTGGCCACCCGGCGCTATGTGGATCGCGCCCTCGATGGTGCGGCGGTTTTGCGCACGCTCGGTATGAGCGGCATGGCGGTGCTGCGCTGGCATCTCGGTCAATTGTTGGCGGTCGTGAGTGTCGCGACCGCTATCGGCAGTGTTGCCGGTCTGCTCGGGCAGCAGGCGCTGGTGACGCTGCTCGGCGACTGGTTCGGCAGCGTGTTGCCGCCGCCCGGCCCACGCCCGCTGCTGGTCGGCCTGCTGTTCGGGCTCAGTTTGGCGCTGGGGTTCGCGTTACCGACACTGCTGCGGATTGGGCAGGTCCCGCCGCTGCGCGTGTTGCGGCGCGAGATGGAAGCGCCGGGCGTTGCGAGCTGGCTGATCTGGCTGCTGGCCGCGGCGGTGTTCTTTGGCCTGATGTTCTGGCAGGTGCGCGACCTGCGCCTGGCCGGTGGCATGGCACTGGCGCTGCTCGCTGCACTGGTCGTGCTGATGTCGGCCGGTTGGCTGCTCCTGCGCCTGCTGGCCCCGCTGCGTCGGGCCGGCGGTTCGGCTGCGATGGGGCTGGCGGCGTTGGTGCGCTACCCGCATCTGACGCTGCTGCAGCTCAGCGGCTTTGGGCTCGGCATCACGCTGTTGCTGCTGCTCACCGTGGTGCGTGTCGACATCATCGACACCTGGCAGGGCAGTCTGCCGGAAACTGCGCCGAACCACTTCCTGATTAACCTGCAGCCCGAGGAGCGCGCCCGGTTTGCCGATTTGCTACAGATGCGTCAGGTGCCGAATTCCGGACTTCACGCGACGACCCGCGCCCGTCTGATCGCCATCGGTGCCCGTAAGGTGGAACCGGGGTCGTACGCCAATCTGCGCGCCCGCCGCCTCGCCGCACGCGAATTCAACCTCGGCTTCAGTGCGACCATGCAGGGCGACAACCGCATTCAGCAGGGGCGCTGGTGGGATCGGCCTGACGACGCGGCTGTGCAGCAATTCTCGGTGGAAGAGGGGATCGCCGAGTCCCTCGGTGTCCAGTTGGGTGATGACCTGACCTTCGAGGTCGCCGGTCAGACAGTCACCGCGCCGGTAACCAGCCTTCGATCCGTGGCCTGGGACTCGTTCAACGTGAACTTCTTCGTCGTCGGAACGCCTGGGATGGCCGCCGACCTGCCGGTTACCTATCTCAGCAGCTTCTTCCTGGATCAGGACACCGAGGGGGTGACCCTGGACGTGGTGAGGGAGTTTCCGGCTGTGTCGGTGATCGACGTGCGGCCGCTGCTGCGCCAGGTCCGCGAGATCATGGAGCGCGGCGCCCTGGCGGTCGAAATGGTATTTTTATTCACTCTTGTCGCGGCTGGGCTGGTCACCGTTGCCGCCGCGCAGGTGAGCCGTGACGAACGCGCCCGTGAGGTCGCGGTGATGCGCACGCTAGGCGCATCGCGACGGCGACTGCTTGGCGCGGTGTTGGCGGAGTTCGGCCTGCTCGGCCTGCTCGGCGGCGTGCTGGCGGCACTGTTGGCGAGTGTCAGCGGCTACCTGATTGCGGTACAGCTGTTCGATCTGCCCGGCCGTATCAGTCCAACCACCTGGTGGCTCGGGGTCGTGGTTGGCACCCTGGTGGTGGCCCTGGTCGGCTGGCTCGCCACCCGGCGCCTGCTCCGCGTGCCGCCGATGCAGGTGTTCAATTCGGGTTGAGTCAGATCGATGCGGCCCATGGTCCGGTTTTGTACGCAGGCCATGGGCCGTTGCGCCTGGGCGAGTCGCCGGCTGGCCGCGCATCGATGTGGATGCTTGACTGCGAATGGCAGCGACCTGGGCACTTGCGCCCGGCGCGTTCGATCGATGACCCGTCGTGAATCCGTCCGTGGAGGTTCGACGCCGCCTCCCTGCGGCAGATGCCCTCGGATCGAACACGCCGGACCGCCTGCCAAAACGCGTTGTCTCGTTGAGCAGCTGCCATTGTGCTTAACTCAGAATATCGATCACAGTCGCAGGGGGCATGGGGTGTTCACGGCCGAAGGTTTCGGCACATTGATCAGCGGCCGTGTGTCCGGTGTGGGCTGCATACCGCCCCGGCTATCCGTGCAGGCATTGGACCCTGGGAGCCCCGGACGGTGATCGTGGAGTGCCTTGCCCGGCGCATCATGGCGCCTTTTCAGGGGGTGCTGCAGATCATCCGCGTTGGCGCCGGCGAGGCCGAGAGCGTCGACGGGGTGAACTGGGTGCTGTACGCGGCACACCCCGACATTCTCGCCCATTCGGGTTTGTCCGAGGTTCGTTTTGGTACCTGGTCTGCCGGCCAGGGGCTGCGGCGCGCGATGGTGCGCGGGACGGCGGCCGGCGGGCTGATCGAGCGCATCGGTCAACCGCTGATCGGCGCCCTGCAGGCCTTCGCCGAGCAGGCGCCGTTTCCACTGCACGACCGGCTCGAATACTGGCTGGTTGATGTCCATACCCGTGAACCGCTGGTGCTGATCGACAGCCTGCTGCCGGACGAGGCGGTGCCGCCGGCCGAACCCGCCAACTGGTTGCCCGGCAAGGCCGCGCACGACGAGTTCGCGGGCCTCGACGAGCTCGAGGACATGATCGCCGAGCGGGCAGGCAGGCGTCCCGAGGCGGCCTGGTTCGAACGCGATGCCGCTGGTGGTGGGCGCGATGCCGAAGGGACCGGCTACCCGGCGACCCATTTTCCCCGACTCTTACTGACCACACAGTGGCCCGAGCGGCGCCAGCGCCGTCTGGCGAGGGCCTTCATCGACTGGTGGGCCCCCGCTCTGCTGCAGTTGCAGCACCTCGACGACGCTGAGCGCGGCATACTGGAACGCGCGGCCGCGCACCGCGCCCCGGTTCTCGCACGATTGTTTCGCCTGTATCCCAAAACCATGGACGAAAGCCTGATCCGGGTGGCCCGCGTACAGGCGCGCATGCAGGCAACCAAGACCCATGCCGCGCACTACGAGGAACCCTTCCTTTGGATGGAGTAGCAGCCGCGGGGCGGCGCAGGCTGATACTGGTGAGCGGCGATCAGCATTGGGGTGAGCGGTGGCTCCTGGGGCAACTGGACGAGGCCGACCTGGCCGCGACGCTGTGGATCGCCGAGGTCGCACCGGCCGGGGTCCAGGCGACCCGGTCGGCGCGGGTCACCCAGTGCCTTGGCAGTGAGCACCGCCTGCTGGTGTGCAACGCCCATCAAGGGTTTCATCCGGACGCCTTCGCGGCCGCGGCCGGTACGCTGCGCGGTGGCGGCGATTGCGTGCTGCTGATGCCGCCGCTGGAGACCTGGTCCAGCTTTGCCGATCCGGACAAGGCGCGGTTCGCGGCCTATCCGCGCGCGCTGACCGACATGAACGGCGGCTTCGCCGCACGTCTGCTGCGCTGCTGGCGTGGGCATCCGGCCATCCAAACGGTCACCCCGGGCTCGCTGCTCAGGGTCCGCCTGGCGCCGCCGGCGGCCGGCACCTTTCAGCCGACCGAAGGACAGTGGGCCGCCGTGTCGGCCGTGGAGCGGGTAGCGCATGGACACGCGCGGCGGCCGCTGCTGCTGACGGCCGATCGCGGGCGCGGCAAATCCACCGTGCTCGGCATTGCGGCGGCGCGCCTGTTGATCGGCGGATTGCCGCGGATCACGGTGGTCGCGCCGCACCGTGCTGCGGCCGAGACCCTTTTTCGTCATGCGCTGGCCGAGGCGGGTATCGAGCCGCGCGCGCCCAGCGATGTCCGCGTTGCCGGCGGTATGCTGCGTTTCCGGCTGCCCGCGGAATGTATCGACGATGCCGCCGGCGCGCCGGGGCTGGTGTTGGTCGACGAGGCCGCAGCGATACCGGTGGGCGTACTCCAGCGGTTGCTGGAGGTCGGAAATCGTCTGGTATTCGCCAGCACCGTGCACGGTTACGAAGGCAGCGGGCGTGGGTTCGATATCCGTTTCCGCGCCGTGCTGAACGAACGCATGCCGCAGTGGCGAGGCCTGCACCTGTCCGAACCGCTGCGCTGGGCCCCCGACGACCCGCTGGAGGCAGCGCTGAACCGCGGCTTTCTGATGGACGTTGAGTTGACCGTGCCACCGGCTCATTCGGCGCTGTCCATCCAACGGGTCGAGCCTGCGGTGTTGGCCGGGCAGGAATCGCTGCTGCGCTCTGCGTTCGCGCTGCTGGTCAATGCGCATTACCAGACGCGCCCCTCGGACCTGCGCCAACTCCTCGACAACCCGGATGTGCACCTGTGGTTGGCCCGTCGTGGCGAAGTTGTCGTTGGCGTACTGCTCTGCTGCGCCGAAGGGGGATTCGGCCCCGAAATGGCGGGACAGGTGCTATCCGGGCGACGCCGCCCACGTGGCCACCTGCTGCCGCAGTCGCTCGCCGTGCATGCCGGCCTCGACGAGGTGTTGGGACAGCGAGTGTTGCGCGTGCAGCGTATCGCAGTGCACCCGCAGGTGCGCCGCCAGGGTCTTGGACGGGGCCTGTTGGAGGCCTGCGCCGCCTGGGCTGGCGAGCATCAGTTCGACCTGCTGGGTTGTGCGTTTGCGGCCGATTCGCTGCTGCTGGGATTCTGGTGTGCGCTGCACTTCGCTGCGGCGAGGCTTGGCACCCGGGTCGATCCGGCGAGTGCCGCACACTCACTGTTTATGCTCCGTGGTCTGAGTGCGCGCGGCAGCAAATTGGCCGACAGTGCGAGGCAGCAGTTCCTGGCCGGCCTGCCCTGGTCCCTGGCGGCTAGCCTGAGCGAAATAGACAGCCACCTCGCGGTACTCCTGTTGCACGGCCGGCTGTGCGATGACCTGCGTTTGAGCGCCGCCGAACGGCAGGGGGTGGCGCGCGTCGCATCTGGTGCCCGGCAGCCGGCCACTGCCGAGTCCGCCCTTTGGAAGGCGCTTGTCCAGCTTGCCGCTCAGGGTCGTGCGGCGTCGGGGCAGCTTGACCCGCTGCTTGCCCGGTGGCTCCAGCAACGCACATCCGACAGGGTATGCCGGACTTATGGGCTGGACGGTCGACGCGCGCTCGAAGGCCGCCTGCGCGAGTTGCTGCTGGAACATCAGATGTCTCTGGTGTACGGCGGTTGACGGGCCCGGGTGCGCGACATAAATTCGCGCTCAAGCACAACCCTCTAGGAGGTTCATATGTTGAAGGCCGGAGATATGGCACCCGATTTCGTCCTGCCCGATGCCGACATGCAAATGACCGATTCTGCGAGCCTCGGCGGCAGCCCTTATGTGATCTACTTCTATCCGAAAGATGACACGCCGGGTTGCACGATGGAAGGCATCGAGTTCACCGAACTGATGAGTGACTTCGAGGCGCTTGGCGTCGCGGTTATCGGCGTCAGCAAGGATACCTGCGTCAGCCATGCCGCGTTCCGCGACAAGTATGGCCTCAGTATTCACCTGCTGGCGGATGTCGAGGGACAGTTGTGCGATGCCTACGGCGTCTGGCAGGAAAAGGAAAAAAACGGGGAAAAGAAGATGGGCATCGTACGCTCGACCTTCATCGTCGACCTGGAGGGCCGGATTCGCCATGCCATTTACGACGTGAAGCCGAAGGGGCATGCGGAACAGGTGCTGGAGCTGGTCCGTTCCTTATGAACCTAGGCCTTCATGGCTTGTCTTGCTCCAGCAGTTTCTTCATGCCCTTGATGACGATATCGGCGTAGCTGATGATGCCGATCACCTCGCGGGCTTCCACCACGGCCGCACGGTTGAGCCGGTAACGCTCGAACATGCGGGCGCAATAGCGGATGTCCATGGCCGGGTCGATCCCGATCATGGGCTTGTTCATGATCTCGTAGACATTCACCCGCTCCGGTGCACGATTGCGCGCCAGCACATTGGTGGCGATGTCCTCCAGCTCGACGATGCCGTATTCGTCGTCCTCGTTGCGGCGGCGCACGATCAGCGCCTTGGTGTCCATATGCCTCATGTCGCGCAGTGCGTCGGCCACGGTGGCCAGGCCGTCGACGATATCGAAATCGACTTTCATTACGTCGCGTACGCGTACCAATTCGGATTCGGTCATAGCTCTTCCTCTACGATTTCATGGAGTTTCGCGACCTGTCCGGTGACACCGACCGCGTCCTCGACATCGATCTGGATCGCGATACCGGAACCGGTTTTGGCGTCGAACTCGCCGGCGCGCTCGATTTCCTCGAGGATCTGTCGCGCCAGATGCTCCTCGACCATGAACAGGATCATATCGCGCTGTGTGTCGAGTGACAGGCCGAAAAAGGTCTTGGGCTCGATCAGGCCTTCGCCGCGGGCATTGTTGATGACCGTGGCGCCCGTCGCCCCGGCATGGCGTGCGGCCTTGAGCACGGCATCGGTTTTGTCGTCATTGACAAAGGCAATCAGGAGTTTGAAATGCATGAATGAGGCTCCTCAGTTCGATCTGCTGGCTCGTTTCGCACGCCATTCGGAAAGTTGTGCATAGGCCATTACGGTCATAATCGGAAACAGGCTGGCGAAGGCGATCAGGCCAAAGCCGTCCAGAAGCGGACTGCGGCCCGGTACGGTGCTGGCGAGCCCGAGGCCGAGTGCTGCGACCAGTGGAACTGTTACTGTCGAGGTTGTAACCCCACCGGAGTCATAGGCCAGCGCGATAATCAGGCGCGGGGCGAAAAAGGTCTGAATCACGACCACGATATAGCCGGCGACGATATACCAGTGCAGCGGAGTGCCGCTGACGATGCGATAGGTGCCCAGCGCGATACCGATGGCAACACCGATCGCGACCGCCACGCGCAACCCCATGACACCTATGCTGCCAGCCGAAACCTGGTGCGCCTTCAATGCCACGGCCAGCAGCGAAGGCTCGGCGATGGTGGTCGAGAATCCAATCGCAAAGGCGAACAGGTATATCCACTGGTAATCCCACCAATCGGCAGGGGCCGAAAGATCGGTGCCTCCGGCGATGAACGCCGGATCGGTAAGTTGCGCCGCCATCAGTTTTCCGAGTGGAAACAGGGCCAATTCCAGCCCCTCGAGAAAGAAGGCGAGGCCTAACAGCACGAACGCGAAGCCGGCCAGCGTGCGGCCCAGATGCGGGATCGGCTGACGCAGCACCAGCAGCTGGAATCCGAAGATGATCGCGGCGATCGGCACAACGTCGGCAACCGTCGCGAACAAGGTGTGGACCAGTTCGCCCAGCTTGCCGGGGAGTGAGACCAGGAGACCCCTGACCGGGCCGACGAACCAGTCGAGTAGCTCCCCCATCGGGCCGAACACCGCAAACATCCAGCCTTCGATCTGGTGGACCGCACTGCGAAACATGACACCGAACGGACCATCGAGCTTCTGGGCGTTGTCGCCAACGCCGAAGATACCGTAACCCATCACGAAGATCATCGGTGTCAGAGAGGCGAACGCGATCAGGCCGAAGCCGTCGATCATCGGATGGCGCCCCTTGATCGAGGACGCCAGGCCGACGCCGAGCGCGGTCACCAGCGGCACCGTGATGGTCGACGTCGTCACGCCACCGGAGTCGTAGGCGATCCCGATGATCTCCGGTGGTGCAAACATGGTCATTACGATGACACCGATGTAGCCGGTGATGATCAGATACTGGATCGGCCAGCCGCGGATGATTCGCAGCACCCCGATCAGGATTGCAAAACCGACCGACAGCGCGACGGTGACTCTCAGCCCGTCGGCGTAATCCGCCTTGGACTCCACATCGTTCAGAATCATCTGACCGGCAGCCGCGACTTCGGCGGCCTCCGCGGCGACCGCGATCAACGCCGGTTCCGCCACCGTGGTGCCGAATCCCAGCGCGAAGGCGAACAGCAACAGCCAGGTCAGCGAGCCCTTCCGGGCAAACGCATGGGCCATGTTCTCGCCGATCGGAAACAGACCCATCTCCAGGCCGCGTACGAACAGGGCGAGCCCGATCACGACGAACAGGGAGCCGAGCAGAATCTCGCTGAGGTTGGGGATCGGCTGCTGTAAAACCAACAACTGGAAAAACGCGATGACGACCATGATCGGCAGCAGATCACGGGTACTGGACAGCA
>Ga0316198_10001089_pt1 | contig 15604 bp, 15 predicted proteins | sample OudBieAanoxic_MG_FD_204935 | JGI IMG/M metagenome (GOLD analysis project Ga0316198, IMG submission 204935) | Coastal sediment microbial communities from Oude Bieten Haven, Netherlands - site A anoxic | ecosystem: Environmental > Aquatic > Marine > Coastal > Sediment | place: Netherlands...
GACTCGGGGCCGGAGGTCGATTACGTCGATGTGGTGACTGCCGCGCGGCTGCAGTACCTGGTCTTCGAAGGGCTGATCGATATCACCCCCGAACTGGCCGGCCTGCCGGCACTACACAAGACCGGCATCCATTTCGAAACCATAGTGCTCGGCGATGAAGACCAGACAAACTGGGCCAAGCTGGTGAGCAACGCCCTGTCCGCCTGAGCGATGCGACGCCACATCTGATAGCCGAACAATCATGCAGCCAAACCCTCACATGCAGAACGTTTTCAGGCCCACCATCCGGGCCGCCGGTATCGCCCTGTTTGGCCTGCTTGCCGCCTGTTCCGAAGACCCTGGCGGCTTTCCCGGTGCGGAAGGAAAAACACCACCCTATATCCTCAAGGATGGCTGTACCTTCTCTATCGTGGAGCAGCTGAGCCGGGCCAGCATCAGTTCTCCGGAGGTCTCCGGGATGCCCGGCGCCACCGGCTCCGCTGCGATCTCGCTGGGCGAAAAATCGATCACCGTCTCGGACTGCCGGGTGACGGCCAACTCACACTCGCTGCCGATTTACGAACAGTAGGCACACAGCGGCAGGCCTCGTATCACCTGACCCTGTCGCGGGTCCTACATGCCGCCAGACCGGCAAACAAGCTGTTTGCGTCGGGCTGTCGCAGGACACTCGCAGTGATAGGCTTGGCCTGCCCCGCGGTCACTCCGAGCTCGCATGATTATCGAGATCCTGTTTCTGCTGCTTGCCGGATTCCTCGGCGGCTTCGTCAATTCGGTCGCCGGCGGCGGCAGCTTCATCACCTTTCCGGCGCTGCTATTCGTCGGCGTGCCACCGGTCAGCGCCAACGCGACCAACACCTTCGCCTCCTGTTCCGGCTATCTGAGCGGGGCCTATGCATTTCGCCACGACCTGCACGCGCACAGCCGCGAACTGCCACGTTTTTTAGTCCTGAGCCTGCTCGGCGGCATCGGCGGGGCCTGGCTGTTGTTACAGACACCCGAGTCGCTGTTCCGGGATGCCATTCCCTGGCTGCTGCTGTTCGCCACCCTGCTGTTCATCTTCGGTGCACGGATCAATGCGCTGTTTCGACAGCTCGGCTCGATGCACCGCCATGCCTCGCTGGCGGGCCGAGTGTCGCTGATGCTGATACTGCTGGGGATCGCGGTCTACGGCGGTTTTTTCAACGCCGGCCTCGGCATCATCATCCTGAGTTATCTGGCACTGGCCGGGCACACCGATATCAACGCCATGAATGGCCTCAAACTGCTGATCTCCTCGGCGGTATCGCTGGTTGCGATCATGCTGTTCATCCACGACGGGGTCATCGCCTGGTACCAGGGCACGCTGGTGTTGCTGGGCACGCTGATCGGCGGTTACGTCGCCGCCCGTGTCTCGCGCCAGCTTCCCCAGGCATGGGTGCGCGGGTTCGTGATCGCAGCCGGTATCGGCATCACCGCCTGGTTCTTCTTCGACTCCTGAGGCCAGAACACCGCTCAGTCGGCCTTCCAGGCCGCCACGTATTGCTGCAGACGCTCCCAGCCGATCTGCAGGCGTGCCTCAAAGGCATCCAGGTGGCCGAGCATCTTTTCATCGCCGAACAGACGGATACCCAGATAGATGAGGCCCAGACCCACAGCTACAGACAGAACCCGTTTCAGCCCGCGTCCCGCGGCATGCATCAGGTGCTCGGCCAGGCTGCGTGGCAGGCTCGGCGGGTTGACCCTGGGCCGACGCCGGGACTCGACCTCCTTGAGTACCCGCTCCGCCAGTTCTCGCAGCACCTCGGCAGGCGACTCTTCCTGACCCCTTTGCGGAGCCGTACCCCGCGCCAGTGACGGGCAGAGCCCTCTTAAGCGTTGCGCCAGTTCAAGCACCTCGCCATCCCAGTGCCGGTCACTGAGAAACGCCGCCTGCAGACGCGCCAGCCTGCCGATACTCTCCGGCATATCACTGGCGGCCGGCATCTCGGCGCCACCGACAAGGACCGGAACCACCTGCTTGGCCTGCGCGAAGGCCGCCTCGATCTCGGTGCGCACCCAGTCGGTCGGCTCGAAAAGGCGTGAACGGTAGCCGTGCTGCGATGCCGACGCCCAGCGTCGACCGATCACCACCAGGAGGATGTCGCACGCGGCGATCGCGCGGTGCAGGACATCCGTGAAATCACTGCCGACCGGGATTTCGATATCGCGAAACACCCGATCAGGCCCCAAGGCTTCGGCCAGGTCATCCGCCAGCCGGCCAGCAAAGCCCTGACTGTCATCGCGACGGTAACTGACGAAAACACCTGACATGCCTGCTCCTTGTGGAGTTGACGCGGCCCGTCGCAGGGACGGGGTTCATCCGGCGCAGAGTCTACCGCGTTCCCCGTCCGGCGGGGGCCGCGCATGATCAGGCCGCAAGCCTCTCGTAGAGGTGTAACACGCCGACGTCCAGCGCCAGCATGGCCAGGGTATACGAACCATTCCAGCGCAAAAAACCGCGTGGATCGATCCCGAAGCGACCCTGCATACCCAGATGCATACCCGACAGCGGCGAAATGGCGACCCCCTGAGCCCAGGCCATAAGGTACGTGATTCCGACCAGATTCGGGTCCGGCGCCAGCGGTGTCAAAAGGCCGTGGGCGGTCGCAATGCTGATCACCGGGTGGACTCCCACCACGGATAGCCCGACCATCAGCAACAACATCAGGCTGGCCTCGGTCGCACCGAAGCCGCTCAGCTGCAGGCCCCATCCGGTACTTTGCACCAGACTGCCAATACCCGCGGCGAGGACACCCGCCGCCAGAAACAGCAGCAGTTCGCCCGACATGCGCGGCAGTCCCTCGCGCACGTGGCCGAAAAACCGGGTTGCGGCGCGCTCGCGCGTGCGCGCCAGCAGCACACCCAGGGTCAGCAATACCGCAAGGCCACTGATCAGTGTGAGTATCGGGATCGACGGTGCGCTCAGGTGAAACAACAGCACCAGAAACGCCAGCAGGCCGGGTATCCATAGTGCAGCAAAGTGCATTGGGTAGCCGACATAGGCCTGCGCATCGGCGCGTCTCGAAAGCTGCGACGCAGTCAAAGCCAGCCCCAGCGCCGCCACCGGCAGACCCACGCTCGACAACACCGGCAGTTGCGCGCCCGGCGAATTGCTCAGTGCAACACCCATGGCGGCAAAAAACGGCGACCAATGGGCGGCCAGTGAGAACCCGCGGGACAATACGGTGGCCTGCAGCGGGGCCAGCGGTTGGCGGCGGGACTGCCGGTCACCGAGGATCATCACGGCGGAGAGATTGATCACCGAGCCGAACAGGTGAACGCCCATCAGAGTACGACGCAATGCACCCGGACCGCGCGGGTCCAGTTCGTCAGCAGCGCTTTGCGGCAGGGTGACCAGGCGCAGAAAACTGACCCCGGCCAGCATCGCCAGCAGCGCCTGATTCGCAACCAGCACCTTGCTCCATTGCGGTTCACCACCGTTCGTCCAGGCGTAAAGCAGACCGGCACAGCCGATCGCCAACATGAGCAGGGTCTGGATCCGCTGCAACCCGACCACCCGGGGCGCAAGCAGCAAACCGGCCAGCCAAAAAGTGATACCGGCAGCGGCCGCCGAAAGGCCAAGGCCGACGCCGTTCGCCGCCGACAGCAGAATTGCGAGGAGGATCAACCAGCCGGAGACAGCGACCATCGGCTGCGCGCTATTGAACAGGACACGGCTCATTGGCCACAGCATATCGTCAGCGATCGGCTTACGCGCCCCTGCGGCAGGGATTCGCCGACAAATTCTGTGCGATCAGGCGCGCAAAGCCCGTTAGAATCTGGCCCCAATCCGAAGCGTAACCGGGCGCTACAACCGAATATCGAGGAAAGCCGTATGATGACCCCCACACCGACCGAACTGAACCTGCACCGCATGTCCCGTGTACTCGAGGTGAGCTTCGAAGACGGCGCCAATTTCAAGCTGCCGGCCGAGTATCTGCGCGTGTATTCGCCCTCCGCCGAGGTTGCCGGTCACGGCCCGGGTCAACGCAAGGTCCCTCTGGGCAAGGAAGGCGTGAACATCGACCGGATTGAACCGGTCGGCAATTATGCGGTGGTGCTGCACTTCGACGACGAGCACAACACCGGCATCTACTCCTGGGAAACCCTGTACAATCTCGGCAAACACTACGACGACCTGTGGGCGCAGTATCTCGAGGAATTGAAGGAAAAGGGCTATACCCGCAAAGAGCCCGCCGCCTGATCCTCTTGCGCCGGTTGCCAGGCCGCCAGACACAGGGCCCGCCCGCCATGGCAGACAAACAGCAAAGCACACATTTCGGCTACCGTAGCGTGGATGCCGACGAGAAGGCCGGCATGGTGCGCGGCGTTTTCGACTCGGTGGCATCGAAATATGATGTGATGAATGACCTGATGTCGCTGGGCGTTCACCGCCTGTGGAAACGCTTTGCGGTGGAGCTGGCCGGTGTCCGACGCGGTCAGCACGTCCTCGACCTGGCCTCGGGCACCGGTGATCTCGCCGACCGGTTCGCCGACCTGGTGGGTCCCGAGGGCCTGGTGCTGATGACCGACATCAACGCCGCCATGCTCAATGTCGGGCGAGACCGCATGCTCGACCGTGGCCACGCCGGCAACCTCAGCTATGCGCAGGTCGATGCCGAGGCGCTGCCGTTTGCCGACGACAGCCTCGACCTGATCACGATCGCGTTCGGGCTGCGCAATGTGACGCACAAGGAAAAGGCCCTGGGCGCCATGCACCGGGCACTGAAACCCGGCGGCCGGGTGCTGATCCTGGAATTTTCCAAACCACTCAACAAACCGCTGGAAAAGATCTACGACCTGTATTCCTTCCGGCTGCTGCCGAAGATCGGCGAGTTGGTGGCCAAAGACGCCGAAAGCTATCGCTACCTGGCCGAGTCGATCCGCATGCACCCGGACCAGATGACCCTCAAAGGCATGCTGGAAGAGGCCGGGTTCGAGCGTTGCGATGTACACAACCTGACCGGCGGTATCGTCGCCGTCCATCGCGGGTTCAAGCTTTAAGGGTTTTGGGACGCGGAGGGCGCGGAGAGCCGCAGAGGACGCAGAGTTGCTTATGCCCATTGACGAGACCGTGATGAGTCCATTTCTGCACCGCAGCCGCCGGCTGTTGTTTGGCCGCCGCACACCCGAGCCAGGTCCCTGCATCACCAAGGAACTCCACGATCTCTGCGCTCCTCTGCGGGCTCTGCGTCCCCATCCTGGATCCCCCGGATGACCATCCGCGACCTTGCCCTCGAGGGGCTTGAACCGGCCATCAACCGGCTGATCGAGCTGGACCCGGCAGTGGCCGCTCAACTGGCCCCGTTGCACGGGCGGGTGATTCGGGTGGACCTGCGTGGCACCGGCATCCGGCTGAACTTCGTACCCGGCCACGATGGCCGCCTGCAGCTGCTCGGCCATCTAGAGGGAGAGCCCGACAGTACACTGAGCGGCAGCCCGCTGGATCTGATGCGCGCGACCGACAGTTCAGAGGGCGCGAGGCAGCTGTTCAGTGGCAATGTCCGCATCGAGGGCGACGCTCAGGCCGCGCACAGATTCAGCCAGGCCCTCGGTGGCCTCGACATCGACTGGGAAGAACAGCTCTCGCGCCTCACCGGCGACATCGCCGCACACGAGATCGGGCGGGGCCTGCGTGCCGTTGCCCGGGAAGGCGAGCGCATCGGGCGCAGCAGCGGCGAAAACCTGTCCGAGTATCTGACCGAGGAGGCGCGCCTGCTACCGCACCGTTTTGAAGTGGACGACTTCCTGAGCGAGGTAGACGCCCTGCGCGACGACGTCGAAAGACTCGCCGCACGCATCACCCTGCTGGAGCAGAAACGGCGCGGAGACAAGACATGATCCCGGTGCGCGAGAGTCTGCGCGTGGTGCACATCGCCTGGGTGCTGATGCGTCACGGCCTGGACGAGTTCATTCTCGCTGCGCACCTGTTCCGCCCGATCCGCTTCTTCCGTTTCCTGTCGCCCTTCTACTGGGGCAAACGACCACCGCGCGGTGTGCGTATCCGGCGTGCACTCGAAGACCTGGGACCGATCTACGTGAAATTCGGCCAGATCCTGTCGACACGGCGCGACCTGCTGCCCGACGACATCGCCCTGGAGCTGGCCAAGCTACAGGATCAGGTACCACCATTCCCTGGCGAGCAGGCGCAGGCGATCGTCGAGAAGGCGCTGGGACAGCCGGTCGGTGAGCTGTTTGCGGAGTTCGACAGCCGGCCGCTGGCCTCTGCCTCGATCGCCCAGGTGCATGCGGCCACCCTGCACGAAGGACATGAGGTCGTCGTCAAAGTCGTCCGGCCGAACATCGAAAAAACCATCCAGCGCGACATCGACCTGTTGTTCACCATCGCCCGCCTGGCGCGCAAGTACTCGCGCGATGCGCGCCGCCTGCGCCCGGTCGAGGTGGTCGAGGAATACAACAAGACCATCCACGACGAGCTCGACCTGCAGCGCGAGGCGGCCAACGCGGCCCAGCTGCGGCGTAATTTTGTCGACGGCAGATTGTTGTACGTTCCCGAGATCTACTGGGACTTCACGCGTGAAAACGTCATGGTGCAGGAGCGCATCTACGGCATCCCGGTGGATCAGGTCGATGAACTGATCGCCCGGGGCGTCGACCTCAAGACCCTGGGCGAGCGCGGGGTGGAGATCTTTTTCACCCAGGTATTCCGCGACAATTTCTTTCACGCCGACATGCACCCCGGCAATATCTTCGTGCGCCGGGACGGCACCTACATCGGGGTCGATTTCGGCATCATGGGCACCCTGACGACGGCCGACCAGCGCTACCTGGCGGAAAACCTGCTGGCCTTTTTCCATCGTGATTACCGCAAGGTGGCCGAGCTGCACGTCGAATCCGGCTGGGTCCCGCGCGACACCCGTGTCGAGGACTTCGAGGCGGCGATCCGCACCGTGTCCGAGCCGATCTGGGAAAAACCGATCAGCGAGATTTCATTCGGTCACTTTCTGTTGCGCCTGTTCCAGACCGCAAGACGGTTCAACATGGAGGTCCAGCCGCAGCTGGTGCTGCTGCAGAAGACTTTGCTCAATATCGAGGGGCTGGGGCGCATGCTCTACCCCCAGCTTGACCTGTGGAGTACCGCCAAGCCTTTCATGGAGCGCTGGATGTCCGAGCAGGTCGGGCCGAAGGCTTTTGTACGCCGGGTCAAGGAATCGCTGCCACAGATGTCCGAAGACCTGCCCGAGGTCCCGCTGCTCGCGCACCGGGTATTGCGCAAGGCGGCAGACGGCGAGCTCGAGTTGCAGTGGAAATCGGCGCAGCTGGAACAGATCCATGAAGAGATACGCGACGGCAACCGGCGCACCCAGGTCAGCCTGGCCGGCGCAACCCTGACCATCGGCGGCCTGCTCAGTGCGGGCCTGCTCGATCCCACCATCGGAATCAACCCGGTGTGGCTGGCCGGCGGCATGGGCGGGCTCGGTGTGCTCATGCTGGGCTGGTCGGTAAGCCGTTGAAGCGGTCCCCGGTGGACCAGGCGGCACCCGAGCTGGAGGTGGTCATCGAAATCCCGCGCGGCAGCTTCCTGAAACGCGGTTCGACCGGGCGGCTGGACTTCATCTCCCCGCTGCCCTGCCCGTTCAACTACGGCTCGGTCGAGGACCTGTTAGGCATGGAAGGAGACCTGCTGGATGCCGTGGTGCTGGGGCCGCGCCTGCCTCGCGGCGCCCGGGTCATGGTGAAAGCGTTCGGCGCGGTCGGTATGCGCGACCGGGGCATGTACGACGACAAGCTGATCTGCAGCCGACAGCCTTTGAGGCACCGGCAGGTGCGGCTGGTGCTGGGGTTCTTCAGCATCTACGCCAGGTGCAAATGGCTGCTCAACCTGCTGCGTGGACGACCGGGGCGCAACGCCTGCGAGGGCTGGGGTGACGCCGAATCGGCGATCGCCAGGGCATCCCCACGCCCCAAAGAGGGTTGGGACGGGCCGCGCATCCCGTTTTGACGCCGCGCAGCATTTCCCGAATCGCCGGTCCCAGCTATCCCGCATCACTCACCAGCCGGTGACAGATTCAGACTATCCCACCCAGCGGACAATCGCGACATGGCCTTTTGGCTGACACCCTTAGCCGATATCGCGTACGATGCAGCCCACGAAGAAAACGAAATCGATTGGAGTTCCCAGGATGAGGAGAATTTTTGTACTGCTGATTATCGCTGCGTTCTTCACCCAGCCGATCCATGCCGCTGGACACGAGGGCACGCTCGCCCAGATCAAGCAGAGCGGCAAGGTGCGCATCGGCTTCCGCGAAAACCAGCCGCCGATGTCGTTTGTCGACAACAACGGCAAACCGGCCGGCTATTCGGTCGACCTGTGCGTGCGCATCGTCAATGAAGTGAAAAACACCCTGGGGCGCGATGACATCACCGTCGAGTATATTCCGGTATCCTCGACCAACCGCTTTGCGGCCCTCGCGGACAACAAGATCGACATCCTTTGTGGCGCCACCACCAAGACCATCTCACGCGGCGAAAAGGTTGATTTCACCCAGCTCACCTTCGTCACCGGCGCCTCGCTGCTGAGCCTCAAGGACAACGGTGTCGGCGGGATCTCTGCGCTGCAGGGCAAGAAGGTCGCGGTCTCCAAGGGAACAACCACGATCGATGCGCTGAAGGCAAAACTCGAGGAATCGGTCAGTGACGCCAAGGTGGTCCCCGTCGACTCGGCCAAGGCCGGTCTGCAGGCGCTCATCAAGGGCGAGGTGGATGCATTCTCCGCCGACCAGGTGGTCCTGATCGGGCTGGTATTGACCCACGAGGGCGACGAGAAATTCGCCATCGCCAGCGATATCTTCTCGTTCGAACCCTTTGCCCTGGCAGTCCGACGCAACGACTCGGACTTCAGGCTGCTGGCCGACCGCGTCCTGTCTCAGCTGAACCGCAGCGGCCAGATCACCCCCATCTACAGCAAGTGGTTCGGCAAGTTCACCAAGAAGGTACCGCCGTTGCTAGAGGCGATGTACGTGCTCAACTCTACCCCGGAATAATCAAACTGCCCGCTGACGGGTACCACAGACCGACAAAAAAAGACCCCGCGGCCGCGGGGTCTTTGCTGTGGGACTGGTTGCCTCTTTATTCGCCCGGCTTTACCTCTCGCCTTACCAGGACCTTGAGCGATTCGATGTCGCCCAGGGGCACGTGAACGCTGTACTTGCCGCCGTGCACTATCTGCTGCACCTCGGCCTCACCACCGCCGACCCGGTGCAGCAGCCCCTCACGCATCGGCTGGCCACGCGGCTTTAGCTGAACCTTCTCGCCGACATATTGGCCGATCTGGCTGACCGCCACACCCTCGTAGCTGCGCCGGACCAGGACGCGGCGCGGTCGTGCCTCGGCCTTGCCCTGCGTACCCTGCTGGGCGCCTCCGAACAGGCCGGCGAAACCCTGGCCTTGGGGCTGCTGCCACGCAAAGCTGGTATCGGTAATCGGCTGGCTGTTCAGACTGAGGCGCAGGGACAGCGCATCCGCCAGCTGATTCGGCGGCAGGAACATCAGGCTGAGAAGGCCGACCGGCTGTGGCGGTGCTGCCACCAGTTGGAATTCACCCCAGTCACGATAAAAGTCGCGCAGCGCGCCGCTCAAGCCGGGACCGAGCGACAGCCCCTGGTCCTGCAACTGCGCCAACGCAATTTCGGCCAGCCGCTCACTCCACTCCTGAGGCGTGGCATCACTGTCGGCAGCGCAGGCCTCGAGTGCCCGGCGGCCGAACTCCGGCGCCACCCGGAGGGCAAAATTCAGCCGACCGAGGGTGAACTGCGGTGCGCCGCCATGGCTGAACGTCTCCACGTCCACATCGTTCATGGTGGCGGAAAAAGCCACCGACTCTATGTCGTGCAGATCCATGTTGATGCCGACGTCCAGCGTGCGACTGGCCTCGTCGATGCGGAAGTGCCCATCGACATCTACGGTCAGCTCCGAAAACCCGATCTTCTGCAGCAGTTCCGGCTGGATATCGAGCCCTGCGGCACAGGGATCTGCGCCGCCGGACTGACCGGCATCGCGCAACATCTCGGACGACAGAGGCAAGCGCGCGCCGCTGAGCTGAAACGACAGGCTGTTCGGTGGCGCGTCCCCCCCGCCGGGCTGCCAGTTGCCGCCACGAATGAAAAACATCGGGTCATCGCTGGCGATACGGATGCTGTCCACAGAAACTGTGTCGTCGATACCGAGCGGCTGGACCGTGATTCCCTTCACAGTTACCGCACCACGTATTTCGGTATCGATGCCATCGTAGCGGACATCGGCCATGTGCGCGCTTGCGTCGACGATGTCATCGACGGATTTCTTGGCGTTGTAGTACAGGACCCCTTTGAGCACTCCGTACAGCAGTGCGGGAATAAGCAGGATCAGAATCAGCTTGCCAGCTCGGGAAAACATGGGCTTTCTTCCTTACGGTCTCATCAGCGGTGTTTCTACTTCCTCCCTCTTATCGGCACCAAGCAGGCGTTCTATAAGGGTGAGGGCGAAATCCATCGCAGTGCCCGGACCGCGCGAGGTGACCACCTTGCCGTCCGTGACCACCGCGTCCGCCAGCAGGCGCGAATTTTCGGTCATCAGGCCATCGATAACACCCGGGTACGCGGTCGCCTCGCGGCCATCCAGCAGGCCGGCGTTTAGCAGGACCTTGGGCGCTGCGCAGATTGCCGCGGTATAGCGTTCCTGTTCGGCCATCCGGTGCAGCAGGGAGTGGATCCGTGGATCGGCGTCGAGATGATCGGCGCCAGGTAGGCCGCCGGGCAGGACGATCATGTCGAAATCGTCTTCGAGCACCTGGTCGAGATCGGTGTCGGGGATCAAGACCACGCCGCGGCTTGCGGTCACCGGGCCGTCTTCGAGACCGGCGGTCACGACCTCGATGCCGGCGCGGCGCAACAGATCGATGACGGTTACTGCTTCGAGTTCTTCGCAACCGTTTGCAAGGGGGACGAGGACGCGTGCCATAGTTTCGGGTTCCTTTCTGTTTCGACCAGTTCTGAAACCGGTACAAGCTGGATTCCCTGGGCGGCAAGCCGGGGTATTTCTTCGGCCAGCACGGCCAGAGTCGCTGGGTAAGGGTGGCCGATACCGATAGCAGTCCCTTGCGAGCGCGCCCTGGCGATCAGCACCTCCAGTTGGCGACGCACGTAGCGCACATCGCGTACGTTGTCGAGAAAGACGTCGCGCGCGGCATTTGCCAGGCCGGCCTCACGGGCCTGCGCCCGGGCCACCGAACGCATGTCGGTGCGACTGTCGACGAAATACAGGTCGTGGAAACAGCGCAGCTCCTGCATCAGCCAGTTCATCGCCGCCCGGTCCTGGGTCAGCAGGCTGCCCATGTGATTGTTGACGCCCGATGCGTAAGGCACCGTAGCCAGGTTGTCGCGTATGCGCCGCGCAAACTCGGTCCGGCTCTGTACCTTGAGGAGGCCGCCAGGGCCGAGGCGACGCCCGTCAGTGGTCTGCATCGGCAGATGCAGCATGACCTCCTTACCCCGCTTGTGCGCGCGTTGTGCGATGGTGTGGCTATATCGCAATTGCGGCAGAACCGAGTAGGTCAGCGCACCTGGCAGGTCCAACGCCTGTTGCCCCAGGTAGAGGCTGTGTCCCAGGTCGTCGATGATGATGGCGATGCGCATCGGTGACTGCGCCGCCACCGGCAGTGCGCATACGGCGCACAGCAAAAGCGCGATTCGCAGGGCTCGACGCAGCAACTCAGGCATCGTTGGGCCGCAGGATAGCCAGGCCTTTGAGCAGATTGAGGGCCTCGCTGAGGGCGTAATCGTCTTTCCCCTGCTCCTCTTTGGAGTCCGCGGCCTTCTTCTTTGGTTTTTTCTTGCCATTCCCATTTTCCTCGGGATTGGCCAGATGGCGCGCCAGGTCGGCCTCCTTGAGCCGGGTCGTCGACTCTTCACCCTTGGTCAGCTGGACATTGCCGAGGAGGATATCCGGCACGATGCCCTCGGCCTGGATCGAGCGCCCATTCGGCGTGAAATAACGAGCGGTGGTGAGTTTGACCGCGGTACGCTCATTGACCGGGACAATGGTCTGCACCGAACCCTTGCCGAAGGTCTGCTGACCCATGATCACGGCACGCTTGTGGTCCTGCAGGGCGCCGGCAACGATCTCGGAGGCCGAGGCCGAGCCGCCGTTGACCAGGACCACCACCGGTGCGCCCTCAAGCACGTCGTCCGGCGCGGCCTTGAACTTCAGCTGTGAATCGCGGATCCGGCCCTCGGTATAAACGATGGTGCCGCTGGTCAGGAAGGCGTCACTGATGGCCACGGCTGCATTCAGTACACCGCCGGGATTGTCGCGCAGATCGAGCACCAGGCCCTTGAGAGTTCCGCCCGCTTCGCGCTTGAGGCCGCCGATGCCCTTGAGCATGTCCTCCGGGGTGCGCGCCTGGAATTGCGACACGCGAACATAGGCGAAGCCGGGTTCAAGCATGCGCTGCTTCACACTCACCGTCTTGATGACGTCGCGCACCACCGTGATCACGATCGGTCTGTCCTCGCCGTCACGCACGATGGTCAGGCGGATCTCCGAGCCGGGTTTGCCACGCATCAGCTTGACCGCCTCGTCCAGACTCATGCCCTTAACCGGCTGGTCGTCGAGGCGGATGATCAGATCACCGGACTTCACCCCGGCGCGCTTGGCCGGCGTATCGTCGATCGGCGCAATGACCTTGACGAAACCGTTCTCCATGCCGACTTCGATCCCCAGGCCGCCAAACTCGCCACTGGTACCGACGCGCAGATCGCGGTAGTCGTCCTCGTCGAGGTACGCCGAGTGCGGGTCCAGGCCGCTCAGCATTCCCTCGATCGCGTAATTCAACAGAATACGATCGTCGACCGGTTCGACGTAATCGTTCTTGATGCGCCCGAAGACTTCGGCAAAGACCCGTAGTTCCTCCAGCGGCAGGTCGCTTTCGGACGCGGCTCGCTCGGCCAGCGCCGCGCTTTGATGGAGGAAACCGCCGGCCACGGTCGCCAGGCCTAGCGCCATAACCGCAAATAATCTCTGCTTCATATCGTCCTCAACATCTGTTGCGCTCCCGCTGACTCTGGCTCAACCCACCTTGCTGCCCTTGAGACGCCTACACCAGCGCGCAGGATTGACCGCGCGTCCCTGGTACCTGATGCCGAAGTAGACACCAGCCCGCTCGCGACCGCCACTGCTTCCGACCAGGGCAACCGGCTCACCGACGTCGACCCAGTCGCCGACTTCCTTGAACAGGCTCTGATTGTGACCGTACAGGGTCATATAGCCCTCACCATGATCGACGATCAGCAACAGACCGAAACCACGCAGCCAGTCGGCGAATGCCACCCTGCCGTGATGGACGGCACGCACCTCGCGGCCCTCGGGCGCTGAGATCATAACACCGTCCCAGACCAGACTCCCCAGCTTGGGCGCGCCGAAGCGCTTGACGATCGTGCCGCTGGCCGGCCAAGGCAGACGACCGCGGCGGCCCGAAAACTTGACCTGCTGCGGGTGTTCCGCCGGGATATCGGCCAGGGCCTCTTCGAGGCCACTGATCAGGGACTTGAGGTCGCGCTCATCGGTCTGCAGGCGGTCTAGCTGACGCCCCTGATCCTGCAAATCGCGCGCGAGGCGCGCAACCACCTCGCGCCTTTGCTCCTGTGAACGTTGCATCGCAGCGAGTTCGGCCTGCTGCTCGTCGTGCAGCCGGGCAAGCTTGCGCTCCTCGTCGAGGATCTCCCGTTCGGTGGCGACGAGACGCTGCAAATGCGCATGGATGGCCTGCATCTTCTGCGCCCGCATGCGGTTGAGATAGTCGTAATAGACCATGACCCGGCTCACGGTCGCCGGGTCCTGCTGATTGAGCAGAATTTTGAGGCGCTCCTGTCGGCCCATGGCGTAGGCCGCCCGCACCTGACGCGCCAGTTCGTGCCTCTGGGCTTCGAGCGACTGCTGCTGCGCAGCCTGCTCCAAGCGCAGCGCCTCGATCCGCTCACGTTGACGCGCCAGCCGGCCGTCCATGACCCGCAGCTTGCGCGCCAGCCGTCCGATCTGTTTCTCGCTCTCCTGCAGCTGACGCGAAAGCTGGTTCTTCTCGCCACTGGTCGACTGCATCTGCGAGCGCAGGCCGCTGATTCGCGAGCGCAAAGCCTCCAGCTTGCTGCGTTGCTCTGCCGCACCCGTATCGGCCTGGGGCGCCATAGGCAGCAATGCCAGCAGGCCCGACAACAGGATCGTCGCCAGCCGCGGGCGTGGAGCCAGGGCGATTCTGAAACTCGGCGCAGAAACAGATTCAGTGCCCGCGGTCTGTCGACAAACCGGAGCTACCGCCTTCATCCTCAGGCGGCGTCGGCATCGGCCGGCAGCAAAAGAGAACGTCCGGTCATTTCAGCCGGCTGGCTCAGGCCCATGATCTGCAACAGAGTCGGTGCGACATCGCATAGGGCGCCGTTGTCCATCAGACCGGGTGCCGATTTGCCCACGTACACCAGCGGTACGGGATTGAGCGTGTGTGCGGTATGCACCTGCTTGGACTTGGGATCGGTCATCTGCTCCGCATTGCCGTGATCCGCGGTGATCAGCATTTCCCCGCCGGCCGCCAGCACTGCGTCGCTGACCCGTCCGAGGCAGTCGTCGAGGACCTCCACCGCCTTTACCGCGGCCTCGTAGTTGCCGGTGTGGCCGACCATGTCGCCATTCGCGTAATTGCAGATAATGGCATCGAAGCGGCCGCTGGCGATCGCCTCGACCAGACGGTCGGTCACCTCCGGGGCGCTCATCTCGGGTTGCTGGTCATAGGTCGGCACCTGCGGCGAAGGCACAAGGATGCGCTCCTCGCCCTCGTACGGGGCCTCAATGCCACCGTTGAAGAAGAAGGTGACGTGGGCATATTTCTCGGTCTCCGCGATGCGCAGCTGGTGCAGGCCGAGATTGGCCAGATATTCGCCGAGTGTGTTCTCCAGTCGTTCGGGCGGATAGGCAACCGGAATATCGAAGTCCTTGCTGTATTCGGTCAGCGACACAAAGGCGGCGGTATCCGGAACCTGATCGCGCGCGAAACCGTCAAAGCCCGGCTCGATGAAGGCACGCGTAATCTGCCGGGCGCGGTCCGACCGGTAATTCATATTGATGACCACGTCGCCGTCCGCTACCGGCACTGGCTCGCCAATGCAGGAGGCGTCAACAAATTCGTCTGTCTCGCCACGATCGTAGGCCGCGTGCAGGGCCTCGACGGCAGAGCGCGCGTGGTATTCGGCCTTGCCCCGGGTGATCAGATCGTAGGCCTTCCTGATCCGTTCCCAGCGGTGGTCGCGGTCCATAGCGTAATAACGACCGACCAGGGTCGCGATACGCCCGCAACCGAGACGCTCGAATTCGGCCTGCATCGCCCGCAACGAGGGTTCGGCGCTCTTCGGCGGCATATCGCGGCCGTCCAGGAAGGCATGCAGATAGACACGCTGCGCGCCGCGCTCCACTGCCAGTTTGGCCATCGCATGGATGTGGTCCTCGTGGCTGTGTACACCGCCCGGCGACAGCATGCCCAGAATATGGACCGCGGTCCCGTCGCGGGCCGCGAGGTCGACTGCATCGGTCAGAGTGCGGTTGG
>Ga0316198_10001090_pt1 | contig 15603 bp, 11 predicted proteins | sample OudBieAanoxic_MG_FD_204935 | JGI IMG/M metagenome (GOLD analysis project Ga0316198, IMG submission 204935) | Coastal sediment microbial communities from Oude Bieten Haven, Netherlands - site A anoxic | ecosystem: Environmental > Aquatic > Marine > Coastal > Sediment | place: Netherlands...
GTGCCTGAAATTACACAGGTACGGCGTGGGCGATTACAGCCCCGCTGCGGCCTTCAGTTCAGCCGCTTTATCGGTTTTTTCCCAGGTGAATTCTGGCTCTTCGCGCCCGAAATGACCATAGGCAGCCGTATTACGGTAGATTGGGCGCAGCAGGTCGAGCATCTGTATCAGGCCCTTCGGTTTGAGATTAAAGTGCTCGCGCACAAGTTCGATAATGCGCGCATCATCAATTTTTCCGGTGCCGAACGTCTGTACCGAGATTGAGGTTGGTTCGGCGACGCCAATGGCATATGAGACCTGGATCTCACACTTGTCAGCGAGGCCTGCGGCGACGATGTTCTTGGCCACATAACGTCCGGCATAGGCTGCAGAGCGGTCGACTTTTGACGGGTCCTTGCCTGAAAAAGCGCCGCCACCATGACGGGCCATGCCGCCGTAGGTATCTACGATGATTTTACGACCGGTGAGACCGCAGTCGCCGACGGGTCCGCCGATGACAAATTTTCCGGTTGGGTTGATGTGGATGTGCTCCTGCGTACACTGATCCAGCCATTCTGCCGGCAGTACCGGTTTGACGATTTCGTCCATTACGGCTTCACGCAGATTTTTGTAATCAATATCCGGTGAGTGCTGTGTAGACAGAACAACGGCATTGATGCCCACGGGTTTGCCGCCATCATATTTGAAAGTCACCTGGCTTTTAGCGTCCGGGCGCAACCAGGGCAGGGTGCCGCTTTTGCGGACCTCGGCCTGGCGTTTAACCAGTCTGTGCGCATAGGTGATAGGCGCGGGCATTAGCACATCTGTTTCATTGCTTGCGTATCCAAACATAAGGCCCTGGTCGCCGGCCCCCTGCTCATGTTCGCCGGATTCATCCACACCCATGGCGATATCTGATGACTGTTTGTCGATTGAAGTCAGCACGGCGCAGGATTCCCAGTCAAAACCCATGTCTGAATGGTTATAGCCGATCTCCTTGACCGTGTTGCGCACCACAGCCTGCATATCGACCCAGGCCTCGGTGGTGATTTCACCGGAGATAATCACCATGCCGGTGTTGACCATGGTTTCACAGGCGACACGTGCCCTGGTGTCCTGTTCAAATATCGCGTCCAGTACGGCGTCTGATATCTGGTCGGCAACCTTGTCCGGATGGCCTTCAGAAACTGATTCTGATGTAAATAAATGTTCGCTCATAGTAGTACCTGCAAATGTGGCCTTGTTTTAAAGGCAAAAAAAAACCCGTCCAAGCACAGCTTATGACGGGTTTTCGATAATGTTCTTGTATCGGAACTCGCTTTAGCCGTATTTATAAAGCGCCCGCAATCTGAGTCAAATTGGCGCCTGATGTCAGCGGATTATGCCGTATTTACATGTGTTGTCAACATTAATATAACTAAGGCTTTTCAACGCAAGGACATTTTCAACGCAAAGGCGCAAAGACGCAGAGAGCGCAGAGGTTTTATTTGTCCGCCTGCCGCTACACGGCCCCACGCAAATAAACGCGAATTATTAAGTGTCTGCAACACTTCGCTTATGCAGATCGTACGAATAGCACGGAAGCGGTGTATTAATTCCAGATATTTCACGCAGATGAATAAGCTGGTTTTCTTTGGTAAAAAACACATTTGCGTTTATTTGCGTGGGGCCGTGTAGCGGCAGGCGGACCAAAATTTTCTTTGCGCTCTCTGCGTCTTCGCGCCTTTGCGTTAAGAATTGACCTTTGCGTTAAGCTTTTCCGTGCTACCTGGTCAGCAGCGATTTGTATTCTTCGAGTTCCGCGTCACTCAGTCCGTCCTGTTTGAGTTTGGCTTCGAGTATTTCAAAGCGCTCATCATTTAATTTCATGGTAAGGCGCTGGATGGCGTCATTGAACACAGCCAGTTGTCCGGCTTTTTCATCAGTACCGTATACATTCCTCTGTATCAGCTTCTGCAGTATCTCGAAGTCTTTTTTATTCCGCCAGCGCTCGAGCAGAGCGGAAGAAGAGATTGTGGGATTATCCCGGGCTGTCTGGTATAACGCATGGAGCAGAGAGAAACCCTGTATCGATGCTGTTGCAAAATAATCGGGTAGATTCGTTTCCCCGGCGAGTTCGGGGTGTTGCAGCAACAGGGCAATAGCATCACGCGTTGCATTTTGTTTGATATCCCTGTTGCCGCGCGACCGGGTGGCTGGCTGCTTGCTCACCTTTTCTGCTTCAGCCGTTAAACGTTCGCCCTGTAATTTTTCATCACTGATACCGACCAGCTCGGACAGGCGTTTATACATCAGGTCCCGGAACACACTTTCAGGTATTGTTGACAGTAATGGCCGGGCTGTTTTTGCAAGCCTGGCTTTTCCATCCATAGAGCTGGTGTCGATTTCTTTTAGCAGCTTGTCAAACAGGAATTCAGAAAGTGGTGTCGCATTCTCAAGTCGTGTTTCAAAAGCATCTTTTCCTTCCTTGCGTACCATCGAGTCAGGGTCTTCACCGTCCGGTAAAAAAAGGAAGCGTGCTTCGAGACCATCACGCTGTATCGGCAAGGTATTTTCAAGTGCGCGCCATGCGGCCTTTTGTCCGGCCTGGTCGCCATCGTAACAAAAGATAACTTGATGAACCGAGCGAAACAGTTTCTGTATCTGGTCTTTAGTCGTTGCAGTGCCAAGTGAGGCGACTGCATACTCGATACCGTTTTGAGCCAGTGCAACAACATCCATATAACCTTCCACAACAACGATGCGCTGAAGATTTCTCAGGGTTTGCCGGGCTTCATAAAAGCCATAAAGTTCATAGCCCTTGTGAAAGATCGGTGTTTCCGGTGAATTGAGATACTTGGGCTCGCCATCGTCGATAATGCGGCCGCCAAAGGCAATGGTGCGGCCGCGTCGATCAAGAATCGGAAACATGATACGGTCACGAAAACGGTCGTAACGCTTGCTCGGTGACTTTTCCACGAGCATGCCGGCGGCCTTCAGGTGCTTGATATTGCTTGCATTACTTCCCATGTTGTCGAGCAGGAAATTCCAGCCATCGGGGGCATAGCCGAGCTTATAGCGCCTGGCGATTTCACCGCTGAGGCCGCGTTGTTTTAGATACTCGATTGCTCGTTCCGAGTTGCGCAATTGTTGTTGATACAAATGTGAAGCCTGTTCGAGCACATCAAATAGCGGCTGTTTGTCGTCTTTTGCCTGGCTGGTGCCGGCGGGAGCATCTTCTCGCGGCACTTCGACGTGATACTCGGCAGCAAGTGTTTCAATCGCATCGACGAAATCAAGATGCTCATACTCCATTAAAAAACCGATCGCGGTGCCGTGCGCACCGCAGCCAAAGCAATGATAAAACTGCTTGGTTTCACTGACAGTAAATGAAGGCGTCTTTTCGTTATGAAACGGGCAGCAGGCAGTATATTCCCGGCCTTTCTTCTTCAATGGTACGCGGGCGTTGATGACCTCAACAATATCAGCTCGAGCAATCAAATCATCGATGAATGATTGTGGAATTCTGCCGGCCATTGTGTGTTTAAGGTATCAGGTTAACAAATGAAAGCTGGCGGGGGTTGAATATGCGTTCATATTCAACAATGGCATATCTGTCAGTCATGCCGGCAATATAGTCCGCAACACCACGCGCAATGCCTTCATCCCCTGATTCGCCCTGCATGATCCGGCATTGTTCGCGGTTTTCGGGAGGAAGAATCTTTATATCATTCATAAATGCATCGAACAGGGCAGTGATGATGTCGTAGGCTTTTCTGCTCATTCGGTGTACACGGTAATGCTGGTAGAGGTTTTCGCGTAGAAATTGCTTCAGTTCCAGGTTCAATGCAGACATTTCATCGCTGAAAGTCATTAACGGTTTTTCCTGGTTGCGTACATCTTGCAGTGATTCGAGCCTCGCTGATGAGATATTGTTGCGGCTGGTATCGATCAGGTCGACAACCATAACATTGATCATGCGCCTGATGATTTCGTGGATCATTTGCCGGCTATTAATATCCTTGTATATTGCGGCGACCTTATCGTATTGATCGCGAAACAGTTTGATTTCGAGCAAGTCATCAAAAGAAATCAAACCGTACCGCAGTCCATCATCGACATCGTGGTTGCTGTATGCGGTTTCATCCGAGAGGTCGACCAGCTGCGCTTCAAGGCAGGGCTGGGTTTTGTCGATAAAGCGCTGTGCAACCTCCCCAAGCGTGCGCGCATTCTTCACCGAGCAATGCTTGAGTATGCCCTCGCGTGTTTCGAACATCAGGTTGAGGCCATGAAATTCAGCGTATTTTTGTTCAAGCTTGTCGACAACGCGCAGTGACTGCAAATTATGTTCAAAACCGCCATAATCTTTCATGCACTGGTTCAGGGCTGTTTGACCGGCATGTCCAAAAGGTGTGTGCCCAAGGTCGTGTGACAGCGCAATCGCTTCTGACAGGTCCTCCTGCAGGCGCAGTTCGCGTGCGATACTGCGCGCGATCTGGGCAACTTCCAGTGAATGTGTGAGCCGTGTACGAAAAAGATCGCCTTCATGGTTGACGAATACCTGGGTCTTGTATTCCAGTCGGCGAAATGCTGCAGAATGAATGATACGGTCACGGTCGCGCTGGAACTGGTTGCGGTAGATTGGCGTATCTTCGGGGTGAACACGCCCCTTTGAATTTTTATCAGTACATGCGTAGGCTGCGAGATTATCCATATGACAGGTTTGCGGGAAGCTGAATCAGGCCGGGTAACTGCTGTGAATGGCCTCAACCAGCTGCTGTTGTGTGTAGTCGTGTGTAATTACAGCATGACCGATATTCTTCAGCAGCACAAGACGCAGCACTCCATCCATAACCTTTTTGTCCACTGACATCAGTTCTACAAAGCGTTCGACACTGAGCTCGGCCGGGGCGTTTACCGGTAACCTGGCCTGTTCGATCATAGCGGTGATAGTGCTGACATCTGCCGCGCTTATCCAGCCGAGCTGGTGCGACATGATGGCAGCCATGCGCATACCTGCCGCTACCGCCTCGCCATGCAGCCAGTTGCCATAGCCCAGGCCGGCTTCGATGGCGTGTCCGAAGGTGTGGCCAAGGTTGAGCAGGGCGCGCTGACCGCTTTCTTTTTCATCCGCGGCGACAACTTCAGCCTTGTTGCGGCAGGACTCTTCGATGGCGTAGGCCAGTGCGCCGGTGTCTCTTGCCAGCAGCCCTGCCATGTTCTGTTGCAGCCAGTTGAAGAACGGCAGGTCCCTTATCAGGCCGTATTTGATCACCTCGGCAATGCCAGCGCTGAGCTCGCGGTCGGGCAGGGTAGTCAGCGTCGAGGTGTCTGCGATCACGGCCCTGGGTTGATAAAAAGCGCCGATCATGTTCTTGCCAAGGGGGTGATTGACAGCGGTTTTACCGCCGACAGAGGAGTCTACCTGGGCAAGCAGGGTGGTCGGTATCTGGATCAGGTGTATGCCACGCTGGTAACTGGCAGCGGCAAAGCCCGCCATATCGCCAATGACGCCACCGCCGAGTGCGATGATGGTGGAATTGCGGTCGAGTTTTTTGCCCAGCAGAACATCATAGATGGTATTCAGGGTCTCCAGGTTCTTGTATTCCTCGCCATCAGGCAGGATGCAGGTCTCGACCTGCTTGCTCGCCAGCATGGCCAGTGTTTTATCGAGATACAACGGTGCTACCGTGTCATTGCTGACAACCAGCACATTCTTTCCGGGGATGTGTTGCAGCAGCAGGTCTTCATTGCCGAGCAGGTCCTCGCCTATATATATCGGGTAGCTGCGGTCTGCCAGGTCAACGTTGAGGGTGATCATGAGTGCTTGCTTGTGTCTTTAGTGTTTGTCTTGAGGCAGCCAATAATAGCTTTAATTACTCCGCGTATCGAGCTGTTGCCGGTATCGATGATATGATCAGCGGTTTGCCGGTAGAGTGAGTCGCGCTGGTCCATCAGCCTTTCGAGAATGATTTCAGGGCTTTCCTCGCCATGCAGCAACGGCCGGTTTTTATCTTTGCGTGTACGTTCCAGCAAGGAGTTCAGGTCGGTATAGAGGTAAAATGTGGTACCGCGTTCAGCCAGGTGCCTGCGGTTCTCCTCTCTCAACACCGCGCCGCCTCCGGTGGCCAGCACGATATTCTGCATAGCGGTGAGCTCATCGATTATGGCCTGTTCACGCTTGCGAAAGCCTTCTTCACCCTCCAGATCAAAGATCAACGGGATATTTGCGCCTGTGTGCTCTTCTATCACGCGGTCACTGTCGTAAAACGGCATTTTCAGTTCACGCGCCAGTTGTTTGCCAATAGTGGTTTTACCGGCACCCATGGGGCCAATCAGAAAGATGTTGCTAGTCCGCATTTCTCACCAGTATTTCGGATTCAGGTGCATCTGTAGTGTTTCTGAGTGCGCGTCTGGACTGAAAAGCATAGCTATGGTTTGAAGGACTAGTTCGCCTGGAGCGAATCAGGATGCCTGTGCACCCCAAGGGTGAAACGCAGGGACGTGTTTCATCAACATGCGTGCGCAGAGACACTACAGATGTGCATGGAACAAAATAGCGTTCCGCCGAACAGATTGTATTTGATTGAAATCGAGCTTCGGTATTTATAATCATGCAGTTACTCGGGTTATGCAGCGGCCTGGTGAGAAATGCGGGCTAGCCCGCATTTCTCACCAGGCGGCACAGGATACTGATAAGACACTGGTATTTTAGGGCAAAGTCTTGATAGTCGAAAATACAGTGTGTTATTCAAGCATGCCTATCACGGTTCAGGCTGGTCTTCGTGTCCGTAAGCTTGCTCTTCACTCAAACCGTAGCTATTGCTACGCTTTTCGCTCCAGAGCGGCGCTTACGAACACGAATCCTGCGCCTGCTCCCGTGATCCTGGTGAGAAATGCGGGCTAGGCTTTTTCATCTATGGTGAATTCTACACCGCGATAATATGCAGCAACAGCGGTATTCAGCAGACATAACAAAGGGGGCTTTCTCAAATGTAATGGATTAAACAGATAAAAAGCTTTACCACAGAGTCACAGAGGCGCAGGGGTTAGCCGCAAAAAACGCAAATAACACGAAGGTAAAAAGCGTATTAAGTTTGCAGGGAAGAAATTTTATGGATTCTTTAAAATCAAATATTTGCATTTTTTGCGTTACTATTCCGGGCCTCCTGCCCTTCACCCTCTGGGCCGCACTTCGTGCGTTCAAAAATTTTCCAGAAATTTTTGTCACGGCTAAAGCCGTTCCTGCCCACTGTATTTGGGGTAGACCCATAAAAAAGAGCCGCTCGAGCGGCTCTTTTTTGTTTGCCTGGGAAAGTGTTTACAGAGATAGCGTGTCCTTGAGGATCTTCGGTGTTACGAATATCAACAGTTCTGCTTTCTCGTCACTTTCCAGCGTGTGTTTGAATAAATAACCCAGTATCGGGATGTCGCCGAGCAGGGGCACCTTGTCGACTTCATCGCGGGTAACCTGTTCATAGATACCACCGAGCACAATGGTGTCGCCGTTATTGACCAGAACCTGCGTGTTCACTTCCCGGGTATCAATACTGGGGATACCGGCAAAGACTTCACCTACGGCATCTTTATTTACTTTCAGGTCCATGATAATGCGGTCATCGGGTGTGATCTGCGGCGTGACCTGGATGCTGAGCACGGCTTTCTTGAATTCAACCTGGGTAGCACCGCTAGAGGTTGCTGACAGGTAAGGAATTTCCACACCCTGCTCGATAAAGGCCTCATGCCTGTCCGCTGTGACCACGCGTGGACTGGAGATGATCTCACCCTGGTTTTCTGCCTGCAGTGCTGACAGTTCCAGGTCGATCAAGGAGCTGCCACTCAGAATGGAGAATGCAATGCTGCCTGTTGCCAGACCGGAGGTGGGCAGGTTAACGTTGAAACGGTCTGCGGTCCCGAATGGAATACCGGATATACCATTACCGCCATTGTTGACCACATCGTCGATCATGCTGTCCGTTGCAGCAATCGTACCGGATGTGTTGCCTGCACCGGCTACGCCGTCAACTGAAGTCGTCTTGGTGTAACCGAAGCGGTTGCCCAGTTCACGCGTAAAGTCGTCCGTTGCAATCACGATGCGTGATGAAATCATCACCTGGCGAACAGGAATGTCCAGCTCGGCAAGAATCTTTCTGACTTCTGAGATCACTTCATCGGTATCTTTTACGATCAGGGTATTGGTGCGTTCATCGATGATGACGCTACCACGTGATGACAGCAGGCCTTCGTTGCCACCTTCTTCGGTGGCCTCTCCAACGAATAGCGGTTCCAGTTCGGTGACCTTGGCAAAGTTAATGGTGAAGAAGGCAGTACGAATAGGCGCAAGTTCAGTGATTGCCTGTGCAGCTTCGAGATCGATTTTTTCCTGTGCGGCAATCTCTTCGCTGGGTGCAATCAGCATCACGTTGCCTGATTCACGCTTGGACAGGCCCTTGGATTTGAGGATGATATCCAGTGCCTGGTCCCAGGGTACATTCTGCAGGCGAAGTGTCAGGTTGCCATCAACCGAGTCACTGACGACAACATTGAGGCCGGTAAAGTCCGCGATAAGCTGGAGTACCGCACGCACCGGGATATCCTGGAAGTTGAGCGACAGACGGTCGCCGGTATAGCCGAACTTGTCCTTGATTTTCTCTTCCAGATCTTTCTTGCTGATAGGCTTGAACTCGATGGTGAAAATATTGTTTGCCTGGTATGAGACATGTTCGAAATCGCGGTTGACGGGTTCGATTTCGAGGCGGACTGTACCATCCTGTTCAAAACTGCTGACAGATTTTACCGGGGTTGCAAAGTCGAGCACGTCCAGTGTCTGGCGCAGGTTATCTGGCAGATTCGATCCCAGGAACTTGACAACAACCTTGCCAAACTCCTCGTTGATGTCCATTGGAATGTTGCTTTCAGTCAATGTAACAACAATTCGGCCTTCACCGTTTTCGCCGCGACGGAAATCGATATTGCTGACACCTTTCTGTACGTCGTTGAAACGTTGTGATACTGCTGCAGTCTCGCCCGTGCCAGTGGTGCCGGCAGCAAACAGGTTGCTGGTTGACTCGCTGTCGAGTGTGATCAGGATGTTGGCCCCCTCTGTGCTGACAGAATAAGGCACTACCTCGGTGAGGTTCAGGATTACGCGTGTTTTATCTTTTGCTGTAATGGCTGTTATTGACTGTGCAATGCCTACGCCAATGGGCTGTGAACGTTTGGGCAGGCTACTGATAGTGCCTGGAAAGTCAAAAGCAATGCGTGCAGGATTGTCAATGGTGAAGCTCAATGGCTTTTCCGTCGCCCTGGTCATGCCAAGCACGATCTGTAGTCGATTTCCCGGCAATGTAGAGTAGGTGATGGACTCCAGGGTGTTTTCAGCGGCTACTGCAATACCCATGTTGAACAGCACCGTCACAAGCAGAAGCAATCTGCCAAATCCCGGAATTATTTTTTTTATTATTCGGGTTTTTCCCATTATTAGAATGCTCATATCATGCTCCGCTTTTATTCATTACCAATCGCGATGGAGGCATCACGTTCGATGTAGCCACCCACGCCATCTGGAATAATCTCAACCAAAAATATCTCGCCCTCGCTGATGCCGGTAATGGCGCCCTCGTTCTGTCCCATGTAATTTCCTACCTTGACGCGATGTACTACTTGCTTCGGGTCTTCAATCAATCCCCACAAATTATCCCCCTGCTCGAGTACACCGACCATGCGTAAAGAATCAAGCGAGAAAGCTTCGAGTGGTTGTCTTGGCCTGGTTTTATCAGGGCTTAGAAGGTCGTCTTTATCTGCTTCATCCATAATTTCGACAGCTGGTTCAAACGGGTCTCTTAGTTCAGTTGCGCCGTAAGTGAAACTTTCATATGGTTTGAATTGAGGTATCGGCGTTACACTGCCTACGTATGCAGACTTTGCTTGTTCTATATGGACATACAGGTCATCTACGCTCTGACTGCATCCAGTGAGTACCGGGGCAGAGATTAATGGCAAAAGAATCATATTGAGTCTGAAATACTTCTTCATGCTATTCGGCCTCCAGTTCTGTTTCATCCAGATACTGATAGGTAACTGCTGTGAGCTCCATTGAAAGTTTTACGCCGCCTTCTTTTTCTGCAGGTTCAATGTTGATATTCTGCAGGGTCACAATTCGGGGCAATGCTGCTACACCGCTTACGAATTGTGCGAACTGATGGTAACGGCCGGTTACTTTCAACTTGATTGGGTATTCAGCATAGAAGTCTTTCGGGATCAGGCCTTCCGGCTTGAACAAATCGATTTCAAGCCCGCTCGAGATGCCGGTTTGAGAAATATCAGTCAGCAAGGTCTCGATTTCTGTTTTATTGGGCAGCTGCCTGAGAAGGGCACCAAATGACTGGCGCATTTCATCGAGTTGCTGTTTGTAAGCATCCAGGTTTGCTGCCTTGGCGGCCTTTTCATTAAAAATGGCCTTGAGGTTTGTCTCTTCTTTTTCAACCTTATCGAGTTCTTCCAGTTTTGGTGTTGTTACCAGGAAATAACCAGCGACAGCAACAATGATGCACAGAAATACAATCAGGAAAACTTTTACGATAGCAGGTGCTGTGCCGATGTTTTTGACATCGTTGATGTCAAGACTACTGAGATCTTCGAGGGAGAATGCCATTAGCCGTCCTCCCCTTCATCTGTTTTTGGTGTCGACTGCGAAGTTGTCAACATGAACTCGCTGCTTCTGAGCGTGCCTTTCTTGCTCTCGATTACGCTCAGCTTGGGTGTCGCCATCCAGTCGGAGTTATCGATATTGCGCATATAGGCAGAAACGCGGCCGTTTGATTCTGCAATACCATTTATGTTTATACCTGTTCCGGACTGCTTGATACCCGTTAAATAAATACCTTCAGGCACTGTACGAACGATTTCGTCGAATAAATGCACAATTTGCGGCCTTTTTTGCTGCAATGACTGAATAATGTCCATTCTTGAAAGCAGCTTTTCCTTGGTCTCTTCTAAACCTTCAATTTCCTTCAAGGCAACGTCAAGCCGAGATATTTCATCCTGCAGTATCTTGTTGCGCTTTTGCTGGTGACTGATCTGGCCGCTGATCGTGACATGTATCAGCAAAAACACAGCGATGGTCAGAAATATCGAGAAACCCATCATAGAAGTGAATTGACGCGTTTTTTCCTTACGCTGCTCTTCACGCCATGGTAATAAGTTGATGTTTGCCATTTAACCAAAACTCCTCAACGCAAGTCCGCAGGCAATTATTAACGAAGGTGCATCCTTACTCAGCGATTGAGGATTCACTTTCGATGACAGCGACATTTTGGCGAAAGGATTTGCTATTACTGTTGTTATTCCGAGTTGAGATTCAACCAGCTCGTCTATTCCTGGAATTGAGGCGCAACCACCCGCCAATGCAATCAGATCAACTGTATTATGCTGGCCTGATGTATAGAAAAACTGCAGGAAGCGACCTACCTGTTGTGCAATGGTCTCCTTGAAGGGTTCCAGCACTTCCGGGATATAGTTATCCGGCAAGCCACCACTCTTTTTCAGGCGTCCGGCTTCCTCGTAGGCAAGGCCGTAACGCCGCATGATTTCTTCGGTCAGCTGTTTGCCACCAAAGTTTTGTTCGCGTGTATATATAAGGTTACCGTTCTCGATAACATTGAGGCTTGTCATGGTAGCGCCGATATCGATGATAGCTATAATCTTGTCTTTACCGGCATCTTCCAATTGCGCGGTCAGCAGCGGCGCAACATTTTCCACCGTATAGGCCTCAACATCGACAATTTTTGCGGTGAGCCCGCCAATATCAAGTGCATCTGTACGGTTCTCGATATTTTCACTGCGGGAGGCGGCAAGCAGCACATCAACGGAATCGGGGTTGTTTTCAGTAGGACCAACGACTTCAAAATCGAGATTAATTTCTTCCAGCGGGTAGGGAATATACTGGTCGGCTTCCTGCTGTATCTGCATTTCCAGCTCGTTCTCACTCAAGTTGGCCGGCATATTAATGATTTTGGTGATCACAGCAGAGCCTGCCACAGCCACTGCAGCAAGCTTGGCTTTGGTGCCGGAGCGTTTTACTGCTTTCTGGATAGTTTCGCCAATGGCCTCAACATCCTGAAAGCTCTTTTCAACCACGGCATTATCAGGCAGTGGTTCCACTGCCAGACTCTGTACTCGGTAGTTATCCCCGTCCTGTTCCAGCTCCAGCAGCTTTACTGATGTTGAACTGATATCAAGCCCTAGAATAACGGGTTTCTTGCGACTCAGCAGAGACACGTCATTATCCCCTTATCCATTTATTATTAAGGTGGTTATAGAATAATTATATTTATTTTCATTAAATATTAGACGCAAGTGTTGAAAATTACTAGTTGCTCGCGTATTAATTTATATCGCCATTGGAGAAGTATGTGTCTATAATCTTCATCGCATGGCATATACAAGCCTTATGGACTGCTAACCTTGAATTTATTTCTCAGATTAATAAAAACCGGAATCGTTTTTACACTCGTCCTGTTCACTATTTCAGTCATCGCATTAGCTGGCCTGTATGTGTACCTGAGTCCACAGTTACCTTCTATCGAAGGTCTTAGTGATGTCAGGTTGCAAGTCCCACTCCGGATATATAGCAGTGATGGATCGTTATTGGGTGAATTCGGTGAAAAAAGAAGAAGTCCAAAGTCACTTGAAGAAATACCGATAAGGTTAAGACAGGCTTTTCTTTCAGCCGAGGATGATCGTTTTTTCGAGCACCCCGGCGTGGACTACCAGGGGATTCTGCGCGCTGTTGTTAACTTGATTTCAACCGGCGAACGTGGTCAGGGTGGCAGTACGATTACCATGCAGTTGGCAAGAAACTTCTACCTCAGCAGTGAAAAAACCTATATACGCAAGCTAAGCGAGATATTTCTTGCGCTCAAGATCGAGCGGGAGTTGAGCAAGGAAAAAATTCTCGAGCTCTATCTGAACAAGATTTACCTGGGCAATCGCTCTTACGGGGTTGCGGCCGCGGCGCAGGTCTATTATGGCGCCACACTGGACGACCTGACGTTGTCACAAATAGCAATGATCGCAGGTCTGCCCAAAGCGCCTTCTCGATATAACCCGATTATAAATCCTGAGCGTGCACTTACACGAAGGGATTACGTGCTGTCACGCATGAGAGAGCTCGATTACATCACCGAGGATGAATACCTGTATGCCCGCGAAACGCCCGTTTCTGCCATCCTGCACAGGGGGCGTGTTCAGGTCAGCGCGCCCTACATTAATGAAATGGTTCGTGTTGAGATCGTCGACCAGTTCGGCGACGAGGCATATACACGGGGCTTGCGTGTATATACAACCGTGCGGGACCGCTTGCAGGAGGCGGCTAATGATAGTTTGTGGAATGGACTGGTCGCTTATGACAGACGACATGGTTACCGCGGTGTCATACGTCGTGTCGAAGTATTTGAAGATGAACCGGTCGATGAGCTTTATCTGAATCTAGAAGATGACAGAAGTTATGGCAGGTTTGAGCCGGCCATCGTTACAGCAATAGAGACAGTCACTGTGCCGACGCCAGCGTCAGTCCCCGGTGAAGAGCAGCAGGCGGCCGCCGCTGAAAGCGAAGCAACTCAAGCAGTCAGCAGCGAAAAACAGGCCAGTATCGCATTCAGAAACGGCGATAAAGCTGGAATCAAACTGTCAGGCCTGGCCTGGGCAAAACCCTATGTGAGTGTCAATCGTGTCGGTAAAGAACCAGAGAGTGTCGATGCTGTACTCAAGCCGGGCGATGTTATCTGGGTGGTGCAAAACAAGGAGGGCCTGTGGGAACTGGGCCAGATACCTGAAGTGCAGGGCGCGCTGGTTTCGCTCTCGCCAAATGATGGTGCAATCAGGGCTTTAATCGGTGGTTTCGATTTCCGGCACAGCAAGTTCAATCGTGCGGTGCAGGCAAGACGCCAGGCGGGTTCGGGCTATAAACCGTTTATCTACTCATCGGCTCTGGCAAAGTCATTTACCCCGGCAACACTGGTTAATGATGCACCGGTGGTGTTCGAGGATGATGCACTCGAGGCAAGCTGGCGGCCGGAAAACTACAGTGGCAAGTTCTTTGGTCCAACGCGATTGCGCAAGGCCTTGTATAAATCACGCAACCTGGTTTCTATCAGGGTGCTGAATTCGGTTGGCATCCGCCATGCGACGCGTTTTGTGAGCAAGTTTGGTTTTGATGAAAATGAAATTCCCCATGACCTGTCGCTTGCTCTCGGCAGTGCTGAAGTCAGTCCGTTGCAGCAGGCTCGCGGTTATGCTGTATTTGCCAATGGTGGTTACCTGGTAGAGCCTTATGTGATTGAGCGCATCGAGGATGCTGATGGCACGGTGCTGTACGAAGCTGATCCGGTTGTTGCCTGTGTTCCCTGCATGCTCTCTGATCGCCGTTCGCGGCAAGCTTCCGCAACGGAGACCGAAGATCCATTAGGCCGGTTGCCCAAGCAGGCCGAACAGACGCTTGAACCGCGCCTGACCTATCAAATGGACTCAATTCTGCGAGACGTAATCCAGAAGGGTACCGGGCAGAGGGCAAGGTCCCTGGGCAGAGGCGACCTGGCGGGTAAGACCGGAACCACCAATGACCAGCGTGACGCCTGGTTCAATGGATATAATCCGGATTTTGTCGCTATTACCTGGGTCGGTTTTGATCAGCTGAAACCGCTGGGTAGTAGAGAGACCGGGTCGAGTGCAGCGCTGCCATTATGGATTGAATTTATGGGAACCGCGCTTGCCGGCAAGCCGCAAAAGCAACTGAAGAGGCCCAAGGGTCTGGTTACGGTAAAAATCAGTGCTGAAACCGGCGAACTCGCGACTGATCAGGACAAGGATGCAATTTTTGAGATTTTCAGAGCCGAGAATGCACCGGGTGGTGAATCGGCTGTCACTGAGAATCCGGTAGGTCCGCGTGATCAGAACAACCCGATACCGGAGCAGCTGTTTTAGCTGTTCTGTTGCTGTTCAGGGATATTAATCAGGCGACCATCTGCGTCCAAGATATAAATAGAACGTCGATGCATTGCTGTCATTGACACCGTATGCCAGGTACAGCGGCCCCAGGAAAGTGTCGGCGCCAACGAATACGCTGCCCGCAAGCACACTGTTGTCGAATGAGATTTCATCGCGATCATTCCATGCATTACCCGTCTCCACGGTAAAACCGGCATAGATCGGCAACAGGGTGATATTGCCCAGGCGGCGGTAGAGGGCTGCTTCCAGCAGGCCAAAATGCTGGCCTGCGAGCTGTCGGTTCAGGAATCCGGATAGTTCAAAAAAACCGCCACGTCTGAACAGCGCATTCTCGGGTGCATTCTCGTTCAGCGTGGTTTCGACTATGGTGCGCCCGAAGAGTGTGTTTTTACCCCATGTTGCTGCAACGCCCAGGGACAGCTGCACCTGGTCATAATCGAGATCGGCACCCAGTTCTTCGCGGTTGGCGCGCCATGACAGACGGCCTTGATAGCCAGAATTCGGGAAATCGACGTTATTCAGGGAGTCATGCATCAGCATTAGCTGATATCCGCCTTCGTCAAAATTCGTATCACCCGTTGGGGTCTGGCCTACCAGGGTCCGGGTGTCGCCTGTTGTCCTGAGCAAACTTATTTGTAA
>Ga0316198_10001091_pt1 | contig 15598 bp, 17 predicted proteins | sample OudBieAanoxic_MG_FD_204935 | JGI IMG/M metagenome (GOLD analysis project Ga0316198, IMG submission 204935) | Coastal sediment microbial communities from Oude Bieten Haven, Netherlands - site A anoxic | ecosystem: Environmental > Aquatic > Marine > Coastal > Sediment | place: Netherlands...
CGGATCCCACTTCCTAGACACCTCTCCCGTATGAGCGCCGCCGAGTCGGTCGCGGAGCCGCAATGCCGGCTTCTGTCTCCTACCGACTGTGCTCAAGCCGTACCACGTGTGGTGCGGCGGGTAGGCCGGGGAACTCCGGAAGCAGATCTGTGCGCCCGGCAGGGAGCGCGTAGGATTGTGACATGGTTCGAACGCGCAACCGCCTGGTGGACGAGTCGTCGTTCGAGTTTGCCGGACAGCCCGTCCGTCTAACCAGCCGCGAAACAACGCTGCAAGTTGGTTGGCAACCGTTCGCGGTGGCGTGGACCTACCGACGTCCGGGCCACATCTCGCTCGGCAACGCAGGCCACGTCCACCCTATCCGCGACTACGGAGTCGCCACCCGCGTGGTGCCGCTTGTTGCCGCACTGGCCGCCTACATGACGAGAAGGAGACTCAAGTGACGGATTTCGAACTGCCGACGAGCCCGGATGTGACGCCACAACTGACCGCCATCTTCGGCGAAGCTAGACCCGGAACGATCTTCTCGGAGCCAGAGAAGGTCGGCGATAGTCTCGTGTTCACGGCTTCCGCGTGGGAGCGTGCCGGCGGCTTCGGCTTCGGCAGTGGATACGGTTCCGGGGACGGCGACTCCGGCGCCGGGGGTGGCGGTGGAGGAGGAGGCGCCTCACAGGGACGCCCCGTCGCTGTGATCACGGTGTCGCCCGACGGGATTCAAGTCAAACCAGTGCTCGACTTCACAAAGATCGGAGTCACCGTCGTTATGGCTTTCGTAGGCGTCCTGGGGATACGACATCGGTTGCGTGCCCGACTGAGGTAGCCACAGTCCACCGGTCCGACGGCCCTCAGGCGGGCGAGCCGTCGATTCGGAGCCGGAGCGCGAGAAGACCGGTTTCGCTCTCGACGCCCTCGCTCAGCACTCGGAATCCGTAGGCGTCGTAGAACGTTCGTCCGATGGTGTTGGCCTCGAATACTTCCAGTTCGAGATAGTGGCGACTGGCCGCGACGTGGTCCAGAAGGGCGCGCCCCACGCCCTGGTTCTGATACTCAGGCGTGACGAATATCCCCCCGACTTCGTTGCCGACCATCGACACGAACCCCACGACGTGCCCACCGACCTCGAACACCGATGTGTCTGACCCGGGGAGCCACAAATCTGAGAGCCTTCCACGCTCGGCGTGGAAGAAGCCCTCACCCAAGAACGAGTGGGCTTCCACAGACGCGAGATACCAGGCATCGAGCACCTCGCCGAGGTCATCGTCGGTATAGGGACGGATCACTGGCCGAGTATCACACACCACACCGGTGAGCGATGTCTAGTCCCACGATGCGCCGGGGTTGTGTGTCTCGCTACTCGATGCTTGGACGGCGAAGATATCGGCATGGCATCGAAGGCACCTATCTACCGCAAGACTTGCGTTGCCTGTGACCGGCCGGCTCTGACTTTCGACGGCTCGGGTGATCCCTACTGCGCGGGACACGCTGAGGTGTTCATCGCCATCGAAGACCCGGCGCACGGGATTGACGAGGAGGAGATCTCGATCCTGCTCGTGCATCGCCCGCTGATGGCCGGCCTCGCGTAGTTCTACATCGCCGGAACCCGAACCTGCATGTCGTAGAGCGACCCCGTCGCCAAGTCACCGAACGCGCCGATAGGCCTCCAGCGCATGGCTCCTGTCGGCCGATCCGATACCCAGAACCTGAGCGAGAACCCCCGAGAATTGACCCTCGGGGGTTCTCACGATGACGCTGGTCGACTCGCGCCCTTGCTGGGTCACCTGATGAAGCGCAGCGTGAGCGGGTACCGATAGTCCTCCCCCGCCGACGCTTTCACGGATGCCACGATCACCAACACGAACCAAGTCACGAACACAATCGGCAGGAGAACCAGGCCGACCAGGACGAGGATCAGGAGTGCCGAAGCGATGCCGTAGATCAAGAACGAGATGTTGAAATTCAAGGCCTCTTTCCCTTGCTCATCGACATACTCGATATCTCGCTTCCACAGCCAGGTGACGAACGGACCGAGGAGCGTCGGGATCCCAAGGAACATCGCGAAGGCTGAGAGGTGGGTCATGGCCGCCCACCGCTTCGCCTCAGCGGTGATCTCCGACGCCGGAGCGAGCATTGTGGGTTGTGCGGTTGTCATGTGAAATCGTCTCCTTTCGAGAAGTCTTCGATGCTTCCATCCTGAATCCATATCGCGCTGAGCGGTATCGGGTATCCCCCTACCGCGACCCTGAGGTGACCCTGACTCGACGTGCACAGGTAGATCGAGTCACCAACAGACCACCTCGCCGAAACATCGCGGATTCCGACCAAGTGTGGGCAACGCCACGGTCCCTGATCGGGAAGGATGGCGTGTCTCGCTTGCGGCCTGCCGATCAGGGCCGGCGCTCGTCGCGCGGCGGAATCGGAACGAGCTTCCAGCGCCCGTAGGCAATAAACGCCATGATCGCAGCGATGAACACGTTGGTGACCACCGATGCGCTCTCACCGCGGTCGATGTGGAACACAACTGCTCCGACCATCACCAACAGGAGCCCGGCCGCAGCGAAGACCGTCAATTGCGGCTGGATACGCGTGATGCTTGGCAAGATCAAGCCGAGGCCACCGAGTATTTCAGCGATGCCGGCGACAACGTGCATGGTGTCGCTCAGGTCGTACATCCACTCCATCGGTCCGGGTAGACCTTCGGGGACGATGAAGTGCATAACCCCGATCGCGACGAAATACACACCAAACAACCACTGCAGCACCCAAAGAACGGTGTTCTTCCAGCCCATGTTGAATCTCCCTCAAGTCCCGGTGATGGAACCCTACGCGAGGAATCGGCGCTGTGGAGGCCAATAACGCCGGTGGCCAGCCGGCACCTCACAACGAACTTGCGAGCCGAGGCACGTGCCGCATGAACGGCCGCCGATGAGTGCTACTGCGCTTCCGACCCTTGGCCCGTCACGGCCCGCTCCACTACGGCGTGCATGGCCGATTCCTGGTTCACAATCGATCTGACCAGCGCGAACTGCACGCGGCATCGATCGAGGTTGTGATCGGGTCTGTGGGTCTTGAAGTAGGTGTCTCCCAGGAGATGGTCGGTCAGGAACCTGGCACCGATCGTGAGCGTGATCACCTTCCCGGCGAACACCAGTTGCTCCTTTTCGGCCGATGTCAGGAATTCGCCCGCCGATGCCAGGTACCCGTGCGTCAGGTACGTGAACCGCTCCAGGTCCATCTGCACGTCTTCGAGGATCTGTGAGTCCTCCGGGACGGGGCACGTGCTGGTGCGAACCATGTCCCCGAAGTCGTACAGGACGAGGCCGGGCATCAAGGTGTCGAGATCGATGACGCAGATCCCTTCACCGGTCGCGTTGTCGATCAAGACGTTGTTGCTCTTGCAGTCGTTGTGTGTTGCCCGCAACGGCAGCGCTCCGCTGCTGACGAGCGCGGGCAGGCGGTCGAACGCGTCCGCGTTGTCCACCAAGAACGCGATCTCCGGGCCCGCATCGGCGGCCCGGTTCAAAGGGTCCCGTTCGAGGGCATCCAGGAACGCCCGGAACCTCCCGGGACCGTCGTGGAACTTGGGAATCGTCTCGTGCAGCGGAGGATCCGGAAGATCAGCGAGCATCGTCTGGAACTTCCCGAATGCACGAGCGACCTCATGCGCCTGGTCGTGTGTTGTCAGCACATCGTATGACGTGGCTCCTTCGACGAATTGGAAGGCACGCCAGTAGTCGCCGCTGGGGGTGACGTGATACGTGCCGCCGTCCGTCGTCGGTATCAACGTCATCGCACGTCGCGATCGGTCTGCGACCTCTTGCCGCTCCAGCGACGCGCTGATGTGGCGAGTCGCCCGATCGACGTTCTCCATCACCGCGGGAACATCCTTGAAGACCTCGTGGTTGACCCGCTGGAGCACATACCGAACCCGGTGGCCCTTGTCATCGAACCGAACGGCAAATGTGTCGTTGATGTGGCCACTTCCGTGCGGCGCCCCATCGATGAAGCGCCCCGGGAGGTCGAAGCGGGCGGCGATCGCTTGCAGGTCAGTCTGATGCACCGGAACTGAACCCCTTCGGAACGATGGGCGGTCGCGACCGTTGCTCTGAACACCCGCGCCGTGTCGTGATTGCTCCACTTGTTGACAACACCGACGACACGCTAGCGACCCTGTAGATGTCCCCTGGTGCCGCGGGTGGGGCAACGCCCATCGCGAAATGGTGCCGGATCTGGGCGCGCCCGTCGACGCGGGCCCTGTACCGCCCAGTGCCACTTGCCGTCGTGGTGGCCGCCCGGTAGGGTCGGGATGGGCGTCGGGCGACGCCTTGGGGCACAGAGGGAAGGCATCCAGAATGGGTCTGGGGCAGCTGGCATCGGGCGTACATGTCGAGGAACGCGATCTTCCGGAGCTTCGCAGGCTCGCAGTTGTGCTCGCCCTCTCGCTTCTCATCCTGAATGTGCTCGACACCGTGTACACCAACATCCTGGTCGGGGATTTCGGTGCGATCGAGATCAACCCGCTCATGGCGCCGTTGGTCGGCACAGGGTGGATGGTCCTCTTGAAGGTTGGCCTCCCGGTCGTGGCGATCGCCCTTGCCTCGCGGGTCAGGTCGCGGCGCTCGGTGACCCTGCTCTCGATTGTCGTCGCCGTCTACGTGGGTGTCGTAACGCTCGGACTCGGACAACTCGTGTACCTCCACGTGTAGGACCGCCAGCGCACCGACCAACCGAGACACCGGCACACGGCGGCTCGTAGAAGCTGGCCTCCGCCGCCGATTCGTCCGCATTTGGACGGCGAGTGCGGGTATCGCCGCCCGCCAACTGCATTGCCGACCTGGTGGAATGCCTCAATAGCGATCGTAGCTTGGCCGATTCTCACGTTCATGGAACGACCCGTCATCAAGCGTTTCCAGGCGATGCCGCCTGTCCGAGCTGTACTCGTCGTGGTCATCTTGTTCTTGCTCGTCGCCGCTATCGATACGGCTACAGGCTCGGAGCTCTCCATCTCGTTGTTCTACCTCCTTCCGGTAGCGCTGGTCTCACTCCGGTGGAGGGGTGGAGCAGGACAGGTGGCGGCAGTCATCGCCGCCCTGGCCTGGTTGGCAATCGATCTGGGGTCCGGAACCACCTACAGCAACCCGCTCATTCCGTTCTGGAACGCAACCGTACGCTTCGGCTTCTTCAGCCTCTTCTCTTTTGCATTGGACCGCCTGCAGGGTGCCCTCGAGCGCCAGACAACTCTGGCCCTCACGGACTCGCTCACGGGCCTCCCGAACCGGCGTGCCTTCGAGGAGCTGGCTCGTCGCGAGCTTGCCCGGGCCGATCGAGTCGGCTCTCCCTTCGCTCTGGCCCTGATCGACATCGACGACTTCAAACTCATCAACGACCAGCTGGGCCACGCAGGGGGAGACCTCGTCCTACGCCGATTCGCCGCGGCCGCCAGCCGGACTCTTCGTTCCACCGACGTCGCGGCCCGAGTGGGGGGCGACGAGTTCGCCGTGATCCTCCCAGATGTGGACGCTCGGTCGGCTGTCGCCGTCCTCGAGCGCTTCCGGACAGTGCTTCTCCACGAGCCGGAAGGACCGACCGGCTGTTCGATCGGCCTCGCCCTCGTTGCTGGCGGAGAGCTGGCCGACGCTCTTCGACACGCAGACCAGGCACTGTACGCGGCGAAAGCCTCAGGGAAGGGAGCAATCGAGCTCATCGAGGTATCAGCAAGAGAGCGGTAGCCCCGCAGTCTCTAGGGCTGACCAACCGGCAAAACCGGACGTGTGAGCGACCCTTCAAGCCTCCAGCCGGTTGGGGACTTGTGACGTATCCCGGTGTCCTGTGCCTCCCTCGGCAGGGAACACGGATCGCGTTCTCGGCGGTGAGACCGGCGATGTCGTCGTGGAGAGTCTCACGGCCATCGAACTCGGCGACCGACACTCCGACCGCTTCGATCCACACCCCGACGGCCTGATCGCACGCGAGGAGGTCTTTGACGATTCCGCCGCCCTCGTCGACTGATGAACGAGTCGCCGGCATACGCTTGGGCGAGAGGATCCGGCGATCAGCACCAGTTGCATGCCTGCTCGGCAAGGTCGCTCACCGCAGACCGGAGGCGTTCGCCTAGCGTCTGATGGCTCCGCAGATGGTGCAGATGTGCTTGCCTAGACCGGACGTGGCAGCGACCCGGTGGTCCCACGTGTGCTGGTGGTCTTGGCCTCGTAGTCGGGTGTCGATCGGCACGCGATCTAGGCCGAATGTGTCGTACTTCCTGGCAAGGTCCAGCGCCCGGATCCACGCCCTGTTGGTCCTCGTCCTGGTCTCTCCGGGAGCGACATTCTCGGGCTCTGGCGATCTGCCCTTCCGTCGCCGGTCGGAGGACGGTGCCTCGGTTGCCGGCTGCCGATCGTCCGCAGTGGCATCAATCGATCCGGAATCACCAGGCGGGGCACTCGCCCCGGCGTCGACGCCGACGGGCTCAGCGGTGGACCTGCGACGACGTCGCAACCGAATCCGCGGTCGATCCTCCGGCGATTCCTGCTCCGCCCGCGCCTGAACGCTCGGCTCTTCCTCAGAGGAATCGACCTCCCGAGCAGGTCTCGGCTCGGCCTTGTCCGATCTCTTTCTCGGTTTGCGACGTTTGCGGTCGCCCGTGTCTTCATCGTCGGGGACGGCGATCAGGCTGTCGCCAAAAGCGGTCGGATCATCTGGCGTGAAGAACAACCGGTCACCTTCTGCGGTGAACTCAAATGCGGTCGTATTGAAGCGCCGGATACCGACAGCCGCGACAGGCCAACTGCCCAACTGCTCGCCGTCGGCGTGCATGCTGACTTCGAGACTCCCGAGGCTGAGCTCCACGCTGAGCGCGTCGGGATCATCAGGGCTCCGGAGTGATCCCGAGAACACCACAGAGGAGCCACCGGTTGGCTCTTCGTTGGAGCGCGAGGCTCTTGTCCTCCAGAGCGCCAAGACATGACTCCTTCCCCAGAAGTTGTAGGTAGACATCGTCGGCACGAATGCGCCCCGACTCAAGCCACTCCATTGCCGCTCTCGCCGGTGAGGAACGATCGCTTCGGTCGGGCCGGTAGCCCGAAGACCCTTCACCATCCGCTCACAATGTCCGATCCAAGGCTCCTGGCCTACAGATTCTTGAGGTACTCGATCGTTGCGCGATCCCGACCGAACCCGAGCCGGTCGTTGACAGCGAGCATGGCGGCGTTCGACTCGGCGTTCTGTGTCCGGATCGACGTGAACCCGGCCTGCGCGGCCCAGATCGCGGCCCGCGACTTGAGTGCAAGGGCGATCCCACGACCCCGATAGTCAGAGCGAACCCCCGTGAGGTTCTGTTCGATCGCGTTGGGCACATCGTCGACAAGCTGTGGCTCCGTCAGTCCGACGAGTTCGTCGCCGTCGAGGGCAACGAGGAACCCGTCGCCAACGAACCGACGGCCGAGGCTCAAGGTTTCGAAGTCCTCGAATGGCGTTTCCTGGATGGGGAAGGGAGCAGGAACATCCTTCTCGACATCGACGAAGAGCCGATGGAGATCACGCTTCCAGTCGGTGCGCTCGGCTGCGAGAGCGGAGGCGGAGAGGATCCGAATGCCACTCGAGGCGATTCGATCAACCGCGTCGTGGAATTCGCCGAGATCACACCGCGAGAGGTCCAGCGTCGATTCCCATCTTCGTTCCACCACTTCATATCCCGCTCGATCGAGGAACCGCATCGATCGCGGCCACGTCTCCTCAGTCCAACTGAAGGTCCGCTCGCCTCCCCGCTCCGATGCGGTGCCTTCGGCGCGTTCGATCAGCGCACGCCCGAAGCCTCGTCCCTGGTGATCGGGATGAACTGCCACGTAGAGCATCATGGTGGTGAGTGGGACCCACGGGGATTGCCCGACATAGACCGATCCGACGATCTGGCCATCGACCGAAACCAACCAGCGGACACACAACCGGCCGGCGTTGCGCTGAGCGTCATGCCAATCGTCGAGGGCGCCGACCGACTCGTAGTCGTCGGGTCGGATAGAGCGGGCAATCTCGACGACACGTTCAACATCGAAGTCGTCGTACTCCGCCATCCGATACTCGATCGTCATAACTCCCCAAAACAGAGTGGAACCCGGAGACACTTCGACGAGCATCCTCGCCGCCGTGGGAGGACCAACCCACGGGTCTCCGGGTATCGGTGGTCCGAGTTGGAGTCGCTACCTACCTCTTGCGAGGAACAGCCACTCCTTTCATACGGTGCGGCCGTTAGCGCTCGGCCACCTCCAGGGTCCTATACAAACATTCACTCAACGTGGACCACCTCCCTTCTCTGGTCCACCGATTCTGCCACAACATCCACGATCCGGGTGACCACTTGTCTGGACATGACCAACTGCGGCATCTTCGGCGACAGATCGGTGACGTCCGTCGCCAGTACAGAAGCGAACCACGCGTCCGGGTCTCACCGTCGACGTTGCGTGCAGGTACGATCAGGCCGTGAAACACATCGCGGCCGCTGTCATCATCTGCCTACTCGTCACCGCCTGCGGCGATGGGAGCCTCGGCCTTGCTGAGTACAACGAACAAGGCACCGCTCTTGCAGCGGTGATGGAAGGCCGCATCGCCGCACTGGACGCCGCGTGGAATCCGGAGACGGCGACCGTGGACGATGTGAGGATGTACTGGGATCAGCGGATCGAAGCATACGAAACGGGCCTTGAAGGCTTCCGAGATCTCAAGCCATCCGGGGAAGTCGCCGAACTGCATCGGACCGGCATGGAGCTGTTCACCAGACTCGTTGAAGCAGAGTCAGCCGTAGCGGATCGTGTCGCTTCGTTCGAAACAGTGACAGGACCCGAGGAGTGGTGGGCCACGGCCGAGGGTGCGGCCGTTCGTGCCGCCGAAGAGGACATCTACTCGATCTGCCTTGTCTTTCAAGCGACGTATGACGCGACCGTGAAGCGCATCGTCGTGTCAGATGTGCCCTGGATTCCTTCGGAGATGAAGGAGGTCGTTCAGGTCGACATCGGCTGCGAAACCGTTCGGAGGGACACCTGACCAACACAAGGCCACCTCCGCCATGTCTTGATTGGGCGAAGCTCCTGCTGCAGTCTGTGGCGACCGTGGATTCTGACTTTCAGAGGAGGCGGCGGTGGCCGACGCAGGTGTGATCGTGCGAACTCTCAGCGCAAGTGACGGGCACACCGCCGTGGCGGTAATCAACACCGCAGCTGAGTGGTATGCGGAGTTCCTGACACCTGCGGAGGTCCACGAACCGGAGATGACCCCCGGAGGTTGGGTAGAAGAGGCCCAGCGGATGACGTGGTACGGAGCCTTCGATGGCGTTGACCTCGCGGGTGTGATAGGCCTCGAGTACGCGGGCGACGCCGCTCTGCTCCGCCATGCCTACGTGCTGCCGGACCGTCAACGGCAAGGTATCGCAGCAATTCTCGTCAACCATCTCGAAAGAGAGGTCACCGGCGTCGACAAGATCATCGTCGGCACCTACGCCGCCAACTACAAGGCGCGAGCAGCTTTCGAGAAGGCCGGCTATCAACCGTCACCGGATTCGGAAGCAGTACTCCGCCGCTACTACGACATCTCTGAAGACCGGCTCCAATCATCGGTGACCTACGAGAAGGACCTCGATCGGGGGCTCCGGGTCCGTCAGTAGTGGACGCACCGCTGGGGTGGACACATCCCCACCAAGTCGTGGACCCCAGGGTGCGCCTGCCCACAACTATCGACGCCCTTGCGACTCACCTGAAACGATGAACCCGCCGACCGCGCGATTGACGTTGCCGGACGCGTAAGCTCGTCGCATGACCGACTGGCCGTTCGCCTCACCGATCAAACCCATGAAGGCCCGGGTGCGTGCCACCCCGCCGCACGGCGAAGGCTGGGTGTATGAACCCAAATGGGACGGCTTCCGGACCGTGGCATGGGGCGGCACCGACCCCAAGCTGGAGAGCCGCAACGGCAAGCCACTCCTGAGGTACTTCCCGGAACTACGCCCCGCTCTCGAACAGCTTCCAGCGGGAACAGTGGTTGACGGCGAGGTTGTCGTGGTCGTCGACGACGCCACCCAGTTCGACCAACTCCAGAGCCGGATCCATCCTGCGGCCTCTCGAATCGAGCTGCTGTCTGGAGAGATTCCGGCCGAACTGGTGGCCTTTGACCTACTGGCGGTCGGCGGAGAGGACCTGCGCAGCGCCCCGTGGTCCGATCGCCGTGCACGACTTGAAAGCCTCTTCGCGGACCTCGAGTTTCCGTGGCACCTGACTCCGGTGACGAGCGACTTCGCCGAGGCAGAGCGGTGGTTCTCGGAGTACGAGGGTGCCGGCTGTGACGGGATCATCTGCAAGCTCGACGACGAAGCCTACGTCGAGGACAAGCGAGTCTGGATCAAGTGGAAACACAGGCGCGATTGTGACTGTGTGGTCGGCGGATACCGGGTCCACAAGGACGGCGACAAGATCGGCTCGGTCCTCCTTGGCCTGTTCGACGATGACGGCAACTTCCACTTCATGGGTCACTGCTCCGGATTCACCAACCACGACCGGGTTGAGCTCTTGCGCCAGTTTGAGCAGATCCGCTCGGATGAGAGCTTCGGCGGCGACGATGCGGTCAGGGTTCCCGGAGCCCAGAGCCGCTGGTCGACCGGAAAGGAAGCCGACTGGATCCCGGTCACGCCAGGAGTCGTCGTCCAGATCAGCTACGACCAACTCGAGAGTGGCCGCTTCCGTCACGCCACCCGCTTCGAACGCTGGCGCCCCGACAAGCCGGCAGATGAGTGCACCCTGGATCAGCTCGAGCGTCCGGAAGGTGTCGGCTTCGGCGAGGTCGTTGCCTAGGGTTCCGGGTCGTCGTCCCAATTCTCGGCACGCCTCTTCGAGGGCTGCACACGAGGTGGTTCACCGGGCATCTTCGGATAGTGCGGAGGCCACGGAGCGTCGCCGATACCCCGCTCTTCGTCGGCGGCAACGAGGGCCACGGCTCCGTCGAGTGAGCAGGGGGCCTCGTCGATACCGTCGGTGAGGTCTCCAACGCGGGCCCAGCGTTCCTTGAAGCTCATGATGTCCATCGCCCGGTGATCGATAGTCGCGAGTTCGTCCCACCGGAACGGTGTTGAGACCCAGCCGGTGTGCCGGACCGAGTAGGCGCTGGCGATTGTCTTGTCCCAGGCGTTCTGATTGAAGTCCAGGAACACGCCGTCACGCTCCTCCTTCCACCATGCCGTCGTTGCCAGCTCGTGGCGCCGCTCCACCTCGCGCGAAATGGCAAGGCCGGCGCGCCGCACCTGGAAGTAGTCCCACGAGCGTTCGAGCCTGACGTAGATGTGAATCCCCCGGTTGCCCGAGGTCTTCGGCCAGCCGATCAGCCCCAATTCGTCGAGGACTTCCTTCACCGTGCCGGCGACGGCGCGAGCCGCCTCGAAGTCGTAGCCGCCTGTTGGGTCGAGATCGATTCGCAGCTCGTCGGGATGTTCGAGATCGTCGGCTCGAGCGTTCCAAGGGTTGAGGTCGATGCAGTTCATCTGCGTCATCCAGATGACGTCACCTTCATCCTGCGGAGCGAACATGCGACCCGGCCGGGCCGACGGGAAACGAACGTCAACCAAGTTGGGAGCGTTCTTCGGGCGCTTCACGAACAATGGTGGTTCTGTGACGCCGCGGTTCCAGCGCTTGAGGAGCGATGGCCGGTTGTAGACACCCCGTAGCGCACCGGTCGCACACATGAGGTAGTGCTCGACGACGTCGAGCTTGGTCCAGCCCTGTTCGGGGAACATGACCTTGTCGGCGCTGGAAATGCGTATCTCCCGACCACCTGCTTCCACGAACACCTCGCTAGCGCCCATGGTCGGACAGCTCTCTTGCTGGGCGGCTTCTGGACGGTCGAGCAGACACGCCATGAGGTCGCGGGGACACCACACGATGGTTCATATTGCGAGCGTAGCGCTCGGCCCTGGACTGAGCCGCCGGGTCGTCCGCACCGAAGAACGGTCGGAGCGAAGCCTGTAGGCCACGGTCTTCCCAGCTCGTCAAATGGGGTGCCGACTCCACGGTCTCGTAGAGCGGGCACCCCCTTTGTGCAGTCTGGATTGTCGTGTTGGGCGTGGGTTAGCGACGAGGTGCCCTACGGCGCGCTGTGCGGCGTCCGGTGCGACGCGCGGTGCGGCGTACAACTCTGCGTGGTCTCGGCATGGTGTGAGTTCCTCTTCTCTTGGGGGTTGGTGCTGGTCCTGTGTCCTAGAAGGCGTTTGCGAGCGCCTCGTATCCCTCGGCCTCCGCTTCAGCCACGAGACCGACGGCGACGAGGTCGATTGGATCGATGAAACCGTCGTTGATTCGAATGCCGCCAGCACTGGCCACGGCGTCGCGCAGACCCACGGCCCAGTGGTGTTCGACGAGGATCAACGCTGCAGCGGAGTCATTCGGGATCTCCTCGATGACGTCCCATGCGTCCTCATCGGTGAACACCTCGAGGCCTTCGGCCCCGGCCACGGCACCGGCCACGGCACCGATCTCCATACCTTCCTCACCCTCGATGCCGAGTCCAACGAGTGCGCCGACAACACTGCCGACCTCGATGGCCTCTTCCATGGTGAGATTGCTGAGGTGCGCGACCTCGACGTCGCCTTCGGCATCCTTGTGGACCGCCAGGGCATCGATCACACGGATCGTGCCGCTCTCTTTGAGCTTCTCGAGTTCGTCGATGATCTGCCCGTGGAAGTCGGGATGATCGAAACCGAGGACGAAGAGCTGAACCGGACCTATCGCCATGATGTCTCCTATTCGGCAGCGTTGCGGAGAACATGGAAGTTCACCGCCTTCCTCGAGACTACTCCGAGCCCAGTGATTGGGGAGCTGCCGACACGCCTCGGGAATGGTGGTCCTCCCACCGGCTTCGCCTAGCGCCGCAACGCCCTCTAGAGCATGACGCGGCATTCGCGGCACGCCCAGGGTTGTGCCCGTCTCGGCGCACGCAAGGGGTTCTCCACTCAGGTCGGCGATGCTCGGCAGTTGGACGAGCCCGACAACGCATACGATGCCGTTCTGCTGCTCGGACCGCTGTACTAACTGACACGTCGAGAAGACCGCTTGCGGGCATGGAGAGAGGCGAGACGCGTGACAAAGGACGGCGGGCTCGTCTTCGCAGCAAAGACTTCTCGGTTCGCCGAACTGAGCAGTGGGCGGGCGGAAGACCTTGCGTTCGATCCTGCGTGGTCCACCATGATGCGCAGCACCCTCCAAGACGGGCAGCACCGTAACCCCGAGAACAGGTCCTACTTCACGGCGTCGTTCTACCACCATCCGGACGAACTGGAATCGGAGGCGACCGAGACGGGCTGGCACGTTCGGGCGCTCCTGATTATCGAGGGCTTCGCCGAACTGGGCCCGCAGACTGAGTCTCAGTGGAGCGACCCTGCAAAACGAGAGGCCATCCTCGAAATCGCCCGCCTCAGCGAAAGCGAACCGTCACTGCGAGGGCTCGGACCGCACCTCTTGCTCATAGCTGAGGCCTAGGCACCGCTTGGATGTTGGTGCCGATCCGAATGGTGATTCCTGCAGGATCGGTGGCGGTGAATTCGCGTATGCCCCACGGACGATCCTCGATGTTGGAATAGCCACCATGCTTCGACCATGAACGTGCATGGGGCAGCCGTAGTGGTCACCGAGGGTCGCGTTCGCCGGTCACGATGGTGAGCGCGTCTCGGACTTCCTGCGGCGGCGGGCTGGATAGGCGCCCATGATTGCGGCGCCGGCGAACGCGGCGATCGGGATGATCCAGTTGACCGTTGCGTCTGCCGCTGCGAGACCGAAGTATGAGACGGCGGCTGCGGCGCCGGCAACCAGGAGGACACCCACAGCAACGTACCGAGTTCGCGTCGGCGCAGGCGTCTGACGCACCCTCCACTCGAAGCGGGCGAACATGGCAACCAACGCGACGGTGACGGTGATCAGGACGAGAATCCAGATCGGCCGCGTGAGCCACCACTTCGTTGTCCCTGGTTCGATCTTGAACGCGACACCATCGAACGCAAAGAGGAAGACCGAGGCGACAAGGGTCATTGCGGTCAGATGCCACAGGTAGATCGTCATCATGACACCCGACACGGCCACCACCCAGTGCCACACCCTTTTCCCTTGCACCAGACGTGCGATCGGGTCGTTCATGAGCCAGATCACGCCGGCTTGAACGATTCCGAGAAGGGCAATGGCAAACGTTGGGGGTGTCATGTTGGTGAGTTCGGAGCCGGGGATCCCGACCATCGCAACCGGATACCAGCCGATCCAGGTGATCGCGATCAAGACCGCCAGGGATACGGCGGCGATCGCACCGCCGGTCGATGCCGAGAACGGACGGCCCGTGATCTCCCGGGACGCCCACCAATATCCGAGCTGGTGTACACCTGCCCAGACAAAGAGGAAGTTGGTCCAGCCGATGCCCGGCACGCCGACAGCGAAGCGCAGGACGTCAACGATGACGGCGACGCCGAGCAACACGACCACGGAGGTCAACCCCGCCGACTTCCACCATCGATACGTGATCGGCGCCAAGGCAGTGATCGACACGTACACCGCGACGAACCAGAGCGGCACCGTCGCAGACATCGCACCGGCTCGCACTACATCACTTGGAAGGAACGGGCCAAGGAGAACGATCAAGAGGGTCCACACGATGAGGAGCGGAATGACGGGGGTGAACAGCCGGCGCACCCGTTGTGTGACCCACTCGCCGTAGTCGATACCCTCGCGTTCCCTCGCGTGAAGAGCACGCCCGTTCGCGTACCCGCCCACGAGGAAGAAGATCGGCATCACTTGAACAACCCAGGTCACCCATCCGGCGTACGGGATCCACTCCAGCGAATTCATCAGCCGGATCTCGCCATCGGGGAGAAGCCAGATCGAAGCCGCGAACCAATGACCGAACACCACCACCAGGATCGAAACCACACGCACGAAATCGACCACCCGATTGCGCGTCGGCGGTGTCTCGTCGGCGATTCGTCTCGTATTCGCCAGGTACTTCACTTCTGGGCCCCTCAACACACGCTACGTACGTTGTCGGCCACCTCCGAACCTATCTGAATCTCCGCTCCGGTCGTCGGCTCGCCAACACTCCAGGCCGGCGGACTGGAGTACCTCGTCGAATCGGTGGAAACGCTGACACCCGCGGCGGGGTCGACCCATGGCCTTCGACCGGGGATGTGCTGCTGAATCGGAAGTGGACCGTTGGCCGCCAATCAGTGAGAATGTGACCCTCGGAGCGAGGGACGGCCACGTATGGCTCATCAGACGGTGAGAGCGGGATACGAGCAGCTCGTTGATCGCCTGAATCGCTTCCCGCAGGGCGCGCCGCCCTCCGACGTCCTCTACGCGATCTTGAAGATGCTGTTCACCGAACGTGAGGCCGGGCTCGTGGCGCTCCTCCCGATTCGGCCGTTCACGGCCAAACGGGCAGCCCGCGTCTGGAAGACGACGCCGGCCGCGGCCACGGCGATTCTCGAGGAACTGGCGGGGCGCGCCATCTTGCTCGACATGGAATCCGCCGACGGCACGCGCACGTTCGTGCTGCCGCCGCCAATGGCCGGGTTCTTCGAATTCTCCCTCATGCGGGTGCG
>Ga0316198_10001092_pt1 | contig 15598 bp, 16 predicted proteins | sample OudBieAanoxic_MG_FD_204935 | JGI IMG/M metagenome (GOLD analysis project Ga0316198, IMG submission 204935) | Coastal sediment microbial communities from Oude Bieten Haven, Netherlands - site A anoxic | ecosystem: Environmental > Aquatic > Marine > Coastal > Sediment | place: Netherlands...
CGGACGATTCGAAGAGGCGGAGGGGTGGTTCGCCACCTTCCCGTGGTGGATCGCTCCATGGGATGAACTCCTGTTCCTGACGCCAGCGTTCGAGGGTCGCGCCCGGGCCCTGGACGCGCTGGGTCGACACGAAGAAGCCCTGCACTACTATCGACGCTTCGCCCTGCGCTGGAAGGATGCGGACCCGCATCTGCAGCCCCGGGTGGAAGCGGCGCGCCAGCGGATTCGTGAGCTCGAGGCCGAAATGGCTGAGGCGGGCAGCTTCTGACTGGAAGGCTGCCGGAAAGTGGAGAGCAAAAAGAAAGGGCCACTCCGAAATCGGAGTGGCCCTCTCAGGCTAGACGTCAGCCAGTGAAGTCAGTCGACGCGTGCGACGTTCTCCGCGGCCGGACCCTTTTGGCCCTGCACCATGTCGAACTCGACAACGTCTCCCTCTTTCAGCGTCTTGAAGCCTTCGCCCTGGATGGCGGAATGGTGGACGAAACAGTCCTTACCACCTTCCTCCAGCGTGATGAAGCCGAAGCCCTTTTCATCGCTGAACCACTTCACTGTCCCTTTGGTACGCATCAATCCTGCTCCTTAAGTAGGTCGCGGTCGGAGTCCGGGTGATCCGCACCTTCCGACTGCCTGACACTTGTACGGTGTATATTGCCCCCGTACAGGGCCACGGGCTTCCAGCTACAAAAAAAGGAGACCGTCAACGACAGGCCCCCCAAAACCACGCTTCGTGACTGTAGCCCGTACTCCCCGGCACCTTGCCGAGCGGCCACGAATATGGCGGGATGTGGGCTGATAGTCAAGCATTGACCCGGATTTCCGAATCTGTGCTCAGCTCTTCGCCTGCAGCAGATCCCGAATCTCCGAGAGCAGCTTCGCCTCGTCAGACGGCTCGGGCGGAACTTCGGGCGCTGCCTCTTCCTCGCGCTGCATCTTGTTGAATCCCTTAATCACCATGAACAGGGCAAGGGCAACGATCAGGAAGATGATCAGACTGTTGACGAAGATGCCCCAGTTGATCGTCACGGCTCCGGCCTCTTTGGCCGCCAAGAGGGTAGCGTACGGTCCTGCCGGGTCGCCCTGCTGGAGAATTGCATAGAGCTCGGTGAAGTCGACGCCGCCCAGTGCCATGCCGATCGGTGGCATGATAATGTCGTTGACCAGCGATGTGATGATCGTGGCGAATGCGGCGCCGATCACGATGCCGACTGCCATGTCGAGCATGTTTCCCTTGGCAGCGAATTCCTTGAATTCCTTGAGCATGACGGACCTCGTTTCTCAGGATACGGCAGGATGTGACTATATAGAAATCTACTCGTGACGCTAAACTGCTGGCAACGGATTGGCTCGACGTGGAACTCCCAGCCTGATCCGACGGGCACCCGTCCCGACCAATCGACTGCCCGGCTCTGGTGCCGGGACACTCCGGCCGGTCTATCTTTGTCTCCCGTTCACCGGCAACCTCGGCAATGGTCAGAATCATATGACACCAGTTCAACTGCCGGAGCAGGCTTCGGAATGAAGGAATCCCGTCGCACGTTCCTGTCGGTTCTCGGTATCTATGCCGCCGGTTCGTGGGTGGTACTGCAGGTCATCGATGTACTGAATCAGAACGTCGGCCTCCCGCCGTGGGCCTTTTCCCTGGCGCTGACGTTTCTGTTGATGGGACTTCCCGTAGTCGGTACAACAGCCTGGTTGCAGGGACGTGCGCAGAACGACGGGGCGGCAGCTGCTGAAGATCCGCCTGGCTCACCGACCGGGCCACACAAACTGTTCACCTGGCGGAACGCGGCACTCGCCGGTCTCGGGGCAATGGCTCTGTGGGGGATCTTTGCTACCGTCTGGATGGTGCGCGAACGGGGTGAGGAGCAGGCCGGCCCGGACGCCGGGTCTGCGCCGGCCGCTCACGAGAGACCGACAGGCTTCGTCACGATCCGGACGAGGCCGGCGGCTGCCACCGTTGAAAGCCGTAGAGTGGAATCGGTAGCGGGCCAGGTCATGGGCGCGCAAATCGCACACGGCCTGACGCCAGTGGAGCGAGCCGAATTTCAAGCAGGGGAGCACGTCCTCTACTTGAGCATGGGCGATTTCAGCCTGCTCACGCTCCTGGCGGAAGTCGTGGAAGGGGAGACCACGTCTATCGAGGCAGATCTCCTTCCTGACTCCCCGCTCGGCGCGGGGATGGTCGTCGTCCCGGCGGGCCCAGCTCCCGGGGGTGCCGGCGGGACACCGGTCGAAGCGTTCCTGATCGACCGGCACGAAGTCACGAACCGTGAATTCGCCGATTTCATGGCCGATGATGGGTATGGCACGGCGAACCTGTGGCCCGATTCGATGACAGTTGAGGGTTCGACGTCGGGGCGCGAAAGCGCTGTGTCCCGTCTGACCGATCGCACCGGAGCCATCGGCCCAAGAACCTGGTCGGGCTCTGTGTTTCCAGCCGGGGCCGCGGACCATCCGGTAAACGGGGTATCCTGGTACGAGGCCAGCGCCTACTGCCAGTGGAAGGGGAAGAAGCTCCCATCTGTTACGCAGTGGTGGCGCGCTGCTCTCGGCGAAGGCGATCACCCGTATCCGTGGGGTGACGACTCGGAGACACTGCGACACCGGGCAAATTTCGAAGCCGTGGGTACGATGGAAGCGGAATCGCTCCCGTTAGGCCTGAGCCAGTTCGGCGCATTCGAGATGGCCGGCAATGTCAGGGAGTGGCTCCGCGCCGAGGACGCCGGCCCCGGAATGGCACCCAGCATCGGCGGCTCCTGGCAGGATCCGGAGTACACGTTCTCGGTAGAGTGGCAGGAGGCCCTGCCTCAGGGTCTGGCAAACGAAATGACAGGATTTCGATGCGTACGTCATATCGAATAGCGATTGTCACCGCGCTCGTCGCAGGTCTGTGCGTCGGCGCTGCTGGCCCGGTTCAGGCGCAGCAGTGGGCGTCGGACGCCTGGCTCGACCAGCCGGTCGATCAGTCCACCTTCGATACGTACCTCGAATTCTTCAGTTATGACACTGAGCTTCCATTCGATCTCGAGACCCTGTCCGTTACCGACGAAGAGGGGATCCGCGTCGAGCATATCACGTTCACCAGCACCCCGGGTGAGGTGGTGTTCGCGGACTACTACACGGCGACCAGCGGGAGGCAGGGCAGACCGCACCTGGTCCTGGTCCACGGCGGAATCCGCCCGGGCAAGGCATCGATGCGCCCGATCGCGGAATTCCTGGTGCGGCGAGGCTTCGGCGTCATCGCGATCGACATGCCCTACTTCGGCGAACGGGACACGGGATTTCTCAAGTCCTTCAGCGAGGCGGACAAGCACGAAAACCTGTACAACCGGGAATCCACCTACCTGCAGTGGGTTATCCAGCTGGTGAAGGACGTGGGCCGCACGGTCGATCTGCTCCAGTCGCAATACGGTGCCGATCCGGAGAGCATCGGGTACGTCGGCTTCAGCCGGGGTGGCCAGGCAGGGACTATCGTCGCGGGGGCGGACGAACGACTGCGGGCAGTGGCTCTGATGTACGGGGGGCACTTCGACCGCAGCGAAACCGGGCATCTCGGGGCCGCCTGCCCGGCCAACTACATCGGACGGATTGCTCCCCGACCCCTGTGGCTCCTGAGCGGCACGTTCGATGGAGACTATGACCGGGAGCGCTCAGTTGAGCCGCTGTACCGACACGCGGGCCAGCCCACCGAGACTCACTGGGTAGACACGGGTCATCAGCTTCCCGGTCAGGATGACCTGGAGCTGCTCGCCGACTGGCTGGTCTCGACGCTCCAGTAAGCCCGGTAGCGTCAGGTCCGGTTCTACGGATCTGCGACCGAGTAGGCCGCGCTCAGCAACTCCTGGTACAAGGCCGCAGCTTCCGGCGACCGCTCAACATTGGTCGTATTGAACACCGCGATGATCGCAGTCCGCTTCTCGGGCTGGAAGTAGAAGAACGCCCTGAATCCCGCCTGGCTCCCGGTGTGTCCGATCACCGACCGCTCCCCGTCGTGCACCAGGAAAAACGACAGCCCCATGGATTCGCTGTGCTCTGCAGCGGCGTCTTCCCTGATCGGCACCCGCGGTACCCACATCTCTTCGAGGCTGCTGCGACTCAAGACCGCGTCGAACCGCCGCCGGGTCTCGTCATCCGCCGCAGCGCTGGTGAGGAAAGCGACGTACCTGACCAGGTCGCCCAGCGGGGCGTTCCAACCGCCGTTCGGAATCGTGATTCCCGGGTCGAAGTCCGCTCCGTTGTCGATCAGCCGAGTGCCGCCCGCCGGGTCCTGCTCCACGTAGTAGTTGTGTGAACGATCCGCGGCGAGCCAGTACGGCGTGGTTCCGAAGTAGCTGCGCTGGAGATCGAGCGGCGACAGGACATTCTTCTGGATGTAGGCCTGCCAGGAATCACCCGTAAGCGACTCGATGATCCTGGCCAGGTACAGGAACGCCGGGTTCGAGTACGACCACTGCGAGCCGGGCGGAAATTGGAGCTGCTGGTACGGCATCATCGCGACGAGCTGATCCCAGGTCGTCGGTTCGAATGGCTCCCAGTCGTGACCTTCGTAGTACGGCCAGGTCGGATTCTGGAACCCGGAGCTGTGTGTCAGCAGCATCTCGATCGTGATGCTGTCGATCGCTCCGTACGGGTCGTGAACCTGGCGCAGTTCGGTCACCCAGTAGGTGACGGGGTCGTCCAGCGACAGGAGCCCGCGGTCCCGGAGCTGCATGACCGCTATCGCCGTGAGAGTCTTGGTGATCGATCCCCAGTGGTAGATCGTCCGTTCGTGGGCGGGCACGCCGGCTGCGACGTCGCCGTGCCCGAATTCGTGCCACGCCACCGCCTCGCCGTCCCGCACGGCTACGACTCCGCCGCCAACGATCCCGTCGGCCTCAGCGTATGCGGCGTAGCTGTCGACGAGCGCGTCCCAGCCCGCCGGCGCGCCGCTATCCGGCCCGGGCTCCTGCGCCGCGGTCTTGGTGGCGCAGGCCAGGACAGCTATGAACGCCGCCAGCCAGAGGGCTGCGGCCCGACCTGACAAAGCGGTGCTCAGATCGTGCAGGTCATGTCCGTGGCGCAGCACTGCGGCGACTTCACCATGCCGTGACCTTCAGGGCACTTGGCGACCGCGACCGTGCCGCCGTCGTCCAGCTTAAGGGTCTCGTGCACCAGCTGTTTGCCGCAGGTTCCGCAGGTCATCGTGCCGATGCTCATTCCGCACACGTCGCACTTGTAAAACGCCATTTGAGACTCCGGGTATCCGGGTTTCTGGCCTGTCCGGCATGACACCGATCAGCCTAGCAGATCGATCGCGGTCGGGCCAGATGTCCGATGGCCCCGGCAGTCTGAGTCCGGCCAGAGACTGGCGTCAAATCAGATCAGCTCGATCCTCGCCCGGTGCCGACAGGTCCGGGCGAGGCGGGCATCCCGCGTGACGAGAGGCGCATCCAGGGCTTCGGCGAGTGCAACGTAGGCTGCGCCGTACGCAGTGAGGGTGTCCCTCAACTCCCAGATCCGCGACACGAGTTCCGTGTGCGGATACCGGTCCAGCCGAAGGTCGTACAGATCGATCAGTGCCTCCTCGGCTCTGTCGGCAGACATGTCTCCGATAAGCACGAATCGGCGAAACGCATGCGTAATCTCGAGGTCCACCAGGTGCGGAGCGTGGAGGCTCTCACCACCCGTCAACAGCCTGTGCTCGATCGCGTCCCGGTCATGGGATCCGCGAAGTAGATCGACCAGGACTGAAGCGTCCGCAACGATCAAATCGGACCCCGTTGCTGCCGGATAATGTCGACGGCGCTTTCGCTGACCTGCACGGCCTCACGTGTGTGGAGCCGCGCGCGAAATTCCGCCAGCGTAGGCTTTTCCGCATCTCCCGCAATGATCTCGATCAGGTAGTCCGACAGAGACATACCAGCGAGAGCCGCTCGGGACTTGAGCGTACGGTGGAGCTCGGGCGACACGTTTCTCAGTTGTATCATTTTACCCATGTGTCTAGCATGTGAACATGTGATCCACATGTCAACAGGCGAGAGCGGACTGTCATACTCTCTCATCAGGAATGACACTGGATCTCACTGTCCCGTCATCGGATCGGATTCGTCCTCGTCAGCAGTTGTTCAGGAGATCGCCGGCCTATTGCAGAAGGAAATCGCTGCTGTACTGTGATTCCTGAGATCGATGCTTCCCGAACTTCACCATCGGAGCCCCGATGACCAGATACTCCGCCCCCACACTCACACTGCTCCTGCTCCTCTCCGCAGCAGAAGCCAGGGCCCAGACCGCCGACATTTTCGTTCCGCGCGAAGTCCGGTCGGCATACGAGAAGGGTACCCGGAGCGAGGACGGAAACCCGGGGCCGAACTACTGGCAGAACGGCGCCGACTACCAGATGCGCATCCGGTTCGATCCGGTGAGCGGCGAGCTTAGCGGGAACGAGACGATCACTTACCGCAACGAGAGTCCGGATTCGCTCCGCAGCCTCGTGCTCAAGCTGATGCCCAACCTGTTCAAGCGGGGCAGCGCCAGGGACGGGGCCATCGCACCCGAGGACGCAGGCGAGGGGGTCACGCTGACCGCAGTCACGCTGAACGGAGAGTCGCTGAACCCCGCCCCCGGCGGGGACAGGGTGAATCACTTCATGAACGGGAACATCGTGGCGATCCGGGGGGGCGTCGCGCCCGGGTCCACGATGACCCTGTCGATCGAGTGGCACCAGATGGTCAATCGGGGCTCACACGGCCGGTCGGGCGGGGTGGATTCGACCAGCTGGTTCAACGCCTATTTCTTCCCCCGCATCGCGGTGCGCGACGACATCGACGGGTGGGATTCCTCGCCACACCTGGGCACGGCTGAGTTCTACAACGACTTCGGCGATTTCGACGTCACGATCGAAGTGCCGCGGAACTATGTCGTATGGGCCACGGGCCTGCTCCAGAACCCGGAGGAAGTACTGGTTCCAGAAATCGCGTCACGTTACAGAGCGGCGCTCGAGTCCGACGAAATGGTTCACATCGTGGACCCGGCGGCGCTCGAGGCGGGCCGGATTACGGCGGCGGCCCCGGGCGGCACGAACAGCTGGCGGTTCCGGGCCGAGTATGTACCCGACTTCGCGTTCGCCGTGAGCGACCACTATCTGTGGGACGCGAGCAGCCTGGTGGTGGATCCGGCGACAGGACGCCGGGTGCTGATCGATGCGGCTTACAACCCTGAATCGGCCGACTTCTACGAAGTAGCCGAGGTGGCGCGCAACTCGATCGACTACATGTCGAGCGAATTCCCGGGCGTGCCGTTCCCGTATCCCCAGGAGACCGTGTTCAACGGGCTGTCCGAGATGGAATTTCCGATGATGGTCAACGACGTGAGCGTCGAGGACCGCCAGTACATGATCTCACTCACCTCGCACGAGATCTTCCACACTTACTTCCCGTTCTGGATGGGGACCAACGAGATCAAGTACGCCTGGATGGACGAGGGGTGGGCCACATTCGGGGACTGGTTCATCACAAACCGGCTGTATACCGAGGAGCCAATGCGGCTGTTCGGAATGGACATGTTCGAGGCGGAGGCCGGGGGGTGGAACGACCTGCCGATCATGGCGGGGGCCGGCCAGGGGAAGAGCCCGGCCTACTTCTTCGCGTCCTATCCGAAGCCCGCGTTCTTTTACCTGATGCTGCGGGACATGTGGGGCGAGGAGCGGTTTCGCGAGGTGATCCAGGAGTTCATGCGACGCTGGAACGGGAAGCATCCGACTCCGTGGGACTTCTTCAACACGCTCGAGGACGAGACCGGCGACAGCCTCGGGTGGCTGATCCGGCCGTGGTTCTTCGACTACGGCACCGCCGACCTGGCGCTCGGCGAGGTTGTCCGGGACGGGGACAAATGGCTGATCGAGGTCGTGCGGGTCGGTGCCAATCCGGTGCCGATCGACATCGCCGTCACGTGGGAAGACGACAGCGAGACCGAGCTGCACGAGCCTGTCTCGGTGTGGCGTGACGGAACTGAGCGCCATGTGATCGAGGTCCCGGCGCACGGAGAGATCCGTGAGGTCGTGCTCGGAAACGACATCACACCGGACGCCAATCCGGCGGACAACAGGTATCCGCCACGGGACTAACCGTCCGGCTGCATGGCCGGCATCTCGGCTTCGTGGCCCTCGTGCTCCGGTGCCGGCATCTCCGGGTCCGAAGTGTCGTGCTGCATGGCCGGCATGTCACCCTCGCCGTCACCGTGCTGCATCATATGCCCGCCGCCGATTAGCCCCTGGCGCATGCCGATCGACCACAGACCGGCAAGCAACACGGCTGCAGCGAGGAGCCGCCGCACCCGCATGTCCTGCAGTGCCGCCTTGCGCAGGCCGAAGGTCACGGCGGCCAGTGCCGGCACCGTGCCGAGCCCGAACAGCAGCATCGCCAGCGCACCCGCGCCGGGCTCGCCGAGAGCCACGGGAATCGCCAGGGTGGCATACACCAGTCCACACGGAAGCAGACCATTGGCGAGACCGAACACGTAGCGAGCGCCGGCCTCCGGCCGCGAGATGAGATTGGTCGCCGCCTCTTGCACCCCCGGGATCCTGATCTTCGGCTCGGGGAGAATCCCCGCCAGCACGAGCGCGAACCACACGATCAACGCGGTGGAGATCGCGCCGGCCACCCAGCCGGGACCGGGAATCGCCCCGCCGAACGCGCCCGCGAGAGCACCCAGCACCATGTAGGTAGTCAGGCGTCCGGCATGCCAGAAAAACGACTGTCGTGCGCTGCCGCCGCAGGCGACCGCGAAACATCCGCACATTCCGATGCAGTGAAGGCTTCCGATCAGGCCGGCGATGCCGGCTCCCGCGATGAGTTGGATCATTTTATCTACCGACTTTCCGGGACTGAATCCGGGTCCGGAGACAGTACCTCGGTACCGGGGGTTGCTCTCCCACAATGATGCTGTAAGGATACGTGCCAGCCACGGCCGGCTCAACCAGCGAAACTGCGGGGTACCACGTGGAAAGATCCGTTTCGGCAGCGACCGCTGCGACGGCAACGAGCGTCGTCAATTACGATGACGACATCGTCCGGAAATTCTTCATCGCGACGGCGGTATGGGGTGTAGTCGGGATGCTCGTGGGGGTAATCATCGCCCTCCAGCTGGCATGGTGGCCGGCCAATCTCGGGCTTCCCTGGACGACCTTCGGTCGGCTGCGTCCTCTCCATACGAACGCGGTGATCTTCGCGTTCGCCGGCAATATCTGCTTCACGGGCATCTATTACTCGATGCAGCGTCTGCTGAAGACGCGCATGTGGAGCGATGCGCTGTCGTCGATTCACTTCTGGGGCTGGCAGCTGATCATCGTCTCGGCTGCGATCACCTATCCGCTCGGACTGTCACAGTCGCGCGAGTATGCCGAGCTGATCTGGCCGATCGACGTGGCGGTGACGCTGATCTGGGTCGTGTTCGCCGTAAATTTCTTCGGTACGCTGGCGATCCGGAAGGTCAAGCACATATACGTCGCGATCTGGTTCTACATGTCGTTCGTGATCACGATCGCGGTGCTCCACATCGTCAACAACCTGGCGGTGCCGGCCACCTTACTGCGTTCCTATCCGATCTACTCGGGTCTCACGGATGCGCTGGTGCAGTGGTGGTACGGACACAACGCGGTGGGCTTCTTCCTCACCACCCCGTTCCTGGGCTTGATGTACTACTTCCTCCCGAAGGCGGCCGACCGGCCGATCTACAGCTACCGGCTGTCGATCGTCCACTTCTGGGGACTGATCTTCCTGTACATCTGGGCCGGACCGCACCACCTGCTTTATTCGGGGCTGCCCGACTGGGCCCAGACCCTGGGCATGGTATTCAGCATCGTGCTGCTCGCACCCTCCTGGGGCGGGATGCTGAACGGTCTGCTCACCCTGAAGGGTGCGTGGCACAAACTGCGGACGGATCCGATCCTCAAGTTCATGGTCGTCGGCGTGACATTCTACGGAATGAGCACGTTCGAGGGCCCGATGATGTCGATCCGCTCGGTGAACGGGCTGGCGCACTTCACGAACTGGGTCGTCGGACACGTGCACTCCGGGGCGCTGGGCTGGAACGGGATGCTCACCTTCGCGGTCCTGTACTGGCTGTTGCCGCGGCTGTGGAACCGGGAAGTCGCATATCCGAAGATGGTGACACAGCATTTCTGGCTGGCCACGATCGGCATCGTGATCTACACGGTCTCGATGTGGGCGGCGGGCCTGATGGAAGGGCTTCAGTGGCGCGCGATCAACGAGACCGGTCAGCTGGCGAACCCGATCTTCATCGACATCGTGCACCGCCTCGAGCCGTTCTACTGGCTGCGACTGCTGGGTGGCGTGCTGTACTTCATCGGCGCGGTGATGATGTTGATCAACGTCTTCAAGACCATCGGCGGACCCGAGCGGGTAACAGCGGACGACCCGGCGGCCGTTCCGGCCAACTGAGCGCGAGGAACCAATGGCAGAGAACGGAATGGACCACGGTTCGGAAACGAAATACGGACAGTGGCACCGGCGGGTGTTCGAAGGGAACGCCGCGCTGTTTGCCGTCGGGGCCACGATCGCCATCCTGATCGGCGGCATCGTCGAGATCGTCCCGATGTTCACGCCCGCCGGCCCCGAGCACTCGGAGGCGATCACGCCCTACACGCCGCTGGAAGTGGCTGGCCGCGACATCTACATCTCCGAGGGCTGCTACCTGTGCCACTCCCAGTGGGTACGGCCGATGCGGGCCGAGATCCTGCGCTACGGGCCGTGGTCACGGGCCTGGGAGTATCAGTACGACCGGCCGTTCCAGCTCGGGTCGCGGCGGATCGGACCCGATCTGCATCGAATCGGTAACAAGTACCCGGACGCATGGCACTACGAGCACATGCGCGATCCGCGCAGCACGACTCCGGGAAGCGTCATGCCCCCGTACCCGTGGCTGCTGAATGGCCGGATCGACGCGGCTGATGTTCGGGCCTCGGTCGTGGCGCTCCGGAAGACGGGTACGCCTTACTCGGATGCCGAGATCGCGGGGGTCGAGGAGAGCCTGGCGCTCCAGGGTGGTGAGATCGTCAGTCGGCTGGCGAGCGCGGGAATCGAGACCGCGCCGGACACGAAGATCGTGGCGCTGATCGCCTACCTGCAGCGGCTGGGTGTAGAAGGCAAGGCGGCACTGCAGGCGGAAGGGGCCGAATACTGATGAATCCGCTCATTGAGCAGGCCCGGGAGGCTATCGGCCTCGGCGGGATGGCGGTGGTCATGACCTTTTTGTTCATGATCGCCTACTTCGGCTGGATCTGGTACGCCTACAACCCCGCGAACAAACAGAAGTGGGACAAAGCAGCCATGCTGCCCTTCGAAGATGGAGGCGACAGGTGAGCAAGGATACGAATCGAGTTCTCGGGCACGCGGACGAAGCTGACGGAATCGAAGAGTACGACAATCCGCTTCCCGACTGGTGGGTCGGTCTGCTGTGGCTCACGGTGATCTGGGCCGTCGGCTACGGCGTGTACTACCACTTCATCGGAAACAAGTCGCAGGAGGGCTACCTGGCGGCGGAGATGCAAGCCGCGGAGGTGCAATGGCCGGAGCAGGCGGTGACCGACGTCGCGTTCGCCATCACCCCTGAGGCCGTGGCGGCGGGCGAGGCGATCTATACGCAGAACTGCCTGATGTGTCACGGCGCAGAGCTGGAAGGCGGAATCGGTACGGCGCTGAACGACGACGAGTGGATCCACGGCGGCGAAGCCGAGGACGTAATCCGGATCATCACCGAAGGTGTACCCGAGAAGGGCATGCTGACTTGGGGCCCAATCCTGGGTCCCGAGAAGATCAACCAGGTGGCGGCCTACGTCCTGGACAAGAACGCGGAACTGACCGGCAATTAGCGCGCGTATCCGGCGGCCCGTTGCCGTACCGGGCGCCTTGCCGGAGTAAGGGATAGACGTGCTGGGATTTTCACAGACGCGGGAGTGGGTCTACCCGCAGTCCATCAGCGGCCGGTTCACCACTATCCGGCGCTGGACCTTTCTCGGACTGCACCTGCTTCTCCTGATCACGCCGTGGATTACGATCAACGGAAACCCGGCGCTGCTGGTGGATCTGCCCGGGCGCACGGTCTACCTGTTCGGCAGCATCTTTACCTCGTCCGACACGATTTTCCTGTTGCTGCTGCTGTGGTTCGCCGCCTTCGCGCTGTTCTTCTTCACGGCCGTGTTCGGGCGGATCTGGTGCGGGTACGCCTGCCCGCAGACGGTCTTCCTGGAATCGTGGATCCGCCCTGTCGAGATCTGGATCGAAGGGGACCGCCTGACCCGCAAGCGACGCGACGAGCAGGGCTGGTCATTCGACCGGGCGTGGCGGAAGCTCGCCAAGTGGACGGTGTTCTTCGCCGTGGCGTTGTTCCTGTCGATGGGCGGGATGAGCATCTTCGCCGGAGCTCGCGAGCTGTGGACCGGCCAGGCCGGACCGGTCGAATACGCACTGGTGGCGATCTTCACCGGCTTCTGGTTCGTCGACTTCACATGGTTTCGGGAGCAGTTCTGCAGCTACGTCTGTCCGTATGCTCGCTTCCAGAGTGTGCTGGCGGACGAAGAAACGCTGATCATCACCTACGACACCGAGCGCGGTGAGCCGCGCAAAGCCGGCAAGCAGGCGGCCAAGGACGGCCGGTGCATCGAGTGCACCAAGTGCGTGGTCGTATGTCCGCAGGGAATCGACATCCGGGACGGCTTTCAGCTCGAGTGCATCCAGTGCGCGCGCTGCATCGACGCCTGCACGAGCGTGATGAACAAGCTCGGACACCCGACGCTCGTGGCCTACGGATCGATCGCCGAGTCGGAGGGACGGAAAGTCCGCCGCTGGCGCCCCCGCACGATCACCTACGCCGCGATCCTGGTCGGAATCATTGTCGCCAGCGGCGTGCTGCTGGCGCGCCGGATCCCGTTCGAGGCGACGGTGAATCGGGCGCCGGGATCGCTGTACACGGTGGACGCGGACGGATTCACCCGGAACACCTTCCTGCTGAAGATCACCAACAAGAGTCCGGCCGTGGAGCCCGTCGAATACGAGATCTCGGTGGACGGACTGGATGATGCCGAGGTTCTGACCGACCTCGTCGAGCTTGGTTCCACCGAGACTCGGACCATACCGCTCATCGTGCGGGTGCCGACGTCGGCGGAACTGGAGAGGACCACGCCGTTCGAGGTAAGAGTCGCGGCGGAGGACGGTACGGTCGTGCTTTCCCCAACCTTCAAGTCGGGAGCGGAGATTGGCGGAACCGGTTCGTAAGTTCGACCAGCTCGTGTGGCCAATCGGGATCATCGTGGGCTTGCTGATCGTGATCCTGGTAAATGCCGTGTTCATCTACGTGTCCGTCTCCGGACAGGACGAAATCGCCCCGACGTACCAGACGGAGCCGCGCTGACCACTTCCCGCTGTCCACACTGCGGTACCCCCGTCGAGGGACCCGAGGACACCTGGTGCTGCCACGGGTGCGAGATGGCGGCCGCGATCATCCGGGGCGCGGGCCTCGAGCGCTACTACGAAGAACGGGCCGAGTACGCGCCGCGCCCGGGCCCGGCCCGGCACGGGTGGGAGTCCGTTCCGGTGACCACCCTGGATGACGGGACCGCCGAGGTACGCCTGGTGCTGGATGGCCTCAGATGCGCCTCCTGCGTGTGGGTCACCGAGCACCTGCTGCAGCAGACTCCGGGAGTCGAAGAGGCGACCGTCAGCTACGCCACCGGCCGGGCGAGCCTGCGCTGGCAGCCCGACACCGTGGACCTCGGCGTGCTGGCCGGAAAGATCTCGGCGCTCGGGTACCGCCCCAGGCTGCTCGGCGAGGAGGGGAAGCCCGATCGCGGCCTGCTGATCCGGCTCGGCGTGGCCGTGTTCTGTGCCATGAACATCATGATGCTGTCCGTGCCGCTGTACCTGGGCTGGATCACCTCCCTCGAGCCACGCTACGAAGCGCTGTTTCGCTGGGCCTCACTGCTGCTCGCCACGCCGGTGGCCCTGTGGTGCGCCGAGCCGTTCTTCTCGGGTGCGATCCAGGGCCTGAAGAACCGGGTCCTGCACATGGACCTGCCGATCGCGATCGCAGTCGCTGTGCTGTACGTGCACGGCTTGATCGCGACGTTCGTGGGAGCGGACACCTACCTCGACTCGCTGGCCATGCTCGTCGCGCTGCTGCTGGCGGGCCGCATGCTCGAGGGTCGCGGTCGGCGCCGCGCCGCGGAAGCCGCGCTGTCTCTCGCCGCATCGGTTCCCGCCACGGTTCGCCGGCGAACGGAGACCGGGGTCGAGACGGTTCACGCGGATGAGCTGGAGCAGGGGGACCTGCTCGACGTGGGAGCGGGGGAGGAATTCGCGGTCGACGGAACGGTCGTGGAGGGCACGGGTGCGGTGCGCATGGCCCTGATCACCGGCGAGGCGGATCCGGTTGCCATGGGAGTCGGAGGCGAGGTGGTCGCGGGCTCGACCTTGCTGGATGGTACGCTCACCGTCCGGGTGGAACGCGTCGGCTCGGAGACGACCCTGCAGCGCATGGCCGCCGAGCTGCGAACGGCAGCGGACCGGCCGGTGCGGCTCACCTCCACCGATCGGATCGCGCCGTGGTTCACCGGGGCGACGCTGCTGGTGGCGTCACTGACCGCAGCAGGGTGGCTACTGGCCGGCAACAGCTCCACGGCGCTGAGCGCCACGGTCGCCGTGCTCGTCGTCGCCTGTCCCTGTGCGCTGGCCCTGTCCCGTCCGCTGGCCGCGGCAGCCGGGCTCGGCGCCGCCGCGCGGCGCGGGCTGATGTTTCGCTCGGCCGACGGACTGCTGGAGCTGGACGAGGTGCAGACGGTGGCGCTCGACAAGACGGGTACGGTCACCCGGGGAGAGCTGACCGTGGTGAGCGCGGAAGACGAGATCATCCGCCTTGCCGCCGGTCTCGAGCGATTCAGCATGCATCCGATCGCCCGCGCGATCGTGGCGGAAGCCGTAGAGCGCGAGATCCCGCTGCCGAAGGGCGAGGACGTGCGGGAAGAAGCCGGGCGGGGAATCTTCGGGAGGGTAGACGGGCGCGAATGGCGCCTCATGGCGGGCAGTCCGGGCGAAATCGTCCTGCACGGGGATGACGGAGAGATGGGCCGGATCGTGCTGGGAGATGCAGTCAGGCCGGACTCGGCCGAAGCCGTCGCGCTGCTCGTGAAGCAGGGCCTGGACGTGGTTCTCCTGTCGGGTGACCACGAGGCCGTGGCCCGCCGGATCGCCGACCAGGCCGGGATCCCGGGGGTCGAGGCGAGGGTGGACCCGGAAGGGAAGGCGGAGTGGGTTCGCGCCCGGCAGGCGACCGGGAAGCGGGTCGCTTTCGCAGGGGACGGTCTGAACGACGGTCCCGCGCTCGCGGCTGCCGACGTGGGGATCGCCATGGGAACGGGGGCGGCGAGCAGCGTGCTGGTGGCGGACGGCGTGATCTCCGCCTGGTCTCTCATGCCACTGGTCGCAGGCTTCCGTGCCGCGTCCTCTGCCAGCCGGGCGATTCGCTGGAACCAGGTGCGATCGATAGGCTACAACATCGTAGCGGTGAGCGCGGCCGCGGCCGGTCTGATCAATCCCCTTATCGCGGCGAT
>Ga0316198_10001093_pt1 | contig 15590 bp, 8 predicted proteins | sample OudBieAanoxic_MG_FD_204935 | JGI IMG/M metagenome (GOLD analysis project Ga0316198, IMG submission 204935) | Coastal sediment microbial communities from Oude Bieten Haven, Netherlands - site A anoxic | ecosystem: Environmental > Aquatic > Marine > Coastal > Sediment | place: Netherlands...
TCTTCTACCTTTTCGAGAGCGGCAACCTGTTCTTCGGTGCGTTCCGCCGGTTTCTCGATCTCGAGTTCGTCGAGTTGTTTCTGCATCGCCTGCAGCAAATCGCGCTGCGCGTCGACCTGCTCCTGCTGTTCCGCAAGTTTCTCTTCCTGTGCTTCGAGCTGCGCCTGCTGCTTCTCGAGTAACTCCCGAAGCTGTTCGATGGTCAGCTCGGCGTTTGCGTCGGCCGACGCGGCAGTTTCCTCGGCGGCTTCTTCAGGGATATCCTGCGAGCTCGCAGCACTTGCAATGAAGCACAGAGTGACCAGCACGAGGTAGGGACAAGACCGCTTTTTGAATTCCAAGGTTGTCAATTCAAACACCGGTAAGGCGTGGCGTAGCCGAGATCTCTGCTAAGGCTAGGCCCCGAGCACAGTCCTTTCAAGCGAAAATGTTTATAGCTGGCTTGAGACAATGCTGGCGAACGTATTCTTCCAGCCCGAGGGGAGTGGTTCCGTTAGCTCGACTGCATGCTCGAAATCCGGCTCGAATACCTTTTCGGTGAGCTGGCGGACAAAATCAGGATCGGAGCTGCCAAGGTTCATTTCCTTGTTGACCCGAAAGCTCAGCTTGTCGAAATTGGCGGAGCCGGCGCAGGCCCAACCGTCGTAGATTGCCGCCTTGATGTGTGACATACCCGGGTAGACGAAAACTCTTACGCCATACTTGAGGAGCGTATTTGCGGCAACAACGTTGCTGGCATTCAGCACGCCATGATTGCCTTCCATGGGTATGATCACGCGCACGTCAACGCCGCGCAGGCGCGCTTTCGCGAGCTCATTGATGATGACGACGTTCGCAAGGTAGGCATTCTGCACGTAGATGTAGCTGCGCGCATTGCGGGTGGCCTGGATCTGCGAATGGTAGACAGCGGAGCGGCGCGGCAGGGTCAGGATTGGCCGAATCGGGTGTTTGATATCCTCGCTCGGGGGCAGTCGATTGCCGAGCAGGTGGCCTGTGAGTACGAAGTCGCCGAATACCGCGCCTTGGGCCCAGGTCCGGTCGAATTCCTCTTCTATATAATCAACGATGGAACCCTCGACACGCATCATCATGTCGTGCCACTCCCAGCGATACTCGCGACCGATGTTCATGCCGCCGATGTAGGCGTGGTCGCTGTCGATAATCGTCGTCTTGGTGTGATCGCCGGCCGTCCACGGATTGGTCAGGGCTCTCACTCTCACCTCGGAATCGTCTTTCATATAGGTGGTGATGCCAACCGGCGCTTCGTAACCTTCAGGCATGGTGCCTGCACCGGCGTTCTGCGCCATCATCGTGCCCAAGCTATCGACCATCACGTCGACGTCGATTTCCGCTGAGCGTCGCTTGAGCACATCCGCGAGACTGACCGCGTAGTCGTCACCATCGAAGATGTAGGTGCGCATCTTCACGCTTTCCTTCGCGTCGATCACCGACTCAACCAGCCGCGGGAAATAGCCGTCGCCGTCGACGAGTACTTCGACACTTCCCGAATAGCGCCGCTTGCCGACGATTCGATCGAGTTTATCCTCCCAGGCAGCGAGGTCCATGCCGGGCCCCGTATTCAACGGCGGGATCGCGGTCTCCTCGATGTCCGGGAACGCAAAGCTCCGCACGTAGGTGCCGCGAGTGGCATCGACGAGCGTGTCCGTCAGCAGAAAGACCAGCCGGCTGACGAAGCTCACGGGACGGTTAAACGGCTCGAAGATATAGCTACGCAAGATGCTGTCGCCGATCTTGGCGCCCCCGACAACGGGGTTGCTCGGTTTGCTGCCGAACGTGAATTGCTCGAGCGACAGGAACGCCAGTGTGCTGTCGTCGAGATTCAGGCCAAGGAACGGCCGGGCATACGCCCCGGTTTCGCCTGTCGCAATGACCAGTGCGCGTGCATCGATGTCTCGCTCAACCAGGAAGCGCTCCATTATCGGGAACAGCTCGTCCGTCATCGATTCAATCCGGTATGCGCTCGTGACAGGCAGGCCGGGCGGCTTCTCTTTCAGGTCTACGCCGATCAGCTCGGCATCATCATTGCGATACCAGACGTACTCGACATCGCGAAAATTAAGCAATACGCCTTTGAAGGGCTCCTGGGGCGTTAGTTCGTCGAAAACCGCTCGCCGGAAGTCCTGCCAGAACTCGACCGGGTACACGGCCACCGGCTTTGCCGTCGCCGCAGCCTCCGCCATCGCATCGGGCTCTATGGGTTCGAGGTAATAGACCGGAAACCAGTCCGAGTGAACCGATAAGTTCTGTTTCTGATCCCACGTTGCTTTCGCTGCATGCGTCTCGCCACCCACCTCGTAGTTGATCAGCACAGCGTCATCTGTGCGGACCGCCGCGAGCAACGACAGTGGTTTGTTATATCGAACCAGCTCGTTGACCGGCGCCTCCACCTGGACGCGCGCTTCCTTGGGCGGAACGCCCTCGACCGGGGTCGTACCGGCACAGCCGGCACTGAGTAGAGCGGCAAGTAATAGTCCGCACCGAAAAAGCATAAAATCTCCTGCGCTCGAGTCCTCGAGCATGCGCCGTGCGCCTGTTGACAGTATCGACATCGGCGCATCTTACACCGCTATATAGCGGCGAGACTAGTTGCCCCGGGAACAGGCGGGCAAAATTTCGTGAACGAAGCTACTTGCGTGATACTCTTTCGCGATGAATTTGGCACGCGCCGCTAACTGGGGGCACCCTGACTCGCTGAGGCGAGATAGGGTCACTGTCCACAGACCCTCGAATGCCTGGTGGATTCCTCTTCTGCTTGTGGTTCTGATCGGCACCGCGCCAGCCGTCAATGCCCAGACCGTTGTGGCCCCTGCCGAGGTATCGGTTGAGTCAATAACGCAGCAAAGAGCAGCACTCGAATCCGATACGAGTCTCGCGGAGGACACCAAGTCCAGGGCGCTGGCACTCTATGATCGCGCGCTGCGCACTCTCGACGATGCCGCGGTGATGGCCGCCAGGGTGGCGGCACTCGAAGCCTTGTTGAAATCGGCACAGGAACGAACAGCCACACTGCGTGAACGCCTGTCTGTACCACCAGGTGTGGTTGGCGCAGCTGACGTGCCGTCCGATGCATCGCTGCAACGACTTCAGGTGCTCGTTGACGGGCGCCGCACAAGCCTGAGGATTGCACAGGACGACGTCCGGGAAAAAGAAGACACTCTCAACGGTCAGACCAACCTGGGTCTTTCCTACGGAGACATGATTGCGGACCTTGAGCAACGTCTGCGCCGCACCCTTGAGGAACTGCAGAGCAGTTCGGCCCAGGTAGCCCCGGAGTTTAGTGAGGCGCGGTATACGTTCCTGCTTACACGGCAACGCTTGCTGGATAGCGAAATAGCCCTTGCTCGTCTCCAGCAGGGTAATCACGACATACTGGTCGAGCTGTACACCCTGGAACGCGACGTGGCGGCCGCCGAAGTTGCCAGGCTGCAGCCCCAACTCGATGCGCTTGACGCCTTGTTGCGGGAGCGCCGCGCCGAGGAAGCACGCGCAGCGACCGCGGAGGCCGCGGCAACAGTGCTGGCCGCAGCCGATATGCCCGAATCGGTCATTGCGTTGGCCGAGGAAAACACCAGGCTGCGGGCAGAGTTCGAAGGTGTTATCAGCTCACAGGGTGAGATCGAGGAGCGGCTCAGAATCACCCAGCAAACGACCACCAGGATCGAGTCGGAACTGGACAGGATCAAAAGGCGCATCGAGGTGGTCGGCCCGTCCGAAGCTATCGGGCGTGTGCTCAGGCGTCGTTTGCAGGGGGCGCCAAGAATTGAGGACTTTCTCCGCTCTGGCAGTGAGCGCGCCGGCGAGATTGATCGCGCGACCGACAGGCGCGTCGATATCGAGGAGACGCAGTATGAACACGCTTATGTGAAATCGGAGCTTGACTCAACTCTCGCAGCTGCAGTGTCTGAACCCGAGCGGTTCGACGTCGACCAGCTTCGCACTCAGATTGAGATCCTGATGACTGCTCGAGAGAGCACACTCGAAGATCTTCAGCAGGAGTACCGCCGTTATATCGCGAAACTCAGCGAGCTCGATGTTGCCGAATCACGACTCCGGGTGTTGGTGAGCGAAGGCATCGACTTCCTGCAACAGGAGCTTTTCTGGATCAGGAATCTCCCCAGGTTCTCTTTCGCGGATCTCGCCGGTCTTCCCAGGACGCTCGGCTGGCTTTTCATGGAGGAGGGCTGGAAGCGCGGCGTCGATGACGCCATAAAGAAGTTTTCCAATCATCCCGTGCTTTCGATGCTGGCCCTCCTTGCGGCGCTGGTGCTGATAATCATGCGCACAAAGACGAATCGCGTATTGACAAGTCTTGCGGCGCAGACCGTGCGAATCTCGACCGACAAATTCGCCCACACGCTTAAGGCAATTCTCTACACGGTAGCTGCAGCGCTCGCCTGGCCGTTGCTGGCGTTCATCGTGGGCTGGAGTACTCGGGCGGCGCCATTCGGCGCAGATTTTAGCGTTGTTGCCGGGCGCAGCATCATATATGCAGCGGTGTACTGGTTCGTATTGAGCTTGTTGTGGCGTGTGCTGCAACCCGAGGGTCTCGCCAGCCGCCATTTTCGCTGGGCGTCGCCGGTTACGACTGAGGTCGCAGCCGGGTTGCGGTGGCTCGCTTGGGTGACCGTACCTGCAACGTTCGTCATCGCCATGACGAATTTGTCCGGTGACATCGAGCATATCAGGAGCCTGGGTCGACCGGTGCTGGTGTTGGAATTGATGGCGATAACTATTTGGACCTGGCGGAGCTTCGGCCCCGCGAGTGTGTTTGCGGAGCATTTTCGCGGGCAGCGCAACGCACGCTGGCCAGGACTCGTAAAGACGTTTGTGGTCCCCCTATCTATTTTATATCCGATTTCGCTGGCGGTGGCCTCGCTGCTCGGACACGATTACACGGCCGTGCTGCTGTTGCAGCTGCTTTTCTCCACTGCAGGTTACCTTTTCGGGGTGTGGGTTCTCGGTGCCGTGCTACTGCGCTGGTTCTACGTCGCTGAAAGGCGTTTGCGGCTGCAGGAAGCCCTGCGACGCCGCGAAGAAATGCGTGCGCAGGAGGACGTGGAAGAGAAGGCAGACTCCGATGCGATCGAAATCGAGATCCCGAGTGTCAACTACAAGTCGCTGGGCAGGCAGGGACGAGCTATCGTCCAGTTGGCAATGCTGGTCACCGGGGTGCTCGCAATCGGCTTGCTGTGGGGAGACTTACTCCCCGCGTTCGGTTTTCTGACCGAGACGGAGCTGCCATTTTCCCGCACTACTATCATCGACGGAGTCGAGCAAGTGGTGCCCGTCACTACCGGCCTCTTTGCGTCCGGATTACTGGTACTGGCGGGAACGCTGTTTGCGGCCCGGAATCTCCCCGGCCTGCTCGAGCTCACGCTGTTCAGCTGGTTGCACCTCGACTCCGGCAAGCGTTACGCACTCATTACGCTGAGTCGCTACCTGATCATTACCGTCGGCATCGTCTTCACGTTGTCGATGATCGGGCTGCAGTGGTCGAAGCTCGGCTGGCTGATAGCCGCGATGGGCGTCGGTCTGGGCTTCGGCCTGCAGGAGATCGTGGCCAACTTCGTGTCCGGTATCATCCTGCTGCTGGAGCGCCCCATCCGTGTCGGCGATCTTGTGACCGTCGGTGACACGACCGGGACCGTCGCGAAGATCGAGATTCGTGCCGCCACGATTATCACGCTCGACAGAAAAGAGCTGCTGGTACCCAACAAGGAATTTATTACGGGCCGTGTGCTCAACTGGACGCTGAGCAACGAAGAGCATCGACTCCTGGTCAATGTCGGTATTGCTTATGGGTCGGATGCCGGCAGGGCGATGGAGTTGCTGATGCAGGCCGCCAGCGAAAACGACAGCGTGCTTGACGAGCCGAGCCCGGAAGTTGCCTTCGATGGCTTCGGTGACAACGCGCTCAATCTTAGCCTGCGTGCTTTCATCCCTTCGGCGGGTTCCCGGTTGCGGATCAAAACGGAGTTGCACCAGGCCATTTACAATAAACTCGCCGAGGCCGGCATCACGATCGCCTTCCCACAACGCGACGTTCACCTCGATGCGAGCAAGCCGCTCGAAGTCAAGCTCACCCCGCAGGGGGGGCCGTAAGGGTCACTGTCCCTCTTCGGCGTCGCAGATGCCGTCTCCAGCGCTGGCCCTGTCCCACAGGCCCTTCGCCAGTATCGACAGGCCACCCGTGGCGAAGGCGGCACCTGTAGTCGCTACTGAGCCGGTCGGATCCAGCTGCATCTTGGGTGCCCGCAGTGTGCCGCCGAGCTTCATGAAAGAGTTCGCCACACCGATCAGGTTTATGCCAATACCTTTGCGCTGTTTCATCCGCAGCGACAGGTCCAGCTTCTCGTTGTCGAGGTTAATGCTACCGAGGGCGATGATTGTCACAGTGTCACTCTGTACCGCCAGCTTCTCAACGGTTGCGATGCCGCTCTTAATGTTGGCGTTGTAAAATGCACATTCCAGCGAGATAAACGGCCGCTGTGCCAATATTGGGTCATCCGGCTGGGCGACTTGTGCTATCAGGCTGCGCAACCTGCGCAGAAAAGCCAGGTCCCTGGTACGTCCGGCGCCCTGTTTAAAGTCGACGACGCCGGTTGACGACGCGACTATTTGATGGGGCGAATTACCTGTGCCGCGAATCTTCATTTGCCCATCGATGGGCGGCAGATTCGACAAGTCTTCCGCGGCGAAGTCTATGAAACTCGCACGCACATTCTCCAGGCTGAGCGTGCCATCAAGTTCGTAAGCGTCGTCCAGGGGCCCGAACTGGAAATCTACCGAGGCCTTGCCGCCTCCTTCGTGACCCGATAAATGCTTGATATCCAGCGTGCCGCCTCGCAAGTCCACGCTGGTCTCAACTTCCCGGAAATCCAGCCCAAAGAAGAAAAGGCGATCGATGTTTATGTCGATATCGAGATCGATGTACTGCAGCCAATCGACTTCGAACGGGTCTCTCGAGAAGACAAACTCGCCGGTCTGGTCGGCGGGTGGCACTTCTTTTTCGATGGTTTCCGACTCTGGCTCTTGTTCCGGGTCCTGCTCCGGCTTCCCGACCTCGATCAGCGTGGAAGAAAGCACGCCGGATACTGCCGGCTTACCACGCAGATCCGCGGTGAACTGACCCGTGAGCGTACTGTCGCCAAGTTTGGCATCGAGCTTCTCAATCGCGAAACCTGTCGGAATGCCGTTGACCTCGCCCGACACCGAAACAGGTTTGGCCGGCAACGCTTTAATGCCGAACGGCAGGACGAGTTGCGCCAGGTTCGGCCCGGTCACCGAAAAGCGCAGGTCACTGTTGTTCTTCAATGGCTCCTGGCTGAGCTTGCCGTTCGCGGTCAACTGATTGTCACCAATGCGAATTTTTATCTCGTCCAGGTCATAGCGACCGGGTGCTTTTCGCAACCGGCCGTCGATCGAAACTGCGCCGTCCGGCAAGTCGTTGTAGCCGCTGATTTCGCTCAATACCCTGGCGTCCGGCGCGCGCACCTTCAACGCGAGGTCCGCGGAGCTCGCGTCTTTCACGACGGTACCGTCGACGTCGGCCTTCATGTTGCCGATCGATGCTCGTACTTGGTCCAGCCCAATAACGCCGGCCTTGTAGCTGATACCGCCCTCGGCCTGAAAGTCTTCTCCTTCCAGGCGATCAAGAAACTCGAATTGCAGAAACCCGGCGAGGTCGGGACCGGAGGCGGAAACATCGAGGTCGAATCGCCCTGCGTTGGCCCTGATTCCGATGGTGCCCGTGGCTTTTGCACTGAATCCCGCGGTGTCGGCGGTGGCATCGGTAAGGGTCAAGTGATCGGCTTTTCCGATCTGGATACGGCCGGCACCCTTGAAGGGACCCGGTGGCAGGTAAGGGGCCCGGGCGAGCAAGGCTACGTTGTCGAGATCGCTGCCGGAGACCTTCAGTCGCAGATCAGTACCCGTCAGCCCGCTGCTCTTCAAGCCGACCACGCCATCTGCCTCGACGCGATTGTCACCGAAGATGCCAACCGCACCCCGCAGCATTATGCCGGCCGGATCCGGCCGGACCTCGGCCGAGATCGTGTACGGCTTCTGCGGGATACCGCGCAGTTTGGTCATCGCTTCCAGGATCGAGATGTCGGGTCCCGATGCTTCGAACGTTATTGTCGTCTGCTCACTTCCGCGACCCTCGAGCGCTCCCTCGGCAGTTATCCGGTTTTCTCCGACCTCAATTTTCGCACCATCGAAGCGCACGCTGGAACCGGTCTTCCGGACCCGGCCGTCAATCCTGAATGTCTCGGCGGGTATTCCCGAGACCTTTGTGAAGGGACCGATGACGGAGAGGTTCGGTCCGGATGCGGCAATCGTCAGATCAACGTTGGGAACTCCGGCGCTCGCATCGATCCAGCCATTCATGGTTATTTCGTTGTCGCCAATGCGTGCCTGCGTTTCGGAGAACCCGAAGCGGCTACCGTCTTTCGTGGCGTCGCCGGATATCTGAAAAGGAAGGTCGATTGCGCCCTCAATGCCGAACATTGCCGCGGCACGCTCCGTATCAGGTCCCGCATAATCAAAATGAAGCTCGGCACGCTGCGGTTTGATAATGCGGTCGACATGCCCGTTCGAATCAATGGTGATAGCGCCCAGGTTGCCGGCGATAGTGAACTGGTGATCGTTGTCGACCTTGCGGATCTTGCCATCGAGCTTGAACGCGCCCTCGGCAAACCGCGGCATGCCGAGCACGTCAGTCACCCGCTCTATGGCCGGGCCCTGGACCTCGAGCGCCGTACTGACGCCCTCGAGGGTTGTCAGGTCAGCAACTGAGCCATCCACTGTCAGGCGAACGCGCCCGAGCGTCACGTCGAGGTCCATCGCCAGGTCTTTGCCGTCGAGCAGGTTTTGCCACGGCCCGACTTTCCCCTGCGCCACCAGTGGAAATTCGTTGATAACGCCAGCCAGTTCCAGAGACAGGATATCGTTTTCGCCTGGAGCAATGTCCAGCTGCTTGAGTGAGATGTTCAGCGGCCTTGCACGCGCGGGATCCACCAGTAGGAAATGAACATCTGTTAGGTGCGCGTTTCTGAAGGCGATCAGATCCGGGTCGAATTCTTCCTGTTGCGGCGTCGACTGTTTTGTCAGGCCTGACTCCCAGTTCGACTGCCCCGCGCTATTTTTCTCGACAATAACGTCGAGGCCCCTGAGTTCAAAATCCTCGATGACGACGGGCGAGTCAATCAGCGACCATAACCTGACAGTTACAGACAAGTAATCGGCGCTCAGCAACCTGGATTCGGGCTGCCAGTCGGCGTTCGATAGCGTTACCTGCTCGGCAGTAAGTCGGGTCAGGTTGCCGAAGTCGAGTTCCAACGCGCCCGAAACTTCTACCTCATGCCCGATCGCCCTGGACAGGTACGCCTCGATCTCTTCCTCGTAGGCGCCCAGGTCCGCATTTTTGAGATAGAGAAAGAGACCAGCCGCGAACAGGGCAACGGCGGCCAGGACCCAGGTAATGGCTTTCAGAAGTTTGCTCACTCAGGGGGTACTTTTACCGGCGTGATGACAACAATAATAATTGTACGCCTATCCTGACGAAAACGCGGCCATCCTATGCCAAAGCACGCGGTGCGCTAAGCAAAAGAGACATGGGTAGTGAATATATCTACAGGGCTGCGGCCGCGTCGTCCACACAGGATGCCAGCATCCTGTCCTGACTTGATTGTTGGCTGCCGAGCCAGACGATCATTGGCACCGTCGTCTGTTCCACTGGCGCCAGCGTGTACGGCATTCCATGCAGATAGACTCCATGTTCGCCCAACGACTCGCCGTGATCCGAAACGTAGACCAGCGACGCATCGAAATCATCCGCGTGCGACGAGAGCTCGGCGATGGCAGCGGCGATGACGTGATCGGTGTATGCGATCGTGTTGTCGTAGGCGTTGGAGACTTGCTGTCGCGTGCAGTCGCCGAAATTAGGAGATCGGCAGTCCGGCTTGAATAGCCGGAATGATTCGGGATAGCGACGGTAATAGGCGGGACCGTGGCTGCCAAGTCCGTGCAATATGATGAACGAGTCCTCTTACATAACTCGCCGATATGACATTCAGAGGCGCAATCATGTGGCGCAGCTCGCGGTGGTTCCTGGCGACGGAGAATATCTCCTTCTGGTTTTCGAACAATGGTACGGCGATAAGGAGCAGTGAAATCACAAGCGCAATACCGCGATGTAACAGTGCAACGGACAGGCGGCGCCTGACCAGACCAATGGTCAGTGCCAGGAAACTGGCGAAATACCAGAAAACCGGGAGCACGCCCTCGACCGCGGGCCCTCTCCCTTTTGCGTCCTGCACGCCTCACAGTCCGGCAGCGAGCCGACTTCCCTGGTCAATGGCGCGTTTGGCATCGAGTTCGGTGGCGACGTCAGCACCACCTATTACGTGAACAGGAATGCCTGCCGCCTTAAGCGGCCGCTCCAGCTCTCGCAGTGGTTCCTGCCCGGCGCAGAGTACGACGTTATCGACATCCAGCCAGGTCGGGTTCTCACGCTTTTCGCCGAAGGAAATCAACAGGCCCTCGTCGCCAATACGTTCGTAGTTGACGTTGGCGATCATGTCCACGCCCTTCATCTTGAGTGTGGCGCGATGAATCCAGCCCGTTGTCTTACCCAGCGTCGCGCCGAGCTTGCCTTTCTTGCGTTGGAGCAAAGTTATCTCTCGCACTGGCGGACTCGGAGGCGTTCGATTGCCGGCCAGGCCACCGCGGGCCTCTGCGGGGTCAACGACGCCCCATTCTTCGAGCCATTCACCGAGATCGAGGGTTGGCGAGTCGCCTTCTTCGTGAACCAGGAATTCGGCGACATCAAATCCGATTCCACCAGAACCAATGATTGCGACTTTCTTGCCGACCCGAACCCGATCGCGCAGCACGTCAATGTAGCTGAGCACTTTCGGGTGATCCTGGCCTTCGATCTGCGGATCCCTCGGCACGACGCCCGTGGCGACGATTACGCCCGCGTAACGTTTGTCCTTGAGGTCCCTGGCCGCTATTTTTGTGCCCAGGTGCAGCTTCACGTTTTTCAGTTCGACCTGCCGCTCGAAGTAACTGAGCATCTCGTGGAACTCTTCCTTGCCCGGGATGACCTTCGCCATGTTCAGCTGGCCACCGAGTTCGTCCGCGGCGTCATACAGGTCAACCTCGTGGCCTCGTTCAGCCAGGACCAGTGCAGCGGACAGGCCTGCCGGGCCGGCGCCGACAACAGCGAAGCAGCTTTTCGACGGTGCGCTGTCGTAGTTCAGCTCGGTTTCGTGACAGGCCCGCGGGTTCACGAGGCAGCTGCTCAACTTATTGGCGAACGTGTGGTCGAGGCAGGCCTGGTTGCAGGCGATGCAGACATTAATCTCGTCGGCGCGTCCTTCCCGAGCTTTGCTCACGAACTCGGGGTCCGCCAGCATCGGCCGCGCCAGTGACACCATGTCCGCGTCGCCGCGCGCCAGGATGTCTTCGGCACTCGCCGGCAGGTTGATGCGATTGGACGCAACCAGTGGAATGCTCACTTCCTGCTTCATCTTGCGCGTGACCCACGTGAACGCACTGCGGGGGACCGACGTGGCAATGGTAGGAACGCGCGCCTCATGCCAGCCGATACCCGTGTTGATGATCGTGGCGCCGGCTTGTTCGATTGCCTTGGCGAGCATCACGGTTTCGTCCCAGGAGTTGCCGTCAGGAATAAGGTCGATCATCGATAGCCGGTAAATGAGGATAAAGTCGTCACCAACGGCTTCTCGTGTGCGCGCAACAATTTCAACCGGCAGTCGCATCCGTTGCGAGTAGTCGCCACCCCACTGGTCCGTGCGCCGGTTAGTGTGTGTGACCAGGAACTCGTTGATGAAATATCCCTCGGAGCCCATGATCTCGACGCCGTCGTAACCTGCATCGCGCGCCAGCTGCGCGCAGCGCACGAACGCCTTGATCTGTTTTTCCACGCCCGCGGTCGAGAGTGCGCGCGGCGTGAACGGCGTGATCGGCGAACGAATTCGAGAAGGCGCTACCGAGAAGGGGTGATAGGCGTAACGCCCTGCGTGCAGGATCTGCATGGCGATCTTGCCGCCTTCCGCGTGCACGGTATCCGTTACAGACCGATGTTTTGCCGCGGCGGCGCGCGTCGATAATTTACCCGCGAATGGTTTGACCCAGCCGGCGCGGTTGGGGGCGTAGCCACCAGTGACGATGAGCCCGACGTCGCCGCGTGCACGTTCTCGAAAATAGGCGGCCAGCTTGTGATGCTGGTTGCCGTCCTCCAGTCCCGTGTGCATGGAGCCCATCAGGACCCGGTTCTTGAGCGTTGTGAAACCGAGGTCGAGGGGCGTAAAGAGGTGCGGGTAGTCAGTCACTCAGTCGTTCTACCACTTTGCTAATGTCCTGTCCCGCCCCAACGTACATTATATGTCACTGGATACCGATTCAGCCCGCCCGGTCAAAATCGGCGACGCGAATTTAAGTATTGAGGGACACATCGAGTATGCTGGATTGCGGCTTTCGAGAGCAGCAGAAACAGCAACCGTCTTTTCCGGAGAAGCACCTGCAACAGTCAACTGAAAACGTCCTGCCATGGTTACAGGCAGCATCGGCTGACAAGAAGGGGCTGTGCCTCGCGACGATGGTGCACGCCGATGGGCCCTCACCCCGGCCTTGCGGCAGTCAGATGGCGGTTGCCGCCGATGGCTCGTACCGGGGTTATCTCAGTGGCGGCTGTGCTGAGGCTGCTATCGCCACCGAAGCGGTCAAGGCGATCACGACCGGTACCAATTTCGCGACTCGCTTCGGCGTGGGTTCTCCGTACCTGGATATTCAGCTGCCCTGCGGTGCGGGCATCGATATCTGGTTCGATCAAACAATCACCGCTGCCCTCGTTGAGAAAGTCCTTCACTCCCTGGAACGTCGACAAGCGGTCTGCGTCGAAACCTGCGTCGACCCGTTGGCCGGCGTGTCACAGGTAGTCTCTCCGAGCTCAGAGGCCCAAGCGGCTTCGTTCAGACGCTGGTATTACCCCGCACGCAGGATCGTTATCGTTGGCACCGGTCCGATAGCCGTTGCACTGGCGCGTCTTGCAACCGTTGCAAGCTACGACGTTACCGTGCTCTCGCCCGATGACCCGACCTTGCATGACCTGAGCGTCGCTGGAGTACGCGCAACGCGGCTAACAAATGCATCCCAGGTCCAGGCTCTGGACGGCGATCCGTTTACAGCCGTTGTACTGCTATTCCATGAGCATGAACGCGAATTGGAGATCTTCGAACACTTCATTCGTTCGGACGTGTTCTATATCGGCGCACTGGGGAGTCAGCGAACGCATGCCATTCGTCTGGACCTGTTGCGGGGCGCGGGCGTGGAAGAGGAATACCTGGGCCGGATTCACGGCCCGGTGGGGCTGCATATTCAGGCGCAGGAGCCTGCGGAAATAGCGATTGCCGTACTGGCGCAAATTACGGCCGACTATCAGGCGGCCGGGCATCCGCTGATCGAGTGGCGTGGTGGTGCGTTGACATAGCGGCTTCCGGCGCAGGGCTAGGTTCTGGATTTGACGAGCGACTCCAGATCCTCCGGCGTATCGATATCCAGGGCGGCGGCATCGAATCTCACCTCGCGGCGGGAATAGGCCGCGTCCCGCAGTATCGCCTGGCCACCAGAATCAGCATCCAGCTCCGCCAGGCGCGGCAGTGCATTCCGGCCAAACAGTGCGGGCGGCCCCAGGTTGTCGTTGCATCGCGTTGCGACGTTGGTATTTGCATCGCCTGCCCAGGCGCGGATTAGAGCGCGCAAATGCGCGGCGTCCACCAACACCTGATCGGCCAGGGTAATAATGACGCCAGTTACATCCGGACTTAACGCGGCTACGCCTCGAGCGATACTGGTGCCGATACCGCGTTTGTAGTGCGAATTAAATACGGTCAGGTCGGCATGGTCTCCGCAAGCGGCGGCGACGTCCGCGGCATCTCGGCCCGTAACGACCAGGACGCGTTCAGGTGTTGCGGCTTGCGCCGCTGCGGCCACAGTCCTCACCAACGGTTTGCCATCGCAGGGCACGAGCATTTTTGACCGGCCGAACCGGGTTGATGCACCCGCGGCAAGCACGATTGTCCAGACGGTTTTCACTACGTGTTGCGTTGGTCGAGGTTCATGTCAGTGGAAGTAAATTCCGAACACATCGTTAACACTTTATCGAAGTATCCTCGGAAAACCAGCAATCCCGCGCCAGGCCCCGCCAAAAATACACGAATACGTGCTAGTTTTACTGCGTCTGCACCATTAGAGCGCAGGTCGAAACGAAGAAAACAGGGGGCACAAATGTCCAAAGTGAAATGTGGCTTAATCCAGATGAGCCTCAAGGGCGATACCAGCATGAGCCCGTCCGAAATTCGGGAGCACATGCTGAAGGCTCATGAGCCGATGATAGAAGACGCTGCGAGCCAGGGCGTGCAGGTTCTTTGCTTCCAGGAAGTATTCACCCAGCCGTATTTTTGTCCGAGCCAGGACACCAAGTGGTATGGCGCCGCGGAACGGATTCCGGATGGCCCGACGGTGCAGCTCATGCAGGAGCATGCGGCCAAACACGAGATGGTGATCGTGGTACCGATTTACGAAGAAGAAATGCCGGGCGTTTACTACAACACTGCGGCCGTCATTGATGCGGATGGCACGTTTCTCGGCAAGTACCGCAAGACGCACATTCCCCAGGTTGCACCCGGGTTTTATGAAAAGTTCTTTTTCAAGCCCGGTAACCTCGGTTACCCGGTATTCAATACGCGTTACTGCAAGCTTGGCGTCTACATTTGCTACGACCGCCATTTCCCCGAAGGCTGGCGGGCGCTGGCACTGAATGGCGCCGAGTACATCGTTAACCCATCCGCAACGGTGGCCGGACTAAGCAAGTATTTGTGGGAGCTTGAGCAACCTGCGTCAGCGGCGGCTAACGGCGTATTTATCGGCGCGATCAATCGTGTCGGCAAGGAAGAGCCCTGGGCCAAGGACATGGGTGAGTTTTACGGATCGACCTACATCGTGAACCCGCGCGGCGAGATTGAAGCGCAGGCGAGCTACGGCGACGACGAACTGCTGGTGCACGAGATCGACCTCGACATGGTTCGACAGGTTCGTGATACCTGGCAGTTCTTCCGTGATCGTCGACCCGAAACCTATGGTCCCCTGGTCGATGACTGACCTGGCGGCGACCAGCTCCGAACGGATTGTCGGCGAACATGTTGAGCTCGTCGTCGGGCAGGACGTTGACGATAGCGCGCGTTACAACGACGACATCGCGCCGACGCGTGCGCATGAGCGAACCTGGTCGGCGTTCAACATTGCCTCGCTCTGGGTCGGGATGGCCATTTGCGTCCCAACCTACACATTGGGCGGCGTGCTCACGGCGTACTTCGGGCTGTCCGTTGCTGAAGCGTTGTGGACGATTCTTATCGCCAACATCGTCGTGCTCATTCCGTTAACGCTCAATGCGTTTCCCGGAACGCGTTACGGCATACCGTGCCCGGTGGTGATGCGCGCGTCTTTCGGCATTGTCGGCTCCAACGTTCCGTCCCTGATCAGGG
>Ga0316198_10001094_pt1 | contig 15589 bp, 15 predicted proteins | sample OudBieAanoxic_MG_FD_204935 | JGI IMG/M metagenome (GOLD analysis project Ga0316198, IMG submission 204935) | Coastal sediment microbial communities from Oude Bieten Haven, Netherlands - site A anoxic | ecosystem: Environmental > Aquatic > Marine > Coastal > Sediment | place: Netherlands...
AGTGCTCGAAGTCATCGCCCGTATTGACGACGACCTGAAGTGCGCCTTCGGGCAGGGCGCGATCGAGTCCGTCGACCAAGCGCGCGCCTCCGACACCTCCTGCGAGCGCGACGACGGAACGATGTGAGGTTGCGCTCATGCGTAGAGGTCGTTTTCGGGATCCCGAAGGAGCGCCTTCGACGTCTCTTCCGATGGCGGGAATGCAAGGCCCCGCACCAAGGTCAGCGGTCGCCCCTCGTCGGCCTGTCCCGCGACGAGATCCGCGGCAGCGGCGATCGAATCAGCTACCGCGGACTCGGTGGCTTCCAGGGTGCGGCCATGCCGGTCCGAGGCACCACGTCTGTCCCAAACGGCTGGCAGCCCTGCAACACCGAGCGCGAATCCGACGGTTCCGCGGCGAAATGGCCGGCCCCACGAATCCGTGATCACGACGGCGATGTTGGCGGAGTAGTGCTTGCCGAGATTCGCGCGAACGCCTGCCGCGCTCGCATCCGGATCTCGCGGCAGCGTGAGCACCCACGGCCCCGAGCCCGCCGGCGCTTCCCCGGGGGCTGCGTTGCTAGCGTCGATGCCGGCGTTGGCCGAGACGAAGCCGAGACGGTGGCGAACGATCAACGCGCCGCTGGTCTTGCGTGAGATGCCGACGCTCTCTCGAAGGATGAGCTCCACGAGTCGCGGGTCCTTGTCGAGCTCTTGGCCGAGCGTGAGAGCGGTGTCACCGGGTTCGATGGTGCCGAGGTCGACGAAGCAATCTTCGGCGCGGGACACGACTTTGCTCGCGAGCACGATGACGTCACCGTCGCGCAGATCGATCTCCGCCCGGCTGAGGGCCGCGACGACGATGTCGTACAGGTCGTCACCGGGCTCCACCGTTGGCACCCCGGCGATGGCGCGAACCACGAGCTCCGAGCCGACTTGGAAGTCGGCCGTAGCCGGCTCGCGCTCGGTCACTCCGACTCCGGAATGCCCGTGATGCGAATGCCCGAGCCGACGCTCTTGTATCGGCGATTGATATGCAGCAGCACCGGAGTGAGCGACTCGAGCGCGACGGCGTTCTTCAGCACGCCCGCGTCGACGCCGCGAAGGCCGAGATCCGAGACCGCCGAAATCACCGTGGCGCGCGCGTCTTTGTCGTCCCCGCACACCAACACGTCGCAATCGAACGCGTGCTCCGGGTCGCTCAGGTGCTCCGAGCTGATGTGGTGAAGCGCCGCGACCAGCCGAGCGCCGTCCGCCAAGTAGCCACGCGCCTCGAGCGCCGCGGCTTGTCCCTCGGGAAGATTGACCGACCGCACCTTGGGGGGTTGGAGCGGAACCGTGATGTCCACGATGACCTTGTCACCGACCGCGTCCTTGATCGATTCGAAGGTCGCCCGGTGCGCGCCGTAGGGAACGGTGACGATGATCAGCTCCGCGTCGGTGCACGCGGCCAAGTTGTCTCCGCCCTCCAGGGTGACGCCGAACTCCTTCGCGAACTCCGCGGCCTTTGCGATGCCTTTGTCGGACTGGCGCGAGCCAATGAACACCTCGTGCCCGGCTTTGGCCCAACGAACGCCGAGGCCGCGACCTTCGCGACCCGTGCCACCTACGATTCCAATCTTCATGTTCGCCTCACGAGTTGAGCTCGGCCATGAACCTCAGCGTGTCCATGTCCTGAGAGCCGACCATCATGGTCCCGACCGGCGAATCTTTCCAGCGCTGAAAACGATCGCGAATCCGGTCCTTGTGGCCGACCAAGTAGAGGGCGTCGACCATCTCGTCCGGAACGGCGGCAATCGCCTCGTTGCGCTTGCCGTCGAGGAAGAGATCCTGGATCTTCTCACAGGCTTCCTCGAAGCCGACGAGGCTCAGGTAGTCCTTGTAGAAGTTCTTCTTCTTCGAGCCCATGCCACCGATGTAGAGCGCGAGTTGCATCTTGCAAGGCACCATGGTGTGCTCGGGATCGCCGATGATCACCACGACCGTGGGCGCGATGTCGAAACTGTCGATCCCCTTGCCGTTGCCGGCCTTTTCGAAGCCTTCGTCGAAATTCTTCATCAGCACGTCGGGGCGCTCGGGGTGCATGCAGGTAAGCAGACAGCCGTCCGCGATTTCCGCCGACATGGCCTGCGACTTGGGCGCCATCGAGCCCGTGTAGACGGGAATGTCCGGGCGGCTGCGAATCATGCTCCGAAGAGGCTTGCCCTGGCCGGTCGATCCCTCGCCGCGGTAGGGGATCTGATAGCGCACGCCGTCGAACTCGAGCGGCGCCTCTCGCGCGAAGATTTGCTTCACGATCGTGACGTACTCGCGCAGCCATGTGAGCGTCTTGTTGAAGGGGAGGCCGTGCCATCCTTCGACGACTTGGGGCCCGGAGGTGCCGAGGCCCATGATGAAGCGTCCGTTCGACAGCAGGTCCATCGTCATCGCCGTCATCGCGGCGTTCGCGGGCGAGCGGCCCGGGAGCTGCATGATTCCGGTGCCGAGCTTGATCGTCGAAGTCTGGCTCCCCACCCACGCGAGCGGCGTGACCGCGTCGTTGCCCCAGGATTCTGCGGTCCAGATCGAGTCGTAGCCGAGCCGCTCGACTTCCCCGATCTTCTCCATGTTCACCAGGCCCTGCACCGTCGTATTCAACTGCGGACCGGCGTACCCAATCGACAAACCGAGCTTCATCAACAACTCCTTCGCGTGAGCGAAACGCTCTATCAGGTGAGCGAACGCGTTTCAATTTGAAGCGGGTGCCGCTGCAGGTCAGCCTGCGAGCATGCGGGTGTTGGTGACTGGCGCGTTTGGCCGTCTCGGGCAGGAAGGCATCGAGCGGCTCCTCACGGAAGGGCATTCGGTGATCGGGTTCGACGTGCCGAATCGCCGCAATCGGAAGCAAGCTCGACGATTCGCAGGGCGGATCCACACGGTCTGGGGCGATATCCGCCAATCGGAGGAGATCGGCCCCTGCGTCGAGAACTGCGACGCGATCATCCACAACGCGGGCATCCTCGCGCCGTTGTCGGAGAAGCATCCAGACCTGGCGCACGCCGTCAACGTGGACGGCACGAGGAACATCCTCGGGGCGATGCGGCGGCGGGAGGAGCCGCCCGTCATCGTGTTCGCGTCGTCGCTTTCCGTGTGCGGACCGCGCGAGCCCGGTGGTCCTCCGTTGACCGCCCAAGACCCCGCCATCGGGACCGACCACTACACGTCGAACAAGGCGGAGTGCGAGCAACTGCTCCGGGAGTCCGGGCTGCCGTACGTCATCTTTCGAATCGGCGTCTCGGTAGGCGTCAAGGCGGCGTCGGGCGATCTGTCGCCCGACGTCTTTCGCGTCTTGTTCGGCATCAACCCGGAGGTTCGCCTCGAGTGGGTCCATCCGGAGGACGTGGCCCTGGCGCAGGTCCGTGCGATTCAGACTCCAGCCACGGTCGGAAAGATCCTGATGATCGGCGGTGGCGACGGGTGCCAGATCACCTTTGGCGACCTCTATGGCGCAATGTTCGACGCCACGGGGGTAGGGCGATTTCCTCCCGAAGCATACGGGTCGGGCGCGTACTACTGCGACTGGCTGGACACGACCGAGAGCCAGGCGCTGCTCCACTACCAGCGCACGAGGTTCGATGAGTTCATCCTCGCAATGCGCCACGCATCGCGTTTCACTCGGGGGCCCACGCGGCTGTTGTCGCCGTTGATCCGCCGCTTCATGCTGCGCTATTCCGACGCCTGGCAAGCGCACCAAGGCAAGGGGTGAGCACTCAAGCGCGTTGGCTCGATACCGACAGCACTTCGCCGGTCATGTACGAGCTGTAGTCGCTGGCGAGGAACACCATCACGTTGGAGATTTCCCACGGCTCCGCGCCACGGCCGAAAGCCTCGCGTTTCTTGAGCTCTTCGAGCAAGCCAGGCGGCGTCACCTTGGCCAGGAACGGGTGCAGTGCCAGCGACGGCGCGACGCAGTTGACGCGCACGTTGGCTTCTGCCGCCTCGATCGCCGAACAACGGGTCAGTGCCATCACGCCGGCCTTTGCCGCCGCGTAGTGGGCCTGCCCTTCCTGTGCGCGCCAACCAAGCACCGAGGCATTGTTGACGATGGCGCCGCCACCCCGGGGCATCATGTGCTTGAGCGCGGCACGGGTGCATCGGAAGCAACCGTTGAGCGTCACGTCGAGCACGACGTTCCACTGCTCGTCTGTCATGTCGACGATCTTGGCGTAGCCGCCGAGGCCAGCGTTGTTCATCAGGATGTCGACGTGGCCCATCTTTTCGACCGCCAGCTCGAACATCCCCTGCACTTCGTCTTCCTTCGTGACGTTGCACAGCACCGTGTCCGGGCGGGTACCCGTTTCGGCCTCGATCTTGTCGGCGGCTTCGCCGAGGCGCCGCTCGTGGATGTCGCTGATGACGAGCCCGGCAGCGCCTTCTTCCATGCATCGGATGGCGGTCGCGAACCCGATTCCCGTACCGGCTGCGGCCGTCACCAAGACGTTCTTGCCTTCGAGCAGCCCATGGCCGCCGACATAGGTGGGTGTGTTGCTCATCGTGGTTCCTTTGGAAGTCCGAGTCCCCGCTCGCCAATGATATTCCGCTGAATCTGGTTGGAACCCGCGTAGATCGTGTCTGCTCTCGCGAACAGATACCACTTCTGCATCCGCGTGAGCTCGTACGGTTCACCGTCGAGGATTTCCGCGTCGGGGCCGAGGATGTCCATCGCGAGCTTGCCGAGGTCCCGGTGCCAGTTGGACCAGTAGAGCTTGCTGATGAGGGCCTCCCGATTGAGGTCCGCGCCTTGGTGCTCGAGCATGCGGAGGGCATTGACCCGCATCACCTTCAACCCGATCCACGCATCCGCCAGGCGTTGTCGAATGATCGGGTCCTTGGCCGCACCGGTCTTCTTGGCCGCCTCGACGACCTGCGCAAACTCCTGCTGAAAGAGATACTGCTGGCCGAGCGTGGAGGCGCCGCGCTCGAACGCAAGCGTTCCCATCGCCACTTTCCAGCCATTGTTGACGCCACCGACGAGGTGGTCCTCGTGCGCCTTGGCGCCGTCGAAGAACACCTCGGCGAACTCGGCGCTTCCGCCCATCTGTCTGATGGGGCGCACTTCGATCCCGTCCTGCTTCATCGGGACGAGGACGCAGCTGATGCCGCGGTGCTTGGGGGCCTCGGAATCGGTTCGGCATAGCACGAAGCACCAGTCGGAGTACTGTGCACCCGAGGTCCAAATCTTCTGACCCTCGATCACCCACTCGTCACCGACGAGTGTCGCCTTCGTCTGCACGTTCGCGAGATCAGAACCGGCCCCTGGCTCGGAATAGCCCTGACACCAGATCTCCTCGCCGGAAACGATCGGCGGCAAGAACCTCCGTTGTTGCTCAGCCGATCCGAAGTGAATCAACGTGGGACCGAGCAGGGTCTCGCCGATGTGGCCGACGTTGCCTGGCCCGTTCGCGCGCACGTACTCCTCGTTGAAGATCGCCTCTTCCTTGATGGTGCACTCGCGGCCGCCGAATTCCTTCGGCCAGCCGATGCAGTTCCAGCCCGCGGCCCCCATCGCCTTGCCCCAGGCGATTCGCTCCTCGACGTAGGAGTCCTGGTCGCCCGAGGCACCACGTCCCTGGAGGTCTCGGAAAGGGCCGTTGAGCTGCTCTTCCAGCCATGCCCTGGCCTCTGCGCGGAATGCTTCTTCTTCCTTGGTTAGCTGTAATTCCATCACAACCCCATGCGCTGAGCGACACGCTCGCGGTGAAAGGAAGGGTCGCCGAACAGCACTTCGGCGGCCTTGGCGCGCTTGAAGTACAAGTGAGCTGGGTGCTCCCAAGTGAACCCGATGCCGCCGTGGATTTGGATGTTCTCGGCGGCGCAGTGGAAGAGGGTGTCGGAACAAAATGCCTTGGCGCTCGACGCGACTTCGCCCAAATCGGCTTCGCCTTGACCGGCCAGGGCGCTTGCGTAGAAAGCGGCAGAGCGTGCGGACTCGACCATCGTGAGCATGTCCGCGCACTTGTGTTTAATCGCCTGGAAAGAGCCAATCGGCCTGCCGAACTGCTTCCGGACCTTCGCGTAGTCGACGGCCATGTCGAGGCACATCTCGGCGGCGCCAACCTGCTCGGCGGCGAGGGCAATGCGGGCAAGGTCGAGAGTCCGCTCACAGAGCTCCCAACCGTGACCTTCTTCCCCGAGCAGAGAGTTGGTGGGCACCTTGACGCCGTCTAGCTCGACTGATGCCAATTTTCGGGTCTGATCCATCGTCGGCGTCCAGATGCACTCGAGGCCGGGCGTGTTTGCTGGCACCACGAAGAGGCTGACGCCTTCCGCTCCTTTGCTGCTGTCGGCGCGTGCGGCGACGATGAGAAGGGTCGCGGTGTGACCGTCGACGACGTAGTGCTTGGTTCCACGAATGACGTAGTCGTTGCCATCACGACCGTAGGTCGCTTGGATCGCATCGGCTCCGTGTTGACGGCCCTTTTCGGAGTAGGCGAGGGTCGAAGTCGCTTCGCCAGTCGCGATCGACGGGAGATGCTGCTCCTTTTGAGCCTCGCTCCCGCCGAGGAGGAGCGCATTCGCGCCAAGGCAGATCGTCGAAAAGAAGGGCGAGCACAGAAGCGCGCGGCCCATCTCCTCCATCAACGGGTGCAAGTCGAGGTAGCTCATTCCGAGGCCCCCGTAGGCCTCGGGAATCGTCAGCGCGGTCCAGGCGAGCTCTTCGGAGAGCTGTCCCCAAACTGCCGAGTCGAACCCTTGCTCGGTCGCCATCGCAGCGCGGACGCGCTCCTGTGACGACTCGACTTCGAGGAACCGTCGCGCGGCTCTCCTCAACTCGTCTTGATCTTCCGAGAACGAGAACTCCATTCGTTCACTCTCCTCGATTCACGTTGGCGGCGGATAGGAACGCCGGTGTTTCTCCGCCGCCGTGAAGCACCAGGTTAGCGCCGCTCACGTAGGCGGCGAGAGACGAGGCGAAGAACATGCACGCGCCGGCGACGTCGCTCGGAGTTCCGAGACGCTTGAGTGGCACGGTGTCCGCGACGCGGGCGATGCCTTCGTCGTCGCCATAGTGCAGGTGCGCCTGCTCTGTTTGGATGAGTCCTGCGGAGATCGCGTTGATGCGCACCTTCGGCGCCCACTCGATGGCCAGCGTCCCGGTGAGGTTGATCAGGCCGGCCTTTGCAGCGCCGTAGGCGGCGGTTCCCGGCGACGGCCGGACGCCTGAGACGCTTGCGATGTTGACGACCGAGCCCCCGGTCTCTTGCTGCTGCATGACGCGGTTGGCTTGCTGCGAGCAGTGAAGCGCCGAGATCAGATTGAGTTGAATTACCTTTTCCGAGAACCGGGGCGACACGGTCGCAGCTTCGGCAAAGGGTGCGCCTCCTGCGTTGTTCACCAGTACGTCGAGTCGGCCGAGGCTCCCGACGACGGCGTCGATCAGCTTTTCGACTTGCTCCGCATCGGATACGTCCGCCTGGAAGAAGATGGCCGTTCTTCCCTCTGCGGCCGGAAGCTCTGCGGGTTCCTTGCGTCCGCACACCGCAACTTGAGCACCTGCCGCGAGGAACGCTTCAGCGATCCCACGGCCGATGCCGCGGCTTCCTCCGGTGACGAGCACCGCCTGACCCGTGAAGTCGAGGGGGTTGCTCATGTTCCGTAAACCTTCACGAGCGGTTGCGCTTTGGAGAGAAGGTCTTCGACGGCTGGGCCTACTTCGGCCGCATCCCAACGCTTGCCGATGTCGACGGTTTGCTCGCGGCGATAGCCGTCGAACACCGTGATCGTTCCGCCGAACACCTCCCAAACGCGGCCAGTCACGCCCCTCGATTGGGGGCTGGCGAGCCAGGCGATGAACGGCGATACGTTCGCCGGGTCGTTCTCGTCGAAACCCTCGTCGGGCGCCTTCATCGTTTCGCCAAATGCGCCTTCCGTCATGCGGGTGCGTGCGATCGGGCAGATCGCATTGGCGGTGATGCCGTATCGGCCGAGCTCGGCGGCTTGTACGAGCGTCAACGTCGCGATGCCCGCCTTGGCTGCCGAGTAACTGGACTGCCCGACGCTACCGAGTACACCCGCCCCGGAGCTGGTGTTGATGATGCGTGCGTCGACCTCCGCTCCCGCTTTCACCTGCGCGCGCCAGTACGCAGCCGCATGGCGAGCGATGCAGAAGTGGCCCTTGAGGTGAACTCGGATCACCGCGTCCCATTCCTCTTCGCTGCAGCTCACGAACATGCGATCTCGGACGAAGCCAGCGTTGTTGACCACGACGTCGAGACGGCCGAAGGTTTCGATCGTCTGACGAACCAGGGCTTCGGTCTGCGCCCAGTCGGCGACGTCGGCGCCGTTCGCGATGGCCTCGCCGCCCATGTCGCCAATGGCTTGCACGACCTCGTCGGCTGGGCCGGCGCCGCCACCCTCACCGCTGTTGCTAACTCCCAAGTCGTTCACCACGACCTTCGCGCCTTGTCGCGCGAGCTCGAGCGCGTGCTCGCGGCCGATACCGCGGCCGGCGCCTGTTACGATTGCTACCCGTCCTTCACAAATACCAGTCATCGTCTAAACCTCTGGGTCGGCCAATTTGACCATGAGCTTTCCACGGTGCTCTCCGCTGAACAGTCGAAGTAGGTGCGACGGGGCCTGTTCGATCCCCTCGACGATTTCATCGCGATAGTTGAGCTTACCCTCGCGAATCCATCGCGCGAGGTCCGCGCGCGCTTCATCGTAGCGTCGTGCGAAATCCAAAGTCGTGAAGCCCTCCATGCGCGCACTCTTCGCGAGGAGCTGGAGATAGTTGCTCGGGCCCGGAGGAAGCTCGGCCGCGTTGATTTGCGAAATCGCACCGCAGAGCGCGATGCGGCCTCGGCGGTTGAGCCGCGTCAGCACCGTGTTGAGGATTTCGCCACCGACGCTGTCGAAGAACACGTCGACGCCCTTGGGGCAGGCTTCCTTGAGAGCAACCCTGAGGTCCGCTGTCTTGTAGTTCACTGCGGCGTGGTAGCCGAGCTCGTCGGTGAGCCATGCGCACTTCTCGTCGGACCCCGTCAGACCGACGGCTCGACAACCCTTGATGCGCGCGATTTGGCCCGCGATCGATCCGACTCCGCCCGCGGCAGCAGACACCAACACGGTCTCGCCGTCCTTGGGTTGCCCGACGTCGAGCAGACCGAAGTACGCGGTCAGGCCGTTGCCCCCGAGCACGCTGAGCATGGATGGCAGGGGGATGCCATCGATTGGCTTGACCTTGCCGTGAAGCTGACCCGCGGGCACGACGCTGTACGACTCCCAGGTCGCGAGCGCCTGCACGATCTGACCAACGTTCCAACCTTCGGCGTTCGACTCGATGATCTGCGAAAGCGTCCCGCTCCGGACGGGAGCCCCAATCGCGATTGGCGGCAGATAGGACTTCGCATCACTCATCCACCCGCGAATTGCCGGGTCGATCGAGAGATAGAGATTCTTGAGCAGCACCTCGCCCGCCCCAGGCGAGCAAATCGCCGCCTCAGAGCCCTCGAAATCCCCGGACTCGGGCACCCCCAGGGGCCGCCTCTTCAACAAAATCTGCCGATTCACCTGGTCCACCGGGGTTCCGCCCTTAGACTGAAACACGTTTCACTTTTTGCAAGGGGACAGGCGGGACCCCTAGGTGAAGATGGGCCATTGGGTGGTGATTTGGGTGCCGTCGTAGACGGCGATGTCCCCGAACTGGAGGAAGACGTGCTCGCTTTGGGTGGGGCGGAGGAAGACCCAGTCGTCTGGGCCGAGGTCGATGCTCGCCGAACCGTTGAGCATCTCTTGGTTGGTCGAGTGGCCGTAGATCGGATTGATGCTCAGGCCGAGCGGCGACTCCGGGATGGCTTTCCAATAGCCCCCATAGATGAAGAACGCCCTACGCCGGTTCGGGTTGAGCCATGCCATCGCGCCCGCCAGGGGTTCGAGCCCCGGCACCTCCGTCGTATCGAGCGCCTTGATCACTGGGGTTGCAATGAACGCTGCGGGCTGGTGATCGGCCAGCGTGTCGAGATCGAAGTCGGTCGGCTTCACGAGCGCCGAACCGGCAGAGAGCTCGTTCGCGGGCTCGTCGCTGTCGTAGAGTTGGTAGGTAGGGCTCCCCGCCGCGTTGAGCGTCAGGTTCCGAATCGAGCGTCCGAGCTTCTCCTCGGCGGCGTGCACGAACGCCCAATACGACGCTTGCGCCTTTTCAAACGCTCGAAGAGGTCCACCGATGATTCCCGGCATCTTCGCGACGTGCGGCTCGTACCCCATGAGGCCCGCGAACGTCAGCAACGGATCGCCCTCGATGAGCGCGAGCACCTCGACGAGCTCGTCGACATTTCGAAGACCCCCCCGGTGAAGGCCGACGTCGATCTCCAAGTTGATCCGCATTGGAATCTGCCGTTGGCCGGCCAGCTCACGGTACTGCCGAAGCCGTGCCCCGGAATCGATGAGCCATTGCAGCTGGCGCCCCGGATCGAACTGCTGCTCTACGTGCTCGTCGTAGAATCGCGCCGCCGCCGCGACCGGCATCGGCTTGCCAAGCAGCACGTCGGTCCGCGGAAGCTCCTCGGCCACTAGATTCAAGAAAGGCTGATGGAACACCATCAATCGCTTCGTGTTGGTTCGCTGCATGACCGTCTCGAGCAGCGGAAGTGACGGCAGTGACTTGGCCACCACGCGATAGTCGTACCGCCCTCGAAGGCGCCGGTGGAGCACATCTGCGTTCGCGAGGAGTCGTCGTTGGTCGATTACGAGAGTAGGGCGCGCGAACCCTGCCTCGTCGAGGGCATTGCCGAGACGGGTGTAGTAGCGCGTGTGATTCGACCCACGGTCGGAGGGCCGGAGCGCGAGTGCGAGGCCTCCGGCTCCGGCAATTGCAGCGGCCGCGATGAATCGTCGCCTGTTCCACGCTCCCATAGGGCCGAAGTTACCGCTTCACCCCTCTCTTGTCCTGTGCCTTCCCATAGCCTCGCTCGGGAGGACGGAGCCCAGCCCCGCGCCGTAAGCGCTTACCCGAGCCGCTCGATCACCGCTGCCATTCCCTGGCCGCCGCCGACACACATCGTTTCGAGTCCGTATCGGCCGTCGCGCGATTGCAGGTTGTGGATGAGCGTGGTCATGATGCGTGCACCGGTCTGACCAAACGGGTGGCCGAGCGCAATCGCGCCGCCGTTCACGTTGAGCTTGTCGACCGGGATACCGAGCTCCCGAGCGGACGGGACGACTTGTGCCGCAAACGCTTCGTTGATCTCCACCAGGTCGATCTCCTTCATCGTGAGGCCGGCGCGCCCGAGCGCTTGCTTGCTCGCCTCGACCGGGCCGAGCCCCATGATCTCGGGGTTGATCGCGGAGACGCCCGTCGACACGATGCGCGCGAGTGGCGTGATTCCTAGCTCTTTCGCGCGCGTGTCGCTCATCACCACGACGGCCGCAGCACCGTCGTTGAGGGGGCACGCATTTCCCGCCGTGACAGTGGCTTTGTCGCCCAGCTGCTGGAGCAGCACTGGCTTCAGTCCCGAGAGCTTCTCCGCAGTGGTCCCATGGCGCGGGCAGTCGTCCGTGTCGACGACGGCGCCGCTCGGCGTAGTAACGGGCGTGATCTCCTCGGCGAAGTACCCGGACTTCTGCGCGGCCTCCGCGCGTTGCTGTGAGAGTGCCGCGAACTCATCTTGCTGCTGTCGCGAGACGGCCATGTACTGGGCGACGTTTTCGGCGGTCTGCAGCATCGTGATGTACACGTCCGCGAGCCCACCGGCAGGTTCCCAGGCTCCTCCGTCCGGTGTCATGAGCGTCGCCATCCGGGCCTCGGACTCGGCGAATCGGGCGTTCTTGGTGTTCTCCATCCCGTCCGACTTGCCGAAGCCAAAGCGGCTCACGCATTCAACGCCGGCCGACACGAACACGTCGCCTTCGCCCGCCTTGATCGCATGGGCAGCCATGCGGATCGTCTGCAGCGAGGACGAGCAGTACCGGTTTACCGTCGTCCCAGGGGTGTCGATGCCCGCGAGGAGGCTTACCACCCGTCCCATGTTGTACCCATGCTCGCCTGCTGGTTGCGCGCAGCCGAGTATCAAGTCCTCAACCGTCGTCGGGTCGAGATTCGGCACCTTGGCCAAGGCTGCCTGGACCGCAATCGCGGCGAGGTCGTCCGGGCGCATCTCGATCAACGACCCCTTGAAAGCGCGGCCAATCGGCGTTCGCGCGGTTGAAACGATCACGGCTTCGGGCATCTCTCACTCCTCGATGAACATCGAATCTTGCGAATTGCGGAGCGCGTCCTTTAGCACCTTTCCCGTGGCATTGCGGGGCAACGGCGCATTTCGCGACTCCCACTGGGTCGGGACCTTGTAATACGCGAGTGCCGCGGCGACCCAATCACTCAGCTCCGTATGACTTGCCTCCCGGCCGGTCTCGAACACCACGATCGCCTTCACCTCTTGGCCGAGCTCCTCGTGATCGACTCCGATCACCGCCGCTTCCGCGACATCTGCGTGCGCCTCGAGACGCTGTTCGATCTCGAAAGGATAAACGTTCTCTCCGCCCCGAAGGATCAAGTCGCGCTTCCGGGAGGCGATGTAGAGCTTGCCGCCTTCGAGTCGCCCCACGTCACCGGTGCGGAGCCAGCCTCCGGGCTTGATCGCGGCCCCCGTAGCCTCCGGGTCGTCCCAGTATCCCTGCATGACGAGCGGACCGCGCAGGTGGATCTCGCCTTCTTCGCCATCTGGCACGGGCTCACCGCGCTGGTCGCAAATTGCGACGTCCACGATCGGTACCGGCCGCCCCACGGAGCTCGGATCGTCCGCAAGCTCCTGGCCGGCGTTCAGTGTCGCGAACGCTGTCCCTTCCGTGAGGCCGTAACCCACTCCCATCGTATGGCTGCATTGGGGAAAGAGCTCGAGGGCCTTGTCGATCAGAGGGGAGGGGATCGGCGAGCCGCCGCCGCCAACCGAGCGGAACGAGCTCAAGTCGTACTCACCGACGCGGGCATGGTTCAGCAGACGGTGGAGGACGGTGGCCGTATAGCCCCAGCCGGTCACCTTCTCCCGCTCGATGAGGCCGAGCACCGTCTCAGGATCGAAGCGGCCCATCGGCCACACCGTCTTCGCACCGCCCGCCAACGCGGTGACTGCCGCGCAATGGAGCCCCGATACGTGAAACAGCGGGCTCGTCACCAGCACGCTGTTCGGTAGTTGAGCGAGCTCCGCTTGCTTCGGGTTGGCCATCATCAGGCGCGCCCCATGAAAGAAGCTGACCATCACCATGTTCGTCACGTTGCCATGCGTGTGGACGACGCCTTTTGCGCGCCCCGTCGTGCCGCTCGTGTAGAGGATGATCGCTGGGTCGCCTTCGGCCAGCGCTTGCGCCGGAAGCTCGGCGTCCGGGTACTCGCTCAAGAGGGCGTCGAAGTCGTCTTCGACGATGAGCATGGGCACCCCGAGGTCGCCGGTGATGCGCGCGGCTCGTTTTCGGTCGGCGATGACGAGCTTTGGTCGGCTGTGTCCCACCGCGTAGCGGATCTCGTCCTCGGTCCACCACCCGTTGAGGCCCACGCAAATCGCACCGGAGCTCACGGTCGCCCAAAACGAGATCACCCACTCCGGGCAGTTTGCCGCGAGGATCGCGACCCGATCGCCCGGCCCGATCCCGAACCGCTCTGCCAACGCTGCACTCGCGCTTGCCACGAGTCGTTCGTGCTCGCCAAACGTGTATCGGCGCTCACGATCCCCGTCGCGGAAGACCATGTACTCCAAATCGTTGAATTCCCTGGCGCGCAACAGAAGATCGCGGAGAGACCGAGCCCGATTCGCGAACATCCGGACCGGCGCCCCAAACGCCTCAGCTTCTTCGAGCTCGAACGGCGCCCCAGGCGCAAGGAGCTGTGCCTCGACCGCAGCCAGACGGTTCATGATCCGGACTTCGCTGCGAGCTGGTCCCGGACCCATGTCTCCGCCGCGGCGACGTCGCGAAAGATCTTCACGGGGATGGGGCTCGGCGTCACCCAGGAGATCGCCGTCCACAGGCCCTGCTGCAGCGGGCTCGCGAAGATCAACGCGCCGCCGGCGCAGTGTGCTCTCAGGTGCTGTTTGTCCCGCGTGATCCAATCCATGATGCCGCGTCGTTGCGTCGGCGAGATCCGCCCGACCTCTCGCGCGTCGATCACGACGCCGTACACCTCGCCACGCCGCGCCCAGTCCGACATGATGTCGATGTGCCGTTGCCACTCCGCATCCTCAGGGACGCCTTGATAGGTCATCCGCATGAGCGGCTTATCCCGTTCCTCCATGATGACTTGGCCCATGTTCCCCCTCGGTGAGCTTACCCAGCCTCGGCTAGCCTACAACGTGTACCCGCCATCGACGAACAGCGTCTGCCCCGTGATGTAGCGCGCGCGTTCCGAGGCGAGGAAGACGACCGCGTCGGCGATTTCCTTCGGCGTCCCAAAACGTCGGAGTGGCGTGTTCCGCATCGCCGCATCGATCCACGCTTGGCTGAGCTCTCCACGCTCGATCAACTTCGGAAACATCCCCGCGTCGACAACCCCGACGGCGACATTGTTGGCGCGGATGCCGTGGCGTCCCTCTTCCCGCGCGATGCCCCGCATCAGCGCTTCGATTGCACCCTTCGGGGCAACCGAGAGCACATCGCCCGGAGGAAACCGGCGGAGCCCGGAGGAGCTGACGAAGACGATGGACCCCTTGCTGGCGCGCAGGAGTGGCAGCGCGGCGTGAACGACGTGGAAGAAGCCGTTGACATCCCAGTCCATCGTGTTCCGCCATTGCTCGGGCGTCGTCTGGCTGATGTAGGGTTGGTCGATGTGCGTGCCCGCTGCGTGCGCGATGGTGTGAATCGAACCGTGCTCTTCGACGAGCGCGTCCAGACAGTCGTTGACCGAACCGAGGTCTGCGAGGTCGACCCGATGAACCGAGCAGGTTCCGCCGTGGCTGCGGATGTCCTCAGCCACGGCGTCGGCCGCGTCTTTGTTGTTCCGGTAGGTGATCGCCAGCGTGACACCCGCTCCGGCAAGCGCTTCGGCAATTGCGCCACCGATCCCGCCGCTGCCGCCAACGACCAGCGCGACCCCGTTCGGGAAATCAGCCATTGGCGCGCTCCCGAAGCTCGAACTTCACCACCTTGCCGGTTGCGTTTCGGGGTAGGGCGTCGAGGACCTCGACGCGCCTTGGCACTTTGAAGTTCGCCATGTTGTCCCGGCTCCATCCGATGACTGCGTCCGCTGTCAATGACTCCCCGGGGGCAGGGACGACGAACGCCATGCCCACTTCGCCGAGTCGCTCGTCCGGAACGCCTACGACGGCGACTTCTCCGAGCCCCGGCATCTTCAGCAGGGTATTCTCGATTTCGGCCGGATAGGCATTGAAGCCTCCCACGATGAACATGTCTTTGAGACGGTCGGTGATCCGGATGTTGCCCCGCCCGTCAAGCGTGCCGATGTCTCCGGTATGGAGCCACCCTTCGGCGTCGATGGCCTGCCGCGTTTCCTCTGGGGCGTCGAAGTACCCCTTCATCACGTTGTATCCGCGGACGACGATTTCCCCGGGTTCGCCGGCGGGCAGGGCGGCCCCGCTCGGGTCTACGATTCGCACCTCTACACCGGGAATTGCCCGTCCGCTGGTCGTCG
>Ga0316198_10001095_pt1 | contig 15589 bp, 9 predicted proteins | sample OudBieAanoxic_MG_FD_204935 | JGI IMG/M metagenome (GOLD analysis project Ga0316198, IMG submission 204935) | Coastal sediment microbial communities from Oude Bieten Haven, Netherlands - site A anoxic | ecosystem: Environmental > Aquatic > Marine > Coastal > Sediment | place: Netherlands...
GCCACCTCGCAGGCCCACACCGCCTCTCGGGAGCTCGCCAGAGTCTCGCAGAGAACCAGGTCGACACGTCCTTCCAAAACCGACGCAATCCTGCGATATCCCTCGAGGACCTCCTCCCGCTCCTTGACGAGGTCCGCACGATAGCTGGTCTCCAGCGGTGGGAACGACCCCGCAAGCCGCGGACGCCGGCCCGCCAGAGAGCACGCCTTTTCAGCGAGATCGACCGCAAGCTCGGTCAGCTCCTCGACGCGGTGCTCCATGCCTTCCCGCGCCAGAATTGGCGGCGTGACGGCATAGTTGTTGATGGTCAGGACATCCGCACCGGCTTCGATATAGGCCACGTGGACATCGACTACTGCATCCGGGTTTTCGATCAGAGCCAGGGCGGACCAGATCGAATCCGTGTGCGAGGGCACTCCTGCACCACGCAGTTTCAGTTCAAATCCCATTCCACCATCGAGAAGTGTGACCATCAGATTCTCCCGCCATCGCGCTCACTGAAAAGTAGCATTCCACCATAACCGAATTGCCAATCATCGCCATCATCGCAAATCTCGACACCTCTCCGATGCTGACAAGCAGAATCGGAGAAGCTAGACTGCCTTGCCGGGCTGCGGCAAAGAAAACGCCAAGGATGCAACATGACTGACTCGAAGATCATCTGGACAAAAACCGATGAGGCGCCTCTGTTGGCGACTTACTCTCTGCTCCCCATTATTCGCGCCTACACCAGAGGCTCCGGTGTTGAGATCGAATTACGAGACATCTCACTCGCCGGCCGGGTCATCGCCAATTTCCCCGACAACTTGACCGAGGATCAGAAAATCCCCGACGACCTCTCAGAACTTGGCCGGCTCGTGAAGTCTCCAGAGGCCAATATCATCAAGCTGCCCAATATCAGCGCCTCCATCCCACAGCTGCAGAGCACTATCGAAGAGCTGCAGAACAAGGGATACGACATCCCAAATTTCCCCGAAGAACCGCAGAACGAAGAAGAGAAGGCCCTTCGTAATCGGTTTGCCGTGTGTCTCGGCTCAGCTGTGAATCCGGTGCTGCGTGAAGGGAACGCCGATCGCAGACCGGCGGTGTCGGTGAAGCGCTTTGCGCAGAAGCATCCGCACAAGATGATGAAGCTTTGGCCGGAGTCAGGCTCCAAAGCACGCGTCGCCCACATGGACGGCAAGGACTTTTTCGAAAGCGAGAAATCAACCACCATGGGCGAAGCGACCGATGTCAAGATCGAGTTTGTCGCCGGTGACGGATCGGTTGCGGTGTTGAAGGAGAAGGTCGCTCTCCAGAAGGGCGAGGTCGTGGACACCGCCGTCATGAATGTCGCCGCGTTGCGCGAGTTCTATGCGCAACAGATCGAAGAAGCAAAGAAAGACGACATCCTGCTGTCGCTGCACCTCAAGGCGACCATGATGAAGATCTCCGATCCGATCATGTTCGGCCACTGCGTTTCGGTGTTCTACAAGGAAGCGCTCGACAAGCACGCCGAGACGCTCGACGAGATCGGGGCCGACGTCAACAACGGTCTCGCCGATGTGCTCGAAAAGCTCGACCGGCTCCCGGCCGACAAGAAGGCGGAGATCGAAGCGGACATCGCAGCTGTCTATGAGACCCGACCCGACTTGGCGATGGTCGACTCACGAAAAGGCATCACCAATCTGCACGTCCCAAACAACGTCATCGTCGACGCCTCGATGCCCAACATCGTTCGCGACGGCGGCAGGATGTGGAACAAGGACGACCAGCTTCAGGATTGCATCGCCATGGTGCCCGATCGCAGCTACGCGACCATGTACGCGGAAATTCTCGAAGACGCGAAGAGGAACGGCCAGTTCGACCCGGCGACAATGGGCAATGTCGCCAATGTCGGGCTGATGGCGCAGAAGGCGGAGGAGTACGGCTCCCACGACAAGACCTTCGAGGCGCCTGCCAACGGTACGATCCGCGTCATCGACACGTCGGGCGCCACTGTCCTCGAACAGACGGTCGAGGTCGGCGACATTTTCCGGATGTGCCAGGTCAAGGACGCGCCGATCCAGAATTGGGTGAAACTGGCTGTGACGAGGGCACGAGCCACCGGTTCACCCGTTATTTTCTGGCTGGATGAGGAGCGGGGTCACGACGCCGAGATCATCGCGAAAATCGAAATGTATTTACCCGATCACGACACCACCAATCTCGACATTCGCATCATGAAGCCCGTCGATGCGATGAAATTCACTCTTGAGAGAGTTCGCCACGGCGCGGACACCATCGCGGCAACCGGCAATGTCCTTCGTGATTACCTGACGGATCTCTTCCCGATCCTCGAGCTTGGCACCAGCGCCCGGATGCTTTCCATCGTACCGCTGATGAACGGCGGCGGGCTATTCGAGACTGGCGCCGGCGGCTCGGCCCCTAAACACGTGCAACAGTTCCTGGCTGAGGGCCACCTGAGGTGGGATTCGCTCGGCGAGTACTGCGCGCTGGTGCCATCCCTGGAGATGGTTGCCGAAAACACCGAAAACCAGAAGGCGGCGATCCTGGCCGAAACCCTCGACGCGGCGATCGCGATGTATCTGGAGAACGGAAGGCTCCCCTCGCGCAAGGTGCATGAGATCGACAACCGGGGCAGCACCTTCTACCTGGCTCTCTACTGGGCCCAGGCCTTGGCTGCGCAGACCAAAGACGCTGAGATACAGGCCCGATTCGCCGTGGTGGCAGCAAAGCTCCAAGAGAATGAAGCGAAGATCTCAGAAGAGCTACTGTCCGCCCAGGGAAGGCCGGCAGACGTCGGAGGATATTACCTCCCGGATGACGCGATGGCCGAAAAAGAGATGCGTCCGAGCCCGACCTTCAACGCCGTCATCGACGCCTTGATTTCGGCCTAACCGCGGCCCTCGCTGAGCGCTCGTTCCAGCTCCTGACGAAGGTCCGCTGCGGCCGTAAAGCTGCCCACAGAGTCGAGCCCTTCTGGTGATACGAGTTCTTGAGCAAGGACGGACGGTGAGGAAAGCCGCAGAGGACCTCTGTTGCCGCCCAAATTGTCGGTGAGCACGTGGTGGCGAAGAACGGCTAGGGCGCCGTCAGTGAGCCAACTCGTTCCCGGACGATTAGGTATTCGCCCTTACTCAATCGGGAATCGTTCGTCGTAGAGCTGGATCACGACATCCGTGATGACGGCCGATTCGGCGATGTAGACCAGCGGCTGCGTTTCAAGGATGAAAATCGCATCAACCCCATTGGCTGCGGCATACTCAGCGGCCACGGTGCGGACCCTGGCGGCCACCTGGTCGAGCAACTCTCTTTGTTTACTCTGGAAATCACTTTGGAGCGCCCTTCCGACATCCTCGAGGTCACGCTGCGCTCGCAAAAGATCAGTTTCGAGTTTTCTGGTGGCATCAGCCGATGCAACGGTTTGCTGGGTATTGAGTCGTTGGGTGAGTTCGGTCACGCGGTTTTGTTTCGCTTCTACTTCATCGGCCCTCTGATTGGCCCATGCGTCCAGGACCTGGTACTGCCTCTGGCCCTCCTTGACAGTTTTGATCGCCCGTTCCGTGTCCAGAAAGGCGACACTACCAGCCACCGCAGGGATCGCCGCGAACACCGCAAAAAGGATAGAAATCCACCGCACAATGATCTGCATCGCCACCTCCCGGCCCAACCACATACGGGACCCCGTGACGCGGGCGGGCTCCAATCGACCGCGAATTGTAGCATGTGCCGAGTGTGCCCGAGCTAGAGGATCGAGCTGAGTCCGTCATATTGTTCTCGAGAACCCCCAAGGCAATGTAAACTGTCGTCAATTCCTGGCGAGCTGGAGGAGACATGAATTGTGCACGCTTGATCTGCATGGTTTTCGTGATGAGCGTGGCGGCGTTATCGGTCGCAGGTGACATCCAGGTTTTCTGTTCGCCCGGCCTCCGCGTCTATCTCGATAACGAATTCATCGGCACCTCGAGCGCGAAGGAGGACGGCCTTTTCCTGATGAGCGTTGCAAACGGCTCACGCACCATTCGGGTCGAGAAGGATGGTTTCGTGCCGCAGAGAATCCAGATCGAGGTTTCGAAGTTCCCTATCGAGGTCACGGTGGGAGACCTCTCTCCCGAGCCGGTGGTTCACTACAAGAATCCGGCCGAGGCCGAAACGGTCAAACAGCTCGTCGGGAACCTCGTCATCACGTCGGCCCCTCAGAACTGCGTCGTCGAGATCGATGGCAGGTCTGAGACCAAAACCACCCCGCAGCTCTCGATTGATGGTCTCGCCGCAGGTGAGCACACGATCTCCTTCAGCAAGTCTGGATATGACCCGATTTCAGGGGTCGTCACAATCCAACCGGGAGCCGAGGTTACTGTTCGAGGAAATTTCAAGGCGGGAAGAGTCGAGACCATCCACGAAGGGAAGGGATCTCTGCGCGTGATCTCGACGCCGATGCGCTGCACTGTTCGATTTTCGGGGATGATGCGGCAGAAATCCCATCCGAAGCTGAACCTGACCTTCATTCCCGCGGGAGAGTATTCGATTGCAGTCTCGATACCCGGACGCGAGCTTTCCGAGAAAATCCTGATCCTGGACAGACAAAGGACGATTGTCGAGGTGGACTTCAGCAATAGCGATGAACCGATCGTCGTTTCCTACGTACCTTTCTGAAACGCCAGCCGCGTGCTCCCGGCACGGGACGGGCCTGATATCCTTCAAAAGAAGGAAATCGCGACAGACAACTGAGAAGATCTTCTCGGGCTGACCGCCATAATCATGATGTGGAAACATATCTCCTTCGCATGTCTCGTGACCTTCGCTTTCGCCTGTGCGAGCGGGCCGAAGAGCCCCAACAGTGGGGCGGTCGCGCCCAACGAACTGCTGGCGGGAGGCCCCCTCAGTCAAGTGCAAGACGCACCCGACCTCATCGAAAACGAGGATGTGCTCGCTGTGAGCGCCGAGATGCGGCGGTTCCTGGATTCAAACGTGCACAGCAAGGCTTCCAGCCAGGTCAAACTTCGGGAGCTCATTGACGCAATCATCTACGAGGGGAACTTCGGGCTCGAGTTCGCAGGGGCGACCCGCACAGCCTCCGATATGTTCCGGCTCAGGCGGGGTAACTGCCTGTCCTTCTCCAATATGTTCGTTGCCATGGCTCGCCACGTTGGCCTGGAGGCGCTCTACCAGGAGGTGGATATTCCGCCCGATTGGGCCTTTCAAGACGATGTTTTCCTTTTGAACCGGCATGTCAACGTGTCTGTGGATCTGGGGTCGTTGGGCCCCCATGTGGTGGATTTCAACATCGATGATTTCAAGTCGAGCTACGACCTGCGCAAGATCTCCGACTCACGGGCCCGCGCGCACTATTTCAACAACATGGGGGTCGAGAGCATGCAGGCTGGAGATACGGCGTCGGCACTCGGCTACTTTCGAAAGGCCATCGCAGAAAACGACCGCCAGTTTTCTCCGGCCTGGACGAACCTGGGCACGTTGTATTCGCGAAACGGCTATCCCGCGTATGCCGAGGCTGCCTATCTGCTGGCTTTGAGGGCGGACAACGAGGACCTGGTGGCGATGAGTAATCTGGCCGGCTTCTACGAGCAGCAGGGTGATGAAGAGCGGGCCGCCACCTACAGGAAAAGCGTCACGGATCACCGCAACGAAAATCCCTACTTTCGCTACCAGCGTGCTCGTGACGCATACACGGCCAAGGATTATGGCGCGGCCATCAGCCACCTCAAGTACGCCATCCGCATGAAGAAGAACGAGGATGAATTCTACTTCCTGCTCGGCATGTGTTATTTACAGAAGGGGGACGAGCGGGCGGCTCAGCGTTGCCTGGCACGGGCAGAGGAGGTGGCCGCCACAGACACCCTCAAGGACAGGTACTCGAGCAAGCTCGAACTGCTCATCTCGGAAATGAAGTAGAGCCCGTTAGCGGCAATCGTTGAGGATTTTCTTCTCGAGCTTCCGGGGATCGTTGATCGTGTCGTAGAAATCTCTGATGTATTTCAGTGCGTGCTCACGGTCTTTCGAGTAGGGAAGATCGTCGCGCCTGAACAGGGCTTCGAGCTCGGGCCGTTTTTCGTTGAAGAGCGTGATCACTGCGGGCAGCTTGTGGTTGTGCTCGCAGAGCCCGCGATACCTCCGATCGGTGACCCGCCGGATGCCCAGACTGGGATCTGGTGGGGCGGCGTAAGGTGGATTCACCAGGCCAGTCTGGTCGAAGTCGAAAGGTAGGACGGTGTTGAGATCAGCGCCCTCTTCACCGAAGACGGCAACATTGTGACAGCACCGGTCGTCGGGCCGTCCTTTGACCGCCGACCAGTCGGTGTTGCCCACCATGTACTGGAAGAGGGTCATCACGGTGAGCTGCGTCGCGTCCAGCTCGCTGATCCGTTGCGACTGGATGTCTAGCCACGCCCGACCGCCGCGAGCGGCGGCGTCGCCGATGTCCTCGATGAAGAAGGCGTATCTCGCCTGATCCTTGCCCGATTTTTTGCTGTCCTGGAAGCGCACCCGAACGAGCCGGACCTGCAGTGCCGGTTCCGCAATCACCGTATAACTCCGGTACACCAGGTACTCGAGCATCGTGTACTTGTCGTTGTCGCCCCCGAGACGACACGGCGTCACCAGGCGGAGGGTGCGCTGACCCTCGAATGGAGTGCCGAGGACGTCGCTCTCGGTGACGGTCAACGCGAGGGAGGCCAACTGGCATTCTCGGAGCCGGCTGATGCCGTACTTGTTGCAGATCATTGGGATCGAGGTGCCGCCGGCGAGCTCGAGGGTACCGTTCACACCTGGGGCGTCTTGAGCGTGCCGCATCAGTTTTGAAAGCGGCACCCGAAGGTTGATTTCAAAGATTTCATCACTGGTGAAGAGCGATTCGCCGGCTTCGACGGGCATGCCCCAGATCACGATCGCCGCGACGTGAAGCAGCGCGACCACCGCGAAGGTTCGCCGCTCGGAGGTTTTGTATTCCATGGCCCAAGTATGCCGCAGATCCCACCCCATCGGTAGATCCACGCGAAGTTTGGCCGCAAATTTCCGGTCGCGGGACTCTGTGGCGCGGCCCGCGCGTAGCTCTTCTCAGGAGCGAGACTATTGACCGCCTCCGCGTTATACTCACAACCGCGACGGGTCCGCCCGTTGCGGTTGAGACGGGCTCGCGATCCGTGCCCCAATGATGAGGCCGCGCCGCGGGCATCACCACAACTCGAACACGAAGAGAGGTATTCTGATGCATACCAAAAAACAAACACTCGTATGGATCCTCGTTCTGATCTTGATGTCGACGGGTCTGGTATCAGCGGCGCGAAAAGGACGGCTCATCGGCAGAGTCCTCGACGCGGAGGGCAATCCGATCGAAGGGGTGACCGTGACCGCGACGTCAAAGGCTGTTGACGATTTCAACGTCGTCGACATCACCGACCACAAGGGCGTTTTCAAGGTCGACTTCGAGGTCATCAACGTCGTTTACCGCTATCGATTCGAAAAGGTCGGGTATCAGACCCTCGAAGTTGAGCAGACGTGGCAGAAGGATGGAACCGCCCGTCACGATTTCACCATGCGTCCCGGCGCGGCGCCCGCACTGGACGGCGTCGCTCCAGCCTCGACCTCGAATTCGGCCATCTCCGCCTTCAACGCCGGGGCACAAGCCTTCCAAGCCAAGGACTATGCGACGGCCGTGACCAGCTTCGAGGAGGCCGTCGGGCACGACCCCGAGTTTCAACGAGCATGGGGGGCGCTGAGCATCGCTCTACTCGAGGAGGATCGTTATCAGGAGGCGGCAGAGGCCGCGGAAAAGGCACTCGTGCTCGGCTCCACGCACGAAATGGTCTTGAGGGCGCGATGGGAGGCCTACCGGAATCTCGGTGATGAAGCAAAGGCCGCTGAGGCGCAGGAGGCGTTGGAGCGCTCCGGCCGGCTGGCAGAGGAGGCGAAAAGGGTATTCAACGAGGCGGTTGCGCTGTCGAAACAGGGCGATTACGAGGGTGCTTTCGCCAAGTATCAGGAGGCCAGCGAATTGGACCGGAATCTGCAGGTAGCCCTGTTTGGCGTCGCCACGACGGGATTGAAGATCAACCGCAACGAAGAGGCTCTCGACGCCGCGGAGGCTATCCTCGAAGTAGATCCCGAGAACATTGATGCCATTCGGATCCGTTACAATGCAGCGCTGGCACTGGGGCAGGAGGACCGCATCGTCGACGCGCTTGTGAGCATCGCGCCCGCCGAACCCGAGATCGCTCGTGATGGACTCTGGCTGCTCGCCATTGCGGCCTACGACGCCCAGGACATGGATCGCGCCAAGCTCCGGTTCAGCAAGCTCCTCGAGGTGGAGCCGAACCACGCGATGGCCCACTACCACCTCGGACTCATCTATGTCGGGGAAGGCGCCAACGCCGAGGCCAAGAAGCACCTCGAGTATTTCGTTCAGCTGGCCCCGGACGATCCGGAAGCCGCTACCGCCAGCGAGCTCATCACATTCTTGAGCGGCTCCTCACCGTAATTCCGTTCATCCGATGGTGCAGGTGAGCAGGCTTGCACCTGTCGAACTTCGGTGAAAAGTTTCCGCACCACACAAAGAAACCTGCGCGCGCTGCAGGAAATCGAGAAACCGTTCGAGGTCCGCCGACAGAACACAGAGATCGACGGTCCTCTTTCGACCTCTGCTTTATTGTGCAATAAGGTCTCAATACTAACTACGAAATTCCGGGCATTACGTGCGACATTCCGGATACGGTTCGACTGTTCGCCACCTGGGTTGAAGTTGTCACCGTGCCACATGGATGTGCCAAAATCCGCCACACTGGCCATTACCGAACGCGGCGATGCGCCTATAACTATATATCCTCCAATTAGTTAGACTCCAAACAAGACGCCAACTCGCCATCTCAGCTTTGGCCAGGGATCTTTTTCGAGCAGTCTTGCCGTACACAAAAAGTTTGCACCCGAAAATGGTGTGATTTTTGCATCAAACGTGGGGGATGTTGTGTTTATGTTCACGAGGGAAAGAATCACAATCCCCAAAACACCAGCGTTTCTTTGATGCGCTGCAGCCTATGAAAGGAGGGGAAAGGTACGTCTGCGCACTGAATGAACTGCTCTCGTGGTCAACGGGAGTCTTCGGTGCGCTTTGGAGGAAACGGGTTTACGTAATCGTAAATAACCTAAGGAGGAGTGATATGGATTTGTATGCTGGACGCACTCGTTATTTTCGAGCGTTTGTCCTTTGCGCCTGTCTGGCGATGATCGGCTACGGCCTTCCCGCCATGGCACAGGAGACGCAACAAGAGCTAGAACAAACCGAAGATGAACTGATCGCTGCAGCGATAGAAAAATCCTTCGAGGAAGAGATCACGGTCACCGGATCGCTGATTCCTCGAGCCGACCTGACGGCCCTCAGCCCGGTTACCGTCTTGGATGTTTCCGAGGAACTCGTCTACTCCGGCGTGAGCCGCGTCGAGGATATGGTGGTCAACCTGCCGTCAGTCTTTGCCGGGCAGAACTCCACCATCGCCAACGGCGCCTCCGGAATGGCGACGATCGACCTGCGCTATCTCGGGACCTCCCGCACCCTGGTCCTAGTCAACGGCCGCCGGATGGCGAGCGGTGATGCGTGGCAGGGTGGGGCATCCTACGCGCCCGACATCAACGCCATCCCGGGTGCGCTGGTGAAGCGGATCGACGTCCTCACCGGCGGCGCGTCGACCGTCTACGGCTCCGACGCGGTCGCAGGTGTTGTCAACTTCGTCATGGACACCGACTTCGAGGGCTTCCGCGGCGGCGTACAGTACAGCATGTACCAGCACGACAACAACAACGCGCTCGCGGCGGAGATCAACGAGGCGAGGGGCTACGATTACCCGACCGGTAGAATCACCGACGGCGATTCCCTCAACGCCTACTTTGCAGTCGGCGGCAAGTTCGCGGACGGCAAGGGCCACGCCATGGGCTACATCACCTACCGCAATCTCGAGGAAATCACCAAGGCCAACCGCGATTACGTCAACTGCAGCGTCTGGGCCGGTCCTGAAGGGCCGGAGTGCGGCGGTTCAGGTACCTCCCCGCAGGGACGTTTCTACGCTCTCAACTCCGACGGTTCCACCAACCAGGACTACCTCCTGCACTGGGTATCCGACGGCGGCAACGGCCACGAGTTCCGGCCGCGCACCGGCCGCGACCTCTTCAACTACGCCCCGACCAACCACATCCAACGCCCGGACATCAAGTGGACCGCCGGTGCGTTTGCCCACTACACCGTCAACGACTATGTCGAGCCCTACCTCGAAGTGATGGCCATGAGCAACGGGACCGACGCGCAGATCGCGTTCTCGGGCACCTTCAATGAGTACAACTACGTGAACTGCGACAACCCGCTGATGTCCGATTCGCAACGCACCGACATCTGCGGACCGGGAACCGGCTGGGGCCCGACCGACCTCGCGGACGTCATTATTCAACGCCGTAACGTCGAGGGCGACCCGCGCAGCAACGGGCTCTACCACGAGAACCTGCGTCTGGTGGCCGGTCTCCGCGGCGATCTCGGCGACACGTGGGCCTATGACGCTTACTTTCTGCACGCGCAGAACAACAGCCTCGACCAGTACAACAACGACATCAGCATCCAGCGTATGAGTTATGCGCTCGACGTCGTCACCGACCCGGCGACCGGCAATCCCATCTGTCGCGAGTTGCTCTCGGACAACCCCTCCGCGGCGGCAGCCGGCTGCGTCCCCTATAACATCTTCCTGGAGGGTGGGGTGACCCAGGAGGCGGTCGATTACATGAGAGTCGACTACGTCCAGGCCGGTCGCGTTCAGACCCAGGTCGCCAACCTGACCTTCACCGCCGATCTCGAGAACTACGGTCTGACGATCCCGAGCGCCAGCGAAGGGATCGGGATCGCCGTCGGTGGCGAGTGGCGCTACGAGCACATCAAAAACTTCCCGGACGAGATCTACCAGTACGGCGGCGCCACAGGCATGGGCGCCCCCACGCCCAAGGTCAGTGAGGGCTACAAGGTGAAGGAAGCCTTCATCGAGGCCTTAGTGCCGATAGTCCAGGATGCGAGCGGGTTCCGGGACCTCTCTCTCGAGCTCGGCTACCGCTACTCCGACTACAGCACCTCGGGCGGCTTCAGCACTTACAAGGGCCTTCTCAACTGGGCGTTCACCGACTCGCTCCGGATCCGCGGCGGCTACAACCGCGCGGTGCGGGCGCCGAATATCTGGAACCTCTTTGCACCGCAGACCTTTGGTCTCGGCGGCATCAACGACATCTGCGCCGGCGTCGACCCGACGGCGACGCTCGAGCAGTGCCAACGCACCGGCATGACCCCGGCGCAATACGGCACCGCCATCACTCGCAACCCGGCCGACCAGTACTACACCCTCAATGGCGGCAACCCGGACCTGACGCCCGAGGTGGCCGACACCATCACCGCCGGTGTTGTGTGGACGCCGCAGAGCATCGCGGGCCTGTCGGTTACCCTCGACTACTACGACATCCAAATCGAGGATGCGATCGGCAGTCTGGGACCGGAAGACATCATCCAGCAGTGTGCCCTGACCGGCGATCCCTCGGTCTGCGACCTCATCTTCCGCAGCCAGGCGTTCGGCGACTTGTGGCTGAACCCCGGTTACGAAAACGGAGGTTATACCCAGACCACTGACGCGAACCTCAACCAGCTGAGCGCCGAGGGCGTGGACGTCAACGCCAACTACTTAATCGGCCTCGGCAACGCCGGCTTCTTGCCGATCCTCCTGCAGGGCACCTACACGATGGGGAACGGAATCACAACCCCGTTGGTGAGCTACGACTGCGCCGGCTACTTCGGCTTCCAGTGCGGCCAGTCCCTGCCCGATTGGCAGCACCGCCTCCGCGCCACCTGGGAGACCAACTTCCATATGAACTTCTCCCTCCAATGGCGCTACTTCGGTGGTGTCACAAACGATGACGGCAGCTCCAACCCGGATCTTGGTGACCCCTTGCAGCAGGAGTTCTGGGCAATCAACGACGTCGACAAGCTCCCCGCCTACAACTGGATCGATATCTCGTTGTCGTACTTGATGAACAACGGCCTCCGCTTCGCTTTAGGTGTCAACAACATCTTCGACGAAGAGCCGCCGCTTGCGCCGGACCACAACGATAACAACCTCCACGAAGTCTACGATCCGCTTGGTCGCTACATCTTCGGTAGCATCACCTTCCAGTTCTAGGTCAATACCGACATCCAACAGGCGGTCCCTCCGGGGACCGCCTTTTTTGTCTGCGGGGTTCGTAGCACGGGAACCCCACAAAAACCGAAGGCATATATAGAATGAGGAATCGAGAAGTGGACGTGGGTTGAGGTTCCTGCGAAGTTGTCGTGGCGTGGTGCTCGTACTGGCGATCGCTCTCATGGGTTGTGGGACAGCTTCGGATACAGCGCTCGAGGCCGAGACAGCGGCCGGCGACGCCGAGGAGACATGCTTCAACGTCCGTGACGCGAGGAGCTATCGCGTCCTTCACGACAGGTATGTGTTCGTGCGGTGCGTCCACAAGAGACAATACCTTCTGACGATCGATCGAGGGTGCCGAGGTCTGAGCCATGGGTTCGGCATCGCGATCTCGAACGAGTTCAACCGCGTCTGCTCGCAGAGCGGGGCATGATACCTACCGACAGTTCGACCGGATCCACCGCTGCCTCATCCTCCAGGTCGAGGCAGTCGACGACATGGCGGCTGCTGAGGCCCTGGTGGATCGTCGAACAACGCCCGCGCCGGTAACCCGCGAGTAGGCGGCGAGTCCCCGCTCCGCCGAGGTCGGGGCGTGTGGTTACGACAATTTGCCGGAAAGAGACAGGCGGCCGATCTCGGACCGGCCGCCTGCAGTCAGTTGCGTGGTGGCTGTCGGCCTCACACCCTCTACTTGGACGCCTTTTTGTGTGCCTTCTCGAGCGCCTTGCGAAGGTCCCGGGCCACCGAGGTCGCCCACATCTCGATGTCGGCCCACACGGTGGCGGAGTTGGCCGGCGCGGCGTTGATGTCGTACATACGGTTCGGAGGCTGAATACTCCGGCGTTCGCCGACAGTCGCCTGCACCTCGCCGGTCTCGGAGTCGATCAGCTCGAAGAAGAACGTCGCCTGGCCGACCGCCGACAGGTAGACGTCGGCCGTGCCGGTGAATCTTGGCGGTACGTCGGAGACAATGTCCAACAATGATGCGCGAACCAGAAGAGTGTCCGGCCCGACCTCATCGACCATTTCGAAAATTTTGCTGCGTCCCAGCTCTTTTACGAACGACTCGTTGACCTCCTTCTCGAACTTCTGCCTCGACTCCTCGGTGACCACATACGGGCCATCGTCACCTCGGAGCTTTCCGGCTGTCGTTGGCGCGCCTTTCTCGCCTCCTTCGCGGAACTCAAACTTCGATTTCCACGGGTAGAGCTTGGTGTACTGGGTGATATCCGCATCCGGACGGACCCAGGTTTCCTTGAACGGCCCCTTGATCTTGACCTGCTCGTTGCCACTCGCCTTCTCGTCGGCGGTCTGATTCTCCTGGGCATAGACGACACCTGCCACCAGCATGGCAATAAACCATAAGGACGTCAGTTTCTTCATACTCGCACCTCCGAATCCTGATCCATATTTCGCGGCTGTGAATATCATGCCTTCTCACTTTATTTGGGTCAAGGGCATAAATCGGTAACATGCAGAAATCACCAAACCTTCATCTGACCGTCGGCCGCGCCGCTCGTAGCGCAAATGTCGCGCGAAAATTGGCTTCTGTCAGTCGGCCCATTCCACCTTCTCAGCTGCCGGTTGCCGGAGGTCAAAGAGCACCACGGCCTCGCCGTTCTTTTTGATCAAAGACTGGATATGACGGATCAGCTTGCGTCGTCTCGTCAACAAATTGGAAATCTCCTGGCCCTCCAGATACGAGTCCATTCGTTCGCGAAGGGTCTGCTCGTCGACCTCGTTCAGCGACTTCCACAGTCGACGCTCGCACGCCGTCAGCTTGTCGCTATAGATGAGCCTGGATGACCGTTTGAACGCGCGTGTGTGATCGATGAACCAGATGTTCCAGCTGCGATCGATCAGCAGGTTGCCCTGGTTTCTATCGGAGTTGCAGATGAGGTTGTCGAAGAAGAACATGATCTGTTTCTGCTGATTCCACCTCAGCCGGTCGGGCGGCCGCAATTGGTCCCCTTGGATCAGCACGACCTCGGGTCGGGTCTCCTCCATCCAGATCTGCACTGTGCCGGTGTCGGCTCCGACGCTGCGCCCGACCACCGGCGGCACACGGCTGATTCCCAGCAGTTCACTGAGTTCATACGCTGCGCTCTCGAAGATGGCAGCGTCCCGGTACTTCTTCGTCGACCTCTCCACACCCCTGGGAGCAGTCTTCCGAACAGTCACGTCCACGCTCCGAAATGCGGCGTGAAATTGAATGCCTTCGTACTCGAGCACGAGTTTCTCCACACCTGCGATTCCCCGCCCGACCTTTTCTCGACTGATGACTTTCGCCGATCGCATCCACTCCTGAATCGTCGCGTCGTCCTGGAATGGCAGAGGTTCGTCATTGACGTCGAGCCAAATGTACCCGTCGATGCCAGTCGGTGATTCGGCATGAGCAACCCGTGCGTCGCCAGAGGACAACGCGACAAGAACGATCATCAACAATATCCCGCCGTCAAAGAGGTTCAGGAAAAAACGCATGTACGACAGTCTACGCAAAACCGGGCTCCGAGTTCGAGCCGCCATTGCAAGTGCTTCGTATTTTTCACTTGGCTTGATCCAGCCCACGCTCTCAAGTGGGCCATGAGATCATCACTGTGCGCAGCCGGCGTGGCATCGCAGGTTCGCGCTGCTCTCACCAGGAGGAACCATGTACCACAGAGTCTTCCGGTCCGCCTCAGCCATCTCGTTATTTCTCCTTTTCGCAACCCACGTCGGGATTGCAGCCGAGGACGCGCCTGACCCGTCGACGCTGACTCTCGAGAAGATCTTCGAAGAAGAAGAGTTCGAAGTCGAAACCTTCGGTCCCGCACGCTGGCTGGAGGACGGCTCGGGCTACACCACTCTTGAGGAGTCGAAGGAAATCGAGGAGGCAGAGGAGATCGTGCGCTATGACCCCGCGACCGGTGTGCGCACGATCCTTGTCCCGGCTTCCTCCCTGGTTCCCGTCGAAGGCGAGGATCCGCTCGAGATCGACGACTATCTGTGGTCCGAAGACGGCAGGCGGCTGCTGATCTTCACCAACACCAAAAAGGTGTGGCGGCGAAACACCCGTGGCGACTACTGGTTGCTCGATATCGGAAGCTCAGAGCTGCAGCAGCTCGGCGGCGAGGCCGAGGAATCCTCGATGATGTTCGCCAAGCTCTCACCCGACGGCACGAAGATCGCCTGGGTAGACTTCGAACAGAAGGACCTCTTCATCCAGAATCTCGAAGACCTCACCGTCACACGCCTGACCAACGATATTGGCGAGCACATCATCAACGGTACTTCGGACTGGGTTTACGAGGAAGAGTTCGGCCTCCGTGACGGATTTCGCTGGAGCCCCGACGGCCGTCACATCGCCTACTGGCAGTTCGACTCCAAGGGGGTCGGGACCTTCAACCTCATCAACAACACCG
>Ga0316198_10001096_pt1 | contig 15583 bp, 29 predicted proteins | sample OudBieAanoxic_MG_FD_204935 | JGI IMG/M metagenome (GOLD analysis project Ga0316198, IMG submission 204935) | Coastal sediment microbial communities from Oude Bieten Haven, Netherlands - site A anoxic | ecosystem: Environmental > Aquatic > Marine > Coastal > Sediment | place: Netherlands...
CGCGGCACCCGCCGAGTCCGCGGCACCGGCACCGGCACCGGCACCGGAAGAAGCTGCCGCCCGCCTGGTAGCGGACTCGGCAGCCTTCACCGTCTGCTCGGCCAGGGGCTCGACCAGCTCGATGACCGCCATCGGAGCGTTGTCGCCCTTGCGCGGACCGATCTTGGTGATGCGCGTGTAGCCGCCGTGGCGGTTCTCGTAGCGCGGGCCGATCTCGGTGAACAGCACGTGCACGACGTACTTGTCCTTGATCAACGCGGCCACCTGCCGACGCGCGTGCAAGTCACCGCGCTTGGCCTTGGTGATGAGACGCTCGGCGTAGGGCCGCAGCCGCTTCGCCTTGTGCTCGGTGGTGGTGATCGAGCCGTGCTCGAACAGCGACGTGGCGAGGTTGGCCAGCATCAGACGCTCGTGGGCGGGGCTGCCGCCCATCCGCGCACCCTTGGTCGGGGTAGGCATGAGGGTTCTCCTGTCAGTTCTTCAGCGTTAGAGCTGCTCGTCCTCGGCGAAGTCCACGTCGGCGTCGTCGTCGTAGGCGATCACCGCTGCGGTGGGGTCGAACCCGGGGGCGCTGTCCTTCAGCGCCAGGCCCAGCTCGGCGAGCTTGGCCTTGACCTCGTCGATCGACTTCTGCCCGAAGTTGCGGATGTCGAGCAGGTCGGCCTCGCTGCGGGAGATGAGCTCGCCCACGGCGTGGATGCCCTCGCGCTTGAGGCAGTTGTACGACCGCACGGTCAGCGTCAGGTCCTCGATAGGCATGGCCAGGTCCTGCGCCAGCTGGGCGTCGATCGGCGACGGGCCGATCTCGATGCCCTCGGAGTTGACGTTGAGCTCGCGGGCGAGCCCGAAGAGCTCGACCAGCGTCGAGCCGGCCGAGGCCAGGGCGTCACGCGGCTGCATGGACGGCTTGGTCTCGACGTCGATGACCAGGCTGTCGAAGTCGGTTCGTCCCTCGACCCGGGTGGCCTCGACCTTGTAGGTGACCCGCAGGACGGGGCTGTAGATGGAGTCGACCGGGATGAGACCGATCGGCGCGTCGGGCTGCTTGTTCTGCGTGGCCGACACGTAGCCGCGACCGCGCTCGACCGTGAGCTCCATCTCCAGCGAGCCCTCGTCGTTGAGCGTGGCCACGACAAGCTCGGGGTTGTGCACCTCGGTGCCCGCCGGCGGCGCGATGTCTTCCGCGGTGACCTGGCCGGGACCCTGCTTGCGCAGGAACAGCGTGACCGGCTCGTCGTGCTCGCTGGAGACCACAAGCCCCTTGAGGTTGAGGATGATGTCGGTGACGTCCTCCTTCACCCCGGGGATGGTGGAGAACTCGTGGAGCACGCCGGAGATGCGGATCGAGGTGACCGCGGCCCCCGGGATCGAGGACAGCAGGGTGCGGCGCAGCGAGTTGCCGAGGGTGTAGCCGAAACCCGGCTCGAGCGGCTCGATGGTGAACCGCGACCGGGTGGGCTCGACGACGTCCTCGGTGAGGACGGGGCGCTGGGTGATGAGCACGGTGGACGTTCCTTCCCGCGGCGACCGCTATTTGACGCCGCGACACGAGGCAGCCGAGTGGCTACCGGAGGGGTGACTTCTGGTTGCTACTTCGAGTAGAGCTCGACGATCAGCTGCTCGGAGACCGGGATGTCGATCTGCTCCCGGACGGGCAGCTGGTGCACGAGGATGCGCATCGTCCCGGGGAGAACCTCGAGCCACGCGGGCACGTTGCGATCGCCGTGAGTCTCGCGGGCAACGATGAAAGGCGTCATCTCCTGCGACTTCGTGCGCACGTCGATGACGTCGTGCGCGCTCACCCGGTAGGACGGCACGTTGACCTTCTTGCCGTTCACGGTGAAGTGACCGTGGACGACGAGCTGGCGGGCGTGTCGACGGGTGCGGGCGAGCCCGGCGCGGTAGACGACGTTGTCGAGGCGCGACTCGAGGATCTGCAGGAGGTTGTCGCCTGTCTTGCCGCCGCGACGGTTGGCCTCCTCGAAGTAGCGACGGAACTGCTTCTCCAGCACTCCGTAGGCGTAGCGCGCCTTCTGCTTCTCGTGCAGCTGGGTGCGGTACTCGCTCTCCTTCTGCCGCGTGCGGCCGTGCTGGCCGGGCGGGTAGGGACGACGCTCGTAGGACGAGTCCTCGCCGACGAGGTCGACGCCGAGGCGACGGGACTTCTTGGTCAGGGGTCCGGTGTATCGGGCCATGATGTGTTGATGCTCCTCGGCTTCAGACGCGGCGACGCTTGGGCGGACGGCAGCCGTTGTGCGGCTGAGGGGTCACGTCGGCGATCGAGCCGACCTCCAGGCCAGCGGCCTGCAGCGACCGGATGGCGGTCTCTCGGCCCGAACCGGGGCCCTTGACCAGCACGTCCACCTTCTTCATGCCGTGCTCCTGGGCACGACGGGCGGCGGCCTCGGCAGCCATCTGCGCGGCGTACGGGGTCGACTTGCGCGATCCCTTGAAGCCGACCTGCCCCGACGACGACCAGGCGATCACGGCGCCGGTCGGGTCGGTGATGGTGACGATCGTGTTGTTGAACGTGCTCTTGATGTGCGCGACGCCATGGGCGACGTTCTTGCGCTCCTTGCGGCGAACCTTCTTCGCGCCTGCGGCGCGGGACTTGGGGGGCATTGCTGGGGTCTCCTACTCGAGAGTGCGAAGCGGCTACTTGCCGACCTTCTTCTTGCCGGCCACGGTCTTGCGCCTGCCCTTACGGGTACGCGCATTGGTGTGGGTGCGCTGACCCCGAACCGGCAGACCGCGGCGGTGCCGCAGGCCCTGGTAGGAGCCGATCTCCACCTTGCGACGGATGTCGGCCTGCACCTCGCGGCGCAGGTCACCCTCGACCTTGTAGTTCTGCTCGATCCAGTCACGCAGCTTGAGCAGCTCGTCGTCCCCGAGGTCGCTGACCCTCAGGTCGGGGCTGATGCCGGTGCCTTCGAGCGTCTGCTTCGCACGGGTGCGACCCATGCCGAAGATGGACGTGAGCGCGACCTCGAGGCGCTTCTCGCGCGGGAGGTCGACGCCGACTAGACGTGCCATTGCTGTCGACGATCTCCTTGTGTCGAACCAGAGGTGTCGGACGCATCGCGTCCCGCGGCCCTGGTGGGCCCGGGCCCCGGCCTCTGCTCCGGGGGTGTCACCGCTGGTCAGGACCAACGGTGTGCAGATGCGTTGGGATGCCTCGACGGTGCCGCCGAGGCGGGTGCTCAGCCCTGCCGCTGCTTGTGCCGCAGGTTCTCGCAGATCACCATGACGCGCCCGTGGCGACGAATGACCTTGCACTTGTCGCACATGGGCTTGACGCTGGGCTTGACCTTCATGCTGCTCTCTTCTCGTGCCGCACTCGTCGTGCCGGCGTCACTTGTAGCGGTAGACGATGCGCCCGCGGGTGAGGTCGTACGGGCTGAGCTCGACGACCACACGGTCCTCGGGAAGGATGCGAATGTAGTGCTGCCGCATCTTTCCGGAGATGTGGGCGAGCACCTTGTGCCCGTTGGCAAGCTCGACTCGGAACATCGCGTTCGGCAGCGCCTCCACGATCGTACCCTCGAGCTCGATGACCCCTTCCTTCTTCGGCATGTCCTCCGCACTTCGTCTCTAGGCATGGATGTCGGCCGGGCGTTCCCGGCCGTCGACCCATGTTACGCGGGTTCGCCCGATGACCCAAACCGTCACGGAGAGCGGCGGGCCACGCTCGTCACGAGCAGGACGGCTCCCCACGGACCAGCAACCCACATCGGCCAGAAGTAGATGGCCTCACCGGCGCTGACGGATACCAGCACCCAGATGACGACGTTGACGGCGACGGCGACGGTCCACGCCGTCCACGCCGCGCGCAGCCCCTTGTCCCCCCGCCGGGCGGGCACGGCCGCACCGGTCGGCACGGCCGCTTCCGAGCCGGGGGGCCGCGAGCGCCTACGCGGTGTCGGCAGGTCGGCGGTCAGGACGGCCAGCTCGCCGTACGTCTTCGCCCGGTACGTCTCATCGAGCCGGACGCTCAGCTCCTGGGCGTCGAGCCGGCCCTCCACGTGGGCGTCGCGCAGGATCGCCGCCACGTGCTCGCGATCGGCATCGCCGGCTCGCTGCTCGGGGAGGTTCATCGTCCCGGCTCGGCCGTCGATGGGTCGGTCAGCACCCACGGTCCGTGGGCCGTCACGGCGATGGTGTGCTCGACGTGCGCCGACACCGACCCGTCGTCGGTGCGCACCGTCCAGTCGTCGGCGTCGGTGCTCACCTGGGCGGAGCCCAGCGTGATCATCGGCTCGACGGCCAGCACGACGCCGGGCTCGAGCCGAGGGCCGCGGCGCCGGGTGCGGTAGTTGGGCACGAACGGCGCCTCGTGCATCGACCGCCCGATGCCGTGACCGGTGAAGTCGGTGAGGATCCCGTAGGGCCCCGCGGACTGCACGCTCGTCTGGACCGCCGCCCCGATGTCGCCCAGTCGCGCACCGGCGATCATCACGGCGATCGCCGCCACGAGCGACGCCTCGCACGCCTCGACGAGGGCAGCGACCGTCGGGGCGAGCGCGCCCACCCCCACGGTGATAGCAGCGTCGCCGTGCCAGCCGTCCACGATCGCGCCGCAGTCGATGCTGATCACGTCTCCGTCGCGCAGCGGGCGGTCGTCCGGGATGCCGTGCACCACGACGTCGTTGACCGAGGTGCAGATCGTGGCCGGGTAGCCGTGGTAGCCGAGGAAGGACGGCGTCGCTCCCGCCTGCTCGATCATCGCCGCCGCAGCGGCGTCAAGGTCCTTCGGCGTGACGCCCGGCTCGATGGCCTCGCGCAACGCAGCAAGGGTGTGCCCGACCACCAGGCCGGCCGCACGCATCGCCCGCACCTGGTCCGGCGTCTTGGTGGCCAGACCCATGTCGAGCTAGCTGGGCAGGGCCGCGAAGATGCGCTCGGTGACCTCGTCGACCGAACCCAGGCCGTCGACGCGCACGAGCTTGCCGCGAGAGGCGAACTCCGCGGTCAGTGGCGCCGTCTCGGCCAGGTAGACCTCCATGCGGCGACGGATCGTCTCGGCGTTGTCGTCGGCGCGTCCCTCGATCTCGGCGCGCTTGAGCAGCCGATCGATCACGATCTCAGCGTCCACGACCAGCTCGATGGCAGCATCCAGCGAGGACTGCGAGTCCCCCATCATCTCGTCGAGGGCTCCGACCTGGGCGATGGTGCGCGGGTACCCGTCGAGCAGCCAGCCCGACGAGGCGTCCTGGGCAGCGAGCCGGTCGGCGACCATCGCATTGGTCACCTCGTCCGGCACGTACTCACCGGCGTCCATGTACACCTTGGCCTGCTGGCCCAGCGGCGTGCCCTCAGCCAGGTTGCGGCGGAAGATGTCGCCCGTCGAGACGGCGGGGATCGTGTAACGCTCGGCGATCCTGGATGCCTGCGTTCCCTTGCCGGCTCCGGGCGGACCCATGATGATCAGACGCATCAGCGCAAGAACCCCTCGTAGCTGCGTTGCTGGAGCTGGGAGTCGATCTGCTTGACCGTCTCGAGGCCGACTCCCACCATGATCAGGATGCTAGTGCCCCCGAACGGCAGGTTCGCTGACACTCCCAGAAGAGCGACTGCGATGTTCGGGATGAGCGCGATGACGCCGAGGTACAGCGAGCCCGGGAACGTCAGTCGCGACAGCACGTAGTCCAGGTACTCCTCCGTCGGCTTGCCGGCCCGGATACCTGGGATGAAGCCGCCGTACTTCTTCATGTTGTCGGCGACCTCGGACGGGTTGAACGTGATCGCGACGTAGAAGTAGGTGAAGAAGATGATCAGCAAGAAGTAGGTGACCATGTAGATCGCGGTGTCACCGGTGGCACCGAATGCCCGCGACAGCCACACCGACCACGTCGCCTCCGGGTTGAGCACGGTCAGCAGGATCGGGATGTAGAGGATCGAGGAGGCGAAGATCACCGGGATGATGCCCGCCTGGTTGATCTTGAGCGGGATGTAGGTGGACGAGCCCCCGTACATCCGCCGGCCGACCATCCGCTTGGCGTACTGCACCGGGATGCGCCGCTGGGACTGCTCGACGAACACGACCCCGACGATGACGGCCAGGCCGACGGCGCAGACGATCAGGAACGTCGTCCAGTTGGTCGCCAGCCGGATGCTCCACAGCGCGGACGGGAACGTAGCGATGATCGAGGTGAAGATCAGCACCGACATGCCATTGCCGACGCCTCGGTCGGTGATGAGCTCGCCGAGCCACATCACGACGGCGGTGCCCGCGGTCATGATCGTGATCATCACGAGCAGGTTCCACACCGACTCATCCGGGATGAGCACCTCGTTGCACCCCGGGAACAGGTTGCCCGTGCGGGCGAGGGTGATGAAGCTCGCCGACTGCAGCACCGCGAGTCCGACGGTCAGGTAGCGCGTGTACTGGGTGATCCTGGCCTGCCCGGCCTGGCCCTCCTTCTTCAGCGCCTCGAGACGTGGGATGACGACCGTCAGAAGCTGAAGGATGATGCTGGCCGTGATGTAAGGCATGATCCCGAGCGCGAACACGGCGAGCTGCAGCAGCGCTCCACCGGAGAACAGGTTGATGAGCCCGTAGATACCGGTGTTGCCGGCGTCGGTGAAGCAGCGGTTGACGGCCTGGACGTCGACGCCGGGGGTCGGGACGACCGACCCCAGCCGGAAGATCGCGATCATGCCGATGGTGAACAGCAGCTTCCGCCGCAGGTCCGGCGTGGTGAACGCCGCGGTGAAGACGGAGAGCACAGAACCTCCTACAGAGGCAGGACGAGCCTGACAGTAGCAACTCACCCGGCCGGTGGCCCGGGCGTGATCGAGCCGATCAGGCTGTCGAGATGCTCCCGCCGGCGGCGGTGATCTTCTCCTGAGCGCTGGACGAGGCTGCGTCGACGCTCAGCTGGTACGCGACCGAGACGTCGCCGGTACCGAGCACCTTGACGGGGTGGCCGTCGCGCACCGCACCCTTGTCGACCAGGTCGGCCACGGTGACGGCGCCGCCGTCGGGGAACAGCTCGGCGAGCCGGCCCAGGTTGACCACCTGGTACTCGGTACGGAACGGGTTGCGGAAGCCCTTGAGCTTCGGCACCCGCATGTGCAGGGGCATCTGCCCGCCCTCGAAGCGGTCGGGCACGGTGCCGCGGGCCTTCGAGCCCTTGGTGCCGCGGCCCGAGGTCTTGCCCTTCGACGCCTCGCCGCGGCCCTTACGGGTCTTGGCGGTGTTGGAGCCGGGAGCCGGACGCAGGTGGTGCGGCTTGAGCGGCGAGCCCGTCGGGGAGTTCGTCGATGTCATGCTGCTCTCATTCATTGGACCTCCGAGACGGTGACGAGGTGCGCCACCGCTGCGACCATGCCGCGGAACTCCGGGCGGTCGTCCTTCACCACGGAGTCGCCGACGTGCTTGAGACCGAGCGAGCGCAACGTGTTGCGCTGCCCGTCCGTCCCGCCGATCGACGACTTGACCTGGGTCACGAGGAGCTGGCTCATGCGCTGGCCGCCGTCGGCTCACTCGTCTGCGCACCCGAGGTCGTGCCGGCACGCAGCAGCGCGGCGGGGGCGACGTCGGACAGCGGCAGACCACGTCGAGCAGCAACCTGCTCCGGCCGCTCGAGCATCCGCAGCGCCTCGACGGTGGCGTGCACGATGTTGATGGGGTTCGACGAGCCGAGGGACTTGCTCAGCACGTCGTGGATGCCGGCGCACTCCAGCACGGCGCGCACCGGGCCACCGGCGATCACACCGGTACCGGGCGATGCCGGGCGCAGGAGGACGACGCCGGCTGCCTTCTCACCCTGGACGGGGTGCGGGATGGTGCCCTGGCTGCGCGGCACGCGGAAGAAGCTCTTCTTCGCCTCCTCCACGCCCTTGGCGATGGCGGCGGGCACCTCCTTGGCCTTGCCGTAGCCGACCCCGACAGTGCCGTTGCCGTCGCCGACGACGACCAGCGCGGTGAAGCTGAAGCGCCGGCCACCCTTGACGACCTTGGCGACACGGTTGATGGCGACGACCCGCTCCAGGTACTGGTTCTTGTCCGAGTCCCGGCCACGCCGGTCGTCTCGGCCACGGCGGTCGCCGTCGCGACGCGACGTTCCACTCATCAGGTGAGTCCCTCTCTGTCTTAGAACGTGAGCCCGGCCTCGCGGGCGCCATCGGCGACCGCGGCGACCCGACCGTGGTAGGCGTTGCCGCCTCGGTCGAACACGACGATGGACACGCCAGCCTCCTTGGCCCGCTGGCCGACGAGCTGACCGACCGCACGAGACTTGGCCGTCTTGTCGCCGCCGTCGGCGCGCAGGTCGTTCTCCATGGTCGATGCCGACGCCAACGTGGTGCCGGTGGTGTCGTCGACGACCTGGACGACCATGTGCCGCAGGGAGCGGCTGACCACCAGGCGAGGCTGGGTGGGCGTGCCGTCGACCCGCTTGCGGACTCGCAGGTGGCGACGGTTGCGGGCTGCCGTCTTGCTGCGGCCGCGCTTGTTGCTGATCGCGATACCCATGACTACTTACCGGCCTTTCCAGCCTTGCGGCGAACGTGCTCGCCCGCATAGCGGATGCCCTTGCCCTTGTACGGCTCGGGCTTGCGCAGCTTGCGGATGTTGGCAGCGGTCTCGCCGACCTGCTGCTTGTCGATGCCCTGGATCGCGAACTTGGTCGGCGACTCCACCGCGAAGGAGATGCCCTCGGGTGCCTCCACGGTGATCGAGTGGCTGTAGCCCAGAGCGAACTCCAGGTTGGAGCCCTTGGCCTGCACGCGGTAGCCGACGCCCACGATCTCGAGCTTCTTCTCGAAGCCCTGGGTGACTCCGGTGACCATGTTGGCGACCAGCGTGCGCGACAGGCCGTGCAGGGCCTTGCTGTCCCGCTCGTCGTCGGGACGGGTGACCGTCAGCGAGCCGTCCTCGGCCCGCTCGGCGCTGATCCCGCCGGCCAGCGTGTGGCTCAGCGTTCCCTTGGGTCCCTTGACGGTCACCTCGGTGCCGTCGATCTGCACCTCGACCCCGGACGGGATCGAGATCGGCATCTTGCCGATGCGCGACATCGTGTCTCCTTTACCAGACGTAGGCGAGGACTTCCCCACCCACGCCCTTCTTCGCAGCCTGCCGGTCGGTCAGCAGCCCCTGGGAGGTCGAGATGATCGCGACCCCTAGGCCACCGAGCACCTTCGGCAGGTTCGTGGACTTCGCGTACACCCGCAGGCCGGGCTTGGACACCCGGCGGATGCCGGCGATGGAGCGCTCACGCTGCGGGCCGTACTTGAGGTCGAGCACGAGCTTCTTGCCCACCTCACCCTCGGCCGGGTCGATCGAGCGGTAGCCGCCGATGTAGCCCTCGGCCTTGAGGATCTCGGCGATGGCCACCTTCAGCGTGCTGTGCGGCATCGCGACGGTGTCGTGGTAGGCGGAGTTGGCGTTGCGCAGGCGCGCAAGCATGTCCGCGATCGGGTCTGTCATCGTCATGGTTGTCTGCTCTCTCTCGCCGCTACCAGCTCGACTTCGTGATGCCGGGCAGCTCGCCGGCATGCGCCATCTCGCGAAGGCACACGCGGCACAGTCCGAACTTGCGGTAGACCGCCTGGGGACGCCCGCACCGCTGGCAGCGGGTGTAGGCGCGCACCTTGTACTTGGGCTTGCGCTTGGCCTTGACAACCAGAGCCTTCTTCGCCACGTCAGTTCTCCTTGAAGGGGAAGCCGAGCGCCTTGAGCAGGGCCCGTCCCTCGTCGTCGTTTGCCGCGGTGGTGACCACGGTGATGTCCATGCCGCGCACGCGGTCGATGCGGTCCTGGTCGATCTCGAGGAACACGACCTGCTCGGTGAGCCCGAACGTGTAGTTGCCACGACCGTCGAACTGCTTGGGCGAGAGCCCCCGGAAGTCACGGATGCGCGGCAGCGCCAGCGACAGCGTTCGGTCCAGGAACTCCCACATCCGATCCCCCCGGATCGTGACGTGCGCGCCGATCGGCATGCCCTCACGCAGCTTGAACTGCGCGATCGACTTGCGCGCCTTCGTCACGACCGGCTTCTGACCGGTGATCGTGGTCAGGTCGCGCACCGCGCCCTCGATGAGCTTGGCGTCGCGAGCGGCCTCGCCGACACCCATGTTCACCACGACCTTGCTCAGGGTGGGTACCTGCATGATGTTGTCGAAACCGAACTGCTCGGTCAGAGCCGGGACGATCTCGGCGCGGTAGCGCTGCTTGAGCCGCGGCAGGGCCGGGGCGGTGACCTCGCTCATCAGATGTCCTCACCGGTGCGCTTGGCCACGCGCACCTTCGTGCCACTGGCGTCGATGCGGTAGCCGACCCGCGAGCCGACGACCTTCTTCTCGCCGTCGACCTCGGTCTCCACCGCGATCATCACGTTCGACACCTTGATCGGTGCCTCGGTGTGCACGATCCCGCCGGTACGTGACCCGCGCGTGGTCTGCCCGACCTTGGTGTGCTTGGTGACCCGGTTGGCGCCCTCGACAATGACCGTGCCTGCCCGCGGGTTGGCCGCGATGACCTTGCCCACAACGCCCTTGTCCTTGCCGGCGATGACGACCACCCGGTCGCCCTTCTTGATCTTCACTCAGATCACCTCCGGGGCGAGCGACACGATGCGCATGAACTTCTTGTCGCGCAGCTCCCGGCCGACCGGCCCGAAGATGCGAGTTCCGCGCGGGTCGCCGCCCTCCTTGATGATGACGGCCGCGTTCTCGTCGAACCGGATGTAGCTGCCGTCGGGACGACGACGCTCCTTCGCGGTCCGGACGATGACGGCTCGCACCACGTCCTTCTTCTTGACGGTCCCGCCGGGGATGGCCTCTTTGACCGAGGCGACCACGACATCACCGATCCCGGCGTACCGGCGACCGGAGCCACCGAGCACGCGGATGACAAGCAGCTCCCGCGCCCCGGTGTTGTCCGCGACACGTAGCCGCGACTCCTGCTGGATCATTCCTCGCTCCTACTTGGCCTTCTCGAGGATCTCCGTCAGACGCCAGCGCTTCGTGGCCGACGTCGGACGGGTCTCCATGACTCGCACCAGGTCTCCGGTGCTGGCGTCGTTGCGCTCGTCGTGCGCCTTGAGGCGACTCGTACGCCGAACGACCTTGCCGTACCGGGGGTGGGTGAAGCGGTCCTCGACGGCAACGACGATGGTCTTGTCCATCTTGTCGCTGACGACGTACCCCTCACGGACCTTGCGGAAACCACGGGCGTCGCTCTCGGTGCCCGCGTCCGCGCTTGTTGCGATGGTCTCGTTCTCACTCATGCGCTCTCCTGCTCGCTCAGAACGGTGGTGATGCCGAGCTCGCGCTCTCGCATGATCGTGTAGATCCGCGCGATGTCGCGCCGAACGGCGGTGAGCCGGCCATGGCTCTCCAGCTGGCCGGTGGCCGCCTGGAAGCGCAGGTTGAACAAACTCTCCTTGGCCTGTGCGAGCTCGGTGCGCAGCTCGTCGTCGGACTTGGTGCGCAGCAGCTCGGCCGAGGTCTCGGTGGCCATCAGAACTCACCGCCTTCCCGGGTGACGATCCGACACTTCATGGGCAGCTTGTGCATGGCGCGGGTCAGCGCCTCGCGGGCGACCTTCTCGTCGGGGTAGGACAGCTCGAACATCACCCGGCCGGGGCGCACGTTGGCGACCCACCACTCCGGAGAGCCCTTGCCCGAGCCCATGCGGGTCTCGGCCGGCTTCTTGGTCAGCGGGCGGTCCGGGTAGATGTTGATCCAGACCTTGCCACCGCGCTTGACGTGCCGGGTGACCGCGATTCGGGCCGCCTCGATCTGCCGGTTGGTGACGTAGGCGCCCTCGGTGGCCTGCAGCCCGTACTGGCCGAACGACAGCGACGTGCCGCCCTTGGCCATGCCCGAACGCTTCGGGTGGTGCTGCTTGCGGTGCTTGATCCGACGGGGCATCAGCATGCGTCAGCCCTCCTTGCCCGGAGCCTGCGCCGCAGGCTCGGGCGTGGTCGTGGGTGCGGCCGCGGCGTCGGCTGCCGGAGCGGCCTCGGTCGTGCCGCCCTCGGGCGCGGACTCCGCACCGGAACGCGGACGACGACGCTCGGGACGGCGACGCTGCTGCTGGACGCGCTGGGCTGCCGCGGCGGCCTCGCGCTCGAGCCGGCTGCCGCTGACGTCACCGGTGTAGATCCACACCTTGACACCAATACGGCCGAAGGTCGTCTTGGCCTCGTAGAAGCCGTAGTCGATGTTGGCGCGCAGCGTGTGCAGCGGCACTCGACCCTCGCGGTAGAACTCCGTGCGCGACATCTCGGCGCCGCCGAGACGACCCGAGACCTGCACCCGGATGCCCTTGGCGCCGGCGCGCATCGTGGTCTGGATGCCCTTGCGCATCGCGCGACGGAACGACACGCGAGCAGACAGCTGCTCAGCGACACCCTGGGCGACCAGCTGCGCGTCGAGCTCGGGGTTCTTGACCTCGAGGATGTTGAGCTGCACCTGCTTGCCGGTCAACTTCTCCAGCTTGCCGCGCAGCTCGTCGGCCTGGGCGCCACGGCGTCCGATGACGATGCCGGGGCGGGCGGTGTGGATGTCGACCCGTACCCGGTCACGGGTTCGCTCGATCTCCACGCGTGAGATGCCGGCTCGCTCCATGCCCGTCGACAGCAGTCGGCGGATGGCGATGTCCTCGGCGACGTAGTCGGAGTACATCTTGTCGGCGTACCAGCGGCTCGTGTGGTCGCTGCTGATCCCCAGGCGAAAGCCCTTGGGGTTGATCTTCTGACCCATCAGCGGTCCCTCCTGGACTCCACGACCACGGTGATGTGGCTGGTGCGCTTGCGAACTCGGTAGGCACGACCCTGGGCACGTGGCCGGATCCGCTTGATCGTCGGACCCTCGTCGACGAACGCCTCGCTGATCCACAGCGTGGAAGGGTCGAGGCCGTCGTTGTTCTCGGCGTTGGCCACCGCGCTCGCCAGCACCTTGCGAACCGGCTCGGCAGCCGCCATGGGCGCGAACTGCAGCGTGGCAATGGCCTCGTCGGCCTTCATCCCGCGGATGACGTCCACGACGCGACGCGCCTTCATGGGCGTGACGCGGACATAGCGCGCGTGGGCCCTGGCTTCCATGATTACTCCTGTCGACATGATTCGCTCAGCGCCGCCGCGCCCGGCGGTCGTCCTTCTCGTGGCCCCGGAACGTGCGGGTCGGCGCGAACTCGCCGAGCTTGTGCCCGACCATTGCGTCGGTCACGAACACCGGCACGTGCTTGCGGCCGTCGTGCACGGCAATGGTGTGCCCGATCATCTCGGGGACCACCATCGACCGGCGCGACCAGGTCTTGATGACGTTCTTGGTGCCCCGCTCGTTCTGCTCCTCGACCTTCTTGGCCAGGTGCTCGTCGACGAACGGGCCCTTCTTCAGGCTGCGTGGCACTTCGCTGCTCCCTAGCGCTTCTTGCCGGTCTTGCGACGGCGGACGATCTGGCGGTCGCTCGGCTTGTTGGCCTTGCGCGTGCGGCCCTCGGGCTTGCCCTTCGGGTTGACCGGGTGGCGACCACCGGACGTCTTGCCCTCGCCGCCGCCGTGCGGGTGGTCGACCGGGTTCATGACGACACCGCGGACGGTCGGACGCTTGCCCTTCCAGCGCGAGCGGCCGGCCTTGCCCCAGTTGATGTTGGACTGCTCGGCGTTGCCGACCTCACCAACGGTGGCGCGGCAGCGGGCGTCGACGTTACGGATCTCGCCGGAGGGCATCCGCAGCTGTGCCCAGGTGCCCTCCTTGGCGACGAGCTGCACTGCTGCACCGGCCGAGCGCGCGATCTTGGCGCCACCGCCGGGCCGGAGCTCGATGGCGTGCACGATCGTGCCGACCGGGATGTTGCGCAGAGGCAGGTTGTTGCCGGGCTTGATATCAGAGCCGACACCGGACTCCACCGCGTCACCCTGCCGCAGCCGGTTCGGCGCGAGGATGTAGCGCTTCTCGCCGTCGGCGTAGTGCAGCAGCGCGATGCGCGCGGTGCGGTTCGGGTCGTACTCGATGTGCGCGACCGTGGCCGGCACTCCGTCCTTGTCTCCGCGGCGGAAGTCGATGACCCGGTACTGGCGCTTGTGCCCGCCACCCTGGTGCCGCGTGGTGATCTGACCGCTGTTGTTGCGGCCGCCCTTCTTGGGCAGCGGCTTGACCAGCGACTTCTCCGGCTCGGCGCGGGTGACCTCGACGAAGTCGGCGACGGACGAGCCACGTCGGCCCGGCGTCGTCGGCTTGTACTTGCGGATTCCCATGGTTTCTACCTCTGTCGAATTCGAAGGGCCGCGCTCAGGCGACCGGACCGCCGAAGATGTCGATGCGCTGACCGTCGGCCACCGAGACGATGGCGCGTTTGACGTCGTTGCGCTTGCCCCACCCGGTGCGGGTGCGGCGACGCTTGCCCTGACGGTTCAGCGTGTTCACGCTCGTCACCGTGACGTCGAAGATGTTCTCCACGGCGATCTTGATCTCGGTCTTGTTGGCGTCCGGCGCCACGACGAACGTGTACTTGTTCTCGTCGAGCAGCGCGTAGCTCTTCTCCGAGACCACGGGTGCGATGAGCACGTCGCGGTGGGTACGCCGCGAGACTGCCTCGCTCATGCCGACTCCTCCTCGCTCTGCGGAGCAGCAGCGCTGCCCCACTCGATGCCCAGGCCGGTCAGCCACGACGACAGCGCCGACTCGGTGAAGATCACGTCGTCCGCGCAGAGCACGTCGTAGGCGTTGAGCTGGTCGGCGGCGATCGCGTGGACGTCCCCAAGGTTGCGCACGCTCTTCCAGGCGACTTCGTCGTCGCGGGTCAGCACGACCAGCGGCTTGGTGCGCTCGGTGAGCTCGGTCAGGGCGCTGATGGCAGCCTTGGTGCTCGGGGTGTCGCCGGTCACGAGGGAGTCGACGACGTGCACGCGTCCGTGCGCCGCCCGATCGGACAGGGCCCCGCGCAAGGCGGCAGCCTTCATCTTCTTGGGGGTGCGCTGCGCGTACGAGCGCGGCTGCGGGCCGTGGACGACCCCACCGCCGGCGAACTGCGGCGCTCGGATCGAGCCCTGCCGGGCGCGCCCGGTGCCCTTCTGCCGGTACGGCTTGCGACCTCCACCGGCAACCTCGGCGCGCGTCTTGGTCTTGGCGCTGCCCTGCCGGGCGGCCGCGAGCTGGGCCACCACGACCTGGTGGATCAGCGGGACGTTGACCTCGACGCCGAAGACCTCCGCAGGCAGATCGACGTTCTGCTTGGTGGTCACTGGGTGCCCTCCTTCGCCGCGTTCGTGACGAGCACGACGCCGCCGGCAGCGCCGGGGACGGCGCCGCGGACCAGGATGACGCCCTTCTCGGCGTCCACGCTGTGCACGCTCAGGTTCTGCACGGTGACCCGTTCGCCACCCATGCGGCCGGCCATCTTCAGGCCCTTGAAGACGCGACCGGGGGTCGCGCAGGCGCCGATGGAGCCGGGCGAGCGGTGCTTGCGCTGCACACCGTGGGAGGCGCGCAGACCGCCGAAGCCGTGCCGCTTCATGACGCCCGCGAAGCCCTTGCCCTTGGATGTGCCGACGACGTCGACGACCTGACCGGCCTCGAAGACGTCGACCGTGAGCTCCTGGCCGAGCGTGTAGGTCGAGGCGTCGGACGTGCG
>Ga0316198_10001097_pt1 | contig 15581 bp, 17 predicted proteins | sample OudBieAanoxic_MG_FD_204935 | JGI IMG/M metagenome (GOLD analysis project Ga0316198, IMG submission 204935) | Coastal sediment microbial communities from Oude Bieten Haven, Netherlands - site A anoxic | ecosystem: Environmental > Aquatic > Marine > Coastal > Sediment | place: Netherlands...
TTAGTTGCTGCTTCTACATCCTGCAGAAACTTCGTAAAACTTCCTTCGCCATGTACTTCATCAAACTTTTTAGGAAAAGTGTCTTCGCGACCCATCCAACCAGAATTACTAAAGAAATTTACAAAGGCCATATCCCTGCCATCCTCAGTATCGGGCATTTCATTAGTGTAAACACCATAAGTTTCATCAGGATTTTTTTCCATATTTACCTTCGTTACCCTTTCCAGAATACTGATCATTTCAGGATATTTAAATCGTTTAAAATCTACCATAAATACCGATAAATACTTTAGGTCAAAATCACTGGAAAAATTGGAGAATTGAGGGTGAAACCTCCAGTAGGTGACATCACTTTCCGCTGTGGTATAAGGAACTACATTTTTACTCCAATCCTCGTCGTGCCCATCTGCAGCAGGCCTGCTATCCATTGCGCTCCATGGTAAAGGACCCATTGCCCAAATATATTTTCCGGCATTTTTACCATTGGAAATCCAATAGACACGGGCACCATGCGTCCCTTCTGCGTGGTATTTTTTGTTATGGGCAGCTAAACCGGCTTCAAATTCTGCAGTTTTAGATGGGATGGCTGTTAACATTACATTTTCCAGGACTACATATTCATTAGTCTCTTGGGACGTTACTAAAAAAGGAACAAGTAACATCAGATAAAGAAATTTTCTCATTGTGTTTTGATTTTAATTAATGGTTAGAGATTTATTTTACAATTTATTATTAGTTAGCCTTCGGAGGTGTTAGTGTGTATCCTAATTGACTTAACATGTCCATATTGTCAAAAAAGGAATCTTCCTGAACAGCCAGGCCATCGCTGTCAAAAGCCCACACACTAAATCCATGAATCTCTATTTTTTTACCGGTCGGAGGATTATCCATAAATGGCCCTGTGTTGGTGCCCGTGCAAGTCCAGTTTATATATGACTTTCCGTCTTTTAGAAAATAGGAATCCATTTTTACATTGAAATCCGGAAAACCGGTATGGAATTGGTTCATCATGTCTGCATATTCAATCTGATTGCTGGCTTGGCTTGTACCATTGGAGTTTCTGATAACGTTTGCCACAGAAAGTGCCTTAAAAGCTTCTGCATCATTGCTACTCCATGCCTCAACCATTTTATTGTGGTTGGCCATAATCGTTTTCTCTATTTCAGGCATATTTTTCATTGCCTCAATTTCACTGAGTGCTGTTTGCATAATAGAGTTATCCCAAAATCCGTTCTCCTGAACTATCTTGCCATCAAGAACGCGCACAGAGAGATGCACAGGTAGTACAATGGTTTTGCTATTTTCTTTCAGGGTGCCTTCCCATTTACCCCAGAAATTAATCCACGTATTACCGTTGTCACTTATAATTTTTTCATAAGTAACATTATCACCAAATCCATAAGAACTCAAAAGGGCAATATTGGCTTTATGTCCTTCCATGGATTGGGTTACGGTAATACTGTCATCCCATTGATTGTAGTAGACTTTTGCGGTATCAGCGTATTTTTCCTTCCAGCTTTCCCAATCTCCTTTTTCGTAATCGGCAAGCAATCCTTTTACAAGTTCAATTTCAGGCCCGGATGTGCTGTACCTTACTTCTTTTTGCTCACAGGCCATGAAAAGAGTTACGAAAAGGCCTAATAAAAATATTTTTTTCATTTATTTTTTAGATTAATGTTTTAGTTTAATTTTCCATCTCTTCTTCCTCGACCGCCATCTCAGATTCAATTTGTTGCATCACTACCATATACTCAGATAAATCATAGTAGGCATGTTCTTCCACTATTTTGCCATCTACATATTGAACGGTAAGATGAACCGGTATTACAAGTTTCTGATTATTGGCTGCAATGGTTCCTTCCCAGGTACCCCAGAAATTCACCCATTTTTCAGCTTTATCGTCGATTACCATTTCATAAAAGATATCCTTGTCTGTAAATCCATAACTGGAGGCAGCTGCAAGCAAACCTTTAAGTCCTTCCAGTACTTCAGCCGCTGAGCTCTCGTCCAGGGTATTGTGAGATAATTTAGCAGTATCAGCGTAGTGAGACATCCAGGTAGTCCAATCTCCTTCATTATAGGCTTTAATATGAGCTTTTGCCATATCTATTTCCGGTGAAGAAGAGAAGTATCTTGGCTCTGCATTTTTACAACTTATTAAAAATGTAGTTGCCAGGCAGATTAAAAGAATTTTTTTCATTTTATTAATTTTAAATGGTTAGAGAATAGTAAAAACCCCAGTAGTTATTAGCAACTATTGGGGTGTTATTAGTTATTTTATTCGGATGGACTATAAGCCATGTCGGGTCTCATTTGTCCAGAGAATACTTCAAATTTCAATAAGTGACTTCTTAGTTCACCATATAATTTGGGCCATTCATCACCCAAAAGCTCATTATTGGCGGCTACTTTTGCACTATAGTCAGCAGCATTCTTTGCTGCCGCGGCTACCATATAAAATTCACCTCTGGTACCAAAACCACTTTTGTAAACCCTGTAATAGAATTTTGAACCTTTACTGGCAAATAAATTTGTTACTTCCTCCATAGTCTTTTTTACCATGGCACGGTTTGTGGGTGTAATATGGAAGTAAAAGAATTTGCGATAATCTTCTCCTTCAGGTGTCTGAGTTATACCGTCCGGCATATAAGAAAGTGACTTGTCTAAATGTATGACATAATCCTGTTCAACATCATAGCATTCATCCATTCGGTTAAACATATTGGAAAAGGTCTCTTTTCCCATTTTCTCCATCAAAGTTGTGAAAATGGGTTTATCAATATCAGCCATATTGGCTATTGGGGATACCCATAAATACCGGTCATCTTCTGTATTGGTAACGATGGTGCTGATCTCCTGAATGTTATGTTTCCTGAGATTATCGGTTAATTCTTTACAAATAGATTCGTAGTCGGCTACCTTAGAGGGTTTAACTACATCCTCATGTACCCAGTAAGCCTGGGTACTACTCGCTTCCTGTGCAAAACCTATAGCCCCGCTAAGTACGAGTAAAAATAAACTTGTTAATCCTGTCTTTAATCTTCTCATTGTTAATTCAATTTTAGTTAAACTTATTAGTATATATAATTCAAATTATTCAAGCACTGGTGATTCTAGACTATAACCCAGTTGTTGCAAAAGGTCGAGCTCGTTATAATACACGTCCTCCTTATACAATTTTCCCTCTTTTGTGAAATAGAGGTGGGTAAGCCCCTGAATCTTTACTTTTTTACCTGTGGCGGGCATTTCACCAAATACTCCTGTATTACTACCAGTACACTCCCAATTCATAAAAATGTTGTTGCCTTCAATATATGCCTCACTATATTGAATTTTTAGGTCCGGAAAACCAGTAAAAAATACATTCATGTGGGCAGCCATTTCATTTTCATTCTTGGCAACATTAATGCCGTTGAGCATTCTCACAAACTTCTTGTCCACCAATTCATTCAGTTTGGAGACATTTTGATCATTCCAGCACGAATCAATAAATACATTTAAATTATTGGCGAGTGTATCGTTCATAGACAATTCCGCACTTTTGTTTTCTGTTTTACAAGCTGTAATTACAACTGATAAAATAAAAAAGTAAATGACAGATTTGGACATGATTCTCCACACAGATTATCCAATAAGCGTTCCTTATGCCAATTGGATATACTAAAGACGGAATATACCGCCATAAATAAAAGTGAAAACGGACGAACATGCCTATTTACTGTCCGAATGTACATTTTCATTTAACGAAGCAATTATTATGTTAAAATTTGTATATTTAGAAAGTACCAGCTCCCGATCGGTAATTTTTATACTATCATGGTAAGCCGATTTTTTAAGGTTTTTGTTTTTTCCATATGCTCATTTTTGAGCCCTGAACTCCTCCAGTCCCAGATTATAGACTTTGCCAATGAAAATTCCTACAATAGGGTATTTGTTGATACAGATAATTTTGGAATTTCTTACCTGAATATCCTGGAGAGGTCCTACCCTCAAAGTAAAATAGATACAATCCAATTCAATATTCTAAATGACCTTGCATATTATTGGCATACACGGAATTTGACAAAGGCATTGGACTTTACAAAAGAAGGCTTGCAATTAACTCGTGAAAAAAAAGATACCCTATGGGAAGGCAGGTTTCAAATTACTGAGGGTGCTATTCTTTTAAGGATGGAAAAACTAGATAGCGCAAGATTTGCTTTAGAATCTGCAATGAAAAAAGTTTTGAAGAAAGACTTACCATTGGTCTATACCCAGCTGGGTTATGTTTCTGAAAGACAGGGAAAGCTGGATAAGGCTGCTGATATTGCCATGGAAACCTTGTTATTGGGGCAAGAATTAAATGATAAACGGGCAATGGCGGTTGCTTTTAGTGATTTAAGTAATTTATTTTGGAAACAATCTCGCTTTGAAAAGGCTTTGGAATATGGATTAAAGGCCTTGGTTCTTTTTGAAGAAAGAGGGATAAGCGACCTGGATTATGATTTTACACTATATGTAGTCGGCAATTGTTACCTGGCTCTCAATAAGCATAAGGAGGCCCTTAATTATTACGAGCATTCTATAGCGATTGGCGAGCGATATGGCTTTTTTAATAATCTATGCGACGTCTATATTTCTATGGTATATCTTAATGCCTATCTTAACGATTTTGATGGGGCAGTTATCGCTGGTAATAATGCCATTAAATATGGCGAATTACTGGATAATAACTTTATGTTAATGCGTTCCTGGTTATCCATAGGTACGTCGCAAAACTTACAGGGAAAATATATTTCCGCAATTGAGAGCCTCGAAAGAAGTATTGAAATTGCTACTGATGATTTTGGAGATGATTTTTATCTAAGTCAGGCCTATGAAGAATTGGGTAAGGCTTATGCCGGGAATCACAATTACAGAGAAGCGTATCAGGCCTATGCTGAGTATGATAAGCTTGAAAAAGAAATATTTACTACCGAAGCAGATCAGCATATTTCTTTGTTACTTACTGAGTTTGATGTAGCTCAAAAAGAGAGTACTATCATGGTTCAGGAAAACCAAATTAAAAAGCAAAGATCCCAACAAACACTGATGATTCTTATTGGAGGCTTGCTGCTCATGATTTTAATACTGTTATATAATACTATTCAAACCAATAAGAAGAAAAACAGACTGTTAAAAAAGCAAAATGATGAAAAGGAATTTTTACTGAAAGAAATACACCATAGAGTAAAGAACAATTTGGAAATTGTGTCCAGTTTATTATCACTTCAATCGGAACAGGTAGGAGATTCAAAGGTTGCAGACGCCATGCGGAAAAGTCAGCATAGGGTTCATAGCATGAGCATGATTCACCAAAAACTATATCAGGGTAAAAGTTTTTCATCCATAGAAATGAAGGAATATTTCATGAATCTGGGGGGCTATATTGTGGATATATTCGGTGCTTCAGACAGAGTGCAAATTCAATGTGAAATGAATGAACTAAAGTTGGATGTAGATACTGCCATTCCAATAGGTTTAATAGTAAATGAGTTGCTTACCAATTCTTTGAAATATGCTTTTCCCGAAAATCGAAAAGGACTTATAAAAATCAGCCTTACTGAATCAGGGAATCAGTTGCATCTCAATGTGTCGGACAATGGAGTAGGTAAACACCATCATGAAAATGTAGAGGGTACAGGCTTTGGAACCCAATTAATAGATTTACTCACAAGACAATTAGAAGGTAAAATGACTTTAAATATTAAGAAGGGTACAGCAGTTTCTTTTGAATTTCAAAACCATAAAGCAGCTTAAATATGGATAAAGCAATACGAATTTTAATAGTGGAAGATGATATGATTATCGCAGCGAATCTTTCATTGCAATTAACAAAGTTGGGTTATGATGTTATTGGTATTGTATCCAGGGGCGAAGACGCTATCAATAGCGCAAATCAGAACAGACCTGATATCATTTTGATGGACGTGAACCTTAGAGGTGCAATAGATGGAATAGATGCAGCTATTGCTATTCATTTGCAAAATGAAATACCCATCATATATTTAACTGCCAATAATGATGATGGCACTTTTTTCAGGGCTAAAGAAACGCAACCCTACGCTTTTATTTCCAAACCATTCAACAAATTAAATCTACAGCGCACTATTGCATTGGTTGTTGAGAAAATAAAGGATAAAGGCGGTTTAAAACAATTCCACCCTGAAAGTAATTTGCAGGTATTGCCTGATCGGATTTTTATTAGGCATAATGGGAGAATGGTAAAAATATTATTAGACCAAATTCTTTATATAGAGGCAGAACGGAATTACTGTAATATCATTACTACAATAGGCAAATACCTCGTAGTAAGTACCTTAAAAACTATTGAAAATGAGCTAAAGGCCAGCTGTTTTTTACGTGTCCACAGGTCGTTTATCGTCAATATCTGTAAATTAGATGTTATAGCCGATAGTCATCTGGAGATAGATAGAAAAGTTATTCCAATTAGTAAATCATATAAGGAATTTTTACTTGGTAGATTGCATACAATTTAACTGCTAAAAAACCTGTCCTCTATTTTTAATTAATTATTAAGGTATTTTGTTCGCTTATTTATTCATTGCTCCAGCTATAGCGTTCCCACCGCAGGTATCCCTTTTTTTTAATTCATCAATTATTTTAGAATGATCTTGTTCACGTCCTTGCGATAGCTTATAGGCTGCCTGTATTTCCTGAATTTCAATTTCAAAGCCTACAACCCCTTTTACTTGCCTGAGTGTATTCTTCGACAAATTATTCAGAGAGACCGGATTTTCTGATTGCTGTTCATATTTATCTACCAGTTTATTTAGCGAAGCCATAAGCGCTAGCTCATCCTGTATTTTTAATTTGCCATAGATATGCACGGCAATATAGTTCCAGGTTGGAACTTCTTCCTCTTTGTACCAGGACGAAGAAACATAACTGTGAGGACCGTTAAAAATACAGAGCACTTCAGTGCTTTCATCAAAATATTTCCATTGTGGATTGGCTTTGGCAATATGACCGTAAAGGATATCCTTGCCGGCACTATCCTTGTCTAATTCCAACGGGATATGCGTTGCCCAGGGTTTACCGTCTATTTGATTTATTAAAATTCCAAAAGAATTATTTATAATGAATTCCCTAACCACTTTAAGGTCTTCATTTTGATAGTGCTGTGGTATATACATGGTTTTCGTGCTAAATATTCCTCGTCGAAAGTGAAGCTAAATTACAATTAGTCATTCTAAAACTACAGTTCAGTAAGTCTTTTTTAGTAGATCAGCTTTTTTGGAGCATTTTTGAACCAGTAACTAGTAAGGCTCAAATGAATAAAAAACCTTGGCTACTGCCCCATTTATACAAAATTAAGACGTCTAATGATGCACAGGGTTCGGGTTTGGCGCAATACTTTGGAAAAGATAACCCCTTGTTTAACAGACTTAGCTCGGTCATTGCAACTTTTTGCTAACTTTAAACCTGAAGGCCCGTATTATTCTAATTGGGGAAAGGAAAATGCAACGATGATTTTCATTTATTGCCAGGAAAAGAAGTTAAATGCCGAACATTAAGGTTAACAATTATGCGATATCTGTTTAAAACATTCATGGTAGGAATATTGGTGGGGTTAGTCCTGTCAGTGATCTTTCTTGGTATTGAATTTTTTGCCAATGGCTCTGTTCAATTTAACAAAGAATTTTTTGTAGGTGTGGGTTATACGCTGCTTTATTCTGTAGTACTCTCACTTATTAACAGTTCTTTTTTTGTCTATTTGAATAGACGTGTTGTATGGAAAAAGTACAGCAAGTATAGATTGGTCATAGGGGCTGTTGGTGGTGTTTTTTTAACAATGGTTGGTATTCTTTGGATACGAATATTGATTCGAATGGGATTTGAGGGAGCCAATTGGGAGGAGTTCCTTGCCGGAGAAAGGACCATATATTACCTGATAGCACTAATAATTACTATTGTTATCTCCATTTTTTTTCATGCACTTTACTTTTACAGGGCTTTACAGGATAAGAAGGTTAAGGAACAGAAAATAATTGCCGGGACAGCTTCGGCAAAGTTTGATGCTCTGAAGAATCAATTAGACCCACATTTTTTATTTAATAGTCTTAACGTTCTTACAAGTTTAATTGAGGAGGATGCCGATCAGGCTCAAAAATTTACTACATCACTATCTAAAGTATACCGGTATGTTCTGGAACAAAAAAACAAGGATCTCGTAACGGTTGATGAGGAACTTCAGTTTGCCAAAACCTATATACGATTGCTGAAAATGAGGTTTGAAGACAGTATTATCTTTGAAATCCCTGAGAACTGCACTAATCCTGAAGCCAAAATAGTACCGCTTTCTTTGCAACTTTTATTGGAAAATGCTGTAAAACACAATATCGTTACGAGCTCAAGACCTTTGCATATTAAAGTTTTCGAAGAAGGTAATTCGCTTGTTATACAGAATAATTTGCAAGAGAAACAGGTAGTTAAAAAAAGCAGTGGGGTAGGGCTGCGGAATATTCAACAGCGTTATAGTATCCTGTCCAACAAAGAAGTTCAAATCACAAAAACAGCGAAAAGCTTCTCTGTCGCAGTACCCATACTTACTAAAAGGGTTGGTATGCAAGAGTCACAGCAAAGTTATATCAGCGAAAAGCGATATCAGAAAGCCAAAGAACGAGTAGAGGCAATTAAGGGTTTCTATGGCAATCTTACTGCATATTGTATTGTAATCCCATTTTTAGTATGGTTGAATTTTAGGACAACAAGTTTTCCATGGGCTATCTTTCCTGCCATGGGATGGGGTTTTGGAGTTCTGATGCATGGAATGGAAGCCTATGGCTATAATCCTTTATGGGGAAAGAGCTGGGAGGAAAGGAAAATTAAAGAATTAATGGATAATGATAAGTTTTAGGAAAAGATTCGGTTAATTCAAAATCACAATTCATCCGTTATTTCATACGGTTGAGAAACTTAAATTTATAAGTTTATCTGGTATTTCGGAATTTTGAATTACAATTAATATTAGATTTAATAACGATACAAAATCATGGAATACAACAGTAGAGAAGCCAATTACTTATGGGCAAGAGAACAAGTAAAAGCGATAAAAGAATTTTATGTCAGTGGTGTTTTATACTGCATAGTCATTCCTATTCTCATTTGGATAAATTATCAGACTACCAGTTTTCCCTGGGCAGTTTTTCCGGCTCTGGGTTGGGGCTTTGGTTTGATAGTCACAGGTATGGCTGCCAATGGAATTAACCCGCTGTGGGGTAAAGAATGGGAGCAAAGGAAAATTCATGAATTAATGAACAATGAAAATTTTTGAGTAATTCAGAGTTCCAATCAATAGGTAAACCATTTTTGAAATAACACAAAATATAAATAACAACTAAAAAAAATATCATGGAAGATTTTAAAAAAGAAGCAAAATACCTCCGAGCCAAGGAAAGAGTTATGGCCTTAAAGAAATTCTACGGAAATCTCTTATCATACATACTGATTATAAGCCTGCTGGCAGCGATTAATTACTGGACAAATGATTGGCGTTATATGTGGTTTCTATGGGCCGCATTCGGATGGGGAATTGGGATATTTTTTCACGCGATTAAAACGTTTAATCTAAATCCTTTTTTTGGTAAGGATTGGGAAGAACGCAAAATTAAAGAGATTATGCGGGAAGATGAACATCAAAATAAGTGGGAGTAAACTAATTAGAAAAAATGATTCTTATGGATATTGACAATAATGAGAAGTTTGAAAGAGCCAAGAAGAGAGTAGAGGCGATAAAAGGATTCTATATACATTTAGCAGTATATATAGTGATCAATTCCTTTATTCTCGTGAATGTCTATATTAGGACTATGGCTGAAGGGGAAAGTTTCTGGCAGTTTCCTACATTTTTCACAATGATATTCTGGGGAATAGGACTGGCCTTTCACTGGGCGCAGGTATTTAATTATAATCCATTGTTTGGTAAAAATTGGGAAGAACGCCAAATTCAGAAGTATATTGAAAAAGACAAGCGTGAAGCTGACAAATTCGAATAGTGAAATTTTTTTGGATAAGTGTTCAATTATTTAACAAATAATAGGAATTAAGTAAATTATTAGAATGAAAGTATTGATAATTGAAGATGAAAAACCCGCCGCAAGGCGACTCGCAAGGCTACTCAGCGAACTTAAAGTTAATGTGTCCACTATGCTCCATTCTGTGGAAGAATCTATAAGTTGGTTTCAGAACAATGAACATCCCGATTTGATTTTTCTCGATATTCAATTATCCGATGGTTTATCTTTTGAAATTTTTGATGTTGTTGAAGTGAGAAGCGCAATCATTTTTACTACTGCCTATGATGAATATGCACTACAGGCCTTTAAATTAAACAGCATAGATTATCTGTTAAAGCCAATTGATGATGAAGAGTTAGAAAGTGCAGTGCGAAAATATCAAAACCTGAAACCGGATCACAATCAAATAAGTCTGGATTTTGACGATATAAAAAAATTACTTATCAACCCTCTTGAAAGGGATTATAAAAAAAGATTCACAATTAGACTTGGACAGCATTTGAAGATTATCAATGCGGATGAAATAGAATGTTTTTACAGCGAAAATAAAGGAACCTATGCAGCTACAATAGAAGGAAGAAATTACCTTTTGGATACTACCTTGGAAAACCTGGAAAATGAATTATCTCCACAAATTTACTTCAGAGTCAGTAGAAAGTTTTATATTAATATCAATCATATAAAAGACATCGTCTCATATGCCAATTCTCGCTTAATAATTAAATTAAATCACTATAATGAGCAAGAAATAATAGTAAGCAGAGAACGGGTGAAAGACTTTAAGTTATGGTTAGAATAATATCTTGTAAATAATTGATATAAAACTAGATAAGTACTGCTATAGATTTTTCTTATAGTAGCTTTTTAGGACTTTTTTTCCACTCTGTTATCATCAAAAGCGGAGGGTAATAATTTAGGAATCAATTTAATAAAAATAGGTAATAAAACTGCTCCTCCGGGTAATAAAAAAATAGCCAGAGATGGGATACTTTTAAAAATGTCGATTAGCTGATTCTGAACTTTTTTCTTCTCTTCCGGACTAAGGTCTTTAACCGTAGACTTGGTAAGCAGCTGCATCAATTCTTTACTCTCAGTAAGTTCCTTAAGGAGTCTTTTACTATTTCTTAAAATTAGTTTATTAACTACTTTGGCCATGCTATCATAAAACTGAATGGCCATGTTTGGATCTTTCAGAAAAGGAATATTCGAAGAATTTCTCTCAAAAAAAGAGGTAATTTCTTCAAGTGAACGAGCAATCTCCTTTCTCTTGAAGCCAAGATCCTTGCCAATACCAAAGATAAATTCGGATTCCTGATATTCGAGTGTTTTGTCTTCCCAAACTGTGAGACATGCCACGTCCAGAAAATACTGATTTTCCCAGATGGCCGTGTTATTCACTAACTGATCTCTATAAGATCCATCAAATTTTTGTTTTTCACCATCAATAAATGTCATAGAAGAACTAAAAAGATGAGCTAAACGTTCATCAGTTTTGTTTTTTTCTTTGGAGTTTAATGCATGCGAAGTAACATTTATGGTTAAGTATTCCAGGGTTTGTGCGTGTTCCCTAATATTTTTGCCGCCTAACAAATAATATTTGAATGTAAGAACGTCGATAAATAATAGCGAATTTGTGATTATTCTATTGAAGGTTTTGCTAAATACATTGTCATCAAGGTAAACTCTTGATTCAATTAGTCTTTCAAGCTTATTAGAGGTTTTACCAGTTGCAAAGATTTTATTAAAAAAAGAAATATTACTAATATTAAGTTCTTTATAAAACTGAAAGATTGTTTGAAGAAAATCATCAAAATTAGCATTGCTTTTTTCTAACCTAAACGTAAAGAATAAAGCCGTAAGCAGGTTAATCTTAGCTTTTTCATCCTCGGATAGGGTGTGTTCGGGGGTAATAAAACGCGGTATCTTTATATTTAGTCCGTACACAAAACCAGAGGTTTTGAGTCCTCCGTAAAGATCCCTGAAATCTGTAAAAACTTCAAGATTATCTTTTACATCGTATCCAAATTTGTCTATCCAACCAGATCCGGATGGGTTCATTGGCTTAGTCTTTTAATAAATCAAAGTAAAACAAAATATGGGACATACTCTTTATTGGCTTAATTATTACATGAGAAAATAGTTACTAGTTCGCAGGCAACTGCTCAAACTTAATTTGTAAGCTGGGGTTATTTCTATTCATACATTTAATAGCAACAGGTGCTGAATTCATCTAATTTTTTGATTTTTTTAACTATTTTGTAGGAAATTATAGATGAAATGCCTATATTTCAGGTTCAAATGCTGTCAGAGCATTTCTGCAATGCCCCAAGTATTACAGAAATCTGAATAATTTATTAGTACGTTTTCGAGAATTTAACCCAAATCAACCTCGTTATGGAATACTATATTTTTACTGTTTGGTTTATTGTGATGTCATTTCTATTGTATAAAATATTCATGGCTCATTATTATTTGAGAAAATCCCAAAGTAGAGGATTGAATCAATAATGAGAAACACAATTAGAAGATCTTCAGAGAAGAAACACTTAAACCAATAAAAAAGGCTGCTAAATAAGCAGCCTTTTTTATTAATCGTATGAATTACTATTCAATTATGCCGGTGCAGCTTACTCTTGCACCTGCAGCTCCACTGGGTTGAGATGTAAAATCATCAAAGCCCTGATGTACAATAACTGCTTTCCCTAAAATATTCTTATTTACATCATCACATCCTATACACCATTGATCCGTACTAAATTCAACCACGGCATTACCATCAGCATCCGCAGTAAAATTACCAATATCACCTTTGTGGTAGCCTTCTTCGGCGTCCCATTTTCCATGAGGTTCATGTGTTGGATTCCAATGACCTCCCGAAGATTTGCCATCATCTGAAGAACAATCTGCCTTTTCATGAATATGAATGGCGTGTTCACCGGGGCTAAGGCCACTTAATGTGGCTTTCATTGATACCATTCCCTTTTCCTCTGTAAAGACTACTTCTCCCTTTACATCACTATTACTTTTTGGCTCCATAGTGAATTTTATAACCTCTACATTGTCTTCTTTTGCCATGCTTTCTATAGGTGCCTCAGAAGTTGCGCTTCCTTCTTTTTCTGCCTTCTTGCCATCTTTACAAGAATAAGTTATGCCAAGAAGGAAACTTAGGGCTATGATTTGTATTTTCTTCATTTGTTTTGTGTTTTAAGTTACTTTTGAAAGTTACACAATATTCCCTGTTAATTCAATACCATTGCTAAAATCATTTAAATAAAACCCTCAGATCCTTAATTCCTTTTTTAAGGTTATTGGTTAATAAAATAGATTTTTCAATACGTGTTTCAGATCTTCTATATCGTTTTATTGCATAAATGATACTTCTTTTTTTTCCGTCCGTAAAATTTTTGAAAATAGTATAGGACTCCAAATCACTCATAAGGACTGCATGTAACTCCTCCGGCATATCTACTCCATATTCTGATGTATCTTCGAAGAGATGTACTTTAAAATAGTCATTAGGGTATACTCCCAGTGCTTTCTGATTTGTCTTACCAAATATTAAATAGTATTCTTTATTTCTTTTTTGTATTGCACCGTAAAATTCTATTGTCTTTTCCTCAAATGTAGCTATGACTCTTACACGCTTTAAATTATTAATAATAAACTGTCTTATCTTTGAATAGGGCAGTATAATAGCATGCGTTTCCCTAATAGAAACTTCAAAAGGACCACTTTTCACTGGGCTATAATTTTGGTAATGACCTGTGTTTCACTATGCAGGGTTTTGTGAACAGGACATTTATCTGCTATTTCCAAAATACGTTGAGTCTGTTTCTTATCAATATTTCCGGTTAGCTTTAGTTCCCTGTGGAATGTGTCAATTTTGGATCCGGGAGATTCGCAATCCTCACAGTCCGCTGCATGAGATTTGCTATACGAGGTGTGCACTTCAACATTCTGCAGGTCCCAGCCTTTTCGTTTTACATACATCTGAATGGTCATAGCAGTACAGGCAGACAAGCCTGCTGAGACCAAATCATACGGAGAAGGTCCAAAATCATTACCACCAAATTTTTCCGGCTCATCTGCCATCATATAGTGATTTCCCACTTTCATTGAAGTCGAAAATCCGTCACTGGCATCCAGGCTGGCAACAACCTGTTGTTCGGAACTAATTCTCTTATCCTGAGGAATTTCTAGGTAACGTTTCGCCCAACCCGAAATTACGCTACCTGCATAGGATGAATCTTTTTTATCTGAAAGCAGGTGATCAGCACCATCTAAAGAAACAAAACTCTTAGGGTGATGTGCGGCAACATATATTTCTTCTGCATTTTTGATAGTTACAATCTGATCTTGTGGAGAATGCATGATTAAAATTGGCTTGCGTAATTCTTTAACTATTTGCGCTAGTGTCCTTGTTTCGAGATCTTCCAAAAATTGTTTTTTTATAGTAAAATCCCGACCCCCTATATTAACAACTGCCTTCCCCTTTAATTTAATTTCTTCAATATCGCTTCGCAATAAATTTTTTACATGCACAGGATTTGAAGGAGCAGCAATTGTAGCTATAGCCTTTATTGAAGGAATTTTCGAAGCGGCAATTATCGCTGCAGCACCACCAAGAGAGTGCCCAATTAAAAGACTTGGCTCTTTGTAGGTGTCGCGGAGATAGGCCGCTGCAGCTATTAAATCCTCAACATTACCGGAGAAATTTGTTTCCGCAAAATCTCCCTCACTTTCCCCCAGGCCAGTAAAATCAAAACGCAGAACACCAAAACCACTGGAAGTAAGTGACTTGCTTATATTTTTTATGGCCAACAGGTTTTTGTTGCAAGTAAAACAGTGGGCAAATAACACAAAATTATGTGGTGTTTGATTTGCGGGTAACTCCAGCCTACCTGCAAGTTGCTGACCTGTTTTATTATAAAATATTACTTTTTGTAAGCTCATATTGCTATTTAATTTATTTATAGTCGAATGAAAGATACAATACTTTCTTACGGCTATGCTGTTTAAAATTGCGAAGTGACTATGCTATTCTTTCAAGGGCAGGAATTGGTTATTTTACCTTACTATTTTTTCGGCGTAAATCCGGGTTGTAAAAAATAGCAAACTGCACGCGATCGAAATTTACAGTGTTAAAATGGTTTTTCAAATACCCGAGTTGTAAACTTAAATTTTCTATGACATTGATCCCAAGAGCAGCATAAAGCCTGTTCTGGTTAAAAATTTCATCCTGGAGATTTAAAAATATCTCGTCATAGAAGTTGAGGAAAAAGGTATTGGTTAGTGGGAGTGTAATCTGTAAACGATAACGTGCTCTGTTCTGAAAGTCAGTGAAGTTTTGCTGATGAAGAAAACGCTGTTCGAAGCGGAACCGATGTTCAAATAATAGCTCCCAAACCTTGTTTTTTAAGATAAACTGCTCAAAGATCCGATTTTCAAAAAGGCGACTTTCATTTGGATCAGATTCAAAGGTCAGATCTGTATCAATGTAGGCATAACCTATGGTAGCAATGG
>Ga0316198_10001098_pt1 | contig 15581 bp, 17 predicted proteins | sample OudBieAanoxic_MG_FD_204935 | JGI IMG/M metagenome (GOLD analysis project Ga0316198, IMG submission 204935) | Coastal sediment microbial communities from Oude Bieten Haven, Netherlands - site A anoxic | ecosystem: Environmental > Aquatic > Marine > Coastal > Sediment | place: Netherlands...
CAAGGGGGTGCTCTACCACTGAGCTACCTGGGCATAGTCTGAATTGTTTGAGCGGGCGACCGGGCTCGAACCGGCGACATTCAGTTTGGAAAACTGAGGCTCTACCAACTGAGCTACACCCGCGTGATCTCGTCGTTCATCTCCTGGTGGAGGGTGGTGGGTTCGAACCACCGTAGGCATAAGCCGGCAGATTTACAGTCTGCTCCCTTTGACCGCTCGGGCAACCCTCCATGGTCATTCGTGTTTTCGTGTAGAGCTGGCGATGAGACTTGAACTCATAACCGCCGGTTTACAAAACCGGTGCTCTACCAATTGAGCTACGCCAGCATGACGGCGGCGGCTGTACTACGTGCCGACCCCCGTGAAGTCAAGGGAATCGGGGCTCAAGGGCCTGAGGACGGCGGCACACAGGCCTTCAGGCCACCTTGTGGGTCAACGAAGTCGATATTGGCGGAGCAGTTGGACTCGTTCTCGGGAGCGCGATTCAGGTTGCACTCCGACTTGTCCAGGCAGATCCGAAAGCAGTAGTTTTCGAGGTCATCGTGGGTCACACAGGCCGAACCCTCGGGGCAGTCCGTGTCTCCCTGACAGCCTGCGCGCCCACAGTAGCCTCCCTTAAACCGAGTGAGACATTCGAGCTCGACGGTCGTCTCCGCCCGGCACTCCGCTCCCTCGGTGCACTGGGCGCCAACGCCGAGCCGGTCTGCCTCCGTGCTGCCGTCGCCACAGCCCGCAGCTGCCACTGAAATCAGAAGCACGCAAACGACATACATATGCTTACACATAACCACCTCTTCACTGCTCCATTTAGCTTTGAGCCGACTCAATCCTGTTCCGGCCGTCGGCCTTGGCCTTGTACATCGCGGTATCCGAGGCCTTGAGGAGCGTGTCCAGCGCCTCGCCGTGCTCCGGAAACGCAGCCACCCCGACGCTCGCGGTCACTGCCAGGTAGGGCGCGCTCGAGATCTTCATCTTCTGAACTGCGGCCCGACAGCGCTCGGCGGCGCCCATCGCCTGCTTCAGGTCTGCCCCTGGCAGGAGAACGACGAACTCCTCTCCTCCGAAACGCCCCACGATGTCCCCGGCGCGCAGAGCGGATTGCATCGCGCGCGTCGTCTGCTGGAGCACCAGGTCACCGCGTGCGTGCCCGTGCGCATCGTTGATGCGTTTGAAGTGATCCAAGTCCAGCATCAAAATGGCCAACGGTGTTCCCTCATGCCCCGCCTTGAGGAGGGCGCGTTCCATGACGCTCATCGCAAAGCCACGCGTGTAGGCGCCGGTCAAGGAATCGAGCTGCGCCGCTTCAGAAAGCGACTGCTCGTCCTGGCGCCAGACACTGATCAGGTGATCCATGATGAGCGCGAGCGGAATGTAGATGAGCGCCGCGGCCACTGCGCGCTCGGCGGCGACCTGGGTAATATCGGATTGCTCGAACGACACCTCGAACAACGACAAGAACGGAAGCACTCCAGCTCTGCTCGCGAGGTGCATCACGGAGATCGACAGCAGCCAGCCCCCGACGGCCGTCCAGAGCCAACGGCGCTCGAGAAGCACCATGCCCAAAAGAAGCGCGGCAACGGTGATCAAGCCGCTGACCGCCGAATAGGGGCCGAGCGCGTAACAGACGGCCGTCCCAGTCACGATGTGCGCCGCGATCGTGGCCAGGAGAAGCCGCGAGGTTTTCCTTCCACGGCTCACGTAGAATCGCCGGGTCCAGACGTAGAATCCGAGCCAGAAGAGCAGAGCAGCAACGGCGATGATCGTTGTCGTCCGCAACGCCAATTGGTCGTCGGGACGTTGGAGGAGGAACGGCCAGCCATCGAGCGCGGCAAAAGAGAAGGCCACGATCAGCATCAGAAGCGCCGTCAGAAACTGCACGTAGAGCGAGCGGTCGCGGGCGTTCCAGCCGAAGGGCGAACCCGTGGGCAGCAAGGGCCCGCCGAACGGGTTCAGCGATGCGCGTGCATGCGCGCGGGCCCGAGGCTTCGGCGCATTCGAGCCCGATGGAACCGGTGGTGGCTCGCTTTGTAGACTGACTGCCATGTCCCCGCTTTCAGAGTAGCAAGCAGAGCTCAAAGGTGTTCACTAAGCGGCGTCATGGACGCCGACCGGTCGGGTCGCCAAGACCAGCTCTCGAACACGAACCCAGCGGCGAAGCGAATGCCAATGCGCGTTCGCCATCGCCAAGAAACGAATCGCCGTATCGTTGAAGAGGAAGCCGTGCGTATCGCGAACGACTTCCGCTCCTATCCAGAGCGGCTCTGGCTCCCCCGGGAGGGTGAGCCGAATCTGCAAACGATCGCTGCTCCGATTGCCCAGAATGGCCAATGAATCCAGCAACAAGCCTTGCTCGCCGAGGCTCGTCACGAAGGCTGGCAAGACCTCATCATCGGCGACGAGCTCGGCGTAGAGCGCCACCGGAAGAAGAGTTTCACGGTGTGCACCTTGCAGCATCGTCTCCGAAGCTACGGGGCACGGCCAGAGCGGGCAACAAACCTACCGGCACTTGGAACCCAAAACCCCATGATTCCGGGGCACTGGGACGCATTCTCGCCACGGCCGGGAACCGGAATTGACGGGGAGCCTGAGCCTGTGATACCCAAAAATGAATGGCGATTCATTCAACGGCCAAGAAGCGAAAGGGCTCCGCCCCGGAGAAACGGGACCGGATTCTCAAAGCCGCGATAGAAGTTTTCGCCAAGAACGGCTTCTACGCGACTCGGGTCAGCGAGATCGCAAAGGCTGCCGGCGTCGCGGACGGCACGATCTACCTCTACTTCAAGAACAAGGACGACGTCCTCATCACCATCTTCGAGGAAGGGATCGAACAGCTGCTGACGATCCTCCGTGACGTGGCGGAATCCGAGGACACGTTCGAGAACCGGATCAGCCGAATCATCGAGCTACAGCTCGGCTTGCTGGAAGAACAGCGCGATCTGGCCGAGGTGATCACGGTCAATCTGCGGCAATCCTCGCGCCTGCTCAAGCAGTACGCGACACCGCTCTTCATGCAGTACATCGATGTGATCGCAGGGGTCGTCCGCGACGGGCAGAACGAAGGCGCGTTTCGCAAAGACCTCAATCCGCGCATCGTCGCGCGAAGCTTGTTCGGAGCCTTGGATGCGATTTTGCTCACCTGGGCGCTAGGGGAAGGCGACCCGCCTGCTCTACGCAAAGCCGCTGCACACTGCGCTAGCCTATTTCTCGAAGGCCTTCGTCAGCGTTAGCGGACTGTCCGTTGTCGGGTCGAACTCGAACGCCCTGCAGCGCCGCCGAACAGTCGTTGTCGTAGAGGACGCCGTCACATCCGGTCAACGGTGGGTGCCTCGGGCGGGCACGTGGCAGGTCGCTCCTCGCAGCCGCCGGGCCCTTCGCACGTGATGGCGTTGCAGAACCGGCTTGCTTCGCAATCGTCGTTTATCGCGCAGTCGCAGACCCCCAGCGCCGAGACACCAGCACCCGACTGGAATGCCGTGCATTCGTTGGGATACGTGACGCCATCGAAATGTTGCGGTGTCGTAACGTTGAGCCTGGCTGGGGCGCGGCTAACCGACCACGGCGTCGATCATCTCTTGGCTCCGCTCCCAGAGCCGCCTCGCAGCTTCTTCATCCGTGGAAGCACGGCTGGGCCTGGCCTCGCGCATTCTGTCGAAGTAGCGTCCTGTGACGCCCTCGAGCTCAGGCGCCGTCGCCACGTAGATCGACGTCTTGGCGCCCTCGGCTTCGGACATGACGATCATCTTGGCAAGCGGCGAGCGGTGCAGCGCGTTGAGGAACACATTGTTGCGCGTGATGCGGCTGCGGACGTTGCCGGGGTTGAGGGCGTTCGATGTGATCCCCAGGTCCTTCCAACGGCGGGCGAGCTCGTTCGAGAAGAGCATGTTCGCTAGCTTCGAGTGGCCGTAGACCCAGAATCCCCGCCAGCGCTTCTCGAACATCAGATCGTCCCAGGAAAGTGACTTCGGACGGACGTGCATCGAGGACGAAACGTTGACCACACGCGCTCGACCGCTAGCGCGAAGGGTGGCCTGAAGCTCGTTCGTGAGGAGGAAATGGGCAAGATGATTGACGGCGAAGGTCTCCTCGTATCCGTCATCGCTGAGGGTGCGTTCTCTGTGCCAAACGCCAGCGTTGTTGACGAGGACGTCGAGCGCGCCAAAACGGTCCCTGACGTCCCAGGCCAATCGCTGCACTTGCGCCAACGAAGAGAAATCTGCCTGAAAGGTCTCGATGCGACCGATTGCATCGGGCCGCAGCGCTTCCCCGGCCTCTTCGAGGCGCTTCGCGCTGCGGCCCACGATTCCGACGACTTCGAAGCGCGAGCTCAGGCCGCGCGCCGTTTCGAGGCCGATGCCACTGCTTCCACCGGTCACCAAGGCGTAGCGAGTGGCTCTGGTGTCCTCGCGCACGATGCGCTTCTAGCACAGCTGAGCCGGATGAAAGGCGCGAACGACCAGGCGCCGGGCCGTGCTCCTTGACAGGTCTCCAAAACGCTCCTAGACCGCCTGCGATTTTCAGCAGTTAACAGCCTTTCACGGCTCAACGATCTGAGGAGGAAGTGTGAAGATCCTCGTATCCATCAAGCGCGTTGCTGATCCGGACAACGCAAGCAAGCTCAAGGTGAGCAGCGACGGCACCGCCGTCACATCGGAAGGCCTCGAATGGAAGATGAATCCGTTCGACGACTGGAGCCTCGAAGCTGCGCTGCGATTGACCGAAAACGCCGCCGAAAAGAACGCGCGCGTCGGTGAGGTCGTTCTGGTTTCAATCGGCCCGAACGACGAGCACACCCAGCGGATCATCCGTGAGGGTCTCGCCAAGGGGGCCGAGCGCGGCATCCTCGTCGAAGCGGACGAAGGCAATCTCGACGCCGGCGTCGTGTCCGCGATCCTCAAGGCCATCGTGGACAAGGAGAGCCCGGACCTGGTCGTGATGGGTAAGCAGGCGGCCGACGGCGATTCGAACGTCGCCGGAACCGAGCTCGCTGAGAAGCTCGGCTGGCCGGTCATCAACTCTGCGATGCGGATCATGACCGCCGACGACGGCAAGACCCTCGAAGTCCGGCGTGAGCTCGACACGGGCGTCGCTACGGTGAAAGTCACCGGCCCGGCGGTCATCACCACGTCCGACCGCATCCTTCAACCGGATTCGGTTCAGAACGGTGTCACCCCTGATGGTCATCAGTACGCGAAGCTGGAAGTCGGCGGCCGCTACGCCTCGCTCAAGGGGATCATGCAAGCCAAGAAGAAGCCGATCGACCAAATGTCGCTCGGTGACCTCGGCGTCGACACCGCGAAGTCCCTCAACTACACGAAGTTCGAGTTGCCACCTGCGCGCTCGGGTCAAACTACGTTTGTCGAGGACGTCGCGGACCTCGTCGACAAGCTCCACAACACCGCCAAGGTCATCTAACCCTCGAGAAACGGAAAGGAAGCATCAAACATGGCTAGTGTTCTCGTTGTTGCGGAGTTGCTTGAGGGCAAGGCACGCAAAACCACTCTTTGTGCGGTGACTGCCGCGAAACAGATCGCGGAAGGGACCGGCGGTTCGTTCGACATCTTGTCGATCGGAGAAGGCGCAGCCGCGGCAGCAGAGGAGCTTGCGGGCTACGGCGCCGGCAAGGTCCTCAAGGCAGAGATTGCCGGCGGCTACACCTGCGAGAAGTACGCGGCGACCGTCGCGGAAGCGGGCAAGGGCTACGATGTTCTCGTCGCCTGTGCGAGCGCCTACGGCAAAGACCTGCTCCCGCGCGTGGCGGCCAAGCTCGGCGCGGGCGTCGCCTCCGACATCTCCGAAGTCCACACCGACGGCGGCAAGCTGTCCTACACACGTCCGATGTACGCGGGCAACATGTTCGGCACCGTAGAGATTCTGACCGACAAGCAGGTCGTGACCGTTCGCCAGTCAGAGTTCGAGCCGGCCGCCTCGTCGGGCGGCGCGAGCCCCTCGGAAGACATCGCCGTGCAGACCGACCCGGCCGCGGACAAGGTCGAGTTCCTCGGCGTAGAGGTCGTGAAAAGCGAACGACCCGATCTCGGCGATGCGGACGTCGTCGTTTCTGGAGGCCGTGCCCTCAAGAGCGCGGACAACTTCACCAACGTGATCGAGCCTCTCGTAGATGCGCTCGGCGCGGCCATGGGCGCGTCCCGTGCGGCATGCGACGCAGGCTACGTCGCCCCAGAGCTTCAGGTCGGCCAGACAGGCAAGGTCGTCGCGCCGAAGCTCTACATCGCGATCGGCATCTCGGGTGCCATCCAGCATTTGGCCGGGATGAAGGGCAGCAAGACCATCGTCGCGATCAACAAAGACAAGGAAGCGCCGATCGCTCAGGTCGCAGACTATTTTCTGGTCGCCGATCTTTTCGACACGGTCCCTGCGCTCACCGAGGCCGTCAAAAAGCTCTGAGCCCGTAGCCGATAGCGCAGCACAGCAAAAGCCCGGGTTGCCATGCTTCCCGGGCTTTCGCGTCGCCGCTGACGTTTTTGTGGCCCGCGGCGGTGCCGATCCTGCACAATTCCCAGATGGCCTGGTCCGTCGCTGCTCTGGTGATGCTCGCCGTCGCGCTGGTTGCGCCGGGAGGGCTTCGACGGGCTCGGCGGCGCCCGTCCGGGGAACCGCCTCACGACCGGCGTCCTGAACCGCGCGGAGAAAGCCCCCTGACCCGCGCCTCGAACCCGGGTGAAGGTCCCGAGCCCACATCGACGAAGAGCTGCCCGGTGTGTCTCTCGGAGTATCCGACGCGGAATCGCTACTGTGTCAGCGACGGGGCCGAGCTGATGGAACAGCACTCCTCGGGGCCGCTGGCCCAGGGGATGATTTGCCCCACCTGCCGTCGCGGTTATCCATTCGATTCGAGCTATTGCCCCGAAGATGCCGACGAATTGGTGCCCTACGGGCTTTACGGCGCCGCCAGCTCCACCCGGCCTCCCGTGTGGCTCAACTCGCACAAGATCTGCCCTGAATGTGGGATTCGCCGCGCGTCGGCCCACCTGTTCTGCGGCCAGGACGGCACCGAGCTCGTGACGGTGAACTGAAAAAAAGGCCAAGGATTCCAGGGGGCCGGGGTCCAATGACGCGGGAACAACCTTGGTGGACTTCTTGCTTGGCATAGGAAAGGACCGCTATGATCGCGGTGCTACAGGGGAATCTTCGATCCGGCGCCGCTCGATAAGTCGAGCGGGCTTGGGGGGAGACGAGACGGGGGCAATAGATGAAGATCGTTTGCGATAGCTGCGGGGCCAAATACTCCATCGCCGACGAAAAAGTCGCTGGTAAAATCTTCAAGATCCGATGCAAGAAGTGTTCATCGGTTCTCGAAGTTCGCGGCGATCAACCCAACGCGCAAGCTGGCACCGAACAAACCGCGACATCGGATCGCGGAGGCGAAGCGACTTGGTACATCGTTGTCGACGGTGAGCAGAAGGGGCCCTTGGCTCCCATCGACCTCAGTCAGCTGTTTGCGAAGGGCAGCGTCAGCCTCGAATCCTACGTTTGGAACGAAGGCTTCGACGACTGGAGAGTCGCAAGCGAGGTGCCCGAGGTCGCGCAGCTGTTTGGCGGCGCCGCGTCGCAGGCCAAACCGCAAGCTGCTACCGATGACACGATGGCGTTTGGCGCGGGTGGAGATCTCTTCGGCAGCAACGATGGCCGCGAGCCCACGAGCGAGATCGACACGAACAGCAGCATGTTTGCCGGCTTTGACGAGAGTCCGACACCGACGCCGGCTGACGCCGAGCAATCGCCGGCGACAACAGCGGCCCACGACGCGGGCGCTTCACTCGGAGGCGGCGCGATGGGCGGGTCTGCACCTCAGCGCATGACCGGTCAACGCAACGAGAACTCGGTTCTGTTCTCGTTGAGCAATCTGCAGCAGCTCGCGTCACGCGGCGGCTCGCCGGCTGAATCCGCCTCCATGGCGAGCCAGCCTCCCAGCGCATCACTTGGCGCACAAAGCGCTCCGCCACTCTCCGGCGAAGGCTCTGGGCTCATCGACATTCGTGCGCTGGCGAAGTCCACGACGCCGGGGACCCGTGCTGCGCCCTCTCAGGCGGTGGACGATCTTCTGGCCATCGGAACCGGAGGCGGAGCTGCGCTTGGTGCGCCGCTGCTCGGACCGGCACCGGATGAAACACCTTACGGAAACCGCTGGCTTTGGATCGGCGGCATCGCGATCGCGGTGATCGCGATCGTCGGCGCGGGCGTCGGGGTCGGGATGGCGCTTGGAGGCTCCGACGAAGACGCACTCGAGATCACGGCGGAAACCGAAGTCGCGCCGGCCGCTGCAATTCCGGGCTCCGATGCGGTGGCAGCCTCTGCGCAGGCGCCGAACGAGCCGCCGGATGAAGCGCTCGCTGCCGCAGCCGTCGCAGAGCCGGTCCAGGCCGCAACGCTCGAGGACAACGCCCCGGAGGCCGCACCCGAGCTGGAGGAGGAGCTGTCCGCCAAGAAGGGCAGCGCGAGCGCCACTCAGCGACGCCCGCGAACGCCCAAGCGCACGGCGAGCGCGGCGTCCGCTCCTGCTCCGGCGCCCAAGAAGCGCAGCGGTAACCTCGACGCGCTCATGGACGAGGTGGTGGGCGGTTCGTCCTCGACGACAAAGCCGAAGCAAAGCAGCACGTCCTCCAGCCGGGACAGCTCCAGCCTCCCCGACGCGCCGTCTCGAAACGACGTGAAAACAGCGCTTCAGGGTGTGAGTGGCGGTGTGAAGGCCTGTCGCAAAGACAGCGGTGGAACAGCCACGGTCAACGTCACGTTCAGTGGAAAGAGCGGCCGCGCGACCGGGGCCAAGGTCGCGTCGGGCCCCTTCAAGGGTACCCCAGTCGGCTCCTGCATCGAGTCTGCGGTGAAGCGAGCACGCGTCCCGCGGTTCAAGCAGCCATCGTTCAAGGTCACCTTCCCCTACCGCCTCTAGGGCCGGGAACCTACCGGATCCCCTCGAGGAATCGCACACCCGTCGCGACGCCAAAGCCGGTTCCCCCTTTGGGTAGACGCCCGTGCGGCCGGTCCACGAAGGCGGGGCCGGCGATGTCGAGGTGCATCCAAGTGGTGTCGCCAACAAACTCCTTGAGGAAGAGCGCAGCGGTGATCGAGCCGCCAAAGCGGCCGCCCACGTGTTTCAAGTCGGCGATCGGGCTCTTGAGCGTTGAGCGAAGATCGGAATCGAGCGGCAAGCGCCAGAACGATTCGCCCTCTCCCTCGGAGGCGTCGAGGTACTTCGACGCTAGCTTGTCATCGTCGGTGTAGAGCGCCGCGCGCCAGGGGCCGAGTGCGACCAGGCACGCACCGGTCAGGGTGGCGTGGTCGATCATGAAGTCGGGTTTGAGCTTGCGCACCGCCCAGGTGAGCACATCGGCAAGCACCAGGCGCCCCTCGGCATCCGTGTTGATGACCTCCACGGTCTTGCCCTCGAGCGACTTGTAGACATCGCCGGGTCGGTAGGCCTTGGCGCCCGTCATGTTTTCGGTGGACCCGATGACGGCATGTACTTCGACCGGGAGCTTGAGTCGCGCGGCGGCAAAGACGATGCCCAACGTGGTCGCAGCACCGGCCATGTCGCACTTCATGTCGACCATGGCTGCTGCCGGCTTGATGCAGAGGCCACCCGCATCGAAGGTGAGCCCCTTGCCAACGAAAACCACCTTTTTCTTTGGGCGTGCCGGCTTGTACACGACGTGAATGACCCGGGGCTCGATCGCGCTGCCCTTGTTGACCGCCAGCAGCAGGTTCATCCCCTCTTTCTCGATTCGCGCCTTGCTCCAGACGCGGCAGGACAAGCCCAGCTTTCGTGACTCGCTCGAGGCGGCACGCGCGAGGGTGACTGGATTGAGATCATTGGGGGGCCGGTTGACCAGGTCGCGAGCGAAATTGACGCTCTCCGCGACGGCTTTTCCGGCGCGAATGGCGGCGGTCAGACCGCGTCCCGCCTTTGGGGCACCGACGATGACGGCGGAGCTGAGCGTCGCCGCGGCCTCCTTGTCGCTCTTGTACTCGGTGTAGCGGTAAGCCCCGGCAACGAGCCCCTGCGTGGCCGCGCGAACGGTCTCGACGTCGACGACTGGAAGCTCGACCGCCCCAGTCTTTTGGGCGCGGGCAGTCGAAGCAAGCGAATGCCCGAGGCTCCAAGCGATCTTTCCGGCGACTTTTTCGTTGCCAACGCCGACTAGCAAGAGCCAGCGAGACTTCGCCTTGCCGGCAGCTGCGACTTTGAGGGTTTGCGCGACCTCGCCGGTGAAGCGTTCATCCGAAGCCAAGGGCTTGATGCTGCCCTTGCCGGTGACGGCCTCGATGCGCCCCAAGGCACGGTTGAGATTGGTTTTCCCCGATGGAACCGCGAGCGCGACGATGTCTGCGGTCGATTTGTCCCAAGTACCCTCAGAAAGTGAAATCTTCATCTGGCTCCTTCTGTCCCCCGGTCGGCGGGATACTGACAGGAACTTTTACGGCCAACAAACCAAACCGCGACGCCGAAGCGCCGGCGGCCGCCGTTGCCATGCCGCCGATTCGCCGAATGACGACGCGTAGCTACTCGGAATGACTCGAGCGACCCCTGGCACCGCTTGTGCATCGAGCCCGACTCTCATTTCAAGCAGGAGGAAAGATGCTCGAAGAAAACAAAGTGAAGATTGCCTACACGGTGGTGGAGCGAAACAAAGACGGTCGAAAATTCTGGGTGCGCGTAGGCGCAGCGTTCGTCAATCGTGACGGAAGCCTCAACGTTCGACTCGATGCGATGCCGGTCAACGGGGAGCTGCAAATCCGAGACTACCAGCCAAGAGAAGCCCGTGAGGGCGCCTCACGTGACCAGGCAGCCTGATGAAGCGGCTGTTCGTTCATCTGCTGCTCGCGATGAGCGTGCTTCAGGCGGCGCCAGCAGGAGCGGTCGACGGCGGCGCCGGCCCCCCTGATCCGGGTCCGCCAAGCGTCGAGCAAGACCCACGCATCAACATAAACGAGGCCCCGCCCGAGGAGCTGGTCAAGCTCCCGGGCATCGGCCCGAGCCGCGCCGAGGCGATCGTCGCCGAGCGCGAAAAGCGACGATTTCGTCGCATCGAGGACATCATTCGGGTCCCGGGGATCGGTCGAAAAACCTTCGGCCGAATCCGGCATTCGATTCGCGTGCGCTAGCCGCTACCGCCCGCCCTCCGAACCGCTTAGGTTCAGGCTCATGGTCCCGACGTTCGAAGTCCGCGAGGCAGATGATTCCGACCGTCAGGTGCTGATGAGCTTTCACCAGAGCCTCTATCAAGCCCACCGCGACGAGGTCGTTGCTGAACAAGACCGCCCGCTCATCGAATACCTGGACTACGAGCGCATTCTCCGCGACGACCTGCAGGCGCTCCTGGACGAACCGAGCAGCCATGTCCTGCTAGCCGAATCCCAGGGCGTCGCCGTCGGATACATCACCGGTCGAGTCACGGTCGAGCCAAGGCGGGTGTTGCCGCGCAGGGGCGTGGTGGAGGATTGGTACGTCGTGCCAGCTTCGAGGGGCTCCGGAGTGGGCGCGTCCTTGCTGCGCGAGCTCGAACGGCGTTTCGCAGCGGCTGGCTGTGAGGTGATGGAGTCGGCGACCTGGGCGGCAAACCAAGGGGGCAGGCGCGCCCATGATGCGCTGGGTTTCCGAGAAATCCGCGTCCTGTACCGAAAGCGGATCTAGCTGCTCGCGAACTTCAATCAGCGCTGAGCTAGGTGATGGGTTGCTCCGGAGGAGCGCGAGTGCCGTCGGTGACCGCTGTGGTCAGCACGCCCAGCACGGAGGGGCCGGCCGCGTAGTACTCGAAAACGCGGTCAGTGGACAGCCGCACGAAAAGGCAGGCGATCGACGATCGCGGCCTCCGCGTCGAGCAATTCGTCCAGCCGGGCCTGCACGCGCTCCGCGGGAAAGTACTCGCGCGCCAGTCGCACGAACAGGCCGTGATGCCGGGCCTCCGAACGGGTGATGTCCGCGTAGAAGTCCTTCAGCGGCCCCGGTGCGAGAGCATCAGCGACCATGCCAAAGCGCTCGCAGCCCCGCGCTTCCACGACACCGAGCACCAGCAATCGGTCGAGAAAATACTGCTCCGGCCCGCGCTGGGTCAGCGCCATCAGCGCGCGGACGTAGGGGTCCTTTTCGTCGGCTCGCGTCGATAGACCCCGGTCGAGAATGATCTTCATCACCTCCGCGTAGTGTTCGAGCTCTTCCTGCGCGAACGGAATCAACTCGCGCACGAGTAGCGTACGATCCGAGTAGTGCGAAACCAGCTTGAGTGCCGTCGCCGAGGCCTTTCGCTCGCAGGCGGCATGGTCGACGAGGAACGCGTCGAAATCGCCGAGCACCACGTCGATCCAGGATGGGTCGGTTGCTGTACGTAGACGGAGCATCGTTCGGCTTAGCTACGAAGGGCGTCGAGGATCGGCTGAATTTTGCTTCGACGAAGCTTCAGGGCTGCGCGATTGGCGATCACGACCGAGCTGATGTCGGCGATCTTTTCGAGGGGCACGAGCCCGTTCTGACGAAGCGTCTCGCCGGTTTCGACGAGGTCTACGATGACGTCGGCCAAGCCGGTCAAGGGGCCGAGCTCGACCGAGCCCTGGCAAAAGATCAGCTCGACGGGCGTGCCCTTGGCTCGGAAGTATTGTTCTGCGATGTGCGGGAACTTGGTGGCGACGCGCAGAGGGCGTTCTCCTTTGCCTGCCAGGGGTTCCTTTGGACGGCCGCAGACCATCATCTGACATTTGCCGATCTCCAGGTCGACCGGTGCGAAAACATCGTAGTTCCGTTCCATCAACACGTCGCGGCCCACGATGCCCAAGTCGGCCGCACCGTACTCGACGTAAGTCGGCACGTCGTCCGGCTTGAGGAGGAGATAGCTCAGCCCGGTTTCCTTATCCTCGCGGACGAGCTTCCGGCTCTTCGCGGTCAGCGCCTCGGTTGGAATCCCGGCGTACTCGAGCCGGTCGCTGAGCTGTTCGAGAACTCGCCCCTTGGGAACGGCAATGACGATGTTGTCTTTGTTGCGTCTAGGCATTTCCAGGTACTCGCTCGATTTGGGCTCCGAGCGGAGCCAGCTTCTCCTCGATGTGCTCATAGCCCCGATCGAGGTGATAGACCCGCCGGACGTAGGTGGTGCCCTCGGCCACCAGCCCTGCCACGACCAGGGAAGCGCTTGCGCGAAGGTCGGTGGCCATCACCTCAGCGCCTTCGAGCTTCTCCACACCTTGCACGGTCGCGGTTCGGCCGTTGACTTGAATCTTAGCGCCCATGCGATTGAGCTCCGAGACGTGCATGAAGCGATTTTCGAACACGGTTTCGGTGATTCGGCTGGTGCCTTTTGCCAGGCACATCAACATCATCAACTGCGCTTGCATGTCCGTGGGGAAACCAGGGTGCGGCTGCGTGATCACGTCGGTCGGGTGGATCGGGCGCGAACCAACGACACGGATTCCGTCGCCTTCGCGCTCGACGGCTGCACCCGCTTCCCGGATTTTTGCGATCACCGCTTCGAGGGGCTCGAAGTCGACGCCGCGCAAGAGCAGGTCGCCTTCGGTCGCCGCAGCGGCAACCATGAAAGTCCCGGCTTCGATGCGATCGGGGATGATCGCGTGATCGATCGGATGAAGTGATTCAACGCCCTCGATCGAGATCACGGACGTTCCAGCGCCTTCGATGCGCCCACCCATTTTGTTCAAGACACGGGCCAGCTCTTCGACCTCTGGCTCGCGGGCACAATTCGTGAGCGTGGTGCGCCCCTTGGCCAAGACCGCCGCGCACATGAGGTTCTCGGTCCCAGTGTGCGTCGGAAAGTCCAGGCTGATGTCGGAGCCCTTCAGTCGGCCGCCGGGGACAGTCACCTCGACGTAGCCGTGGTGCAGCTCGACCATCGCACCCATCGCGGAGAGTCCTTTGAGATGCTGGTCGATGGGACGTGCCCCAATCGCGCAGCCGCCCGGCATGGAGACCACTGCACGTCCGCAGCGCGCAACGAGCGGACCGAGTACCAGAACCGACGCGCGCATCTGCTTCACGAGGTCGTACGGGGCCGTAGGCTCGATCGCGCCAGACAGGCTGACGTGCACCTGGCCGTCCGCATAGTCCGCCTGCGCCCCGAGCCGCTGTAGAAGACGCGTCATCGTATGGACGTCCCGCAGATTGGGGACGTTCCGAAACACATGCTCGCCGTCTGCCAAGAGGGCCGCCGTCATGATGGGCAGCGCCGCGTTCTTTGCGCCGCTGATTGGCACCGAGCCGACGAGCCTGTTTCCCCCAACGATTCGTATGCTATCCACGACGCCCCCTGTTACCGCGTGGCCCGAGATCGGGCAACTTCAGGCGAAGAGCAGTCCTAGCGCAAAGGAAAGGAAGCCCAGCAGCGCGCCCCAAACGGGGCCCCGCGCCGTCGCCCAGTGAAAGCGTCCGGTCGAGTCGAATCCGCGCCGCACCAAGAGGAGCAACGCCCCGACCCAGACGGCCATTCCCGACAACAGCACGAGCCCCCAAAACGGATCGGGAGACCGCCGATCGCTGAGGAGGCGGCGATGGTCGGCGGCCAACTGCTCGACGCTCAGACGAGCATCGACGCCCGCGCTCCGATCCCTGGCAAGGAGACGCGCGATCTGGTCGTTCGCCTTTTCGCGCACCGGCTGGGAGCCGGAATAGAGCGTTCGAGTCGCTGCAATTCCGCCGGAGAGCGACCGCCAGGCCAAGAGAGCAAGGTCGGTGTCTCCCTCGGCCTCGAGCTCCTTGGCGAGCGACTCCAGTTCAGAAACCGCTTCGGCCTGATACGGGCTCAGAGGCAGTGCCCACCGAATCGACCGGCGGTAGTGCTCGATCGCTCGGTCGGGCCGATCGTCGTGGCGGTAGGCCCTCGCCGCGGCGAGCTCCTCGCGAGCCTCGGATGCGACGCGTCCGAAGAGCAGCGCGAGCACGGCGATGATGGCGATCCCCGCTACGATGCCGGAACGCTTCCAGACGTAGCTCACAAGAAGTCTCGGCGTCGGAAAATCAGCGCCGCGATGAAGAGCGTCGCCCCGGAATAAAGGATTGCGTAGCCCATCGATGTTGCCAGATAGGTCAGCGGTTCACCAAAGGCGGTGGTCGTGGCCACCAGCGTATTTCGACCCGGTACAAAAAGATTGAAGTTGGGTAGGAACTCGGCCAGCCAACGGAGCAGGGACTTCATGGCAGGGCTGAGGACGCGAGTTTCCATCGCGACCATGTCGTGCGCCGCCCGGCCGACCAGCCAAACCCCGAACGTGAAGGCACCGGTGAGAAAGGGAGTCGAAAAGGAGGAAAACAAGAGCGCCACGGCCGTGAGAATGAGCACCTCTCCTAGGCTCAGCAGGAGCGAAGCGAGCAGCTGGAAGAGCTCGACATCGACCGTCGAGCAAATCCAAGCCGCCGCGCCGAGCGCAACCAGGGACCAAATCGGCACGACCAGCGTTCGGTCTTTGGCGACCAAAAAGGCAATGCCGAGACTGACCAGGAGGGCGACCGGCACGGCGATGACGAGCGTGGTCGACGCCTGTGCCTGAATGGCGGTCACCAGCAGTTGCAGGGCGCCCATGATCGCGATGAACACGGCACAGGTTGCGACGATGCCGAAGTA
>Ga0316198_10001099_pt1 | contig 15580 bp, 8 predicted proteins | sample OudBieAanoxic_MG_FD_204935 | JGI IMG/M metagenome (GOLD analysis project Ga0316198, IMG submission 204935) | Coastal sediment microbial communities from Oude Bieten Haven, Netherlands - site A anoxic | ecosystem: Environmental > Aquatic > Marine > Coastal > Sediment | place: Netherlands...
AAACTGAAAGAATTGAATTTAGAGAAAAACACCATTATCGTATACCTTTCAGACAATGGCCCCAACGGATGGCGGTGGAATGGCGGAATGCGCGGAAAAAAAGGTTCAATTGACGAAGGAGGTGTGCGTAGCCCCTTGTTTATCAGTTGGAAAAATACCATCCCGGCTTCTAAAAACATAACTCAGATAGCAAGCGCCATTGATATCCTGCCTACTTTGGCCGGTTTAGCCGGTATTGAGACAAAAACACAAAAACCCCTGGATGGGCTTAATATGGAACCTCTAATTTTTGAAGAAAATCCTTCCTGGGAATCCCGGCTTATATACAATCACTGGAATGACAAAACCAGTGTTAGATCACAGGAATTTCGATTGGATGATGAAAACCGACTTTATCATATTCCTTCAGACCTTGGCCAAACAAAGGATGTATCAAAAAATTATCCTGAAGTTTATACTTCTCTATTAAATGCAAAAGAGAGTTGGCTACTGGAAGTTCCAAAACGTTCGGCTTACAACAGGCCATTTACCTTAGGACACCCAGACATTAAGACCACACAACTGCCAGCTCGGGATGGAATAACACATGGCGGGATTAAACGCAGTAATCAATATCCAAATTGTTCCTTTTTTACAAACTGGAGAAGTCTCGAAGATTCAATTAGCTGGGATGCAGAGGTTTTGTCAGATGGCGATTATGAGGTTATTCTGTATTACAGCTGCCCTGAGAAAAATGTAGGATCTACGCTACTGCTTGAATTCGATTCCAACAAGCTTAGTAAAAAAATTACTGAGGCTCATGATCCACCACTACTGGGAATGGAAAATGACAGAATTCCAAGAATTGAATCCTATATAAAAGATTTTAAACCCGTTTCCATGGGAATAATGACCTTAAAAAAAGGCAAAGGGCAACTTACCCTTCGGGCATCGGAAGTAACTGGTGAAGAGGTTATAGATTTTAGATTACTGCTTTTTAATAAATTGAATTAAAAGTTATTCTATACTATAAATCAAATCATCACTGTCTGTATAACCAATCCTGACAGCCTTCGCAATAAATGAAACATTCTTATGCAAAGGCCCGGAAAAAATATGCCAGCTAACATCTCCGGGCTTTTTCCAAATAATAGTAGCGTCAGATTTATCTGAAATCAGATTAATATTATCCCCTTTTTCAATCATTTGAAGTGGTTTTAATTTAGGTTGTTCCCCATTTGATAACCACATTGCTATCAAATCTTTTTCAGGAGTTCTGCCCAGGTCATTGGTTTCTTTGATCCAGGAATTTAAAACCTTTCTCAAATGAACCAAAGTATCCTGCCATTGTATTTGGCCTGAAAGATTTACTAATTCAAAGGGATCATTTTCTATATCATATAATTCTTCCTCTGGCTTAGGTTTTCTGAACCATAAGGAAGGAAGAGAGTCTAATTCTCCGGAGGCCTGCAAAGACATCATATTTTGCATCATAGGCATTTGTTCCCGGTATTTAACCGCCATTGCATTTGATATATTGGTGTTGTAATTCCTTATATACTTAAATCTCTTAGTTCGAACGGCACGTAATTTATCATACATTTCGTCGAACCTGTCTGAAGAGGCGAAAACATATTTGCTTGCCCTACTGTCTTTATAAACTCCAAATCGTGCCTTGCCTTGCATAACCTTCGGAGGACTTATGCCAGCCCAGGAAAGAAGCGTTGGGGCAAAATCTATAAAACTTATAAGTTGGTCATCGTAATTACTCTTTTTTAAATTATCCTGAAATTTTATAACCAATGGCAGTTTTATACCCGTATCATATAAAGCTCGTTTATATCTTGGGAAGGGGCCACCATGATCTCCATAAAAGAAAATTATACTGTTTTCGTATAGGCCGTCTTCCTTTAATTGATTAATAATTACACCCAATTGTTCATCCAAACGTTTTAAGTTGGAATAATTAACCGCCAGATCATGACGAATAACATCGTTATCCGGAAAATACGGTGGAACGGTTATGGAATCTGCTGAGACGTATAATTCTTCTTCACCATGTTTCCAGATGCCTGATTCATGACAAACATTAAAATTAAAAACGGAAAAAAAAGGAGCGTCTTTTGGCCGGTTCCTCCAATGCGCACTCGTACTACTTTCATCCCAAGCAGATTCCGGTGCCCTAAAATTGTAATCCTCTTTGGCGTTATTAGTGCAGTAATAACCTTCCTTACGCAAGTACTCTGTAAACATTTTTACTCCGTCCGGAACTATTGGCGAATAACTGGGAATACCTATCTCTGGCTGATTCTCCGTTGTATAGGCATTATAAGTGCGCATGTTATGGGTACCTAAAGTGGTTGGGTACATCCCGGTAATAATGGCACTTCTGGTAGGGGCACAAACCGGTACAGGCGTATAGGCATTGGTAAAAACGACACCGTCTAAAGATAGCGACTCAATATTTGGCAGAGAGATTGTACTATCACCGTACATCGGAAAAAAATCGGGCGATTGATCCTCCGCCACCAACCAGATAATGTTTGGCCTAATTTGGGCCTCACTTTGTATTTCATTATTCTTACATCCAGTTCCAAATGCAAAGAACAAAAAACACAAGTAAAATGATCTAATAATTATTCTCAAAGGCTTTCAAGAAATTTAAGACTATTAGGGACTTGCTCTACAACCCTGGAGCACTCATCTTCAATAAACATATATTCAACAATCCCAAGTTCTTTGGCACGTTTAACCACCCCAGCAATATCTACTTGTCCCGTTCCCAATACTACGTTAGTCTCAACATCTTCATGCCCTGTATCGTTACCTTTTACCCCATGCTCCATATCCTTAAGATGTAGTAATACAACTTTATCAGGATAGCTATTCAAAAGCGCAAGAGGATCTCCCCCGCCATGATGCACCCAATACACATCCATTTCAAAAGCAAAATGAGTTGCATTTTTTGCCATATAATCAAATAGAGTGCCATCCTCATAAGGCCGGAATTCATAACCATGAGCATGATAGGCCAGCGTAATCCCTTCTTCTTTTAATCGTTTTCCCGCTTTATTAAAAACCGCGGTTGCCTCCTTTGTTTTCGCAATATCAAAGGTATTTCCATCATGTGGGATCCATGCACACATTACATATTTGGCACCAAATGTTTTAGCGCTTTGAACGACTTTCTCTATATCATTCTGCAGGTCCTCATAGCCTGCACCTACACTAACCATTTCCAGACTATTATCCTTAAGCATTTTTTTGTATTCTTCCATTGGAAGTCCATAACTGCCACCCCCTTCTATTTTCGTAATACCCCAGTCATTAATTAGTTTAAGGGTTCCCTGAACATCAGTTTTAAACTGATTTCTCAGGCTGTACAATTGTAAACCTACTTCCTGGGCACTAATTTGATAAGTGCCAAACAGACAGCACAAAAATGCCACTCCCAGAATTGAAATATTATTTTTTTTCTTCATGTCATTAAATTTTATTTACGTCAATAAATTTCCTTCATCATCCCATTCAGCAATTACGCCTCGCTTACTTTGATCCACACATTTAGCCAGCCATTCTTCGTCATAAGCTAAACCGTGTTGTTCAAGAACATCTTCCGGCACACCATCCCAAACATTTGGCATATTCCCTTTATATCCCAGCTCTTCAATGCCAATTTTAGAGGTATAGTATCCGGTGAGTGTAAGATTCCGCATTAAAGTGAAAAATTGTATTTCCAGAGGTTGCTCATCCATGGGTATTTCGGAGTCATAAAACGCAATTGAATCCAGAATTTGTTTTTGTTGATCTACAGAAGCCGACTTAAATTCTGCGCCAAATTCAGTATTACTTTTATGATCGAGCCACATTAGGCCTCCACGCAGATCTGTCTGTAATTTGGGAACGTCTTTAGCCATAAATTCAATAAAATCAGGTACCCCCGCGTCTGTAGCTCCTCCAAATTTATCATTCGGAGGCATTATAAGATTACTCAGAATAGCAATAGTACCTAATTCGTGCTCATTAAAAAACTGTTCAGAATTTAATTTCTCAATTAGTTCCTTCTCTTCCGGAGTCCTCCCAAAGTGATTTTCATCTGATTTAAGTGCCGCTATTTCCTCAGTACTTGCCGATTCGGGCTTACAACCATGAACAACCAGCCCGCCTGCAACGGTTCCAAGTAAGATTGATTTAATACTCTTCCTTCTATCCATTTTTTAGATATTTTGCTGTTTTAATTGTTCTACAATATAGTCCGATGCTCGCCATGACAAGGCCAGGATGGTCCAGGTACAGTTTTTATCTCCCTGGGAAACAAAAGGGCCGGCATCAGTTATAAAAACATTATTTACATCGTGTAACTGTTGAAATTTATTTACCACCGACTTCTTTGGGTCATCGCCCATTCTGGTAGTTCCTACTTCGTGAATAATTCTACCAGGAGCCAAAAGGCCATAATCTTCTTCTTTTGAAGGTGTATCACCCAGAACTTCTCCTCCCATATTGTGGATGAGCTCTTCAAAAGTAGACTGCATATGTCTCGCCTGATTTCTTTCAAAATCTGACCATTTATAATTGAAACGAAGCACAGGGATACCGAATTGATCTACAGTAGTCGGATCTATTTCACAATAGTTATCTTCTCTTGCAACTGCCTCTCCCCGGCCCCCAAAACCGAGAACAGAGCCGTAATATTTTTTAACGTCCTTGCGCAAATTTTCTCCATAGCCTCCGGTTGGTAAGTTAAAAAATTTATTAAACTCATTAGGGTTAAATCCAAAGCCATAATTAGGCATACGCATTCCTCCCCAGACCTCAATATGATACCCCCGGGGGAAATCTAAATTCTTATTATCAAGCCACCAGGGTGTATAAACATGCATACCACCCACACCGTCTTCATTGTATACTTTCCGATTCATCAGGCCAGGGATAAATCCGGCCCGGCTGCTTCCGGTAGAATCATGAAGATACTTCCCCACAACATTACTGCTATTACCAAGTCCATTGGGATGCTGTTTGCTTTTTGAATTCATGAGAATCCGCGCAGAACTGCAGGCAGAAGCCGCTAATACCACAACCTTGCCTTTTAACTGGTACTCTTTGCGGTCGTCTTTACTAATATATGAGACCCCTGTTGCTTTTCCTTCGTCATTTGTAGTTACTTCCCGTACAACAGAATTCACATAAAGGTCTACCTGGCCCCCACTTTTCTGAGCAGGAAAAATTAAACATGAACCTGACGAAAAATCAGCATATACCTGGCAAGAACGAGAACACTGGCCACAATAAAAGCACACCCCGCGATCGTTGTTTATTTTTTTTGTAAGCATCGACATTCTTGAGGGAATTACCGGAATATTGGATTTACGCGCACCTTTAATATACATTAGCTCATGCAGTCTTGGTTTTGGTGGTGGCAGAAAAAATCCATCAGGATCATTGGGCAACCCTTCATTCGTACCGAAGACCCCAATGAGTTTGTCTACTTTATCGTAATATGGTTTTACATCTTCGTAACCAATGGGCCAATTGTCGCCAAGACCATCTATATCTTTATGCTTAAAATCCTTTGGACCAAAACGAAGTGAAATTCTACCCCAGTGGTTGGTTCTGCCTCCAAGCATATGCGACCTGTACCAGTCAAACTTAGTGCCTTCTTGTCTTGTATAAGGTTCACCCTCTATTTCCCAACCCCCGTAAGCCATGTCAAATTCACCAAAATCTCTGATAGTATTTGCGCCTCTTCGTGGTGATTCGTAAGGCCATTTTAACTGGGTCATTTGCTCTGGATCTGCCGGATCAAAAAAAGGCCCTGCTTCAACAACGGCAATTTTTAGACCAGCATCTGCCAAGACTTTGGCCGACATGCCTCCACCGGCTCCGGATCCAACTATTATTGCATCATACATAGTTGGTGATTCTTTTATTTGCATAGGCTTAATTTAATTAATTACAGTCCTTTTTATCAGATAATAGCAAGCTTAAATTACATTATTTATTTCTAAAATTTGGCAGTCTGGCCAGTTTGGTAGAAATGTACAAGAAATTGACAATTTAGTGTAAGCCTATTGCTATAGAAAACCCTCCAGGGGTATTAAATTCTTCCACAACATTATAACACTCTGCGAATACCGGAAAAATCCTGTCTGTATTGGGTAGGGGTGCTGCCTTTGCTCTTTTTAAAAACCCGGTTAAAATTTGCGATACTGTTAAAGCCACACATAAAAGCTATTTCCGATATACTCAAATCTCTTTCAATCAACCATTTGGAAGCATAACCTATACGAATATCATTAACATATTCCACAAATGTCTTACCGGTTCGCTTCTTAATAAATCTGTTAAATGAAACACTACTCATATTCAGTATGTCAGCAACTTCCTGAAGGGTCATTTTTGATGAATAATTCTCCTGAACATGGTCATATAATGTTTTAAGTTTATTATTATGCTCAAAATTTTCCAGATGAATCGTAGTGGTGGACAATAATCTTTGGTTTCTTGATGTAGCCAGATCATATAAAATTGAAAAAAGTTCCAGAAAGTAATCGATCCCACCGAGTTTAGAAACTTTTAATAATCTAGGCGAAATAGCACGAGTTACTTCTTCGGAAAAAAGAATACCATGAGCTGATTTATCAAACAAGTCTTTTATGGGCTTCATAATTCTACGGCCAAGAAAAGCAGAATTGAAGAGATCGTTGTGAAATTGAATAGTTATTTCATGTATATCTTTTTTTGTACACTCATGTTGTTCCCATCCATGAAAAAGATTAGAACCAACCAATACTAATTCCAGGTTGTCAATTTCCTCTATGCTATCACCAACAATTCTTCGGATTCCTTTTCCATTGGATATAAAGTTCAGTTCTAATTCCGGATGGAAGTGCATCGGATAATCAAAAAAATCTTTCACCCTGTCAAAAACAAGAAAACTATCTTCATTGGAAAGAGGTGTAATCTCACGATGAATTCTTTTGAGTAAATCCATTATTCAATACTAGATCTGTTGTTATAATTCATTGATATGACAAAATAATACCAAAACAATATTAACAAATATTTTAGATTTGAACCAGAATTTGGCAAATGAAGGGTGTATATTTTTATAATTATTTAAAAAAGTGCCGTAATTTTTACCAATTCTGGTTTATTTGATTAACCTATATTTTTTAAGACATATCAAAATATGCTACAGGGAATAGATATTGCAATAATTCTATTATATCTTTTAGCTACTGTACTTATTGGTCTTATTCTCCGTAAAAGGGCTCAAAGAAGTAAAGATGATTATTTACTCGGTGGGAAATCCCTGCCCTGGTACATGCTCGGTCTTTCCAATGCCTCAGGGATGTTTGATATTTCCGGTACCATGTGGCTGGTTACGTTAACATTTGTTTACGGTTTAAAAAGTATTTGGATACCATGGCTATGGCCAGTGTTTAATCAGATATTTCTAATGGTCTATCTAAGTGCCTGGTTACGCCGTTCAAACGTCACAACAGGTGCCGAATGGATTTTATTCAGATTTGGTGAAGGTAGGGGTGGCAGATTATCACATACCGTTGTTGTAGCCTTTGCCATTATTAGTTGTCTTGGTTTTCTGGCTTATGGCTTTATTGGCCTTGGAAAATTTGTTGAAATTTTCATTCCCTGGGAAGTAGTAAGCGGCTATGTTCCTTTCGATGTCCCACTCCAATATGTTCCCCATTTCTATGGAACTGTTTTTACCATGTTCGCTGTATTTTATTCCGTTCTGGGCGGTATGTCTGGTATTGTATGGGCAGATCTTTTACAGTTCACTATAATGACTATCTCCTCGTTTGCCATTGCTTTTATAGCCTGGCAGGCTATGGGCTCAAATACGCTGAACGTTCCCGAGAGCTGGATGAATCCCTTTTTTGGATGGACTCTGGACATTGACTGGACTGGAATTATTGCAGAGGTAAATGACAAAATTGCCTCGGACGGCTATACCTTATTTGGATTATTTTTTATGTTGGTTGTCTTCAAAGGTATTCTGGCAAGTATTGCAGGGCCTGCACCAAATTATGATATGCAGAAAATACTATCTACCAAATCACCAAAAGAAGCTGCTAAAATGAGTGGATTTGTGTCTATTGTCCTTATGCCAACCAGGTATCTTATGATTGGCGGGTTTGCAGTATTGGGTATCCTTTTTTACGATCAGTTAGATTTACAACGTGCAGGAATTATTGATTTTGAAAATATTCTTCCTTCGGCCATAAATAAATTTGTGCCCGTTGGTTTAATGGGGCTCTTATTAGCAGGCCTTTTGGCTGCATTTATGTCAACCTTTGCGGGGACTTTAAACGCGGCTCAGGCTTATATAGTAAATGATGTTTATTTAAGGTATAAGAAAGATGCAAAACCAAAGCAGGTAAAATGGATGAACTATGGCAGTGGTATACTGGTTGTAATAGTGAGTATTGTTTTGGGTTTTTTCGTGGAAGATGTAAATTCTGTTTTACAATGGATTGTTTCTGCACTATGGGGAGGTTATGTAGTTTCTAACACCCTAAAATGGCACTGGTGGCGATTTAATGGCTACGGTTATTTTTGGGGAATGGTATCTGGCCTAATACCAGCGATTATTTTTCCACTTGTCTTTCAAGAGACACTGGAACTTTATCTATTCCCTCTCTTTCTTATAATTACCACCCTTGGCTGTATTATTGGAACTTATATGGGACCCCCTACTAATGAAGCCACGCTAATTAATTTTTATAAAAAGACAAGGCCATGGGGTTTTTGGAAACCCATACAGGATAAAGTAATTGCTCAGGATCCTGATTTCAAGAAAAATAATATGTTCAAAATGGACATGTTCAATATTTTTATTGGAACCACAGCTCAGACTCTTTTGGTAATTATACCTATATATCTAATCCTGAGAGAATATACATCGCTCTGGATTTCCCTTGGAATTTTTGCCGTTTGCGGTTTTCTGCTTAAAAAATTCTGGTGGGATAAGTTAGACCAACAAATGTAGCGTAATGGAAACAGCCAGACTAAAAAACCAAAAACGGATTTGGAATTATGAATCGCTTATGGAGAATCATAAGCAGCTTATAAATAGGCCTAACAATGAAATTCCAGAAAATAGCGGAATAATTTCCAGATATAAATATCCGGTGATTACCGCTGAGCATATACCAATAAACTGGCGGTACGATTTAAATGCAGTGTCTAATCCATTTGGCTTAGAACGAATAGGCGTTAATGCAGCATTTAACGCTGGGGCTATTAAATGGAATGATAAATACACTCTTGTGGTAAGAGTTGAAGGTAACGACAGGAAATCCTATTTTGCATTTGCAGATAGCCCGGATGGCATAAATGAATTTAAATTCTGGGAAAAACCTTTACTACTTCCACAATTAAATGATCCCGATATTAATGTCTATGATATGCGCCTGATTGCTCATGAAGATGGATTTGTTTACGGTATATTTTGTTCCGAAAGAAAAAATCCGGATGCTCCACACGGGGACACTTCCTCTGCAATCGCAAACGCAGGGATCATCAGATCAAGAGATCTTAAAGACTGGGAGCGTTTACCCGACTTAATTTCGGGCTCCAACCAGCAACGAAACGTAACCTTGCACCCGGAATTTGTTAAAGGTAAATATGCCTTATACACAAGGCCACAGGATGGATTTATTGAAACTGGTTCCGGAGGAGGTATAGGGCTTGGATTTATAGATGACATGAAACACCCTGAGATTGTTGATGAGACCATTATAAACCATAAAGTCTATCATACTATATATGAACTGAAAAATGGATTGGGGCCTTCACCAATTAAAACAAATGAAGGCTGGCTTCATCTGGCGCATGGAGTACGAAATACAGCTGCAGGTTTAAGATATGTATTGTATCTTTTTATGACAGATCTTCAGGATATATCTAAAGTCATTTATCAGCCCGGGGGGTATTTTATGGCTCCGAATGATAACGAAATTGTAGGAGATGTGGGAAATGTTCTGTTTTCTAATGGTTGGATAGCGGAGAATGACGGAACTGTTTTTATCTATTACGCGTCTTCAGACACAAGAACACATGTAGCCACTAGTTCAATAGATATTTTGGTAGACTATTGCAAAAATACTCCTGCAGATCGGTTATCAACTAATGAATCCGTAAAAAACATTTTAAACTTAATTGAAATGAATGACTAAAAAAATTAAAAATAGTTTCCCCAAACTGCGCTTAGTTTTTTTGAATTAGCGTGGCGTTTCCCGTATCTGACTGGCAAATCAAGGGAAGCGATACATTGTTATGTGAACCTTAATTAAAGGTAGCATGAGTAGCGTAGAAAACAATGCCTTTTGGTTAAACCCAAAAGGTGTTGTTTTATTTTAAAAAGTAAGAATGGCACATTATTGTTAAAAAAATATCAAAATGTTAAATTCATTATTATAACAAATTCATATTAATTCATTATTTGACTGCTAATTGACAAAATATTACCAATGAATATTACATTATTCGCATAATTTTATTAATATTATCAAAAATTTATGGTTTATTTTAACATTTATCGCAAACGTTTTCGCATTAGGTGTTTCTAAAGCCATGAAACTCAATTAATTAAAGCTAACTAAACAACAAACGATTATGATTCTAAAAAGTGATTATCACTCGTTAAAATCTTGTGCTGGAAAAAAAAGTAAGTCTGGCAATAAGATTTTTTCATTACTTATGGGTCTTGTTTGTTCGTTTGCTCTCGCAGCACCGACAACAAGTCTCGAAACAGTAACGACGATTGAAGCATTTCAATCCACCATCACAGGAAATATTACGGATGCACAGGGTATTCCACTTCCTGGAGCTAATGTGGTAATTAAAGGAACCTCAACCGGTGCCGCTGCTGATTTTGATGGAAATTATTCCATCCAGGCGAGTCCTGGGGATGTTCTTGTATTTACTTACACAGGGTATAACCCAAAAGAAGTTACCGTAGGTACCGACACTAATATTTATGTAATTCTTGAAGAAGGACTTGCATTAGACGAAGTTGTCGTCACAGGTTACACCACTGAATCAAAAAGGGAAACCACTGCAGCTGTATCTATAGTTAAGGCTGAGGAATTGGCAGCAATTCCCTCCGGTAACGTAGAACAACAATTAGCTGGTAGAGTTGCCGGGGTTACCGTAATCACTAATGGCCAGCCGGGAACTCAAAGCCAGGTGCGGGTTCGTGGTTATGGTGGCTTTGGTGGAAACCAACCACTTTATATCGTAGATGGGGTACCTATTCAATCTATAGATTTCTTAAGCCCGGACGATATTGCTACTACCACAGTGCTTAAAGACGCTGCGGCTGCTTCCATTTATGGGGCCAGAGCAGCCAACGGTGTAATTGTTTATACTACGAAACAAGGAGCCCGCGGTGATCGAAAAACCAACATTTCACTTAATATTCAAAGTGGTGTTACAGATCCTAATGTAGCAGGGTCACCAGAAATGTTGAATCCTCAGGATATGGCAAACTATACGCATATTGGCTATAGGAATAATGCTGCAGCTAACGGTACAGCTCCGCAGTATACACATCCTCAATACGGCTCTAATGCAACGCCAACCTTCCCTGATTATCTGCATGCAGATGGGCAAAATGGTGTCTCTGCCAGTGATATAAATTTGGCGCAGATTCAGGCTAACTATGAAGCAGATCCTGAAAATGTCTTTTTAATCAGACCAAACCTCGCAGGTACCAACTGGTATAGAGAAATTACCAGGATTGCACCTACAACCAGAATTAGCCTTGGTTTTGATGGAGGAAACGAGAATGGTCGCTTTTATATAGGATTAAATATGCAGTCCATAACTGGTATTCTTTTGTCCAACAAGCAAGACAGGTACACTGCCCGTGTTAATTCAGAGTTTGATCTGGCACCCTGGTTAAGTATTGGTGAAAATCTGCAGGTTACCTATAATTCAGTTGTAGGCCAAACAGGTGCTGGAGGTGGACAAGGTATTGCAAGTGATGAATCTGAAATTCTTTCGGCCTATCGTATGCCAACCATTATCCCTGTATTTGATGACTTTGGCAGCTATGCCAGTACCAGGGCCGCAGGTTTTAACAACCCTCGTAACCCGGTGAGGAGATTGGCACAAGACAGAGGTGATGACAAGAATTTTTCGGCTAGTGCGATTGGTAATTTTTATGCACTTATCAAACCTTTTGAGGGTTTTACTTTTAGAAGTAGTATAGGTGGTTTCTATTTTAATGCCAACAATAGAAATTATGATTACAGGTATTTAGGAGATTCTGAACCACAGGCAAGTTTCAGTTTTGATGAAGGTTCGGAATATGGTTTCTCATGGACATTTACAAACACTATTACCTATGAGAAATTAATTGCTGACAAACACAAATTAAAAGTTTTACTAGGCCAGGAAGCAATTGAAGGTACAAATACTCCGGTAGCAGCACCTCGTGGAAGAAGAATTCAAGGTTCCGGTATTAACCCGTTCTCTACAGATTTAGATTTTGTTACACTCTCTGCAGTACAGAGTCCTGTAGTGCAAAGTTTTATAAGACAAGGTGTTAATTTTAGTTCTTTGTTTGGTCAGGTACAGTACAACTATGACGAAAGATATTATGTGTCTGCGGTTGTTCGGCGAGATGGTTCTTCCGTCTTTGGTGCTAACAACAGATATGGTACCTTTCCCGCCTTCTCAGGCGCCTGGAGGATAATCGGTGAGTCATTTATGGATAACCAAAACTTTTTTCAGGATTTAAAAGTTCGTGTTGGTTGGGGGCAAATGGGTAACTCTAACAACGTTGACCCTGCCAACCAGTTTTCTTTAGCAGCTTCTGCGTTGGATAATACCTTTTATCCTATACAAGGTCAAAGTAGTGGTGCCGATGAAGGTTTTGCTACAAGCCGTATAGGAAATCCCGATGCGAAATGGGAAACCAGTACTACAACAAACATTGGGTTTGATGCAACTATTATAGACAATCATTTAGATATTGAATTCGACTGGTGGAAACGCGATACCGAAGACCTTTTATTCGTTGTGCCTTTGGCAGGTGTAACCGGTAACTTTGCCAGTGCGCCATCCAGGAATGTTGGTTCTATGCTTAACCGTGGAATTGACCTTCGTGTTGTATGGAGAGGGAATTTTTCAGAAGATTTTACTTTTGAATTTGCAGTTAATAATACCTTCCTTAAAAATGAAGTGGTGGAATTTGCACCAGGTATCGACTTCTTAGACGGAGACAGTTTTAGAGGAATATTTCCTACAAGGAACCAGGTTGGAAAGCCATTATCTTCCTTTTTTGGTTATGATGTAATTGGTTACTTTGAAAGTGCTGCAGATGTTGCTTCCTCGCCTTCACAGGACGGAGCCGGTGTTGGTAGATTTAAATACAGGGATGTAGACGGTGATGGTGCAATTACGCCAGATGACAGAACCTATCTTGGCGATCCTGTAGCAAATTACAGCGGTGGGGCAACCATAGATCTGAAATATAAAGATTTAAGGATGGAGATGTTCTGGAACTGGTCTACTGGCTTGGAAATATTTAATCAATCCAAATGGTTTAGAGATTTCTTCGGTACTTTTGAAGGTTCTGCCAAAGGTGTTGCGGCATTTAAATCATGGACGCCTGAATTGGGTAACAGCGCAGCTGCTCCTATCTGGGAAAGTGCTTCTAATCTTAGTACTAGTGGAGCTTCTAATTCCTGGTATGTAGAAGATGGTAGTTATGCAAGACTACAAAGACTTGCTTTTACGTATTCTTTCAGCCAACTGGTTAAAAATTCCAATACACTTAGCAGATTTGAATTAGGTATTTCTGCGAATAACATTTGGACCATAACGGGCTACAGCGGATTGGACCCTGTTGTTGGTGGAGATGTTGATACCGCTTTTGGTATTGATGTGGGTAACTATCCTGTAACACCATCTTATCTGATAAATGTTAATATTGGACTCTAAGACCTTGATTATGAAATATTATGATAAATTTTTAATTATATTTGAAAAAAAAAGTTATGATGGCAATTAAAAAGATTAAACAATTTGGAATTTTCGTCATGTGCGCCCTTGTTTTGGGCATCTCATGTAGCGATGAATTTTTAGAAGTACCTCCTGCCGGCTCATTGGGTGATGCCCAGTTAGGAACAGCAGATGGTATTGAAGCCCTTCTTATTGGGACCTATGCTGCATTGAATGGCGTATTTGGAAACAGGTTTGAAGGTCCTAACCATTGGGTTACGGGTTCTATTATGGGTGGAGAAGCCAATAAAGGAACAGATGCCGGAGATTATTCGACCATTAATCCTATACAGCGTTATGAAACAGATCCTACCAGTGATGATTTAAATAACCTTTGGCGTGGACGCTATGAAGGTATTGCAAGAGCTAACAGAGTGCTTGCAACTATTACTGCAAACCCTGATGCTCTTATAGCAGCGGATGCGGCTAGAATTAGCGGTGAAGCGCGGATGTTACGTGGTCATTTTTACTTTGATCTTCAGAAGCATTTTGGTAGCATCCCGGTTTTTGATGAAACACTTCCATCAGAGGAAGTTATTCTTATTCCAAATTCTGGGACTGCCTGGGCACAAATAGAGGCAGATTTCCAGTATGCGTATGATAATTTACCTGAGGTTACAGATGCCGGTCGGGTAAATAAATGGGCAGCAGCAGCGTATATGGGCAAAGCCAAATTATTTCAAGGGAAGTTTGGCGAGGCTATAACCTGGTTTGATGATGTAATTGCCAATGGAGTAACATCTAATGGTTTAGCATATGCATTATTAGATGATTACGCGCAAATTTATAATGCTGAAAATGACAACCATGCAGAATCTGTTATGGATGTTGAATCTGCTAATAATACGGGTAATGTTCAAAATGCCAATGCCTTTGATGATTTAAATTATCCATACAATACTGGTCCTGATGGTCCTGGTAACTGCTGTGGATTCTTTCAGCCAAGTTTATCATTAGCTAATGCCTTTAGAACACAAGCAAATGGTTTACCGTTGTTAGATGAATCTTATAACGATCCGGCCAATGCGGTTCAAAATTCATTCTTTCATGTAATAGTGGACGGAAATGATGAGGCTACTTTTGTTCAAGATTCAGGTCCATTAGATCCAAGGATTGATCATTCCATAGGAAGAAAAGGAATTCCATATTTAGATTGGATAGCTCATCCCGGTTCTGCCTGGATTAGAAGTTTCCCATATGCGGGTCCTTATTCTCCAAAGAAGTATATCTATTACAAATCACAGGAAAACACATTCACAGATGGTAGTTCATGGACTCGTGGTTATGCTACTATGAATTATACCATTATTCGTTATGCAGATGTATTACTGATGGCTGCTGAAGCTGAAGTTGAAGCAGGATCTCTTACAAAGGCATTAGACTATGTAAACCAGGTACGGCGTAGAGCTGCGCTTTCAGAGCATTGGGTTAAAAATCCTGATGGTACAGATGCCGCTAACTACAATATTTCTGAATATGTTGCTGCAGACTTTGCTTCTCAGGACGCTGCAAGAACTGCAGTTCGTTTCGAAAGAAAACTTGAGCTCTCCGGAGAAGGTCA
>Ga0316198_10001100_pt1 | contig 15577 bp, 15 predicted proteins | sample OudBieAanoxic_MG_FD_204935 | JGI IMG/M metagenome (GOLD analysis project Ga0316198, IMG submission 204935) | Coastal sediment microbial communities from Oude Bieten Haven, Netherlands - site A anoxic | ecosystem: Environmental > Aquatic > Marine > Coastal > Sediment | place: Netherlands...
CGCGGTCATCGATTTGCCGGCGCAGATTCCCTACGCCGATGTGTTCGACCTCGTGCGCATCTCGATGGAGAGCAAGTTGCACCTGGTGCCGCGCCTTCGTTTGCGACCGGTCGAGGTGCCGGGAGGCTTGCACCATCCAATCTGGGTCAAAGATCCGCACTTCAACATCGGCCGCCATCTCTATCGGTCGAAGATCGCGTCGCCCGGGGGGCAGCGGGAGATGGACCGGGCCATTGCAGAGATAGCGAGCATTCAGCTTCCGCGGGATCGTCCGCTTTGGGAGACCTGGCTGCTCGAAGGGCTGGCCGACGGCGGCATGGTGCTGGTCACGAAGATTCACCACAGCCTCGCCGACGGTGTCGCCTCCGCCAACATGTTGGCCAAGGTGATGACGCGCGAGCCCGAGCACAACGACCCCGATGCGCCGAATCCTCCCTGGATTCCAGACTCGATGCCGTCGCGACGCAAGCTCTTCGTCGACGCTCTGCGCGACCAGCGCGAGCAGCTCAGCACAGTGGGTCCGCTCGTGAAACGAACGGTCAGCGGCGGGATCAACGTTCTTCGAAACCTCAAGCACCGGGCGATAGACGTTCCGTATCCGTTTGTGACGCCGCGCACCGTGTTCAACCACAGGCTTTCACCCGAGCGCTCTTTCGCTACGACCTCGCTGCCGCTGGCCGAGCTCAAGGCGGTGAAGCACGCCGCGCGCGTGACGCTCAACGACGTCGTCTTGGCGACCGTAGCAGGGGCGCTCGATCGGTTTTTCGAGGCCCGCGGCGAGACGCTGTCCAAGCCCCTCATCGCCTCGGTGCCGATGGCGGTCGCGACGCCGGGTAGCGCGCCTCGCGAAGCGGGAAATCGCGTGGCCAATCTGTTTACCTCACTCTGCAACGACGTGCGCGATCCGCTCGAACGCTTGCGCAAGATCAACGCGGTGACGAAGCAATCCAAGGAGATCCAGCGGCAACTCGGAATCGAGACCATGCTCGACTGGTCACAAGCCGCGCCGGCCGTCGCCTACCGCTGGGCGCTCGGGACCTTCTCGCAGTCGGGCCTGTCCGATGTCATGCCGCCGGCCGCGAACATCATCGTCTCGAACGTTCGCGGTCCCGACAAGCCGCTTTACATAGCGGGCGCTCGGCTTCGTACGATCTACTCGGTGGGACCGGCAGTCGAGGGCATTGGTCTGAACATCACGGGCTGGAGCTATTGTGGGGACATTGCGTTTGCGCTGATCGCCGACGCCGCTGCGATTCCGGACCCACACTGCATCACCGACGCTTTGCGCCCGGCCCTCGACGATCTGGTCCGAGCCACGTTGTGAAAAGTTGCTAGAGTTCCCCGCATGGGCACACCCGCAATCGACACCTGGCATCAGCTCATCAAGGAAAAGAACGCGGCCGGCCTCGACGACATCCTGGCCGATGACGCGGTGTTTCACTCGCCCGTCGTACACACGCCGCAAAAGGGCAAGGAGCTGACCAAGCTCTACCTGAGCGCGGCCATCATGGTGCTCGGAAGCAGCAAGTTCGAGTATGTGCGGGAAGTCATCGGCGAGTCCGACGCGGTCCTCGAGTTCACCGCAGAGATCAACGGTATCGTCATCAATGGCGTCGACATGGTCCACTGGGACGCGGACGGGAAGATCGACGACTTCAAGGTGATGATTCGACCGCTCAAGGCGGTGAATCTGCTTCACGGCCTGATGAAGCAGATGCTCGGCCAGATGAGTTAGGGGCGCGCCGTTAGCTGAGCGTCGAGAGCTTGTCTCGGTGCTTGGCCTGTAGCGCGTTGTAGTCGTCTTGGGTGAGGCTCAGGGCTTTGGCGAGGCGGCGTAGTTGGGTTTGTTCGTCGTGCTTGAGCACATGGTCGGCAACGGCCATTTCGATGAGGACTTCGAGGACCTCGAGACGAAGCTCACGGTCGGCGAGCTCGCGGAGGTCGCGGGTCCAGTCGTGGTCGCCGAGAAGGGCGACGTGGCTGATCTGGTCGGCGAGGAGCCCGCAGATCGCGTCGACACCCGCGGGGCTCAGGCCGTGGACTCGGCTGAGCTCTTTTTGAATGGCGGCTTCTTCCTGCAGCGAGTAGTGCCCGTCAGCGTAGGCGACTTTGGCGAGCAGGCCGGCGACGGCGGTGACGATGCGCCGGGTCGCGTCGTCTGCGTCAGCGAGATACTTCTCGACGATTTCGGCGAGGCGTTCTCGCGCCTCTGGCGTCACTTCGTCGGGCTTGTCTTTGCCACCAAAAATCATCGACGTTTCAATATACCGGCCGCCGCCGATGCACAAGGCCGCTAGAGCCCGGCTTGGACCGCGCCCCAGACGACCAGGCAAATGACTGCGCCGACCAGGCCCAGCCACAGCCCGTCGCGAATGAAGAACGCAAAGAGCAACAAAAGCAGGCCGGCGCCCAACTGGACGGGCCGTTGCTGCTTCTTTCCGTACATGAACATCACAAAACCCACGCTGCTCACGAGGAGGGAGACAACGAGATAGGCGGGTTCCAGCATTCTTAGATGGGCTTGTATGCCACGGCAGCGGACGATGGGCCCGCCAGGGGGATCACATCGAACCGGTCGAAGCCCACCTCGCTGCACCATTCTTTGAAATCCGCGCCCGAGTAGTCGAAGGCGTCACCAAATTCGATGAGCATGTTGAGCGACATCAGAATGCCGAAGGCGTTTTGCCGTCGGGCATCGTCGATGAGCGCTTCGACGACGATGAACGCGCCCCCCGGTGGCAGGGCGTCGTATGCCAGCTTGATGAGGTGCTTCTTCTTTTCGAGGTTCCAGTCGTGCAGGATCATGCCCATCGTGATGACGTCGGCCTTGGGAAGGGGATCCTTGAAAAAGTCGACGACCGCCGTGGAGACGCGATGCCGGAGGCCGGCGGCTTCGATGTACTTCTTAGCGATGGGCTCTACTTTGGGAAGATCGGCGCTCACGCAATGCATGTGCGGGTTTTCTGCCGCGACCATGCAGGAAAGCTGGCCCGTTGCGCCGCCGACGTCGCAGAGCGTCTTGTAGTTCGAGAAATCGAACTTCTTGGCGAGCGCTCTGAAGTTGCCGGCCGACACACCCGCCATCGCGGCCATGAACTGCTCGATTCGCTCGGGCACCGCGTAGAGCTTGGCGAACATGGGTTCGCCGGTTTCTTTGATTTCGCTTTGCGGTTCGCCCGTCTTGAGCGCTTCGGTGAGGTTGTTCCAGAAACCGTAGAGACGGCTGCTCGACATCTCGAGAATGCCGCCGATGTAGCCGGCGCCCTCCCTGTCGAGGAAGACCGCGGTCTCCGCCGTGTTGCCGTAGAGCGCGTCCGGGCCATCGCCGTCACGCCGCAGCAAGCCGAGGGCAACGAGCGCGTCGGGGAAGTCGGGAATCGCGCGCGGGTGCAGACCCAGCCGCTCGGCAATCTGCGCGCCGGTCATCTTGCCGGTCCCGAGCTCGGTGAATAAGCCCAGCTCGACTGCGGTGAGAAGCGTGCGCGAGCCGAAGAAGCCCATGCCGACTTGCATGATGTGGGTAGGGTCGAGCTCTTCTTCGCGCATGGAATGCCTCCTCCAATGGACGGTGGATCCTTACAACCGGAGCGCCCGAGAATGCAACACAGAAAAAGGCTAGGCGTCTTCGCTTGCGAAGAAGAAGGTGCAGTTGGGCAGGTCCATGAACGCTTCTTGCGCGCGTTGCAGCTCGTCGATGAGCTTATCGCCCGCACCGGAATCCATGAACGCGACGACATCGTTCTCGCGGACCCACCAGATTTCGACCATCCCGTCGTACGGCGCCTTGGTGCCGCGCTGCTGCATAATCTCGACGTTCTGCTCCACGGGCAGTGGCGTGGTGGTCGTGCATCGGAGCCCGTCCGAGGCGGCGGCAATCGCGCGTGCGGTTTCGGCGTACTTGGCCCACTGCTGGGCGAACTCCTGTTTCGACATCCCCGGCTTGCGACGCACACACTGAACGAACTTAATCATGCTGACTCCTTGCCCCCGTTTCGGAGGGCTTCATTGTCACAAATCGGGCGACGGGCTGCCAACATTCCCTGTGGGCAGCGCCCCGTCTTTAGAGTGCAGGCCGTTTCGCGCCTTCGCGCGCGTGAGCAGGGCGTCGCCGATGTGGATCAGGGCGAGCAATGCGAAGATCGGCGCGGCAACCACGACGCCCTCGAAGCCCCGTCGCAGGGTGGCGGGAATGAGGGTGCTCAAGAACAGCGCCCAGAGCAGGGTGACGCCCGTGATCTGCAGCAGCCCATACTTGTGGTAGCCGAGGTAGAAGTCGCCCAGGCCGGGCAGGAACAGCGCCCGGAGCGCGGCCTTTTTGGGGCTCTTGAACTCTTCGCCGCAGTTCTGGCACGAGAGCGGCGCGTCGTCGCTTGCCGTGAAACAACGAGGGCAGAGGTTTTGCCAGCCGCCCTTCTTGGTGGCGGTGGATTCGAGCAGGCCCTTGAGCTGCCGCGCTTCGGAGCGCTTGACGCCGTGGAACATCAGCTGCTCGCGGCCGGTGCGAATGAAGATGTAGCTGTTGCGGCCCGAGGTGACGCGGATGCGATCGAGCGGGAGCTGATTTGCGAACATGCGCGGCCGCTGCTTCGAGTCGGTGTGAATCAACAGGATGCGCCGGTCGGTGAGCACCAAGGTCGTGCGGTTGGCGAAGGGGTTCATCGAGCCGGCGGTGAGCAGCCACCAGCTGAGCTGCCGGACGCCGTTTGTCGCAAAGCGCACGACCTCCATCGGGTTCATCACGCGTTGCAGGACGGGCTCTGCTTTGCGGAGCATCTCGGCACGCTTGCGATCGCGCCGGTTGATTCGGCCGTTGCGGACGTTCGGGAACATCTCCTCGAACCGAACCGCTACCGATGCAGGTAGGAGGGCATTGAGCTCCTCATTCGGCTGACCCCCGTTCGGCATAGGCAGCGGGAGCCTAGCACGGCTCGGCCGCCCTCAATCGGCGCTGCTCAGCGGGTCACGATGGTGCTAGGATCGCGGCTAGCTCGATTTTTGGGGGATTGTCGATGGTTGATCCGCTCTTGGTGGCCGTGGTGATTTTGCTGGTCATCAATCTCGTCGTAACGCTCGTGCTTCTCAAGCGCAGGGCCGGCGATTCAGCAGCGATTGCGCAGGCCGAGGCGGAGGACCGTGCCGAGACGGCGCGCCTGCTTCGGGCCGAGCTTCGGGATTCGCGCGAGGAGGCCTCCGCTGCGGCGAGCGAGCTTCGTCGAGAGGTTTTCGGCACGCACCAGGCGAGCACCGAGAGCCTGGTCAAAACGCTCTCCCAAGTTGGCGATTCGCAAACCAAGAAGTTCGAAGCGTTCACTCTGCAGCTCAAGGGCCTGACGGACTCGAACCAGGCGGGGCTCAAGCATTTGCAGGAAACCGTCGACGGGCGGCTTCAAGAGCTTCGGAGCAGCAACGAACGCAAGCTCGACCAGATGCGCGAGGTGGTCGACGAGAAGCTGCAGAGCACGCTCGAGAAGCGACTTGGGGAATCGTTCAAGCTCGTGGGCGACCGGCTCGAAGCGGTGCAGCAGGGCCTCGGCGAGATGCGAAGCCTGGCCAGCGGGGTAGGGGACCTCAAGAAGGTGCTCACCAACGTGAAGACACGCGGGACCTGGGGTGAGGTGCAGCTGGGCGCGCTGCTCGAGCAGATCCTCACTCCCGAGCAGTTCGACCGAAACGTGAAGACCCGGCCCGACTCGCGCGACGTCGTCGAGTTTGCGATTCGGCTGCCGGGGCCGAGCGAGGACCCAAACCTCTGCGTCTGGCTTCCCATCGACTCGAAGTTCCCGCAGGAAGATTACCTGCGGCTCGTCGAGGCAAGCGAGAACGGGGACGCTGTCGCGGTGCAGCAGGCGCACAACGCGCTCGTCCGCTCGGTTCAGGATTCTGCGAAGGACGTGAGCAGCAAGTACTTGAACCCGCCGCAGACGACCGACTTCGCGATTCTCTTTTTGCCGACTGAGGGCCTCTACTCCGAGGTGCTTCGTCACCCGGGCCTAGTCGAACGCCTGCAACGCGAGCACCGTGTGGTGGTGGCCGGGCCGACGACGCTGTCGGCCGTGCTCAGCAGCCTTCGCATCGGGTTTCGGACCCTCGCCATCGAGCAGCGCTCGAGCGAAGTGTGGAAGGTGCTCGGCGCAGTCAAACACGAGTTCAGCAAGTTCGGCGATGTGCTCGACAAGGTCAAGCGGCAGCTCGAGACGGCCGGCCGCACCATCGACGAGACGGGCCGTCGCACGCGCGCAATGGAGCGAAAGCTGCGAAACGTCGAAGACCTCCCCGCCGACACGGCGACGGCGTTGCTCGACCTCGCCGAGGACACGCCGGTGGACTTGCTCGAAGCCAAGGAAGACGGCGCCGCTTGAAAGCAGCGGGTTTGTTCCCGCCTTCGGAGCTAGCAGGCGATGGGTGCGGCCCGCTTTTTGGGGTCACGGTTTGGCGTGCTACATAAGCCGGCCCGGAGCTTCCATGACACACACACGCTTTCTTTCCTTCTTTGTTCTCAGTCTGACCCTCGGGCTTGTGGCTTGCTCGACCGACACGAGCGCCGCGCCTGAGGCGGTGCCCCCCGCTCCCCTCAGCGGGACCTATCGAGATGTCGGTCCGTTCGAGGCAGGGGTCACAACGCTCAGCTTGGCCGATCGGATGGTCGAAGTTTGGTATCCGGTGAACCCGGCCGACGTGGGCGCGATGAGCCCCGTTCCTTACTTCATCCGCGACGAGCTTTCCGACACACTGCAGTCGCTGCTGCCCGACGACATCAATCCGCCGTTTCAGACCGCGGCGTACCGCGATGCGCGCGCGAGTGGCAGCGGGTCGTTTCCGCTAGTCATCTTTGCGCACGGCTCCTCGAGCTACCGCAATCAGTCGACCTTCATGACGACGCACTTGGCGTCTTGGGGCTTCGTGGTGGCTTCGGTCGACTACTTGGAGCGCGGTCTGCAGAGCTTCCTCGGCACCGAGCCCGAGCCGCAGCTCGACGATGTGGACCTGACGCGCATGGTCGTGATGCTGCTCGCCTCGGAGAACGAGCGCGACGGGAGCTTGTTGAACGGTCGCGTCTCCACGGACCGGATCGCGATTACCGGTCATTCCGCCGGCGGTGGGACCTCGATTCGTTTTGGCGGCGAGCCGGACGTGATTACGTACATCCCGCTTTCGGCGGGCATCTCCATGCAAAGCACAGTCGAGCTGCCGGACAAGCCTTCGCTTTGGATTGCCGGTGACATCGACGGGGTCGTGTCCCCGGAGCGGACGGCCGATGCCTTCGCGGAGGCGAGCGCACCTGCGCGGCACATCGTCATCGAAGACATGGGGCACCTCGGGCCGAGCGACATCTGCGCGATTGGCGAGAACGGCGGCGGCGTCATCGCGATTGCGCTCGAAGCGGGCCTTCCGATTCCGGAAAATCTCGTCCGCCTGGGCACCGACGGCTGTCAGGAGGAGGCCATCGCGCCCGAGGATGGCTGGCCTACGGTCAATCACTTCGTGACGGCGCAGCTTCGCTGGGCCTTTGGCTTCGACGAAGAGCCGATTGGGCTTTCGCAGGACGTCGCCGACGATTTTCCCGAAATCGTGTTCGCGTACGAAGAATCTCTCTGAGGCAACGCTAGTCGCCAAGCGACAGAAGGGTGAGCGCCGCTGCGCCCGCTTCGCGGCTTGCTTCGAGGTCAACGCGGAACTCCATGTGCCAGCCGCGATGCTCGTCCGGGTCGAGGAGGATCTGCGTGAGCATCCAGTCTGCCTCGCGGCGTTCGATCTGGACCTGGGCGCTGCTTCGGGCGTCGGGGCCGATGGCAATGGCGTCGTACTCGGACCAGTAGGGCGCCAGCGCCTCAGCAAAGCGTTCAGCGGTCCAGTCGTTGGCTTCCGAAGCCTCCAAGAGCGCTTCGGCGGCTCGCTCGTATTGCTTGAAAGAAAGAAAGCGGACGATTTTCCAGACGGCGTTGCGGACCATCGTCGTGAAGCCGCGCTCGTCCCTGGTGATGTCGACGGTTTGGTCTTCGTCGCGCTCGACCGGCATGACGACGCCTTCATCGGGGGCTTGAAGCTGCTCCCATTCGTCGAGAAGGCTCGCATCGACCGAGCGAACCGTGAGCCCCAGCCAGTCGGACACGTCGTAGAGCTCGTCCGTCTTGGCCGCCTCCGGCACGGTTTGAACGAAGCCCTTGTACGCGTCCGTGAGATACCGGAGCAAGACCCCTTCTGAACGCTGAAGCCCGTACTCCTTCACATACTCGACGAAGCTCATGCCGAGCTCGTACATGTCGCGTGCAATCGATTTCGGCCGCAGCACGTCGCCGCCGACCCAGGGATGATGCTCCGCAAAAACCTCATAGGTCGCGAACAGCAGGTCCGCCCTGGGCTTCGGGTATTCGATTTTGTCGAGCTCCGCCATGCGCTCGTCGTACTCCATGCCTTCGGCTTTCATCGCGGCGACCGCGCGCCCCTTGAGCGTGTCGGTTTGCCGGTAGAGCACCGCCCAAGGGTCTTCGAGTGTGGCTTCGACCAGCGTGAGCACATCGAGCGGGTAGGCGGGGTCTTCCTTGTCGAGCACGTCGACCGCTTCGACGACATAGAGTGAGAGCGCTTGGTTGAGTGAGAAGTCAGACTGGAAGTCTTCGTTGACCCGCGGCCCTTCTCCATTGAGCGCGATGACGCCGGCGTCGCGCAGCGAGCGGATCAGCGCGATGGCGTGCCGCGCATGGTTGTATTTCGACTTCGGCCCTTCGTGACTGTTGCGAATGAGCCTGCGGAGCGCGAGGCAGCCGTTGTCCTCGCGCTCGAAGAGGTTGAGAATCATCGCGTTGCTCACCTTGAAGCGAGACCTGAGCGGCTCGGGCGGCGAGTCCTGAAGCCGCGTGAAGGTGTCGGCGTCCCAGTGCGCGTAGCCACGCTCGGGCGGCGGCCGCATTTTGAGCTTGCGCGCCTTCTTCGCATCGCCGCCGGCCTTTGCGCGGAGCTTCTTGTTTTCGATGGCGTGCTCGGGCGCCTGGGCGACCACGCTCCCCAGGGTGTCGAAGCCTCGCCGCCCGGCTCGGCCCGCGATTTGCTTGAAGTCGCGCACGGTCAGCACTTTGGTCTTCTCGCCGTCGTACTTGCAGAGCTTGGTGAAGAGCACCGTGCGAATCGGAACATTCACGCCGACGCCTAGCGTGTCGGTCCCGCAAATGATTTGAAGCTTCCCTTCCTGGGCCAGGCGCTCGACCAGGCGCCGGTAGCGCGGGAGCATGCCGGCGTGGTGTACGCCGACTCCGTGGTGAAGGAACTTCTTGAGCTCCTTGCCGAACGGCGTGTCGAAGCGGGTGCCGGTCAGCTCCTCTTTCACGGCGCGTTTCTCGTCTTTCGAAAGGAAGTCGATGCTCATGAAGCTCTGGGCCTGCTCGGTCGCGGCGCGCTGCGCGAAGTGCACGACGTAGATTGGGCCCTTGCCCTCTTCGAGCAGGTCGACGACCGCGTTCTGCAGGTTCTCTTCGCTGTACGTGAAGTCGAGCGGCACCGGGCGCTCGGTGCTCTTGACCAGTGTGGTCGTCACGCCGGTCAGCTCGGTGATGGCCTCCTCGAACTGCCGCGTCTCGCCGAGGGTCGCGCTCATCAGAAGGAAGCGCGCCTGGGGTAGGGCGAGGAGCGGGATTTGCCAGGCCACGCCGCGGTCCCGGTCGGCGTAGTAGTGAAACTCGTCCATCACGACGCCATCGACCGCCGCCCGCTCGCCTTCCCGTAGCGCCATGTTCGAGAGAATCTCCGCGGTGCAGCAGATGACCGGCGCATCGCGATTGACCGTGGCGTCGCCCGTCATCATGCCGACGCGCTGGGGGCCCAGCACTCGACACAAATCGAAGAACTTCTCGCTCACCAGGGCCTTGATTGGCGCCGTGTAAAACGAGCGCTCCCCAAGCGCGACCGAACGGAAGTGCGCAGCCAGCGCCACCAGCGACTTCCCGGACCCCGTCGGCGTGTTGAGAATCACGTTGTTCCCGACGAAGAGCTCCATCAACGCTTCTTCTTGCGCCGCGTAGAGCTCGAGGCCCTGGTCGCTCGTGTACTCCAAAAAGCGCGTCAGCAGGGTATCGCCATCGACGTTTTCGCCGAGGTCATCGAGGTAGCGGTCGAGTGCGCTCACGCGTGCTCGCCAAGCGAGGCATCGATGAAGGCGGCTTCAATCTTGTGGCCGTCGGGGTCGCACACAAACGCACCGTAGTATCCGGGGCTGTACTGAGGCCGAGGCCCTGGCGGCCCGTCGTCGGTTCCGCCGGCGGCCAAAGCGGCTTCGTGAAAGGCGTGCACCGCCTCTTTGCTCGCCGCCATGAAGCAGAAGTGCGTTCCGTTGCCTACGGCCGCGGGCTGCCCATCGATGGGCTTTTGCACCCAGAACTCTGGAAACTGCTTGCCGTAGGCGACCGCGCCGAATTCGAGGTACTCGAAGAGCTTCTTGCAGCCGAGCGCGGGAAGAACCGCGTCATAGAAGGCAACGGCACGAGCCAAGTCGTTGGTTCCCACCGAAACGTGCGAGAGGATGCTTGGGTTCTCGTTTTCCATATTTCCCTCTGTGACTGAGCTTCACGGATGCGTTGCGTTCTGGCGACAGACGCAGCGCGTCGAATTCGTTCCGCGGAGTATATTGTAGGGCCCGAGCATTGGCACGAGCGTTGCACCGATTGATTCCGTCCGGGCCTTGAAAGGTGCTGTCATGCTTAGAGTCGCTTCGTTCTTTCTTGCGGTCTTCGCCATTGCCGCGGTTTGGGCCTGTGAGGGTTCTCCTGAACCTGGCATCGAGGTTCTTCAGCAGGAGTCCTGCGCCGTCTTGCTCAGCGAGTCGAACGGGATGCCCGTCGGAGTGCTGTCCGAGCAGCGGATCCTCGCTGGCCAGCAGCACGTTCTCGTTTCGCAGCTCGATCCGGATGGCCGCGAAGAGCCCAAGAACAGCCTGATCGAGCTCGAGCTGCCTGCGGGGCCTCAGCTGCTCGACCTGGGCGAAGATGACGAGCCCGTCGTCGTCGCGTTCGAAGCCGTTTCCGAGGACGAGATTGTCGGAATCGAGCTTCTTCAACCCCGCGAAGAAGAGCTCAGCCCCGGAACCTGGGTCGAGGTCGATGTCGTCGGTGTCACCGAAGACGGCATGCATGTACGCAGCATCCATCCGCGCTTCTGCGCCGGAGACGATACCTACCTCGGCTACTTCGCGTATCGCTTCGACCCCAGCGCGCGCCCGCGCACACTCGAGATAGAGGCGCTGCAATGGTTCGAACACACCCAGTTCCGAGGTCTGCCGAGTCATAAGGCGAAGCCGGCTAGCGTGCTCACGCGCTAACCGGCTTCTATCAACGGGCTCCACAATGGGGGGAGGTCAAGACGGGCACCATGTTCTGGGAACGCGTTTCGCCTGACTCTGGATGGGATGGTGGGCTCATCCATTGCCCTTCGTTCCGTGCCGCTGGTGCCCGCCTCGCACCGAATGACAAGTTGGAAGCTAACCGTGTTTCCGGTATTTCCGGCGACAAAGAAGGGCACCGATCGCGCCATGCCTTGTGAAAATTCACCCTCCAGGCTTGTAATTCGCGTGCCGCTGTGGATCGATGGCGCCCTGTGGCCGATTCACAAGGCAAGCCCAAGACCGATTCGGGCCTGAGAGTGTCCGGTGCATGGGCCCGCGGTGTGGTCAATGCCTTCGAGGCACTCGGCCTGGACGTCGAGGCGCTCTGTGACGACATCGGTGCGGATCTCGCAATGTTTACCGATACTTCGGGACGGCCGCCGCGCGATGCCCTGGGCCGCTTCTGGCGCGCGGCGTTTGCAAAAACCGGCGACAGGCATCTCGGGCTCAGTGTGGGCGATGCCTGGCGGGCTCGAGCGGACCACCTGGTCATTCTGCTCCTCACGAGCGCGGAAACCGTCGGCGAAGGCCTCGAGGCGAGCCTGCGATACCAGGAGCTGCTGTCCCACGGCCGTGTTCTCACGCTGAGCGAGCACCCAGAGCATCACGTGCTGCGCCTCAACAAGGTCGAGGACGAGCTACCGGTCACCGTGCACGAGCTCGAGTTTCTCGCCGTCGTCGTGATGAAAGTGTTGCGCTTTGCGACCGCAGGCGCCTTCAGCGCACGCGAGGTTCACTTCGAGCACCCCTATCGGGGGAACATACAGAAGTACACGCACTCATTTGCTTGCTCGGTTCTGTTTGGCCAAGAGAGCACGGCAATTGTCGTCGACGACGAAACCTGGGCTCTGCCTCTCGTGCATGGCAATCAAGCGCTGCACGGCCAGCTTCGTGGTGTCGCCTCTGGGCTGCATGCGACGCTCGAGTCGCATGATTTCGTCGACACCGTTCGGGATCGCATCAAGCTCCTGCTCTCGCGCGGCCAGTCGAGCATCGAAGCCGTGGCGGCCGCGCTTCACACGACCCCGCGAACCTTGCAGCGGCGCCTTCAAGACGACGATACGAATTTCCGGGCACTGATGGACGCGACCCGCAAGTCAATCCTCCTCGGCTGCGTCGAGCGCAACGAGACAGCCGACGAAATCATGCGTCATGCCGGTTACACGAATGTCCGCAGCTTCCGACGTGCTATGAAGCGCTGGAACCTGTCGGACTCACGATGAAACAAACCACAGCACGCATCGCGTTGGCACTGCTCCTGGTGCCGCTCTTGAGTTGCTCCGCCCTCGGCCTCTCGGGCACCGGGTCGCAAATCCCCAACGTAAAGCCGCCGAAGGTCCGCATTGCGTCGGTCCGAATGGGCGACATGCCGTCCAGTCGCGGCCTGGCGAGCTACTACTGCGGGCAGTACCTAGGCCCGCTCATCTGCAGAGCGTTCGGGCCCGTGCTGCAGGCCTCGGACATCAACTTCGCGTTCGATGTGGAGCTGGAGTTGGCGAACTCGAGCAAAGTGCCCTTGCCGCTGGTGCAGACACTCTTTGCGTTCACGGCATTCCCCGAGGCGCAAGACGCGCAAAACCTCGGGACCGTCTGCCTGAGCTTCTGCGAGGACCCGAACAACTGCCGTCAGGACGCAAACGCCTGCCGCTCGGACGAGCCTGAAATCCGCGACATCCGCGACTTCGCCAACGCGGCGACCGGCTTCTTGCTTTCGACCGCGCTAGGCGAGCGCAAGTTCAGCGACCTGCGCGTCCGCACCGTCCCGCCCAACGACAAAATGAAGATGGTCGTCCGCCTAGGGCTCGACCCCATTCAAATGGTCGGCCTGATTCGCCAGCTCGGCAAAGGCGAGCTGAGCCGAATCAAAAAGGGCGAGATTCCAGAGTTCAACATCCCCTACGAAATCGAAGGGACGGCCTGGGTTGCGGTCGAATCGCTGGGCCGCCTCGCGACGGGCTTTGGGCCCGCCGCGGGACAGTGGCGTCTACAGCGCGATTGACGCCCGGCTTAGAGCGCTTCGCTCTGCCTGGTCATGGAGAGCCTTGCCTCTCCCGAGCATGGGAGCTCGACGAACCAAAGGATTTCGTCCAGGGGGTCGCCGTCCGCGTCGAGCGAGCAAGCTTCCATCCAGGCGCTGCTGATGTCCATCTCAGCGTGGACCCAAGTCACCGAGAGCGAGTCCTGCTCCTCGAGGCTCAGGTCCGGATTGTCGAGCGTTAGCCTGAATGCGTCGTCGAGCTGGACCACGCAGGGGTCTTTGTCGTTGTTGACGGAGAGACTGGTGAGAGTCACGTCGTTTTGCATCGGATCGTAGTCGTCGGCCGAAACCTCGAACTGCGAATCCGGGTTGTCGACCGACTGCACCACCATGGTGACGGTGCTGCCTAGGACGGTGACTACCGCAACAAGCTCTTCATTGTTGATGAAGAAGTCGCATTCGTCGGGTTCGACGTACGTGAGGTCATTGCTCGTGTAGGTGACCGGCCCGGTCGTGTCCGTGGTGTCACAGCCCGCTACGACGCTCGCAGCCAATGCAATGGTCAACAGTATTCTGGTCATTGGTCTATTCCTCTTCTGCTCTAACGACATTAGTAACGGCTACCCATGCCCTTGGTCGGCTTGCCCTGTTCCTGGGCTTCCTTCACTGCTTTCGAAGGCTTTGGTGCCTCCGCCTTTGCCTTGGCCTCTGCCTCTGCGGCCTTCTTCTTCGCGCGAGCCGCGGCGGCCTTCCTCTTGGCAGCTGTCGTGGCGTCCTTGGCGGCCGCTTCGGCTTCCGCTGCAGCAGCGGCTTCGGCTTCCGCTGCGGCGTCGGCTGCAGCAGCTTCCGCGGCTTCCTTGGCTTCCGTCAAATCAGCAGCACAGGCTTCCTGGGCGGCCTTGAGCTCGCTCATCGCCGTGGTCTGCTTCTTCGTGGTTTCCGCAAGGGCCGCCTTCAAGGCGTTGAGCGACTCGACCGATGCCTCTCCGACGAGCTCCGGGGTTTCGAGGGCGACTTCCTTGGTCTTGATGATTGCGGCCTCGCCCTTGGTCTTGGCGACCTCGGCCTGGCAGCTCTCAATCTCTTCGGCTAGCTTGGTGAGCTCCGTGTTCGCCGTCTTCACCGCGTCGAGCTGCTGGTTCGTCAACTCCTGCAGTGCCTTCACCGCAGTGTCGTCCTTCTTGCAGCCGAGCATTCCAGTCACGACCACGAGCGCGGCCAGTACGGCCAGAATCATTTGCTTAGATTTCACAGGTTCCTCCATTTTCGGGTCACTCACAGGCAGTCCCGGGTCAGTCGAACGACATCGTCATCGTGCCGGCACCCCGACCCCGCTTGCCCTATCCCCTAGTTGGGTCGATCGTGAGCGACCGACGCGTCAACTCCATAGCCCAGTCCCCTCGGCTGCCGCAAGGGTTAGCGCTTGCTCACATGTCCAGTAAACCCGAATTAACCTGTGATTTTAGCCCGTTGCGGCTAGGGGCCAACAACCTCGGCCGCCGTCCAGCCGTCGTTCCGATGCACGGTGTGCTCGGCCCGGTGCTCGCCGCTGGCCTTATCCCAGTTGGCCTTCACGCGTTCTGCCCGCGATTCAATCTTCCCAACCTTCCAGGCGACCCATTCGGTGCACTTGCGTAAATCGGGCGTTGCGGGGCCGAGCTCACGCAGCTCGGGAGGAAATGCTTCGAGCGCCTGGTCCGCGCGTCTCAGGACCTGGACCTCGACCGGGCTCTTCGCATTCACGCGGGTTCGCAGCTTGACCACATAGGTCTTCCCAGCGCTGAGCCTAGCTTCCATGAGTTGGACGGTGGGCGGCGCGGTGCCGGTGACGAGCATCAGCATGTGCCTGCCCGGCCAGGTGGGCGCCGCCATTTGCGAAGCATTGTCGAGCAGCGCGATGCAGCGACCCGCCTGATTGACGACTCGAATCGTCACCTCGCTCGCCTGCTTTCGGCGCGGCCGCATGAAGACCAGCATCGCCTGGTCGGACGGCGCCACGTAGGGCGCGTCGACGGTTTTCGGGATTTGGGCCTCGGACGCCGAGCCGGTCATCAGCACCGTGAGCACCGTGAGCACGGAAAGCAGCGCAGCAATCGTGGGACGAACTCGGATGGGGCGGCGCTTCATCTTGTGACCTATCTCGCATGTCGCGACGCCCCCATCCAGCCGGATTGCAGTCTTTCCGAACCCTTGCGGCGAGTCAGCGTTTTTGCCCAGTGATGCAGGCAAGA